>Ga0335075_10000877_pt1 | contig 51072 bp, 51 predicted proteins | sample Lox_Sample_24_FD_206723 | JGI IMG/M metagenome (GOLD analysis project Ga0335075, IMG submission 206723) | Soil microbial communities from Loxahatchee National Wildlife Refuge, Florida, United States - Lox_Sample_2.4 | ecosystem: Environmental > Terrestrial > Soil > Wetlands | place: USA... | reverse complement strand
GCCCGAAGTTGATGTTCTGCAGCTTGGAAGTACCGAGCACTATTGAAAGTCAGTCAAAATAAGCTTCGAGGAATATAGCCACGACATGCCTGCAATCAGAGTTTTCACCGGAAACGTGAGGCATGTATTCTTGCGCTTGAGCGAATACCATGAAAAGCAACGCTCTTTTACCTCGCTCTCCTTTCCTATCGAGCATCACACCGAGATTACTATAAAGCTCGTCTAAATAGGATTCTAGAGATGGACGATGCAGAAATCGATGTGTCGGAACAGCAAAATCGAAATATCTGGCTATCAATGTTCTTGCATATTCCTTGAGCGGAAGAACAAAGAATGAGGAGTCGAACTCTGGAAGAGGCGTATCTCCAAAGGTGAATATTGAAGAGCGAGGTGACAAAGTGACAACCTTATGTAATCGTTTCTGAACCCGAAGGAGGAAAGAAACGCCGCTCGAAGGGCCGACGTAATGATTCTGAAGATCTGTCTGAGAGGGTGCAGGCGAGGCTCGAGAAGAGGTCACAGGAGACAGCGCCCCTGATTCAGAGATAGGCAAAATTATCCTCATACTCTGCCCGTGGGAGGGATTTGTCTTGTCAGTACTAGCTGGGATTGGCGAAGTGTCAAAATTTCCGGGAAGTTCTTCACCTGATGAGACTAGGTCAACCATACAGATAGATGCACGCTTCATTCTGGCGGCTACTAACGAGAGCTTCGTCCATATGGAATTGGCGACTTTTCTAATTCAATGGGAGGTATTCTCCCACGAGTGTAACGCGCATTGAACTGACAATCTAGATTGAGCCTGCTGCACAAAGCACATGGCTTCTTTCCCGTACATCTGATCTTCTTCCTGAAGAATCGTCAGTTGCTGTTGAAAGGGAGGAGTCACGTGCCCAAAGTAGAAACTGACGCTTTACACCTGTCGCAAGCTCGACTAACTCGTACTCGCTCCCTGTCAGCTCGCCGAGCAGTAGGGGATCGAATTTCTGATTGATGGATTCTACTATGCGAGGCATCCGAGGCGTCGGAGCCCATCTCTTGCGACGGGAAGGTTGCAAAGCTGGCCATGACCCAGACCCGCCATATAGGAGAATTGCAGAGTGGAAGGCAGAGTCAACAAAAATGATGGCCCTGTCTAGGTTAAGCATACATTAAAATCGCCGATTGATCCCAGTCCCCACAGGGCAAGTTCAGGCGCCGGCTAAATTCGGAATCGGCGATCCAAGTAAGGTCACGTGAGACGAATTTGCGAATATCTTACTCCTGGCACGTAACTTCTAGAATAGTTTAGCTCGCATGCAAGATTCTCAGTTTATAGGGGACTCGGTTGAATAGACATCATCAATTCCATCAATTGGTTCTGTGATAATTGAGCCAATACCATCGTAGTAGTTGTCTACCTAAGTAAAACGCTCCTGGTTACGCTACATGGCGGGCCTGTCCCATCAGTGTCAAATATATAAGTGTCGTAGCTGGTAGATTTGAGGACTCGTAGTAATAATTCTAAGATGCATAACTGTTGGGAAATTTTCAGATCCTCTATTGAGCACATCGGAATGACCCCCTCAATCATTCCGCATTCCATTCCTTCAGCCATCTCTTCATCATCTTCTCCACTAGGCCACTCCCAGTCACATCATACCCCTGCGCAACAGTCTGACTAGCCTTTGCCGTCTTCTCCGTCAGAAATACCAAGTCTTTCCGTCCAGGCCTATCATTATCATATTTCTCCGTGAAGAAGTCCAGCAACTTGACTGTGGGATTTTTCACTGGGTCTAGGTTAGACTTCCGGAGCATATCAACCCATTCCCGTTGCGGTACGCTACGGAAAGAAAGGCCTGCGGATCGCAGAACAGGCAGAAGATCATGAGTCCAATGGAACAGGTGCGTGTTTTGAATGTGGTAGACGGTTGAAGAATCATTACTCGAGCCGGCTGGATTGATCCCTAATCCTTCTAAGCCGGATAATTCAAGGATGGATTTTGCGACTAGATCGCAGGGAAGCCAAGAAGGTGTCTGCTAGGGAGGTCAGTAGTAGAGTACGTGGAAGCTTAAATCAGCTCACTTCATCTAGCTCCGGTAAAGCTCCCAGCGTCGTTGCACTCCTGATCATTAAAGGAATTGCTTCTGTTGAGTTCCAAATGCCATTTTGGCTATCGCCAACGATCTGGCCAACTCTAAAGACTTTCGCATTCACCTCGCTCTTTTCTACGGCGGCCTTGATTATATTTTCGACCACAAGCTTAGACCTAGCGTATCCCATGTTCTGGGCATTCTCAAATTTTGTGATGTAGGTCTCGGTGATGGTTGCAGGTAATAGTGTCCCTGCAGCTGCAGAAACCGAGGAGCAGAAGTAGAAATCTGCAGGCTTTATGGTGTTGACTGAAAGACACAATGACAGGAGATTATAGGCGCCTCGTACGTGTTGAGATTCGAAACTCGACACGCCGAGGTTGAAATTGACGGCCCAGGCACAATGGATGATCTTTGTGAGTTTGGCTCGGAGAATGGATATTGTCTCAGGAGAGAGACCGAGATCTGTACGAGATAGTTCTGCCGGGAGGCAAGTAATCTTGTTCGTATTAACAGGCCAGATGAGTTTGGACGACAGAGCGTGCATGATGCGGTGGGTAGCTACCAGTGGTGATGATGCGCGGACAAAGCAATATACAGACTCAACATTGACTCTGGTTACAAGCTGGGCAAGTAAATGGGCCCCAAGGGAGCCAGTTGCGCCAGTAAGTATCTATAATCGCATTAATTTCAAGCATGGGCAAGATAGGACGAATACTCTTACAACACATTCTCTCTCGGCAATCGTATTGCAGGGCTTATGCGTTGGGAAGTGCGAATACTTTTCAATAAGATCTGCCATAATGGCCATCTCGTCCTCGGTATGACTACCTTCTCCAACTCTAAGCGCATATAGATGTCCTGCTAGGCTTCTGATACTTGGATATTCGAACACAACATTCTGTCTCAGCTCACCTGAACCAAGATCTACTTCATGTTTAATCATTCCCCAAACCGAAATGGCTTGTAAGCTATCCACGCCAGCGGCGAATAAATCTGTGTCAGTGCCAACTTCAGCAACTCCAACCCGTCGAAAGGCACCAATAAGGTAGTTTTGAAGCCCCTGAACATCCAAGACAACTCGATGAACTTCGATCCCAGCCAAGCCTTTCTCAAACCTGTCGTAGACTAAATCGATTTGTGACGCAAAATCCTTATAAGTTTTTGCTCTTATCATGGTACCTTTGTCAGTACAAGGATATTCGGTCCCCATAGGCAAGATTTCTACCATCTGCTTTGAAATTTGACTAAATGATTCGACCACGGCATTGGCACTTTCAATGGAGGACCAGATTTTATCAAAAATTTCTTCTTGTCTCAGGGGTGCTGTTTGCTCGCTCGGGACAATCATCATGCCAGGTATAGTTCTACCGATACCAAACATCCAACATTCTTGCACGAGATCATTTCCTCGGACAAAATGCTCGAAAGGGATTGGTAAACACTTTTCGCCAGTCACTAGTGTTATTCTATCATCGATGCGGCCAAGATGCTTCCATGCGTTAGGAATGGAAGGATGTGGGGTCCAGGTGTCAGAGGTATGAAAAGATTTCGGAGGGTCGTCGGAATTCGAAACCACCTTCGACGGTAAGCCATCTAGAATAACTAATTCGTAGATATCCGGATAACATGGAATAAATCGCATGTACTGCTCTCGCCCTGCGATTGGGCGAAGATAGTTCCAGGCATCGTCCAGTTTCGGGCGGAAGGAGGTCATAATTTGACCAATTTCGGTGCTGCCGTGTGATGTTAGCCATTTCTATTACTTGTGGCGGAAGATGGTTGTCCTACGCTCCATAATGTGCTATCAAGTTAATACCTTCTTTGACTAGACGATCACCAAGATCGTCTGGGCATGAACTTCCACCAAACATGACTATTTGGCATTTCCTCATTAGTTCAATGCCTTTTTTACTTTCGCCAAGAAGCTTGAGTGCATATGGAACCCCATGAAAGCCACCTGGGTTCACCTTCTCCATTGCTGCGATAAGATTACTGCTGGTCATTGGTAGGTTGCTGTTAAAAAAAGCTATTTCGCTCCCGGAGTATATAGCACGGAAAAAGCAAGACATTCCATGGTTATGGTATAGTGGTAGAGTTAGAAAGGCTCTATATCCAATACCACTAGAGTAATTTGTAAGTGCTGATCTGTGACTCTGGTAGATTGGCTTGGGGAGGCCCGTTGATCCAGAAGAATGTATTATAAAAGCTGTGTTTTCGCTTTCAGACGGTCCATAAAAGGCTCTTTTAAAATATGGTCCTGAAGGATGCGATAGATTATAGGCATGTTTTGGGACCAGAAGGAAAGATTCGAGCTTCCATTTGGTTTGGGTTTCTATGATTTGTTTTTGGAAGTTTTTAGTACTGACAATCCTATGGCATTGTGTACCTTGCAGAAGAGATATATATGCCACCGTAGGAAGACGATTAGATAAGAGGAGAAGAGAGTATCCGAGTCTGGATAGAGCAAATACGGTTGTAACGTAATCCAGATTAGCCGGTGCCAATATTGCCACAACCTCATCTTCAGTATTGTTTGCCTGAAAATGGTTAACATTGGCAATGAGAAATAATAGAAGCTCTACCTTAACAGGCACACCCATTGCTATGTACGCCTTAGCAGCCTCGTCAGCGAATCGATCAAGATCTCTCGCTGTATAATGCACATAGTCATCCGTTCCCTTTAGAGAATCTGGGTATGCTAGTAGAGGAGCATCGGGAGAGAGCAGGGTTTTCTGGACGAGGAGGTCGTTGACTGTGTAAACCCAGGGTTCATTGTTTGGCCTAGCACTAAGGAGAGGCTCATGATGCAAATTTCGCGCACTTGCTTGCCTATCCGGTGGAGTAAGGCTTTGAATCGTTTCTGCGATTGCCATTATGCTTACTGTTCTGAAGAGTAATTCATTGACTTAAAGAGGTGAAATGGAGAGAAGTTTTAAAATGGTAGGGTGGGAAATATCGTAGCACCTTCGTGCACAGGATGGAGGACTTATTTCAACAGGAGACAATGCAAAAATGCACTTGACTAACACGAGCTAAAAGATTCGCCATCTACCTTGTTGTACACCTCAAAAGGCATACATTGCATAAGTGAATTATCCGTTGTACAGCTTTTGATGCAAACTGGCCGGAAATGGGTGCGGAAAACGCAAGGAGAGAGATAACGGAAAAGGGAACAGCCAAGTTGATAGATGACTTAGACCTATTGCAGAGTAGCCCTGCTGCAGAAGTCCGCGACGTGAGTCGAGCGAAAATATTCGTTCCTGGCTGACTGGAGTGACTTCCCTCTAAGGAAATCTCCATATATAGTTAGAAGGACTATATGGCATTACAATCTGCTGTACTTTTAATGCGACCTACCTAGTCTACCTAATCATTATAGATAACTGGGGTAATTTGCACAACTCAATTCTGACTCGATATTTGCGGATGATCGGGGTGTTAGCGCAAGGCTGACGAAATGTCGCTTGAAATTTGCGAGGCCGGGATGCACAACCCGACTGACATCATGCGCTCTAATCAGTAGCTGGAAATTATGGTCTGGTAAACTTACCTACGCCATATTACTCCGTTTGTGTTCATGATATTTCGAAAGAATTTATCCTCATATATACAAAGCTAGAAAACCGGTCAAATGTCAGGACCGCCCGAAATGTCCAAGACAACAAGAGAGATCTTGGCCAAGGTCAAGAAGATGGTGCCGCCTATGCTGGAGAAGTTCCACAAAGGCAAGAAGTCCTCCAAACCGAATCAATGTATGCTTCTAATCTTCTCCAAGGCCAAATGGGTAGAGTGGCGGTCATTGGGGGCAGTGAAGATTATACTGGAGCACCTTACTTCTCCGCAATGGCAAGTGCCCGCCTAGGGGCAGATATGGTAGGTAACTAACAACATCTGCTCTGTTATATAAATCAGCGGCTTACAACCAAACTCAGAGTCATGTAATCTGCGAGCCCCAGGCTGCGCAAGTTATAAAAACTTACTCTCCAAATTTAATGGTTCACCCTTTGATGAGGCAATCAACCAGTCCTAACAAAAGCTCCGATGACACGGCCTCCTCGATCGCTGAAGCTGTCATCCAAATGTTATCACGCGTACATGTTTTGGTTGTTGGGCCTGGCCTTGGCCGTGATCAGTTGATGCAGGATACATGTGCACTCGTGATCGAAGCAGCGCGGGAAAACAACACACCGTTCGTCCTTGACGCTGACGGGCTGTACCTTGCACAGACGCGGCCGGAATTGGTACAGGGCTGTAAGGAGTGTATACTCACACCTAATATTGTGGAATTTGGACGTCTGTGCAGGAGTAAAGGCATTGAAGTCAAGGATCTTGATGAAGGGCAGGCCGTTGTCAAATTATCGGAGGCATTTGGCGGCGTAACGATAATCCAGAAAGGGGCAAAGGACTATATCAGCAACGGGGCAAGGATGTTTGTGTGCGATTTGGAGGGCGGTTTGAAGCGGAGTGGTGGGCAGGGCGATACCCTCACGGGAAGCTTGGGAACCTTTTTGGCGTGGAGAAAGGCTTATCTGGATAGGATCTGGGACCATGACGGTGAGCTGGATTCTGTTGAGTTGCTGGCTCTGGCGGCATTTGGAGGCAGTTCCGTAACTAGAGTAAGTCCCAACCTTATTAATCTGTTGGTTTATTTAATATATATATATATATATATTTGACACATTATTAGGAGTGCTCTAGGCTGGCTTTTGCGAAGAAGGGCAGAAGTTTGCAGGCAAGCGACTTGACAGATGAGGTAGCTACGGCGTTCAATAATCTCTTCGAAGGCCCAGGGCCTAAGCTCTGATTTCAACTGGTCGATATTGGGAATTAGAGACTATATATATGGAAACTCTTCGTTGCAGATGTGTCCTGTCATGAGCGCGATTCATCTAGTACAGTAGACGATTGAATGTTGAGGTCTCTTGATGCCAGATACCAAGCAAAGATCCAGAACTTGAAAATATCTAGTCCGACACTCCGTGGCGCGGACACGGAATATGCGTCAAATTTATCACGAAGAGGCAGAATTATTTGAGTTCTCGACGTTACGCACCAGGGGAGCCATTTGACATAAGCTGAGGATTCCTTATCCCGGCGTGTTGCGGATGTCCCTTTCATTGGATAGTTATCGCAGCTCCATTACGAGCTGAGTTCCCTGATTTTGTCCACTATTCGTGTGGCCTGAGTGATTAGGGCTTCAGCAGTTGCGCTGGTTGGTTATCCTTTGAGCACAAAAAGCAAGGAGCTCGGGATCATCCGATGCGTGCCTCGACGGTTGCCTCGAGCATCCGGTTTCGTCTTTGGTCATCTTTTGAATTATTTACTCCATAGGATGATCGCTTTTTCATGAGAGAAACACGTGTTCTTTGAAGAATACTCTTCTCAGCTTATGCACGTGATCTTAAAACGGGGTCCTTCCACAAAAAGTTGGGGCTTCTCGCTTGTGGTTCCCCTAACATGCTTCACGTCGTCATCGAGCAGGGTGTGGCGTGCTTGGCATGACGTCAGTGTGCAGCGTGAGCAGGGGTATGATCCCAATTGAATTCGCACTGAATAACGGCAGGATCTTGAAGGCTGAATTTGGGCTGAGCTCTGTCCGAAATCTACTTCATCGGACATTTCTGAGTAGAAACCAATGACCTTTGGAGGTTTGTTGTCAAAGGAGATCGGGCACTCTAGTAAAGTCTAGGATGATACTGTAGGGTTGCGCTTGACCCATGAACTTGCACCAAACAATGCTTGACAGACGCCGGCCCGTGCCAGGTAACCTCCCTTTTCATGGCCTTCATCGCCAATCATAGGTGAGAGGAATGAACATACGGCGAATCAGATTGGTCGCCAGGTACCTGCACTTTATCCAGAAAGCAGAATGGCAGGCTAAGAGCTGCCACCGATGAGAAGGCATCGAAGCGCATTCCGTTAAAGATGGTAGACTTTTCCTTTAGAGGCTGCCGACTCTTTGACATTAGTGGATCGAAGTGAATTGCAAGGGCTGGAGAGATTCTAACTGCTAGATATGCATGCCCTCCTTTCGAGGACATGAGACTTGTACGTTCAATAGTTTGATCGACGCAACATCCACAGAGCGTGGTAAGGCTTCATAGGAAGATGAAAAAAATAAGCCGTAACTCCCAGATTGATCCTCTTAACAAACTGCTGACCGGAATCTGATATAATGCAATCTAATTGCAGAAGCCGGAGCTGTGGCTCGAGGAGGTGGGAAATCATTGACCCTGAATTTCGTAGTGGGTCATCATCTTGCCGCTGACTACTAACTTTGCGCCTCCCTTCATCCACGAACTGCATCGACACCACATTTCACAAGCCGTTTCATTCCTCATGCATATGCGACCGTAATCTTCAGGCTTCGGATTAATTCTTCTATCTGTGTAGGGGTTCTGCCAGGCCATCGCATAATTCTCGGGGTGTTTTGTTGTTCCTGAAAAGATCGGTCATTGCGCCCGTATATACGTCATAACCTCCCTTCGCATCCACCACCGGGCCGCATTCACAACTAGGATATCAACCAACACCTTTGAGAGCTATTGTGAAAGGTGTCCCTCACTAGCGACACTCGTTTCGAGGCAGATTGACTGCAGGGCCGGACTGTATACCTTTCCTCAGAGCAGGCGAAGGTGATGGTGTGGTGGAGCTGGAATACCCAAATTGCCAAAGTCGTCTTCAGAGAAACTAGGCTCAGGACATACTCGAAGACCGAGCGGATCGAGACGTACGAGCAACAGTGACAAGACATCGACATATTCCTTCTCGAGCAAACATGGCGTGAAGAGTTCTACAGGTCATGCTTCAGCGAGCAAGACACAAGCCACAATGTCAGGCTTGTCGACTGATGCCAAGGCACCAGAATTCGGCGATATTGACTCAAAAGTAGAACAAGAGGCTTTCCGGAATGAACCCGAGTCCGAGAAAACGAAATTAAGCCATAGGGGTACGAGTCAGACTGTCAGCGAAGCCTCTGGCGAACAAAGCAACGAGACGAGCAAAGACGATTTAGTAGGACTGAAGAAACGGCAACAATTTGGAGACCAGGAACATATCTCAAAAGAGGGAAATAAAAGCAAGACATCGGCAGATGAGCTAGAGCGTCTCAGAGCAGCCATGAATGCACAAATAAGTTTGACTCAGCAACGAGAGAGGCTCACAAAATATCTCAGTGAAAGAGAAAGTTCAGGAGCCAGCGGAGAGCCTGCTGCCCTACCCGAAAAATCTAGGGTATCACCTATACATGAAGAAGCTACTATATCCCCGTCACTAGAGACTGTATTCGCCAGTCCATTACCTTCTGCCCCTCAGACGGCCTCGACTGAATCCGAAAAGACAATCCGAGAAGTACTCACTCCATCAGCATTTGCAGCCAGAACGCCGTCATATCCGTTCCCACCTATGAAGATACCTAAGCAATTGAGTTTTCCTGGCAATCGTCCTTCCGCGGCATTGTCTCCCACAGTGGCACCCGAAAATCTTAGTGGTGACGGTATTGATACACCTCGTGATAGGTGGACATCTGGTTCAGTGACCCCTGCATCAGCAATGACCTTCCATCCTGGCGGAGCATATGAGACCGCGAACGATCATAACTATCCGAGCCCGAACCTATATGAGTTGAGCCTCATGCTTGCAGCTGAGCCTGGCCTGGATGCGTGGTGGACGACCGTAGTGCAGATGATGCATGAAATCTACAAGGCTGATCGAGTTACACTTGCCGTTCCTGCTGATCAAACGGATATTGAAAACGTCCCCTGGGGCCAGAAGGCAACTTTCAGTGCTATAGATGAAGATCAACTCAGTTTGACATACTTGCCACGAGGTAGTAGCCTAGTCCCAAGCAGCGGCGACACAAACTACACGTCAAATTCAGGTTCTGGAAGCACCAACCCAACGACTGCACTTCGCCCTACAGTCCATGCAGATCCACCGGCTGCCCGGCCTGGTCTTAGCAGTCGGCACTCATTCACTGCTTATGAAGAGACAAAGCGTGTTCCAGCGACCCAGAATGAAAGCAGTCGAACTACTTTATCACGTCCTGCGCCTCTTCCAAGGAGCAAAAGCTATCTACCCCCTGGATCAGCTCCACGATTGGCCACATTACAAAACGCTAACCTCTGTCTTCAGTCCTTAGAGGACCAGATTGGCTTCGATGATGAAAGAAATTCCACAAGCGGGGGTACGGTAGATATCCCCAGAGTAGACGTCCGCGGCAGAGTTTTTCCAGTGTTACAGGCACTTGACTATGAGGTAGATCCCCTCATTGATAGTAGCGGAGTCATCAGGGTCCTAGAGCGCGGCAAGCTCATTGCACTTACCAGAGATTACCCTTACCTGCAAGCCCCCGAAACTGATCCTCCTGCCGAAGTGAAATCCCCGGCTCGTGCCAGAAAGTCGAGAGAGTTTTCCGCTAGTAAGGCGAAGAAACCTAGGACGCCCGAGGTGATTTCCCGCATATCAAACATCTTCGGCGCAGGATCACAGAGCTCGCGCCGTTCCAGCCGTACCAGTCGTGACCAAGCTGCTGATATCCCAAAGGGGACGTTACAGGTTCCTGATCTACGTGATGATGCACTATCTCAAGCGCCACCCATCTACGAAGAGTATGAACAAACTCCCCCTTCACCATGGTCCCAATCTCCTGTACCATCTCCTGCAATACGTGTAGAGCCGACTGAAAACCCTTTCTTCGCTGTTGCGGAAGTTGACGAGGATTCATTCAACCCTACACCGGCATCGGCAGATTATTCTAACACAAAGCAAGTGGAAGCTATTGGCATAGATCGCTCGTATACTGTGCTACATATTCCTCTTAACCATCCTGTTCTTTCAAAGCCGGTTCAATCGTTCCGTCTAGATACGGCGGCCATGGAGTTCAAGACAACTCAACAAAGCAAAGACAAATCGCAGCCTTTCAATCAGACACCGAAAGGTCAGGGGAAAGGGCAGATTCAGGAGAAGCGAACGCCGGTAGCAATTTTGTCAATCATTAGTCCTGTGATTCCATATCCGAGAAATCTTCGGCACTCATTGAAGCACCTCTCACCGCATCTAGCGACCTCTTTTACTTTGTGTCAACACTACTCAAACCTGGAGGCCGAGATTGCAGGTTTACAGAGGAAACGTCCACATGTGTCGGGCTTTGGCGCCGTTGTACGCCCTCCAGAAGACCAAAAGAAAGTAACCAATTCCGCCTATTCTATGTCCGAAGACGAGCCACGACAGCAATCTGGAGGCAGTATTACCAGCCCGAGTGATTACTCTGGCTTTTCTCGGAGCGCTGCGGGTTCACCATCAGGTACTCCTGGATGGGATCCCAATAGCATGGGATTTTACATGGATAGGCGTTCCGTTGGCGAAAGTCCAGGCTATGCAGCTGGTGTTAATGAAGGCTACTTTGGCTCAAATGCTAGACAAAGCTCAATACGGGCGGAAACAAGTTCGAGCTCAAACATGATAATTGGGAGCCGATCATCGAATGACTCATCCCCGTCTGACACTAGACAATCTCACCTTGGCAAAATGGACGAGATGCAGGATCAAGAGCAGGGCGAACGGCGAGAGGCCACTGAAAAGGGCAAGACGAAGTCTGAGCAGCAAGTATCCCTAGAAGACCAGCTTGCAGCCGCCTCACAGCCAAAACAGGTTCGAATGGATCGTTTGGCACGAGGGACCACATCCGAACTCGTGGGGACTCGAGACTTTAGTCCATCTAGGTCCACTACTGACTCACTCTTCTCCCCGCGTCGACAGGCTATGCGTGGTGCAACAACACAGATGTCGGGTAGGCCCGAGCATGTTCACACGAAGCTTCATACTGGTGGTGTGGACCTTGCTACTACTTTCCCATCATTACCCTCACGGACCAACTCGACTGCCGGTCCTGCAGAAATGCTTCCTCCATCAGATCGCTTGAAGACCCTTATGCTTGATACTCTACCTTGCCATGTATTTGTGGCGTTGCCAGTGACGGGAGAGATTGTTTGGGTCAACAACCGATATCTGTCTTATCGAGGTCAGACTATAACTCAACTTCGGGAAGACCCATGGAGTAGCATACACCCAGACGAACGGCAGGATTATCTGAAAGCTTGGGGAGACTCTATTCGAACGGGACAACCATTTTCAAAACAAGTCCGAATCCGGAGATTCGATGGTGCTTACCGCTGGTTCTTTACCAGGGCAGTTGCAGGAAAGGATACCAAGAATGTCATCGTTCAGTGGTACGGTTCACATATGGATATACATGACCAGCATGAAGCCGAAGTGAAAGCTGCACGCCAGGAGGAGAGCGAAGCATCTGAGGCTAACTATCGTCTTTTAGCCAATCTGATTCCTCAGATCATATTTGCTGCTTCTGAGGAGACAGGAGTCATATTCGCTAACGAGCAGTGGCTGTCTTATACAGGCCAGGAATATGAGGATGCCCTCGAACTTGGGTTCATGGATTATGTGCACCCAGAAGATCTTGCGAAGTGTCGCATACCATTTGGCCGGACTGACCCTGTTGAGAAAGCAAAGAAAGCCAGCCTTCCCCAGCGAACCGTTTCCCCTACGTCATCAGCGGGGAAATCGTCATCAACAGAAACTAAATCTTCCGGGACCGTTACGGAAACACTTGCAGAGGCCAGCATGAAGGAGAATGAACCGATACTATCCAGAACTAATAGCTCGAGCAGTGAATCAAAACATGAGCTCTCAACTGCAGACCTAGCCGCACTAGCTAGGAACGGGGTCATCCAGGTTGCTGTGGATAGCAATGGAAGGCAGTCATACACGACCGAAGTGAGACTCCGATCCAAAACTGGCGAATATCGTTGGCATCTTGTTCGATGTGTTGAAGTCGACAATTTTAAGTTTGGTGGGGGTGGAAGTGGGTCATGGTTTGGAGCCTGTACAGACATTAATGATCACAAGCTTCTCGAAACCAAGTTGAAAGAAGCTATGGATTCAAAGAGCAAGTTTCTTAGCAATATGTCTCACGAAATTCGGACGCCCTTGATCGGAATCTCCGGCATGGTCAGCTTTCTTCAAGATACAGCTCTCAATGAGGAACAGCTTGATTACACCAATACCATTCAAACAAGTGCAAACAGTCTATTATCCATCATCAACGACATTTTGGATCTATCCAAAGTTGATGCGGGCATGATGAAGTTATCATATGAATGGTTCCATGCCCGTTCGGTAATTGAGGAAGTCAACGAATTAGTCTCGACGATGGCCATCTCAAAGCGCTTGGAGCTCAATTATGTAGTTGAGGAGGATGTCCCGGCAATGGTGAAGGGTGACAAGATACGAATACGCCAAGTCCTACTCAACGTGATCGGTAATGCAATCAAGTTTACGACTGAAGGCGAGGTTTTCAGCAGATGTAGAGTCCACCACAATAAGTCTGTTACACTTGGCGAAAACGAGATTATGCTTGAATTTTCAATCGTGGATACGGGCCGTGGCTTCACTGAGGAAGAAGCTGAGCTCATCTTCAAGCCATTTAGTCAAATTGATGGTAGTAGCACTCGCCAACATGGAGGCAGTGGCCTCGGCTTGGTTATATCGCGGCAGCTCGTTGAGCTTCACGGTGGCAAATTGGAAGGATCTGCTATTCCAGGGAAAGGCTCCACTTTCACGTTCACGGCCCAATTTGGTCTTCCGACTGAAGAGGATCATCCAGATTATCCTCTTACGCCACTGTTGAGTAAGACACCTTCTTTCCGGTCAACTACATCAGTGGAAGCCTCTACACGCGCCTTAAAGTCGGCTGCAGGAGAATTGGTTACGGGCCATAGGCTTTTAGCATCTCCTTCGCCCATTAGCCCAAGGACTGATCATAGCCTTGACTCACCGGCAATAGCTTCTTCGGCAAGCTCTGATCCTTCTATTCGTTCAGCCCGTACTTACAATACCGAGAAATCATCTTCGTCCTCGTTTAATTTAGGGCTGGCCCATTTCAGCGAAGCCGCCAGGGCCAGCGGGCAAGATCTTCTGAATATGAAGTTGGCAATCCCCGAAAAGACCTCGTCTGGAACAACTCCGACGCAAGAGTCCATTAGTCCATCTAGGACGGAAAGTGGGTCATCCGGATCAGAACTCAAGCACTTTAGGCCTCTGATGTACTCCATACTTGTCATATGCCCCCAAACTTACAGTCGAGAGGCTACCACAAAGCATATCGAGCAGACTCTCCCCAAGGGCATACCTTATCAGATCACTTCGCTTGCTTCGGTTATTGAGTCTCAAAAAATGATCGGTGGAGACGACCCAGTGATATTCACCCATATAGTACTGAATTTGAGCTCTCCTGAAGAGATAATTGCTTTGATGGATCAGATATTTAGCTCTTCTTCTCTGCCGCATACATCGGTAGTCATCTTGTCGGATCCAGTGCAGCGGCAAGCCGTCATGAAGTTAGCAACAGATTACGACTACGATAAACTTGCAAAAGACAATCGCGTGACTTTCATATATAAGCCAGTTAAACCTTCTCGCTTTGCAGTCATTTTTGACCCGGATAAGGAAAGAGACCTTAGTACGGACCGCAATCGCTTCAGTGCTCAGCAGCAGGTAGCCAATCAAAAGCAGAATTACCTTGACATGGAGGCAAGGCTTGGGAACAAGGGTCACAAAGTCTTGCTTGTGGAGGATAACCATGTGAACCAAAAGGTGCTTCTTATGTATTTGAGCAAAGTTGGCATCAGCGTTGAGGTTGCTCTTGATGGAGTTGAGTGTACAGATAAAGTGTTTTCAAAACCCCACGAGCATTATTCACTGATTCTTGTAAGTCCCATGACATACTGTTCCATATTCTTCTAACATTTGCAACAGTGTGACCTTCATATGCCACGAAAGGACGGCTATCAAACCTGCCGTGATATCCGCGTATGGGAGAAAAACAACAAATACCCACTCATGCCCATCATTGCGCTCTCCGCCAATGTCATGGCGGAGGTTATCGAAAAGTGCGTAGCCGCCGGCTTTAACAGTTATATCACAAAACCGGTCGACTTCCAGAACCTCAGCTCTGAGATGGCGAGGTTCCTCGACAGAGAAGACCCGACGAAACCTCATGAATTGATGCGCTCGAGGACTTAGCGTCATTACCTTTTAAAAGGAGCTTCAGTACCGTGTATATCACAACTCAGAAATCGATTTTGCGCATTTCGCAGTCATCATTTTCGAACAGAAGACGCTCTACACGGTAGCTTTCACAGACCTTCTCACAGTCAAATACACCATCGACGATGTATTATACAAATAATTAAATTACAAGATGTTTATCTCGCGTTCTCTTCTTCTGATGAAATCCAGCTAGCCCTGTCCTGCATCTAGATATCGTTTTAATAATTCACGATCATAATTTATGGACGACTTTCTTTTCATTACGGTTCGTTTGGTTGGGGCTTTGCATTATCATGGCTGGCATGAAAAGGATGTGTTTGCATAGCAAGGGTATTCGGATGGTCATTAATGGTATGGAGTGTATCTTAGTTTGCTTTTGAGATCTCATGGAGGGTTGTATTGTATCTTCTGGAATGAAAGTGACATACAATTTTTTGAGAACACCTTGGCCCCAAGTTACTGCTGTTCCCTTTGCACTTTGGGATTAGAATTCTAATCTTGCTACTTTACGGGGAAATTGTGGACATTAACTTATGAGATATAAGTTCTTGTACAGAGAATTAATAACTCAAAATTCTACTCCGGCAACCTTGTCTGTTGTATTATTGGTCAAATCATGGATTGTGAAGAGCAAAAGAGATGTCTTCCCTCCTGATTTGAATTAAACTCAAATCACATTGCTAAACCTAGTCACTTCCTCAAAAATATCGCTGATCGCTAATTATTTTGCTCATCTTAATCATGTCTCGCTGCCCTATAGAACAAGAATGAGTTCACCCTAATTATATATTGCGCTAGAAGCATGATCTTAAACTGGTACGCCGAAGACAAAGCGCCCAAGTTAGCCCGAAAGTACTGCCAAATTGATATTGGGAGAATCGCACTAAGATAAACCAAAAGCTTGATCATGTGATTCAAAATCATGTTGCTGGCTCGTTGTTATAAGGCTAAGCCTCATCCGAATCACTCAAGGTGTTATTTTGGTTTTAGATTTCGTTCTGACGTCATGATAAATAAAGAGTGGACGGAATCATCGAATACTTCTTTAGACTGAGTGCATTATATTAGTAATATATAAAGAATGTATGTTAGTAAGATAGAGGAAGTCTACAGGAAGTCCATTTTGACGTTGCTGACTTTGCCTTTCAGCCTTACAATTTGAGCCTAGTAGGTGTGCCAAGCCAATCAGGTTACGCGTTCTTGGGCAAAGCGAGTGATCTACAAGATGCGGCCCAACGAGCGAACGTAAACTTGGCGATTCGACTCTTCGCGATTTATCCGCTTCCAACCAACCACTGCACTATCTGATGCAACCACCAGCACTGTGCCACGACTACCTCGCATCAGTGCTTTGCAGTGACAGCTACACTCTTGATTGAAAACATAGCATACCTCGAATCTCTTGTCGTCGTCGCAATGCCGTCGGCACGACGAACTCGCGCAATGGGCCACAGTCCGGGTGGACCCAAAGCTCTCGATATCAACGCGCCCACCCGACAGTCCCGGAAAGCCAAGGCACCAGCAGGTAATTCTTCTTCCTACTGCGCTCTACCGGGAATGTGCTTACCTTCTGAAGCTCCCAGAGACGCTCCAGCGTCAGCTACCAAAACTACACGCGATCGGGCTGGACCGAAACGGAAGAACGAAGACGTTACTGCCGAAGAGCCTCCAGCGAAGAAGACTCGACGCACAAAGCCCATTGAAGAATCCGAAACAATTGCTTCTGGCTCTCAGGCATTGATCACTTTACCAGATTCAGGAAGTGAAGATCGTATGTCGACCACTCCCTGTTTTCTCCCTTGACCCACACCTGCTGATATTTACTAGTACCTGAAAGCACACCATCACCGCAGGAACAAGAGCCTGCTTTAGAAACTGAGCAGGTTATTGAGCCGCGCGTTAATGCGCAACAACCAACCCCTCCTCTCGATACACCTGTCAACGCGAGCCCACTACCACACATTGCAAAAGGGCCTCAAACAAATATGCAAGAGGACATCTCTCTTGCAAATGCACAACGCCAAAAGAAAGAGAGACGCATTTCTGATATGGTGAGACATTACTGGAGTAGGCGTCACGAAGAGGAAGAAGATGAGAAAGCGCTTTCTGAGTGCGACGATGACGAGTGGGAAGAGCGCTACTCCACTGTCATGGCACGAGCTAGAAATCCTACACCTTTCATCCCAAAGTCGAAAGATGAATGGGAGAAATGGGTTCCTGGTAGTACTGCTATGTTTGTTGTGCGGGAACCCAAGCAAAAAGATCTAGCTGTATGAACTCCCCTACCTGCTCAAATTCACTAACTAACTTTCATGCAGGCCGGAGACAAAAGCGGCCAGTGTATGACCCCTTCAACTTTTAGTCCTGATCTCTTTACTGCCATGTCTCGTCTTGCTGCCTTAGGTGCACGCCCACTCACAAATATTGAAACTATAGTTGCCATCTCTACCAGTCTCGACTGGTACGAGAAGAATCCTTCGGTTGCAGCTCCTAGCGCTGCCGAAATGAACGCGATGCTTGATGGCTTTGCGCGAGGAAAGCAAGCTCGGCAGTTCCATGCACAGAATCCTGTCACTACAGAAGAGCTTTCAAATCCTACCTTCGACGCCCCATTGACTCCCAAAGCACAGGTAACAAATGGTGGCTTACCTGAAGTTCCGAGACCATCAGCGTCCGATGCCAATCACTCGAATATCGATGACCAGGAAGAGCTTAGAGTGGAGCAAGATGGAGACTTAACTGCTGACTTGGAGCACAATAGAATTGAATCTATGGCGCCACAAACCCCACGACAGCAGCATCAGCCGCAAGCTTCTCGTACTTGGGCATCTGCACTCAGCGCCAGCTCTCTTGGCAATGTCCTCCTTACACCGGTGAACTGGTTTATACGCCGTGATCGTGCGAGACGAAACATTTCTGCCACAGAACCTCGTCCAGTTAAAGCTATGCCCGATGTCACTCGATCTGCGAAGCCTCGGAAAGTTCATCCTCAAGACACGCCTGCTCAGGCCAGTAAGCCAGTGCCGGCAAAGAGCACCTCCCATGATCTCGAGGCGAGCCTAGCACCTGATTCACCGACACCTACAGCTCCCCAGCCTCGTAGAGGCAGGCCCGACTCTCATCTACCTGTCCATCTTCGAGGCGTCCGGTATGATGACTTGCCATCAGAGTGGCAAGCTGTGAGTCAGCATTTGAAAAAGCCCCAGCAGGATCAAGTTGAGGAGGATGATGAACCAGTTGATATGGAATATCTGCTTGCAACTGCCAAAAGGACGCGAAAGGAACGTGAGCGGAAGGAACTTCAAGAACAAGCTGAGCTTATTGCACAGAAGCAACGTGCTCTTGAAAGCGATGACGAATCTTCAGGAGATCATGTGGATCGCAAGGGAAAGAAACGGGTAACATTCTCACCACAGAAGACTTATTCTGCGAAGCTCGGCCATTCCACATTCGGCATGCCGGTGGATATTGACGATACCAGCTCTGAAGAAGAGCCCGAATTCCTTGGACCACGGACTCACTTTGGGCGAAACAGCAAACCAATGAAGAGCTGCCTAAAGCGCTCTTATCAACAACCGACATGTGAAGATACTAATGAATTAGCGGGTTATGGCGGAGATGGACATGAGCCGCGCCCAGCGAAGAAAGCTCGACTCGATGAGTTTGAGCCGTCTGAGAGCTCAGAAATCCTTGAAGCCGAGACGGGTATGACTTGGCATGGAGAGGGGTGCGAATCTTTCTTGTATGACGATGATCCTCACCGTGCTCGCCCGTACAGCCGTTTTATCAGTAAGCCTCCTAGCGAATTGAGGACAGCTGAGGCAGCGCAGAGGGAGTATGAACGGCTAAACCCCAGGGGCAGAAGTCGAAGTCCAGGGTTTCACTCTGAAATTGATGGAGTGTCGCAATACCAGAAAGATAAGAGTGACGATCCAAACATATTTACGAGCGGGGGTCGCATCCACACTGAGGCTCCATCTTGGCACACGATGTTCCAATCTCCAGTTAGACGTTACCAAACAACACCAGACTGGAGTAGGAGACGCCTACCTCCTGGGTCTCCAAGAGATGCAAATGGTCGTCTAATCAGGAACTTTGCCCCACTTATGGAAACCAGAGAGGCGCGATTGAACAAGCAGCGCGAGAATGCATTGAAGCATAAGCCCAAGACATCCAGCGCTCTGCAGGTAGCGCATACACTATCACCGGTTCATGAAAAGCCATCGTCGAAGGATGTGATACTGGACGATGAAGTTGTGAAGAGCATCGCTCTCCTTGATGATGAAATCCTGGCGGAAGGTTTCGGCAAATATCCCGAACACACCGAAGCCACTGTTTCGAGGGAGGCTTCGAAAGCCATTGAATGCTCTACATGGTTTGACATAAATGCAGAGGCTGCGAAGGCTGCAGAGATGGCAGAGACCGAAGAAGAGTTGTGATTACGCATTGTTTGGAGGATGGCATTGTATGATTGACGGCCGCAAAAAAAAGGCATTGTATGGCGTATCACATCTCACTTTTGACAGCTTCGAAGAGCTTGGCTGTCCTGCACGCATTTGAAACGGCGTTTTTTTTTCTACAAGTCTTTGTCTAATGTCCTGCATACGATCTTATGTTCTGTCTGTTTTCAGGAGGTACATACTGTCATCTTTGGTGGAGATCATACATTTTTTAGTGGAATGGGCGGCGGACTGGTCATAGAGCAGCGTGGATTCTTCCTTTCTCACGAAGGGTTGCGGTTGTCCTGGCTTGAAGGCTATGGGTCGCGCATGGAATGGAATGAAATGGCGGCGGATGGATCATTAAGCAGAGTGGATTCTTCCCTTCTTGCGAGGGGTTGCGGTTGTCCTGGCTTCGTGGTTATCAGTCGTTATGAAAGGGCATATATATTGTTACTGTGGCAGCATTCTTATTGGGGTGAATGACGAGGGATTGGCAGATGGTTCGTAGGTTCGGGTGGATCTCCCCTCTCTCGGGAGGCTTGGTTTGGTCGCAGAGCTTGAGGATCGTCGGCTGGTCTTTTATGTATTTTACTCTACTGGCAGCGTGTTCGCTTTTTCGGGAGCTTGAACCGGCCAAACATACACAGAGCCCAAAGACGAAGAATATACAAACAGATCTTTCGACATGGTGATTGTGATTGTGATTGTGATTCTGATGATGCTGCTTCTGGTGATTGAAGATGATGCTAATGGCCAAAGGTGCAGTTGGGCTAATGCTTGTGCCCCTTGTGCTTGCATAACGTGAGGTAGGCGAAAAGGTCATGCATCCATGGGCAAGAAAAGAGAGGCTAATGCAAGACGACGAGAAGTCATTGAGTCATGATTGGTATCATTTCCCTGTCGCTGTCGAGGTCAGGCAGCTATGAAAGACGCTTACTTGAGAAGCGCATAGGATGCAGAATGTCTGTAGAACTCATGTTGACTTATTACAAAAGCTGCACAACTGTTTCATATCATGTACATATCTGTGTCTATTCTGCAGCATAAGGCAGCCGGGTAAGGTAATTACAATATGAAGCAACCACGCAGCCCACCTGCGGGAAGGAAAGGGACGCTTCGTCTCGTCTTCTCTTATCAAGGGAGCTAGTGATAATGTATGTCTTAGCTGCTCGACATTAAGGGGCGTGGCCCACGCCTTTTGGGTCGGCAGTTGGTACCGGGTTAGTTCAGGGATCGTTAGTGGAAGAGATACCTAGGGCGTCCAGTTCGGTGTCTATTCCGAAGACTGCTTGGGACTGTACGAATTACGAGGATACTTGGGGCACATTTGATCGGCACATGTAGGAGGTATGAGGGTGGCTGCAGTCGTGGTGGTGGTGGGCTTGCGAGCAGAGATTCTTGGGACCGCTTGCCTGGTACTCGGCCCGCTCTCATTTCATCTTTGGGTTGGGACTACTAGGACGTTGTTGACGACGGATCTTGCCTAGTGGCTCTCTCGATTCGATAGGATGTACTGCGGAAGTCGGGATGGCGTTGGAATCGTGTCTTGTCCTGGGTCGGGGGACACCTTGTTCCGGATAAGGTGGATTTGGTTTTTCCTCAATTGTGTTTTGGAACCGAGGCTTTGGTTTGACTGCATCCAGCTGATAAGGGAAGGTGTGTAGGCCGTTGGGAGAGAGGCACAGAGGTACGAATATGTACATACTAACGCTAATCTTGGTGCATTGCACTCCGTGGATAGAGCCCCGATGGAATGGATAGTACTAGAGGTCGATGATGCAAGCTACGAGTCGAAATGCTTGTTGCTTGCTTGCTCGCGGGAGACACGAACCATTCTTCCGGCAGAGTGGCATAGCCTGCCACTGGTCGCCGCTGTGAGCCGTAAGCTGATGGCTTGCATACGGTCGTGTCCACCTCGCTGGGTCGCGGCCTTATTCCTCGAGTTATCCGGCTTCTTCGCTTCTCTTCTGTCCCTGCTTTGCCCCAGTCAGCACTCTTTTCGTCGCACCCGACGGACTCCGGCCCCTGGAAATTACAGTGCAAATACTCCCGTCCGTCGCATGAACGTCGACATCATAGCAATTTGGGCGATGACGCTTGTTGGGGCGACAGCAATAATAATAATGGTGATGCTCTGCGTTGCACTGTCTATCAGAGCGTCATTTCTCCCTACTCCTGCAGTGCAGATCGTCATTCTGGAAGCGTTGCTTCGCGACTTTATGTAAAGCAGGAACAGACAGGAACAGGCAGGAACAGGAAGGATATCACCAGACGTACCACGTGGTGTAGTCTGGCACTTCTTCACGGGACAGGCTCGAGTTGCTCTACAAAGTCAATCCCCCGACTGGAGCGCCGCCTAAGGACCGAACTGACAGGTATCGGACAAAAAAGTGAATCCTGCAGCAAATTTTGCTATTTGCTCATTCGTCGCTAGGTCCTTTTTCTGTGGACTAGACAAGCCGGGGTATCCTCGAATATCATCACTCAAAGAGTTGAACCACAAAACTATCAATGTTGACTGGTCTTCTCCAGCATCACATGATATTATTAAGCGCTTGCAGAGGGCAAGATATACTCATCAAATTTTAGATCTGGAGCTATTTTCCTAGAATACGACCTTAATCAGGCCTTGCCACTGCCCTAAATGTTGTTGATCCCCGGCCCCAACTCTAGTTCGGCATGAAGGTGATTGCTGCCCATGCGGCCCAGCCACATCCACACGGGTCCCTGTCCCTCTGCACTGCACTTTCCCTTCCGCTGCTGCATCCTCGTCTCTGATTGCCTCGACCTGTCTCCCGCCCTTTCGCTCCATCTTCCCTCTCCAGATCTGACGTCTTAATCATCCTGCCCCAATACTTCTCTATTCGTAGACCACGGCGACACTCAATGCATTGTAGGAAAGGACAGCGGTGACCCTAAATGTGGTCAGAAGAGCAGTGCATGGTCTAGAGCATGGAAGTCGAGGCCGCTTTGCCTGCCTCGCGACAGGCTGTGACACCGACGTCTGAAGGCATACGACAACGTCAATTAGACCGCCTGAGCCCGCGAGGTCGCTTTGCGAAGGAGAACCGGATTAATGTATCGCTTCGAGATATCCCTGATGCCTCGGATGGGCCCGTTAAACCTTCACCGGCTCCTGCAGCTGCCCGAGTAACACGAAGAGCTTCGCCCGGCCCGAGCAATACGAGATGGAATCAAGATGGGATGCACCAGGAAAAGCATGCTGCGTCTCGAACCGTGGGGGTTGGAGGAGACGTCAGAGTTGACATAACACCTGATGGAGGTTCTGCCGGTAGAGAAGGCCGGCAATTCACCGTCGCGAATGTTGGGAATAATGGAAGAATATATCTACGGTAAGACCAGAAATTCTCACATGATGCTGCTTGACTTGATGGGTTAAATGCGCACAAGCTGTTGGTTGCGATACACGGTTAACGGTATTAATTTGATAACAGACCGACTGTGCGACCTGCCCATCAACGGTATCCACAACCGCCATTCGTCTTTCCGATAACCCCGCCAAGTACCGCAGGCCTCGAGTCTCTCATACAGCGAAACGAAGAAGAGGATGGATCGCAGCGCGGTAGTTTATGGACTGCAGCGCGTTCACCGCCTCCAACACCACTGAGACGCGCCGTAGATCAATATGTCCCTAGTTCCAAAACAGGCCCGCAATTACAGACCCGACATCGACGCGCACACTCGTACTCAACTGTAGACGAACATCATGCCCCGATACAAGACTCGGATCATGGCGCTTTTAAGGTAGTAATTGAAAGACCAGGAACTGAAGGCCGACCAAAAACAGCGGAAGAATTTAATGGTGCTCCTGTCCTCGAGGTCAATATCCCATCATATAGAATCGGGGTCCCACGATTCAGCACGCGCGGTACAGCTTTTATTCGAAGTTCTGCCTATAGCACGACAGACGACATGCGCTCGAGTGTCTTTACAGAGTATATATATGACGCGCCGCAAAGAGACCGCAACAGCCTCCACCCTGGCGCCATGATTTCGCGAAGGCACTCCCACGCCTCCCCTCAAATTCAATACCTTCGTGTTTCTCCAACATCCCCACTTGGATCCTCTTTGCCGTCACCGACCATGTTGAATCCTAGAGTCACCATTGAGCCTTCTATGTACGATGCCTTGACTTTCAAGCCGGCCTGTGACGATCGCTCGGTTGTGCGATATTCAGCAGGAGGTATTATAACTGCTGCTACACCGCCGCGTCTTGTTGCTGAGATCACATCTCCAACTTTCGTGGACTATGACCTTCTCTCGGACTTCTTTTTGACCTTCCGGTCATTTCTTCCCACATCACATCTTCTAGCAATGCTCATCGCACGTCTTAGATGGGCACTTGCTAGAGATGATGAAATTGGTATGGTTGTTAGGGTACGGACTTTTGTGGCTGTTCGTCATTGGATCCTGAACTACTTCTTGGACGACTTTGTGGTTGATTACGAACTACGCTTACTATTCTGCGAACTCTTAAATGACTTCGTCGACGAGATTATGCAAAACTCGGCAAGTGGAAGAAGTCGATTAAAGATACTCGGGGAATTGAAGAAATGCTGGCGGAGGACATGTGCTCTTTATTGGGACGGCGATGAATTTTCGATCGATGTTGGGCCAGAAGTCGCGATCACACCCGGAGGCATTGCAGGATCTCGTGAACCACATTTGACACCTACCTTCTGGGAAAAGCTACCTGAGCCTGGTTCTCCAAGATTAGAGAGCATTATGGATCATGATACTTCTGCACCATCAAATTACAACTTTTTTACTGACATCTCTAGAGCCGGACGTCTAGACTCACTGGTCGTCGATCCCCAGACTACTGCACCGGCTGTTGGAAGAAATGACCCACATCGGGACCCGCCATTATCACCTCAAAGTATTTTGAGCGAGGATTTCATCTCGTGCTCGTTTCCAACGAGGTCGAGATTCGCTCAAGTCGGCAACCAACATCCCTTAGGAGCTCATCCTGTGCCATCAAGCTCGAAATATGATAGCTCGCCACCAGTTGCGTATATCCCTCAAGCAATTAGGGGCGAACGTACCCGCCCAACACACTCTCACAAGCGTAGTGGCAGCTTTTCGGATTCTCTCCGTGATGAACGGAAACAGCCAGTTCAAACTGTCGTCTACAAGAGCACAGAGATTCTGATGGCTTTACCGTTTGCAGGCAGTCTTGTCAGGGGTAATCTATTTCCGCCAGGACAAGCATTCGTCGAAGCTCTACCTCCAAGTACTCCAGGAGAGTCTCTACGAGCAACGGCCTATTTCAATCAAACTACTGCAAACCAGAAGGGACCATCAGCAATGTCTGGCCCCGGAATGAAGAAGCTTCTAGGAAGTGTCCGTCGAGCTCTTAGTAAGAAGGCCGGAGCACATTATAGTTCATCTCCAACACAGGGCAGCTTCCCGCACATTCCACCGCTGGGGGCTCGAGGTGTGACGGTAAACCGACTACCAGGCACTGCTGTTGTCCCTCAAGAACAGATCAGGAACCAAGGCGTCCGACCTACGTTAAGGATTGATATTCTCGGCGCTGGCATTGCGGAAGATTTCAAGAAAGCAGTTCGAGAAGATGAGGAGGCCGATGCTGATAGGCGGGAGCGCGAATCACATCCTAGCATCGGTGTTGCTTCAGGAAATGAAGCCATGTATCCGCCGATGCCACCTGATCCAACACTTGATTCCGAAAAGCTGCAAATCTCAGGGAGAGCCGTGAGTGGTTTGACAAATGGCAGCAAATCTATTGTTATCGTTGACGACACGCTTCCCCCGCAGTTACCCCTGATGACGGGGGCATTGCCAGTCAATCCTTCAACAGATACATTTGCAGATGCCTTTATGCAACCTTCCGCAGGCCCAACTCCACCCTCCACACCACCTGAGATGCCAATAGGATCACCCCGACGCTCATCACACCTTCTAGGTCAGACCAGCTATAATCGTAACCGGTCTCTTTCCCCTGAGAGAACGCCGTCCCTCATCCGCAGTCCCTCTGAAGTGGAACAATCGCCTAGCCACCGGCCCCTTGGGCGAACCGCACTGCGATCCTATGGAAGATCCTTCAAGTCCCATAGATCCGTATCACTACGACGGTATGCATCATATCAAAGTGGTTTCACGCGCCATGCAACAGAACGAAGTTTCGATGCAACAACGTTCTCCGGCTCTGGTGAGCGAGTATCAATGATAGAAGCCGCTCCAGAGCCACTTCGTATTCTCCGCCGTCGTCCAGGTGGTGATTTACGAGCAGTGACCAATGTGGGAGATCTTCATGCACAGCCACTGAGAAGACGGGGATCAACGGGTTCATTAACCACTTACTCTGACTCCGTCAGAAGTTCGTATCTACTTGGGGAAGACTCGACTGGGTATGTTGGTGTTGTACGCAGTGATGACTACTCTCAGGCGAATCAAGGGACATTCTCTCTTGGAGCTCTCGCCGCACCTCCAAAACGAGGAGTGTCTCTATTTAGTACACATTCGTCACAGCCTGTCATGCGCCCATCATTTGAAGCTGAAGCTGCCAAGCTTGCTCAAATTCCAGATGACGACGATGACGATGGCGGCGTAGAGTCTGCGTTGCTGAAACTTGAGGGCAAATTTGAGCAACGGAAATCAGACATATCGGCGTCTAGCCTTTTGCAGGCCGCCCTCATTTCCTCGCCACAAAGTGTTGATGCTGCCCCAATAGACGTCCTTGCAGGCGCTTCTGGCCCTTCCGATGACATATTTGACGACGATGAAAAGCGAAGGCACAGGCACAAACAGGTCGTCGAGAACAACCTCTCCAAAACTCCACCACTTTTAGACTCATATCGGCCGGAACCTCCCAAATCGCCTGTACAGGCGCTGAAGCCTACAGTCTATCAACCTAGGAAGATAGAAGTGGCAGCTCGATCGGTCGGCTCAAACAACTCCCAAGAGGCCCTGCAGTTCCTTCCACTACTTGAATCCGACAATACGTGTACTGCGGCTTCACCCTATACCGGAGCTGGACGTCGACACGGTCAAAACTGGACGAACTCGTCCATATTACAGGGCCCAAGCAACGAGCGAGATCAGTCTAGGCAGCGTAGCCCGCATTCTTCGCATCCGTCCATTGATTTTTGTGACATAATCGATGGTGAAAGCTTGAAATCTCAGCCTACGGGGGGTCCAGCGCCCGGACATGACAGTGTCGATCAGTCTTTCCTTGACAGTGATAGCGATGATGGAAGTTCTATTTCATCTGAGATGTCTCTTGAAGTCATCTCTCGAACAGAATACATTGGAGATGGTTCGCCTTCAACATTCCCTCCGATTAAATCTGGCATTGTGGTTAAAGAGATTGCACTTCCACCTCACCCTTTACGGCATCCATCTTCACCATCGATGAAAACTGACCAAGCTTTGCTTTTGTCGCCGGATACACCAAATATCCCTGAAATGCACGCGCATCAATTGCATCAACAACAACGCAAACTTCCCCCAACACCTGAAATAACACCTACTGCTGCAGAGGCTATCAGCAAAAGATCATGGGAGAAAGTAGACCAAGCTGGACGTCTTTCAGCATCAAACAAACCCGCTGAGGCTTCACGGACAAATTCTGTGCATCTGCCTTTCATTCTCGCCTTCGATTCAAAGATACTTGCTCAGCAATTTACACTCATCGAAAAGGATGCATTGAATGAAATTGATTGGAAAGAATTGATAGACATGCGTTGGAAAAACACGTCAACAAATCCTCGGTCATGGGTCGATTTCCTTCGAACACAAGAGGCCCGCGGAGTTGAAGTGGTCATTGCGCGCTTTAACATCATGGTAAAGTGGGCTGTTTCCGAATGTGTTTTGACTCAGAATATCGAGGAACGTGTACAGACAATCATCAAATATATTCACATAGCCGCCCACTGCCGTCGATACCGCAACTACGCCACGATGTACCAGCTCACGGTCGCTCTAACTTCAAATGATGTCGCTCGCCTTTCGAAAACCTGGGGGCAAGTTCCAGCTACAGATCTCGCGACATTGAAGGAGCTTGAAAATCTCGCACAACCATCACGGAACTTCCACAACCTACGCGCAGAAATGGAAGGCTCAGGCGGAGATCAGGGATGTATTCCGTTTGTGGGTATTTATACGCACGACTTGCTATTTAATTCCCAACGTCCATCCCAAATCGCGAGCACGCCGACCACGGAACCGCTTGTAAACTTTGAAAAGTGCAGAACGACGGCCGCAATTGTCAAAAACCTGTTGAGATTGCTTGAGGCGAGCAGCCTTTATAGATTTCAACCCATTGAAGGGATTACGGAACGCTGTCTGTGGATGGCAGCATTGAGTGATGAAGAGATTAGAAAATGCGGGAACCTTTTAGAGTGAAGACCTGCCATCGAAGCACGTCTTCCAGTAGTCCTCGCGGACTATATGACGATGCATAATGACAAATTTATCTTTCTTTCATTCCGCATTGTACAAAAACGGCGGTGGACATTAGTATAATACATTTTTAACCTTGCTTATCTAGTTTCTTGAGCATGGCATGGGTATAATTTTGTGTGGGATGGAGGACACGGGCTTTATATACCCCAAGGGGTGACTGGTTCTTTAGCATCATGGCTTGCTTAGCTTGGCATAGCGTGGCGATTCGAATTATATTTTTAAAGGTAGCTATTGCATGGCATATAATGACGAGATGATGACTCTTCGCTGTTTTGTTTATTTCATTAGATTTTGGACTTAGTGCCTGTGGTGTCGTCTATGTCTATCACTGTCCCTCTCTCGATAATGAGAACGCCGGTGGGATTCCCGATAGCTACTCCCCCTCTCCCCACGCTCTCCTCTTCGCTCTCCCGAATCCCTTCTCCGACGCGACGACTGCGACGACACACTCTCCCGCCTATCTAAGCTAAAACCCTCCAAATCACCTTCTGAGCCGTCACCGTCGTGATCATTCCTCCGTCTCCGCTTCCTCCTCTCTCCCCTTTCTTTCTCTGCCTTTAATAGTTCAATCGCCTCTCTGTCCCGCTCTTCTTGCCACTTTTTCCTCTCCCGCTCCACCTTGCGCACCTGCGCTGCACCCTGCCTCATTGCAGCCAGCGGATCACTAGTGGCCATACGCGCCGCTTCACGCTGTTTGCGGCGGGGATCTTCATTTCCCCAGACATCTTTACTCGGGACCCCATAATCTGCTATTTCCTCGTCATTTACGGGTGTTTTATCAACGGTCTTGGAATACCATGGCTTGTCGAGGCCTTGCTTGAAGCCTGCGGCGTTGGAGAAGCGCAGCGTGTATTGGTCTTCGTATTCTTTTTGCTTGCGGGCGGCTTCGAGCTCTGCTTCGGGATTCTTTGCTACGGGTGCTTTCGGTAAGGTTTCCGGGAAGAGGGAGATGTGTCCAGAAGGGTCGGTTAGTGGTGCGTTGGAGCTGGTGGAGTGTCGTAAGGAGGAGTGGGGTGCAGGATGAGAAGACCATTTTTGGACTTGGTCGCGCGCGATACGGAGCTCGAAATCGGTGTCGTCTTCGTTGAGGCGCTTTCGTTTCTTTCTTTCTCGTCCTCCTATGGAGTCTCCTGTGGAGGGGCGGCTTTCTGGGTCGTGCTCATTAGTGACGTCCTCTATGGAGAGGGGAGCGTGTTCGCCCCGGAGGATTTGGATTCTGCGCTCCGAGTCGATTTCTTGCAGGCGCTCTTCTTCCGCGGCTTCTTTTGCGGCGGCGGTGGCTTCATCGCGTCTGACTCTGGCGATGTTGTCTTGGTTGTAGACGTTCCAGGATTTCTTTCCTAGTAAATGCCTGGAGAATGAGTTAGCAAGCGGTTGATTTGAAAAGCATTGATAAATGATTTGATTGGTGACAATTATGAATGTTTAAGATACCAGAAATCGAGTGTAACAACTTACAATGGCATGATTGGCAGAGTAAATTCCTGATTCGTGAGTTGGAAGTAGGTCGATGAGTCGAGGCTGAGATCATGAGGCTGCGGATTTGCCGCAAGGCCGACGTGGAAACCCGTCACTAGATGCACGGACCCAGCATTCTGTAACGCAGCAGCAGCAGCATTTACCAAAGTGATGTGAGACAGAGACAGAAGACGCAATAAAAGCGGAGTCAACCATTTCAGCGGAATCTTCATAGTGAGCCTTTACTGCGCGTCTGTTTCTTTTGGCGGCCGCCGTTGATGTTATAGACTTTTCCGCTTCTGCAGGCAGAGCTACCACTCCACCTTGAGGACACCTTGAGGACACCTTGACGGATTCTAGAGGACACTTCGCGCCTCTAAAAGACAGATTGACGAAGCTCGTAAGGCTTTTACTCTATCGGTGAGTCAAAATTTGTCTTGAAGATGTGGCCACATGTGACTGTGGACCTGCTTTATTGCCACATTGCTAATACGCTGTGCCTAGCTAGCCATATAACACATTTCTCCAAGCCCTCCAGATTCATTTAAGTCCGACCTCTTTCAAGCATCTACCGCATTATGTCCAGAGACAATCTTTTCGGGAGAAGTCCCAGGCCTGGGCGTGATCCAGGACCTCCTCAATATGGTGGGCCAAACGATACTCCTATGGGAGGTTATGATGACCCTAGAGGCAGTTATGGGAGTGGTTCAAGAGTGCTGCCTGCATATGGAGGCATGCCTGCAAGAACAGCTGTAGGACGCAATGTTCCACCGCCTCCGAGCATCTCAAGGCAATTACGGCCCGCAAAGGTGGAGAATAAAAATCTGGCAGATCAATATATCTATGGCAATATGTGAGGATGGCAGGAGAATTAAATATCTTTGAAATACGGTGCTGACTCTAAGCAGAACGGCAGTCTCTCCACAAGACTTCCCCCCTTCTCGTGACGGAAGCGATTTGTATATTCTCATAAATCGGAACATCGTTGTCACTGCCCGCCCCACACAGGGATTTCCTCCAGGCTCTGTTGGACTTACTGGGCCACAGAGGAACTGGGGAGGTATTAGTATGTCCGAGATTGTCAGCGCGGAACTTTATGATCCGTTCTCGCATGGAAGCCACAGCTATCTAGGATCGATGGATGTGGAAATAGGATTCGCGGGGAAGAAGGTCACAGACACACCATATGATCAAGACATGTTGGCCGACTATTTCATAAAGCTTTACGAGAATCAGATGTTTGCGCCTGGGCAACAGCTTGTTATGGATCATAAGAGTATCGTGCTTAGCGTAACTGTGAAGACGGTTCAGCTGGTTGATTTAAGTATGGAGAAGCCTGGGTCATCTTCAGCGCCTTCAGTCAGTTCTCCGCAGTCTCGTGGGATCTTAACACGGCATACGGCTATCACATTCTTTAAGGATCCAAAAACACCCATAAAGCTCAAGGGCTCGACAAGGCGGCCAGCAGCAAACTCCATTATTGCCCCTGACTTCAAGTTTGAAGATATGGGAATTGGCGGACTTGATGCCGAATTTAGCGCAATCTTCCGACGAGCATTTGCATCACGTATATTTCCGCCAGGGCTTATAGAAAAATTGGGTATCCAACACGTCAAGGGAATCTTACTATTTGGTCCCCCTGGAACGGGCAAGACTCTGATTGCACGGCAAATCGGAAAGATGTTGAATGCGAGAGAGCCCAAGGTCATTAATGGGCCGGAAGTCCTCAATAAGTATGTCGGTCAATCAGAAGAAAACATTCGAAAGCTCTTTGTAGACGCCGAGAAAGAATATAAGGAGAAGGGTGACGAGAGCGGACTACACATTATCATATTCGACGAACTTGATGCAGTCTGTAAGCAAAGAGGGAGCACCAACAGCGGTACTGGTGTTGGAGATAGCGTAGTTAATCAGCTTCTATCGAAGCTTGATGGTGTCGATCAGCTCAACAACATCCTACTTATTGGCATGACGAACCGTATGGATATGATTGACGATGCCCTGCTCAGACCTGGTCGACTGGAAGTGCACATGGAGATCTCCTTACCGGACGAGCATGGCCGGCAACAGATCCTCAAGATTCATACAGCAAAGATGCGTGACAATAATGTCATGGACAAGGATGTTAATATCGCAGAGTTGGCTCTTCTGACGAAAAACTTCTCAGGTGCTGAAATTGGCGGCCTAGTTAAGTCGGCTTCGTCTTTTGCTTTCAATAGACATGTTAAAGTCGGCACTGTGGCAGGTGTCAGTGATGACATTGAGAACATGAAAGTCAATCGAGATGACTTCATGAAGGCTCTTGAAGAAGTGAAGCCGGCGTTTGGTGTCTCTGAAGAAGAGCTTTCAACAGCCGTCAGAGGCGGCATTTTACGCTTCAGCCCTTATATCGAAAATATCCTTCAGGATGGTATGTTGTTTGTTAATCAGGTGCGAGAATCTGCTTCTGAACCTCTTTTGTCTGTTTTATTACACGGCCCTCCTGGATCTGGAAAAACTGCTCTAGCAGCCAAAATCGCCATGGACTCCGACTTCCCATTCATCAAGCTGGTATCCCCTGAGAATATGGTTGGTATGGGCGAGATGGCCAAGGTTCAATACCTCAATAAGGTATTCACGGACGCCTACAAGTCTCCACAGAATATTGTCGTGGTAGATAACATCGAGAGAATTATCGACTGGGTCCCAATCGGCCCTCGGTTCTCGAATTTGGTACTCCAGACACTGATGGTCCTACTAACAAAGCAACCGCCAAATGTATGTTTCCTTGAACATGCCTCCCTTATCTTTTCTAACATAAACTAGGGCCGCCGTCTCCTCATCTTAGGCACCACTACACAGCGATCAGTCATGCAACAACTTGACCTATACGCCTCGTTTGACCGCGAACTTGCCGTCCCAAATGTAAACACCCATGCTGAGCTAGCATCCGTCTTGCGAGAAGTGAGAGCTTTCAGATCCGACTCTGATATGGCTGCGTCCCTGGATGTACTAAGAGAGACGACGGGGACTAATGATGTCGGCGTGGGTATTAAGAGAGTCTTGCTTGGAATTGAGACGGCTAGACAGACGCCGGATGATATGGTGGAAAGATTTGCGGATGTTATGGCAAAGACTATGGCTTCTAGCCGGATGTAAGAGGTTTGGTGGCATCAGGCGTGGTATAGATATGCCGATATAAGGTAGAAATAGATGATCTTATGATGCTCTATATAACTTTGGTACATGTTGCGTTTACTTAGAAGAAATATTTCCTGATCTAAGGATAACACCAGAACTTGAAGAGCTACACCTCTTAGATCTTTATTCACCAAAACTTTGGTATATTCTTTCCCAGGTCCATACGTATGTCTTGCTCAGGTTCACAGATTATTGGAAGTGCAGGAATACTCTCGGGTATTCTGATTGAGTACCTGATAGGTCACACTACACAACGAGATGGTAAAAGTGTAAAGGTGATCGACAGGCATCTAGACAGCAACAGACATGCATATGACAGTAGATATAAAAAAGAAAAGAGAATTGAACGTAACAGAAAAGATCCTTCACAACCTTGCAGAGAGATGTTCTTCCCTTGCTCGAACCTCTTATATAAGGCCCTAATTTTTGTCTTCGGAACGTCTGGTTCTGACGGAAGGTTACGGCCAGCTTCGAAATTTTAGATGCCAGTGATGAACTAGCAGAAGTGTCGTTAGTTCTATCAAACTGACAATGCAGAAGAAGAGTACCAGTTTTATGTCTTATGATTAATCGGGTTTAATCTCTGTTCCATTTGCAGGCAGGATCGATACAAGATTTCTGGAATATCACCTGCATCTCCAGACACCGTGGTTAGAACTCCAAACCCCACCAGAAGCTCTCCTTTAGCGCCTTCACCATCTATAACAGTGGTAATCCCTAAAATGCATCTCATGACGCATAAAGCACTCCGATTTTCTACATATTAACACCCATCCCGAACAAACCATCAATCCCTCTTCACCTCAAAAATACTCCCCACCAACCCCTTCACAGCTTCCACATCTACCTTTTTCAGCGCCTCCTTAACCGCTGCCAGCGTACCCTCCTTCAACCCCTCCTTCCGCCGACTGTAAATATCAATGCCCGCAGGCGTAAACAGCGTCTTCGCAAAATACGTAACCACCCACTGCTCGCCGCTTTCCCCGTCCCCGTACCCTAACACCTCCCAATGACTCACCACAAAGAATAACCACCCATTGCCCCTCCAATTCCACGCCCCCGGACCCGCAGGCGTATCCGTCCCGCTCACAGTCTTGACTTTATCCCCCGAGAGTGCTTGGTACGTAACCAGGTCGTCAATTTTCTCGCCATTGGGGTCGGAGGGTAAGGGGGAGTAAGTGATGGAGACGTTGCGGGCTTTTTTCCACATCGGGAGTGTGGAGTGTGTGACGTGCCAGGTGCCGAGGAGCCAGGGGAGGGGAGGGGGCATGAATGCTGTTATTGCGCTGGAGGGAGTGGTTGTGGAGCTTGTTGTGGGGGGGCGGAACGTGATTTGCGCTGGGAGGGTTGAGGAGGCGGGTTCGGAGGATGACATGTTGCATGCTAGAAGATGGGGGGGCCTCGTGTAAAATGGAGATGGAGGAAATGTTGGTTTTATATATTGAGATATCGATTGTGGTGAGATTATGCAGAAGCATGGTCCCTGGTAACGTCGGCAAGGCTAGCGGGCAAGGCTGAGATGGCTGCCGAGTCTGTATGTGGAATCCATTGTACATACCCAAACGGCTATTCATGTTACATGTCGAATTGCGACATGAGTCCAGGTCAATTGAGAGAGCACAATGTGTTGATTGAAGTCGGAGACATTTTTATTGGTCATTTCTATGCTTGATGACTCGATCCAGACAGTCCATCCATTACGCCACTGATATGAACATCCTATATCCAGAGCAACTGCCAGAGATGGATATGATACAAAACGCCATGCAACAAGCCCAATCATTCCTTGGTCTTCTTCTTTTTCTTCTTCTCCGACTTCTCAACCTCCTCTTCCCGCTTCCTCTTCTTTCCGATTTCCGCATCACCATTTATAGCTGCCTTGGCCTCCTCCTTCTTCTGCCTTTTGATCTCCTTCTTGCTTATTACTATTGGTGTACCATCCACACTCATTTTGATCTCCCCTCTCTCAAGCTTCCGCTTATATCGGGCAATGCTGATACCGGCAGCTCTGGCTAATTTGCCATATTTCTCCTCATCCCGCTCCTCCCTTCGCTCTACCTGCTCGGCTTTCTTGAGTCGACGTTCTTTTCGGTCCAACCGTCGCTCAATCTTTGCCTTTCTCTCAAGACGTTTCTTGGATTTCTCCTCCGACATAGCCAGTCTACGGGCATGTCGCTCGATCTTTCGGGCCTTCTTTGCCTCTTTGGTGTTGCCAACAATCGATGATTGCCAGTTTGTTTCTTGCTGGGTTGGTGAATCCGGAGAGTCTGGTGTATCCGCAGACACTGTGGATAATGTCTCTGAGTGCTCATTATCATGAATCTTTGAAGTACCATTGGCCACAAGTTTTGCCTTTGTCCCGTTGAGGTCGGGTGCTGGTAGACCAAGGCCAGCTTCAATATCAAGCATCGTCTCTGTCTCGTCCTCTTCCTCTTCCTCTTCCTCCTCCTCCTCCTCCTCCTCCTCTTCTTCTTCGTCGACCTCGTCAGCCATATCTTCATCCGAATCTTCCTTGACCTGTTCAACCTTCTTGACCCTCTCGATCTTCGCTTTCTCCTTCTTGTCTTTCTTCGACTTCTTAACTTCAGAAACTACGGCTGCAGGTTCATCACCGACAAGACCATCAGCATCTGGGTTATATTTTCGGGCCTCCTTGACCTCCCACTTTCCAGGAATTGACGCGGCCTTGCCATTAGGTCCAACGGCAACACCTCTCGGAAGCAAAGGTTTGCCTTCAAGTACCCTCAATTGACGTTCAATCTTGGCTCGTGCGGCGACACCTAAAGCTGATCGCTCCTCCTCATCAACATCATCGCCTTTGCCCTCACCTTGAGCGCTCCAATCCGAGAGAGCATCGACACGCAGGCCGATTGTCGCCTTGGCAGCCAGCATACGCGCAATTTTGCCTTTATTCCTCCCTGTAGCTTGACCAACGAGCGAAGCGTGATAGATGAGACCATACTTTGGAGTATCATGTTTTGTCTTCAAAGCGCGGAAGAGTGCCTTCTCTGCACCAAGGATCTGGATGGTACTTGCGGGACTCTTTGCAAGATTCATTAGAGATCCGGCGTGAGCAATCAGTCGTGCTCCAACAAGCTCACCAACTAGCTCAGTCAAGTTGGGAGCAATTGCTTGCATGCGCGATGAGAGGTAGCTCGATAACTGCTGTCGATATTCAGTAAAGCCGACAACTTGCTCAGCAAGTAGCTTGATGTTATCGAGGTCCTCATTTGTAATCTCCGTGCCCATACTAACTTCAGCTGCAGCTTTCACAGCAGCCTCGATCTCTTCTGGCAGGATTTCTGCAAGGTCTGCATTTGAAGCACTAGTTCTCATGCCCATCTTTAGGATAACCCTAGCATATGCCAAATTGTCGCTGACGATGCGGCCCATTTCAGGAAAATGCCACCCATACCATTCTTTTACGCGCATCGCATACGTATTCAGTTCCTTGTCTAAATCGTCAAGAAGCGCAATTGCTTGAACTATCATAGTATCAACCTTGTCGGGTGAGAACTTGAGCTTATGGCGTGAAAGAGAGTGCGAGAGACCAAGTGACATAGTAGATATGTTCTCAGGCAGAAGACCTGGAATAAGGGAGGGAAGGTGGTCGCGAATGGCTCTGTAAAGTTCGTTCGTTGAGGCATCAGAAATGGGCGTGAGACTGAGCATTGGGAGCTTGTTAATAGCCTGGCCAAGCTTTGGATCTGCGACAGCCAAAGACGCTTTCTTTTCGTCCTTAATCGAGTCCAACAGCTTTGCCAGCATAGGGGTGACCTTCCCCTCGATCAGAGCAGCTACTTCCTCGAGCGCGGTTGCCGCATTATCGAACTTTTGGAAGGTTTTGAGTTTTAACCTGCAGCGGAGATTGTCAATTAGTCTCAAAAAATACCAATTTAAAGTTCTATTTCAGGTGTGCAATCGAGAACTCTGCTGGGACGTCAATCGCACTTACATATTGCTGATCCCCTCCGCAGACTCTGCCTGCGCTGAGAGATCATCTTTTTTGAGAAGCTTTTTGTCCCTCGCTTTAAAAAGCGCATATCCCGCACTAGTCTCCGTAAGTATGAAGAGCGTCATCTTGACCATTAAAAGCACCGCGAGTGCTATCCAAGATGCAGTGTTTGCGGTGCACAAAAGCGTTGTGAGGAAAGAGCTCTCTCGATAAAGTTTCCAGAAATTTAGAGCCCGCACGAAGAAAAAGTTAGGGATTAGCCTTTACGCCTCAGGCATAAAATACTGATCTACTTCGTGATCCCTGCTTGAGCTCTAGGTTGTCAGAGTAAGCACCATCAAAGAGCATACAGGAAGAGATGGAGGGCCTTTTCTTCAATGTGAACAATGGGTAATTACTGTCTTTGGATGCTTGATTACCCGGCGCTGCTAATGAGCTTGCAGTTACATTGAAGGTATCGTGCGGGGCTATCGCAACAGTCTGTTAACAAGCCAAAACTACATCAACCTCACCCAATGCGAGACTATCGATGGTATAGTATACTCTTCCATGTTAAATTCAAAAGCCTTATTAACTCATGATAGATCTGAAGTTGCAACTGGGTCCTGCGTATGGCGACTTTCTGGCTTCCCTTCCACCCAACCCTTCCACTTCAACTCTTGCCGCCAAAACCACTGACAAGTTGATATCTGAGTTTCGGTATCTACGAGCAAATGCTGTAGGATCTCTGGCGAAGTTCATGGACTATCTGACTTATGGATACATGATCGACAATGTAGCACTCCTCATCACTGGAACATTACATGAACGAGACACTCGAGAGCTGCTTGAGCGATGCCATCCTCTTGGCTGGTTCGAGACCATGCCCGTTCTCTGCGTGGCCACCAACATTGAGGAGCTCTACAACAGTGTCCTTATTGAAACGCCTCTGGCCCCGTACTTCAAGGGTAGCTTAAGTCACCAGGATCTGGATGAGCTTAACATCGAAATCGTTCGAAATACCCTATACAAGAATTACCTCGAGGACTTCCACCACTTCGTCAATACCGATCCAGATATAGCAAACACGCCTACAAGTGAGGTCATGTCGGAAATTTTGGCCTTTGAAGCGGACCGGAGAGCCATCAATATCACCTTAAACTCCTTTGGCACAGAGTTATCGAAAGCGGATCGCAAAAGGCTCTACCCAAATTTCGGTCGCCTATATCCGGAAGGTTCGCTGATGCTCTCAAGAGCCGATGATATTGAAGGTGTGAAGCTTGCAGTAGAGGGTGTGAATGATTATAAGACCTATTTTGATGCAACTGGCATGGGACAAGGTGGTGGAATTGGGGCTGGAAATATGAGCGGCGGACCTGGTGGCGATGGCAAGAGCCTGGAAGACATGTTTTACCAAAAAGAGATGGAGATCTCGAAGGGCGCATTCACAAGACAATTTACATATGCAATTGTCTATGCTTGGGTTAAGCTAAGGGAACAGGTCGGTCCACCCATATCATCTTTGGTAAACTCTACTTACAGAAATCAGGAAATCCGAAACATTACCTGGATCGCAGAGTGTATAGCACAAAATCAGAAGGAGCGGATTGGCAATTACATAAGTGTATTCTAGGCATTAGCAAACCTGTATCTTTGGAAGGCTTATCTGCCGACAGGCAAGATTCTTCGCAGATATGTAATGTTACAGGCTGGCCGGCGCTTGGAGATTGGGGGACTTTGTAGCTGAATTAAATCAGTGAGCTACATGCTCATTCCATAATATACAAGTGCTGCTCTATATGCAACTTCATAATCTACAGGCTGATTTCGCCCTTCCAAGTTCCATCAGTCAATCCTAATGTCTCAACCACATTTTTCCAACGCTCACCACCCCGCTCCTTTCGTCTCAGATATGCCAACAGCTTCTGCCGTCTATGCACCAATACCCTCAGATTTCTCTTGTTGACTTTGTCCTTTTGACAGTGAGGTCGTTCCAGATGATTGGCAAGCGCCCTAATCTTAGCCGTCAAGATCGCAATCTGCACCTCAGAACTCCCAGTGTCGGGTCCAGCTCGCGGTGTCTTATCTGCCAAAGGCGTCTTGTCCGCAGCCCGCGGCTGATTTGAAGGCGCGCGTGGCGTGAGAAATTTGTCTGTGTTATGACGACCGAACGTCTCAATGCATCGCTGAATGTTGAACCGAGTCCGGTCTTTCTGATTTCCGTTCGCCAAGCTGAGAATGCGCGATACTGCTACAGTTGCTCGCTCATGAGCTTCAGCGTGTCGCTGGAGCTCTTCTACTTCCTGAGCTGGATCTCGAAGGTCAGGGTTCTTCGAAATTAAGGGTTGTGTCAAAACGTAGGAATGCTCTATGGCTTTTTCAAATTCTGAAGGTGTGACGAAGTGGTTTAGAGGTACTTGGGCAGCAGCTTCGGAAACTTTCGTGCTTCCTTCGTCACCTTCTGTTGACTTGATGCCAAGAGTTGCAGGTGGTATAGCCGTGTCAAATGACTCCACGAATGGTGTTGTAATCCCACGGACTGAGTCGCCTAATGCTTCTGCACGCTCCCTTTTAAGCTCCTCTTGCCTCTTTAAATTTGCTGCTTTCCTTTGCCGTGCTTGTGCTAACGCATATGGATCACGATACTTTCGCCGTTGAGCTTGTGATGAAGCATTGGCGACTGATCCTACAGGTAAAGGGCTAGGTGTATGTGGCTTCACGGCCGGACGTAGACATACTAGAATCAATTGGTTAGCCAGGATTGGAAAGGATACATTAGAAGGTTCCTACACGTCAAAGAGCCCAGCCGTGATACTAAATCTATTCGTGGAGGCATAGTCGTGTCTCTCTCGTACTCTCCTTCACCGAATTCGTTTCTTGAACGTGCAGATTCAAGGCTAGTCTAGGTATGGCTAGCGTACGCTAAGCCAAATAGGAAGCGGAATCAGTAGCTAACTTTGCCGATCCTAGGGCACACACCAAAATTGTGAGTTACTTCAATTTTGTTAAACGAAAATCAGCCTACATCTTCAGCTCCCAAAAACCTTCTGCGCCCATCAACCCACACGATTTGATTCTTGAAATCAAATCGCAAAGATGGCGCCTTCTCAGCTCCCCCCCATCTTCAATGCGACGTCTCAGGACATTGAAATGCTTCTTGCAGCTCAGTGTCACTTGGGATCTAAGAACATGCAAGTTCACATGGAATCCTACCTGTGGAAGACTAGACCTGATGGAATTAATGTGATCAATATTGGCAAGACCTGGTATATCTAAGTCTGACCATATGGGGCGTTACAAGTCTAATTACTGAACTTTACAGGGAGAAAATCGTCCTCGCTGCCCGCATCATCGCAGCTGTCGACAACCCGGCTGATATTTGTGTCATCTCCGCCCGTCCTTACGGCCAACGTGCCGTCCTCAAGTTTGCTGCTCATACTGGAGCTGTCGCTATTGCTGGTCGCTTTACGCCCGGTAACTTCACCAACTACATCACCCGCTCTTTCAAGGAGCCGCGTCTGATCGTCGTCACCGATCCCCGCACCGACGCTCAAGCCATCCGTGAAGCATCCTACGTCAATATTCCCGTCATCGCTCTCTGTGATACTGATTCACCTACCGAGTTCGTTGATGTCGCCATCCCAACCAACAACAAGGCTCGTCATGCTATTGGTCTCGTCTGGTGGATGTTGGCCCGTGAGGTCCTTCGCTTGAGAGGCAGCATTGCAAACAGAGAAACTGAATGGGATGTCATGGTCGATCTGTACTTCTATCGCGATGTTGAGGCTGCCGATGAGGAGAAGTCTGTCGATGATGCCAAGGTCCCAGGTGCAGATGAGGTCGGGCCCGCTGCTATCGAACAGGGTTTGGGAGGAGGTGACTGGGAAGTGGCCGGTGCTTCGGCTGGTGCTTTTGCGGCTGCATCTGCTACCGCAGGCGTTGGTGCCGGTGGAAACTGGGATGGTGGTGATGGTGGTGACTGGGCTGCTTCGAGTGTACCAGCTGCTGGTGGCGAATGGGGTGCCGCTGAGGGTACAAGCAAGGGTGCGGAGTGGTAAGGCTATGCAGAGCTTTGAAAACCTGTGCAGGCTATGTATTTTCTGCAAATTGCATCTTTGAGAGGAGGTTCACTTGACGGCACTAATGAGGGAAAGATACTGGGCCACTGTTCACTCCTTTCGGTGGTCGAGGGAAAGCCCTGTGTTTTCAAAAGAGCGTACTTAATCGTTGCTCTGCCTTTGATCTAGAAGCACGAGTAGCATGACGTAGCGTAGCATAGCCAGTATAGCATGCCCTAAAAAAAAAGACAAACTCAGTGTAGGCACCTAACTTTACCCCTGTCATGGTGCGTTGTCAAGGTTATGCATTGGCTTCCATACCCACATGTTAGAATCGCAATGGCCAATACAACTAAACTTACGTAGTCAAGAAACTCTCACCGTAATCCTAATACTCTTAGTCTTTCCTTGGTCTTGGATGCAAGCACGGGTCCCTGATGTTGTGCATGACCTGCATCAGGCAAGGTACGAAGCGAAAGCCATGCAGATCACGGGATCAGCCCCATGTCATGTCTCACCCCCTTGTCCACCAACCTCACACCAGACAGCAAGACGACAACGCCCTCCATCCAATCAGAAGGGTTATCTCACGCCATTCTGCAGGTGACTGGCTCATCCGGACGACATCACTGTCACATAAAATGGTCAAAAATTGACATTACAGGTCTCAATTTGGCAAATTAAACTACTTAAAGAAGCCTAAGTACGTTCCAGAAGCACCCAAAACGGGCATGAAGCCTCCCAAATTAGATAACAAGAACTCCCAAACAGGCAAGATACCTCCCAGACCTGGGAAACGTAACTGTGGACCGTTTCCGCGGCCGCGGTTGTCCAGAAGGGACCTAGCGCGCCAGCCTTAGCGCTACTGTAAGCAAATCATAAATCATCAGGGTCGTTAAACATGCGCCGGTAAAGCAGCAAGGAGAGGGCGGCGTTTAGTGATAGCCGCGAGGGCGGAGCGGGGCGGAGCGGCGGTGGCCAAGGGGTTGGCGACGACGAGGTAAGAGATGGTGGTTGAGAAAGGGGCGCAGACGTAAACATATTGCTGGATTGGGAATAGCTTAGTATTCTGGGGACGGGTACCGCTCGCGTGCCTTTCTGTACTCTGTTGGGTGCTTTTTTGAGGCTTTGGATTTCAATGACCTGAGAGAGGTTAGTTTTCGTCCACACTTTTCTACTCTCCGAGACAATGCTTTTTCCTCAGTAAACGAGAACGAGCAGCGAAAACGCCCATTGCATTTCGGTGGAGAGTATGACGATTATGAATCAGGTACTTACGAGATGTGCTTTGAAGTGTATTCCAAATCTCGTCTCACCTCCTTTGCGTCTTGCATGCCTTCAGCAAACCGAGCTTTAGCTCTTTGAGCACGAGCAGCAACCTTTGCGCGGAGCTCGTCAACCTCCCGTTGCTTAGCGTTAAGTTTTCCAGATCTGCAAATCTGTCAGTTTCGCACTTTTTGTTGAATAAAGGGCCGTGAAAATTAAGTTTGCGAGGAAAACTCACGATTGTGCTTGAGTCACCAAACTGCGATCTAACTTAAGGGGATCAAAAGCTGTAGCGAAGCGATCCTGCATGTATTCGTGCAGATCAACGCCGTTGGCTGAGCTCGTGCTGTCATCATAACCGCTCGCGCTACCGGCATAAGAACTGGCGGAGTAGCCAGAATTCATGCCGGAGCCCGTGGTGACTGAATCAGCTACTTCTGGCGGTGAAACAGCGTAGGTATTGCGGGCATAGGCTTGGGAGTAGTGAGGTGATTTTGATGGCATTGCCATCGGGAGGGTGGTCTGGTAATATGATTGTGTGGAATAGTGAGCCATTGTGAAGGTTGTGTTTGTTAGAAGATATTGACAATGAGGAGTGAGTGATGTGGTGAGTGTGTGGGAGAGAGAAGTAGGGATGACAATGTGTTAAGGCAAAGGTCAAGTGTGAGTAGGAGTATATAGTAAGGCTGGGCTGAGGTGAGGTCTGTTTGCCAAGGCAAGGAACTTTGTTCTGTGTATGAGTGTGTTTATGGTTGAGTGTGCGAACGGATGGAAAGGAAAGAGAAAAGAAAACTCTGAAGACGGGTCCATGGCCTCCCTTTTATAGACTTTTGGACCGAGCCAAGCGAGAAGAAATGAGAGCATGAGGACGGAAGGGGGGACCAGCTTTGACCTGGAGAGCAGGACTGTCCGACGTCGTATCTACGACCCCGCTCGAGGGGGGTGAAGCAAGAGCAGAGATAGGCTGCATCGTGGTCCTCATGCCTCACTAGCCCCTTTTCTCCGCCGTGCCCGTCCGCTCCTCCGTCTATCATGATGGACCGGAAGCCCCCAAGCATGCGAGTGTTTGGCCGATGGCTAATCCCTGGAAGGTCTGGCTGACGCTACTCACGCGGATTGGGCCGTAGAGTAGTTTCTATTGCTCACAGATAGCCGTCATCCTGCTTGCAGGTGCCGCCAGCGTTGGTATTGGTGGATAAGGACGAGGGGAGGCATATAGTGGTGGCATTCCTCTTTGCCAACGTGCAAGATTCTACGCAGCTGTGAGGCGATATAGTCCGAGTCAAGCGCGCTGACGCTAACTTTACTGAGGTCACATCAAAAGCAGCGACAGGCAAGAAAAGGAAAAAAGGCAAAATTGTTAGAAGGCTGATATTGCGTTGGTCAATGGCATTTATCTTTTGCAGACGTTGATTTGCGTGTCAGGCAGAAGTGCATAGTCGAAGCCCTGTCCTATGTGTTGTCACTCATACTCATTGATCGCAAATTAATTCTGATTTTCCGACATTTTTCTGCCTTCCAATACGCCAGTCCTCAGGATATTCTTCTAGAAGCCTTCCGTGTCAAGGACAGAAACCCCATAGGAAACTGTTGAATAATGCGAAACAAACGGCTGAGCTGTTCAATTTATGATGTCTTGAAATCCCAAGGGTACGAATATCTAATACAACTGTGCAGCATAATTTTTTCCAAGGCTTTCCCCACCATCATAAGAGTTTCCGATGTGTGGGATCAAAGGCGCTCCAGGGCTTTCCGGCTTATTCGTCATGCGCATGAAATGCAATGCGGGCCAATGAATCAATCATAGCAACTGTGAGGCCGTCGGTGTAGTTAAAAGGCTCGCCACCAAGGAGAATCCTTCGTCACAAGCCACCCCCAATGAGCCCTGTGATTGGAATTACCTAAAGGGCTGCATGTACTTCTTGAATGGACGAACCGTTTGGCTGGGCCGGAATTAAGGATATAAGGACAAATTATGTCGATCACAGAGCATGTCCGTGGAAGTATTCTAGAAACCTTACCTTACAGCTAACCTTTCGCCAAAGCTTGCAGGACTGAAGTCATCATTCATATACCAAGTCTGGAATTTATATTGTAAATGCAATCTATAAGTACAAGTCATGATCAAGTCATGATGAACCGCAATCCCCGCTATATATCCCTCTCAAACTGCCTCTAGCCAAAGACCTTAAGAAATGCCCACATCCCAATCCCGCTTAATACTGGGATGGTAAGATTATCATCCCATCCGAATATATTAGCTACTTCGCTGGCTGATGCCACGAAACCTGTCCAAAGACTCATTACGGCTAAGGCTGGTCCTCCGGCGATAGAGCTTTGAGCATCGGTCAAACCTAGACTATCCCGAATGGTGCTTGGAAGCTTCAATGTTCCAGTGAACATGAACGGTCCATCCCTCTCAAGTACACCTTGTCCTGGATAAGGTGCCAGCCACCCCCAGAAACTAATGGCTGTTACGATACCAACTAGAAATGCTGCCAGAGAGCCAGCGAGCGACTTTCCCTTCCGAATTCGAGGAGTATAGCGGCCGTATGCTCGTCCTACTGTACTCGCAGCTGTGTCGCACCAGCTCAGAAGGAGTACCCCTACAACCCCGACGTCCTTGGGAAAGAAGCTGAGGATGATCCAAACTCCCAGCATGTACCAGATGACACCATTCCAAGTATTATACTCGGTTTCACGCATCAAGGCGCCGAGAACCCTGACATAAAGTCGGTTGAAGGAGGGGAAGGTGAACCGCAAGTAGTCGGCAGTCGCTACGGGTACAAGGGCTCCCATGAGATACGGGGTGATTTGGCTGGTCTGCATTCCCGAAACGTACGCCCAGATAGTAAAAAATCCTATAGACACGTGCAGCAACTTTCGAGGCACTTCATGCCGGTGTACGAAAGATCTCCACTGGCGATGAATGGGGATTAGGCCTAAAGGACTTGGGCTTCTGCTAAGATCTCGCCAACTCCATCCAGTCTTTGCGGCACTAAATGGTGACAAATGTCCGTTTGGTGTGGCGCTCCCGTTTGGTGTGACGTGAAGATTTTTGCTGGGAGAGACAGCCATGCTTGCCTTGGCTTCCGATAGTCCACTCATCCTGCGCACTCTCATGTCCTCTCTGCTCTTAGATCTTGCCCTCCTTAACTCTGGATTAGGGTCTGACTCTTCGGCATCTACTCCTTCATCAATTTTCGCCGGCGCCTTAATGCGCTTCTTTGCCGACGAGCGTGTAATAGGCCCAAAGTATCCATCTTGGGACCCTTCTTGACTTTCTGAGGGCGTTGGGGAAGGTGAGATAACCCTCGGAGTTGCCGGGATTTGGTACTGAGACATGGTGTAGTCAAAAGGCGGAAGTGGAGGGTATCTTATGACACCAACTACAGAACGCCTGATATCTGCGACTCGTAGAACACAGATGGGAGAGTGGAGATGTTTATCTTTTCGTGAAGCGCGTGAAATGTTGACAGAAGGAAAGGCCGTAGGAAGGACTATCTGCTCCAGTGGAGCGGATGGAGCAGTGCAGAGCTGCACTGCATTATGATGTTCTGATGCCACGCCCGCACAAGTAGCAGTGTGGTGGTGATGTATGCTCGTGGAGCGTGACTCGAGGTGTCAACAGGACATGACAGCAAGGTGGCAGTTTATGACAATTTTCTGATTTTCATTGCCTGGGCAGAGAGACGCTTGTCCGCTCTTGGACAAGCGCTATTTTCACGATAGCGATAAGACCGAAATTTATTAAAGATCTTGAACGGACAATAGTTGTGTTGTGGCGATTCTTCTATTATGGCTCCTAACAATGGGGACAAGAAAGATCCTAGAGCTTGGGATGCTCTTACTCCTTCACTCGCTGAGTGGATCCTCGATGCCATATCTTCAATGGGATTTGCTAGAATGACCCCAGTCCAAGCCTCAACCATACCTTTGTTCATTGAAAATAAGGACGTGGTTGTTGAGGTTTGCGCCCTTACTGATGTAGTGCATGGGCAATTGCTGAACTTTCTACTATTAGGCAGTTACAGGTAGTGGAAAGACTTTGGCTTTCCTCATCCCAGTTATTGAAAAACTACTCCGTCTCGAGGAGCCTCTCAAGAAACACCATGTGGGGGCTATAATCGTCTCACCTACACGGGAACTGGCAACGCAAATACATTCAGTACTTCTATCATTGCTAGAATTCCATATACCTTCCGCTGCCGTTCTCAACCTCCCCTCTGAGGATACCCAAAAATATCCTTCATCTACCCTTAGAATTGTTCCACAGCTATTACTCGGTGGAACTACGACTCCAGCACAAGATCTAAGCAGTTTTCTTAAAAACAGTCCAAATATCCTCATCTCAACACCTGGAAGGCTTCTCGAGCTACTCTCCTCTCCCCATGTACACTGCCCGCAATCATCCTTTGAAGTACTTGTTCTTGATGAAGCCGACCGACTCTTGGATTTGGGGTTTAAGGATGACTTACAGAAGATTCTTGCCCGTCTCCCCAAGCAGAGACGAACAGGGCTTTTTAGTGCAAGTGTTAGTGAAGCAGTTAGCGAAATTGTGCGTGTTGGACTTAGAAATCCTGTTAAGATTGCAGTGAAAGTCAAAGGTGAAGGAGGAGACGATAAACGGACTCCCGCAAGTCTGCAGATGTCATATCTACTTACACCGCCGAGTCACAAATTACCAGCCTTGCTCTCACTATTATCCAACTTGGAGCCCACACCACAGAAGAGCATTGTTTATCTCTCCACTTGCGCCGCGGTGGACTACTTCCAACACATTCTTTCAGCAATACTTCCAAATCAGTTCTCGTTGGTGCCTTTGCACGGGAAACACCCACCAAATGTAAGGCAGAAGAACTTCGCACGGTTTATCAGTGCTGTATCCTCCACAATTCTCCTTACGACCGATGTTGCGGCACGGGGTCTCGATGTCCCGCAAGTCGATCTTGTAGTTCAGGTAGACCCTCCTTCCGACCCAAAAGTCTTTCTTCATCGGTGTGGACGAGCCGGGCGAGCCGGACGTAGAGGTTTAAGCGTTATACTTTTGCAACGGGGTCGAGAAGAGGATTATATACCGTTCCTTGAAATCCGCAAAACACCGATCACATTATTACAAAGACCACACATCGTTATCACCGATGAAGATGCAAGAGCAGTTACATTAAAGTTACGTGAAGTAGTATTGGCAGATCGAGCACTTCACGACAAGGGTCAGCGAGCGTTCGTGAGCTGGGTGCAAGCATACTCGAAACATCAAGCAAGTAGCATCTTCCGTATGGGGGATCTTGATTGGACTGATCTAGGTAATGCATGGGGGCTCATCAGACTGCCAAAAATGCCAGAGCTGAAGAATTGGGATGGTGACAGGTCTCTTAGTGTCAAAATTGACATGTCAGAATATGAGTACAAGGACAAAGTAAGAGAGAAGGCCCGGCGAATTGCGATTGAGGAGGCGAAGAAAGCGGCACCTTCTTATGTCCCTAGTGAGGATGTTCTTCGGAGGCGGAAGGAGAGGCAGCCGTGGAGTCAAAAGCATGAGCAACATGATGTGAAAGAACAGAGACGAGAAAAGAAGAAGAGAAAGAGGGAAGCTGAGAGATTGGCGAAGATGACACCTGCAGAACTGGAAAAGGAAAAGGAGTTGCAGGCTCTCATTGCAGAGGTGAAGAGGCAGAAGGTCGAGGAGGAGACTGAGTTTGAGGGATTTGGGGACTGACTCAGAGGCAGTCTAGATAGTCTGCTTTGTAATCCTTTGAGTTTGTATAAAGGGATTCAGTATGTGGTGATAAGAACATATCTAAGCCATCTAAACTAAGCCATTGTCGAACAAAAGCTGTCACGCTGCTTGCCCTCCCCTTTCAATCCATGTCCCTGTAGGCTCCAGTCCGTTAGCCTTCTCAAGCTTTGCCCATGGATTTTCATTAAAGCTAGGATCGTAGTAGCCGATATACCAGAACTCGTTCTTCTGCCCCCGCTCTCTCGGTTGATGATGGCCCATATTTGAGCGGCCACTCGTAGCTGGAGCCGGAACACTTGAAAACGGTGGTTTTGCTTCGTCTTGCAACGCGTTCATGAAGCAGCCAACCCCTAGGCCTACCTCTGATGCTTGTGGCTTCATCTTAATATTTAAATCCGGCGGAATAGGTGGAGTGGTACTATTTGCTAAAATGGCGTCGATCCTTTGCTGAACAGCTCTAGCTTCTTCATTCGGCGGTGATAAACTCGTATCTATATATGCTGGGCCTTCATCCTCCTCTGAGTCATCCTGCTTCGATGGAGGCTGTAAACATGTGTCAATATGTGCGGGCTCTCCATCCTCTTCGTCCAGCTTAATCTCTTCTTGGTTGCTCTTAGGTGCAATACCGAGAACGCGTGGCTTTCCCAGCGGTATATTGTTTCCACCGCTTCCTTGTCCCTTCTTACCACCTCTGTCAAGTGAGGCAAGCTCCTGTCCTTCGACCATGGCGTCTGTTTTTGGGTTGAATTTCCGCTTCTTAGTGGGACCTTGGGTACCGAATGAGGAGAACCCCATTGCCTTGGCCATGGCCTCCGCCTCATCTTCTGAAGACTCATACGACGGATCCATGGTATTCAAGATTCAGTATTGATATCTACTTCAGGACGGAAGTGTTTTGATAGTGAAAGTCAAAGTCAGGTGACTAGAAGACTTGCAGTGCGCTAGTGCAGGGATTTTCAGCCTTTCAGCCTTACGCTCTCAAGGTACTCAACATTCAGATTTGCACATTCACAACTCGACCTCACAACATGCCTCGCTCAAGATCCCGATCACGTTCACCAAGGAGGATGCGCGACGAGGAGCCCAGACGCCGGAGCCGTTCCCCTCGTCGGAGAGGCGACGACAGAAATCGTGATCGCCGTGATCGCCCCCGAGGAAGCGGCGGGTTTAAATGGAAGGAAAAGCGAAAGGGCACGAATGACGATCGAGATGGCGGCGAGAAAAGACTCGAAAGAGGCTATAGGAAGCGCTCACCCTCACCGAGACAGGAGAAAGCTACTGCATCAGTGGAGGACAAGTTTGGAGTTGCTGACAAATTTGGACCTCCGAAGAAGAGCACAGATGAGAAGGAAAAGGATACTTCAAAAGCACCACAGCGACCTCCTGCCCAACCATCAGCTCCTGTAGGAGAGCCGATGATCATTGTGCATGTCAATGACCGGCTGGGTACGAAGGCGGCGATTCCATGTTTGGCGTCTGATCCGATAAGGCTGTTCAAGGCTCAGGTAGCGGCTAGGATTGGGAGAGAACCTCATGAAATTCTTTTGAAGAGACAAGGGGAGAGACCATTCAAAGATCAGTTGACATTGGAGGACTATGGGGTTAGCAATGGGGTGCAGCTGGACCTGGAGGTGGATACTGGGGACTAGTTCTTAAGATTGCTGAATGCTTTAAAATTGAGAACTGTACACCATAGAGCAAAACTGGCACAAAAAGAGCTCTAATGAGTCTGTTCCTCAAAAGATCCATGATCCTACTATCTTGTGAACTGCGAGGTTGGTAGGAAAAATTAAACCTTTCAGCCTCGTCTCTTATCGATAAAGCTCAAGGGTCGTTCGAAAGAAAATTCAACCCAAGCTTCCTCCCTCGAACAACCATCCTCCTCAGGATGCTCACTACCGCACCCCACCTGCACACGCGCCGCCCCTCCCCGACCACAATCGAATACACAGTCTCAACTGTCCCGCCTCTCACACTTACTCTCCGACTCCTCCTCCTAGCCACCGCTCTCCTGCGCCTCGTCCTCGGCTTCAGCACTCTCCTCCTCCTCTATAGCAAATGGCGCCTCAGCACCTCCTCCACCTCTCCCCCTCCTCCCTTCCCGAACGCGCCGCCGCCACTCTTCAGCACCGACTTCATCTGGCACGCCATTGACACGATCCACGCCTCTGCGCTCGGCGCACTCTTCAACTCCCTCGCGGCACAGACCCCAACCCCACTGCTCCTCCCTGTCTGCGTCCTCACGGCCTACAGCACGATCCGACGCATCCATGTGTCTGAATCGCTGCTCGTGCTGCGGGGCCTCGGGATTCAGACCTCTACGCCCAGCACCACGTATTTGGGGACGGCGTCGACGCGCTTCATCCCGACCGAGAAGATCCAGGATATACTAGTCAACGAGGCATTTCGCGGGTTCGAGGTCAGGTACTATTTGGTTGTAGTGGTGGAGGGGGAGGATGAGGTCGTCGTTGTGTTTCCGAGGTTGTTGCCTGGGAGGGCTATTGTGGAGAGGGTTTGGAGGGGCGCTAGGGGATGTTTATATGAGCCGGAGAAGAGGGGCGTAGTGGAGAGGGAGGGTGATGTCGGTAGATAATCATGTTATTATGGAACGAGAATGAGACAAGCGGATTACTATGGTCTGCTACATCTAAAGTTACATCTACTTATCATTGTCATCTACTGGACTTATGGGTTTCTTCAGCCTGCGGAACCCCTGCTCTTTCAGATCTTCCGCGCTCTCAAATCCTTTCCGGATTGCGTACTTCTCATTAATCGTTTTCGTAGTTTCCATCAGCGGCATCTTCATCACTGGCAAGTAAGTGCCTTTTAGTCTGGGACCATTTCCACCATCAAAGACCCTTTGGCTCTTCGCTCCCCTTTTAGGCGTGGATGTAAGACTCGGAACGTCTTTTCCCTGGGAGGCGACTACATCAATGAGGGTCCCAGCTAGAACCTCATCAATCTTCCTCTCCCGCCATAGCCTCCATATGTCTTCCATGAGTCCTTGTGAGCCATATTTGATATCACCTCTACCGGGCTCATCACCTGTGTAGAGCCATTGAAGCGCATCCTTTCGCTCCATATCATCCTCTTGTGGGAAGATACAGTCCCATAACACCAAAGGCGTATCGGTTGCCATTTCATATATAGGTCTGCGAGGGTTCTTCTTAACGTCGAGAAGTTCAGAGACGATAGAGGGAGACTCCAGGCCCTGTCCAATGAGGAATAGGATGGCTACCATGTGTCGAACTTGGTGCCAGAGAAATGCTGAACCATGCAAAGTGAACGAGTACACTTTCGGGTATTGAGACGATTGACTTAAGCCATCTCTTATTTGAGAGTCTT
>Ga0335075_10000875_pt1 | contig 51083 bp, 43 predicted proteins | sample Lox_Sample_24_FD_206723 | JGI IMG/M metagenome (GOLD analysis project Ga0335075, IMG submission 206723) | Soil microbial communities from Loxahatchee National Wildlife Refuge, Florida, United States - Lox_Sample_2.4 | ecosystem: Environmental > Terrestrial > Soil > Wetlands | place: USA... | reverse complement strand
AGGGACCTTCTGAAGTCTTATCCGTCCAACAGTAAAAGGGAAAGCCGAGTGCGTGTAGGAATCTGCTCGCCAACGTTTAACGACGCGTCGCGCAATTCATTGGAATTCTTGGGGGAGAAGAAGAGTGCCGACGTTAGCTCTTGAGGAAAAATACGATCAGGTACGGCAACTCATCGCTATGGGCAAAGAGCGGGGCTACCTGCTCTACGATGAGGTGAACGATATCCTGCCTGCCGAGGTTCACTCCTCGGAAGAAATTGACGATTTGCTCTCGACCTTCGAGCGCTACGGCATCGACGTGTACGAAGACCTGTCGACCGCGAAAGCCGCGCTGGCGGGGACCGAAACCGAGGGCGAGTTGAAGGAAGAGCCTGCGGACGGGGAGGTCGATCTCGATCTCACGCCTGGGGCTCTGGAGAAGACGAACGATCCGGTTCGCATGTACCTGCGCGAAATGGGCACCGTTCCGCTGCTGACGCGCGAAGGTGAAGTCGCCATTGCGAAGCGCATCGAGCGCGGACAGCTGCTCGTTCTGAAGACGATTTCGCGCGCTCCCATCATCCTGAAGGAAATCCTGCAAATCGGCGATGATCTGCGCAATCGCGCGCGTTCGATCAAGGAAATCGTCCAGTTTGATGACGAAGAGCTCACCGAAGAAAAAATCGAGCACAAAACAAAGGAAACCCTGAAGCAAATCGACCGGATCGCCAAGCTCTACGAACAGGGGCTGAAGCAAGCCATAAAGCTCGATCGCATCCCGCGTTCGAAAAAGCGACCGTATGTCCACGCTCGGGCGGCCCTGGCGCGGACGCGCGTCCTGATGTCGCAGCTGGTTCGCGAAATCGATTACAACCCGTTCGAGAAAAAGAGGCTGATCGACAAGATTCGCCAGACCGTCGAGCGCGTGCAGTTCCTGGAACGGGAGATCGTCAAGCTCGATCGCCGTGTCGAGGCATCGAAAGGCGACGTGCAGGCCGAAGCTCGCAAAGAGCTCAAGGCGCGCCGCCAGGAACTCGAAGAGATCGAGCACGCCGTCGAAGTCAGTCCGACCGAGCTGAAGCGCGCGATTCAGGTAATTGTGCGCGGCGAAGTGGAAGCGGAACAGGCGAAGAAGGAATTGATCGAGGCCAACCTTCGCCTGGTTGTGTCGATCGCGAAAAAGTACACCAATCGCGGCCTGCAATTCCTCGACCTGATTCAAGAAGGTAACATCGGCCTTATGAAGGCGGTCGACAAATTCGAATGGCGCCGCGGGTACAAGTTCTCGACGTATGCGACATGGTGGATTCGCCAGGCAATTACTCGCGCGATCGCCGACCAGGCACGCACAATTCGTATTCCCGTGCACATGATCGAGACGATCAACAAGCTGGTGCGCACGCAACGGCAGCTCGTACAAGAGCTCGGCCGCGAGCCCACTTCGGAAGAAATTGCGAAGCGCATGGACATCCCCGTCGCAAAGGTGCGCAAGATTCTGAAGATCGCGCAGGAGCCCATTTCGCTCGAAACGCCGATCGGCGAAGAAGAAGATTCGCATCTTGGCGATTTCATCGAGGATAAGGCCGTCGTGTCACCGTCGGACGCAGTGATCAATCTGAGCTTGAAAGAGCAGACTTCCTCCGTGCTGAAGACGCTTACACCGCGCGAAGAGAAGGTTATCAAGATGCGTTTCGGCCTGGACGACGGCAGCGAGCACACCCTGGAAGAGGTCGGTCAGTCGTTCGCCGTCACGCGCGAGCGCATCCGGCAGATCGAAGCGAAAGCCTTGCGCAAGCTGCGGCATCCGTCGCGATCGCGCAAGCTGCGCGCGTTCCTGGAAGGCAGCGCGGGCGAATATTAGGGCTCGCGATTCGGCTTACCGCGAGTGGTACGATTTAGTGCGAACCGGCCAAAAGCCGCTGAGCGCGACTATCCTCACCGGGGCCCTACGCGACAAGATGGGGATCAAATCAGGCCGGACGATTGCCGTTGTCGGCGTTGATGGCCGAATATTCCTGAACGATCTAAGCTCTCGTCGCGCTCCTGGCTGTCGTTTCTTCGGTACGCGCTGCGTTTCGTAATTCCTCTGGCAACGCGGTAATCCTATCGCTGCACGACCTCAGAAAGACATTGATCTTCGTCCTGCTGCCTGAGAAGATTTGCGTTCCCATGAGAAGCGCAATCAGAGTTTTTCGCGAAGAATTGGTAAAGGCGGCTCGGGCGCTTGCTGCAACGTACCGGATGCTGAAGGAAATCGACGCGCGCACAATGGAGATTTTCATTGCGCTGATCGGCCGCACGAAGTAGCACGCGACACGCCTTCCTCAGCGAAGACGATGAATTCGCCGTCGTTTTCGCTTCAGCCAAACATCCTGGTTCGGCAACAAAACCAAAGAGAATGATAGGAGATGCTCGGCGTTCCCTTGACACTTCAGATCGGCATCCGTAGCATCGAATGTACATTCGCGATTCGATGTATGCGTTAGCGGCCGGTGTAGCTCAGGGGTAGAGCGAGGGTCTCATAATCCCTAGGTCGTGGGTTCGAGTCCCACCGCCGGCACCACTCGTATGCCGTTGATCTTAAAGACGTTCTCACAATCTTCTGATTTTCAGCGAGGCGCGTTCAAAGAGCGGGTGTGGCAAAAGTATAGCACTTTTGAGCACTGACAGTGGACCCGATACCTGGGTTCGCGTTTCCCACCTTCTGGAGCCTCGGCCGGCGTATATTTTGACCGGCGAAGTACGCGACCAGTGGGAACACAGCATCGTTCCAGTTTTGTCACTCAGATATTCGCTCACGTTCCGAACGCTTACCTCAAGCGCATCCCTTACACTCACCGCGACGTGACCGGCCGCATTCTGGCGATCTACGTGTCGGAACTCAAAGCGAAAGTCGCTCTTCGTTGCAATATGTTCTTGGCCCGGGACTTCGACGCGACGGCAATAATTGTTGCGCGAGGAAAAGATACAGGATAACGTCGGGAGTAAACTCGCATCCACATTTGTGCCCAACTCAGAAGGGAGAAGAACATGCTCACGGGATTCAAGAAATTCCTCCTCAGGGGCAACGTCGTGGATATGGCCGTCGGAATAGTCATCGGGGCTGCCTTTGGAACGGTGGTGAGCAGTTTGGTAAAGGACCTGCTTACTCCCCTCATAGCGGCCATTGTAAAAAAGCCTGATTTCTCCAGCCTGAGCTTCACTTTCAACAACAGCAAATTCTTGTTTGGCAATTTCGTGAACGCAGTTGTGTCGTTCGTGATTATCGCGGCGGCGGTTTATTTTTTTGTGGTGCTACCCGTAAACGCGTTGGTGGCTAAAGTCTATCCTCACGAAGACGTACCGCCTACCACGCGCCCGTGCCCCGAATGCCTTAGCGATATCCCCATCAATGCCAAGCGCTGCAAATTCTGCGCCCAGCCGGTTGGCGCGAAAACCGCTTGATCGTAGCCCCTTGAAGGGGTCGACTCGGTCATCTGGTAGTCTTTCGAACGAATCATGCTCGCGCAATGCCCCGGACCGCTGTCGTGTCTCCGTTGCACCGTCTCTCCGGTCGCTCGGACCCCCAAATGTCGCATGCAAGATTTCCAAAGCAAACAGGAACGCAGAGTTCTACAATCGCTTCGTGAAACGCCGGGGTCCCATCGATGGAAAGAGCAGCTGATCTTCTCGGGCGCGTTGTGCGCAGACTAAAGCGCCCGGAGGCGCCGATCGCGTGGCTCGCGAGTTCCTGGCTGCGCATCGTCGGTAAAACCATCGCCACCCACGCCCACCCCGTGCGCTGCCAGGCCGGCTGCCTTGAAATCTCCGCGGATGGAAAAGTTTGGCAGCACCAGCTTCAAGGTATGGCTCGCGATTTGCGCGACCAAATCAACCAGGCTTGGGGTGGTCCGTTGGTCCGCGAACTGAAATTCACAATGACGACCGCGAAATCCTCCAGTGGCCCATCAAACTCATCTGACTCTGGACAGCGACGCGCCCCCCGCTCCGTTCGGTACGAACTCGACAACGACCACACCCCCTTCATCCGCCACCGCAAATAGCAAAGCCTTCCAAGGCGCGCGTGTTTCGTGAGCTTATACCTCTTGACGCTCTCCGTTTTCGCGCAGGTGGCTCGGATTGAATTTCTTGATCGTGACATCCGGTTTCGGGGTTTGATGATTCAAACCCTGAGATGAAAAAAGCAGTCGCAATTCAACCTGACGCTTACGTGTTTCGCTGCCTTCTTGCTTCAACGCCTCTTTATTTCACGAACGTACCGGATCCCTAACGATGAAGATTAGCCGCGAAGAAGTCCTTCGAGTCGCCGAATTAGCGCACCTGGAGCTCTCGCCTGAAGAAGTCGAAACGTACCGCGGTCAGCTAGAGGAGATCCTCACCTACATCGCGAAGCTAGAAGAGCTCGATGTGACTAACGTCGAACCCATGGCGCAGGTTCTTCAGCCGACCGCCGATTCGCACCTCGAATTGCGCGATGACATGCCGCGGCCTTGCGACATCGCCGATCGCATTCTCGCTCAAGCGCCAGGCGCGCAGAAGCCGTTCTTCCGTGTTCCCAAGGTAATTGAACGATGATGCGCCAACCGATGACCGATCAATCTGCAGTTTTGCGCGCGACCGCTCCGGCACAGCTATGATCAACGGGACGACATGGACGGTTTCGAGCGTTCGCGACGCATTGACATCGAAGAAAATATCCGCGCGCGAGCTTACCACCGAATTCTATCGCCGCATCGACCGGCGCAATCCCGAATTGAACGCATTTTTGGCGCTCAGCCCGGAGCGCGCTTTTGAGCAGGCCGATCGTATCGATGGCGCCCTCGCGCAAAACGACCCTCTGCCGCCGCTCGCCGGTGTGCCGATTGCCATAAAGGACGTGATCAGTACTCAGGGCATTCGTACGACCTGTGGCTCGAAAATCCTCGAAAGCTACGTCCCGCCTTACGACGCGAGCGCGATTGAACTTCTCGAGCAAGCCGGCGCGGTGATCATGGGCAAAACGAATTGCGACGAATTCGCCATGGGCAGCTCGAACGAAAACTCAGCATACGGACCCGTGCGCAACCCCGCCGCTCTCGACCGCGTCCCTGGTGGCTCCAGTGGAGGCTCCGCTGCGGCAGTCGCCGCCGGCCTCGCTGTAACGGCTCTCGGGACCGACACGGGCGGTTCGATTCGCCAACCCGGTGCCTGCTGCGGCATCCCAGCCTTTATGCCGACCTATGGCCGGGTCTCGCGGTACGGATTGATCGCGTTTGCCTCATCGCTGGATCGAATCGGTCCCTTTGCCACGACCGTCGCCGACATCGCCGCGATCATGTCCGTGATCTCCGGCCGCGACGAAAATGACTCCACATCCGCGCCAGTTCCCGTTCCGAACTATGCCGCGGAGATCGAAAAGCCGCTCGACAGCCTCCGCATCGGCATCCCAGAGGACTATTTCGGAGCCGGCCTCGACGACGAAGTCCGCCATAAAGTCGAAGCGGGTATCTCGCTACTCGAGCGTCTAGGCTGCCGGCGGGTTCCGCTGAAAATGCCGCACACGGATTACGCGATCGCCACCTACTACATCATTGCTACCGCCGAGGCCAGTTCAAATCTCGCCCGCTATGACGGCGTCCGCTACGGCCTCCGGGTTCCGGGGAACACGCTCATTGAAATGTACCGTCGCACTCGCGAGGAGGGTTTTGGTCCTGAAGTCAAACGCCGTATCGTCCTCGGCACCTACGCACTTTCGGCTGGTTACTACGACGCGTATTACCTCCGGGCACAAAAAGTCAGGTCCTTGATCGCGCGCGATTTCGCCGACGCGTTCCAAAAAGTCGACGTGATCGTCACTCCGACGGCTCCTACTCCGGCCTTTCGCCTCGGCGAGAAAACAGCCGATCCCCTTCAAATGTATCTCGCTGATATCTATACAGTTACAGGGTCCCTGGCTGGGATCCCCGGCATATCTGTGCCCTGCGGCAAAACGAAAGCCGCCTTGCCCGTGGGTCTGCAAATCTTCGGACGCCACTTCGAAGAAGCTTGCGTCCTGCAGCTAGCGCACGCCTTCGAAAAGGCCGGTGGATTCGTTCTAGGCTGACTTGGTCCGGGCACAGCACCCACGCGCCCCGATATTGATCCCCTTTTAACCCCACTGTCGCAGGCATAGTGTAGCTTGGGCTGGTAACCTGACTCTGTGGAACTGTAGAAATCTTCCACAGTTAGAGACACCTTGCTGACCCGTCGCTATGGCTCCGACTCAACTCCTCCCTGTTGGCCGTCTTGCAATCTGTTGACTCCCAATGCCTTACTGGATTCCCGGTCCTCGCGTACAAACGAAAGGTGCCCTCGTATAGTACGGAACGCCTATTGCAGGGGGAATTCCAAGACTTTACATTCGTAGCAGATGGGGAGGCCACATGGTGCGAATCAAATCGAGCCAAAAGACGTTTACCGAAGATGAGGTGGTTGGGCTCACCGGTATTTGCCTAGAGCACGTGCGCGGCTTGGCACGTAACCGTCATCTGGGAACGCTGGTTCGCGCGGCAGAGGCCGCAGGAAGTCAGGCCGAGCGGTGGCTGTTCACCAACTCGGACCTGATGATCCTGGCCGTTCTGCATCCTCGCTGCGAGCACTAATTCCCTCAGGCTCCGTTCCCTCCGGCTACGCTTCTCGTTTTGACTCTCGTTGCATTCTCTAATCGTACGTCCTTTCATCGATAGGAATTACTCCGCTGCCGTTTCGCGTGCCCTGTTGCCGTTCCCCTGACAGCGGAGTATCTTGCGCGATAGCGCAGCAGCAGGTGGAGAACGTCGGCGCATCAACCTGAACAGCGTCTAAAGCATCACACTTGCAGGTACGCGATGCTCGACCAATCAACCAGGCCTAAATCCGATCGCAACACTCTGCCGACGCCAGCTGATACTCTGCCCACGCGCTCGCTCCGCACCCTCACACTCGCCATCATTGCCATGATCGTTGCCGTTTCCCTGGTCTTCACGCCCGCTCACGCCCAGCAACAGTCAACAAATGGTGCCCAAAATGGTGCAGAGTCCGGCCAGAACGCGTCACCGAACGGTGCGCCAAACGTTGCATCGAACGGCGCACAGAACAACGCTGCATCGGCGCCGCGAGGCATCAAGCTGATGCTGAAGGATGGGACGTTTCAGCTTGTCCGCGAATACAGCGTGACCGGCGACCGCGTGCGCTACTACAGCCTGGACCGCTCCGACTGGGAGGAAATCCCGGCGTCGCTGGTCGACTGGGACGCAACCAAAAAACAGGAAAACCAGACCGCGCAAGCTGACGCGTCTTTATTGAACAAGGTGCGCCGCCAGGAAAACCAGCGCCGCATCATGCCGCTTGAAGTCGACGCAAGCCTGGCAGTCGCGCCCGGAATCTTCCTGCCGTCCGGCGAAGGCGTGTTTGCGTTCAACGGCAAAAGCGTTCTGCCTCTGGCCGCAGCAGACCCGGAATACAAGTTAAACAAGAAGCACGAAATCGAAAAGGTGATGTCTCCGATTCCGATCGTATCGGAGCGCCATTCCGTTCTGTTGAAAGGCGCACACTCGAAGGTCCGAATCGATACGTCGCAGCTCGTTGAGTTTTACGTGCGCGTCGCGCCCGACCAGCCGCCGATCAGCCTTCAGCTAGTGAAAGCCGAAATTCACGGCGAAACGCGCAAGATCGCCAGGGTGGACGCACTGTTCAAGATGGAGAACGCGACAACGCATCCGCTTCTCATGCAGCGCTGGCAAATCGCGAAAGATGTCTTCCGCTTCACCCTGGGCCAAACGCTGGCGCCTGGCGAGTACGCGCTCGTGCAGGTCATTCCCGGGGATACCGACCTCGACCAGTTGAGCATTAATGTTTGGGACTTCGGGGTAGATTCGTCCCCCTCCGCCGCGAAGTAACCTGAGTTCCGTCCGAAGTGATTTCCAGCCGAGCAGCAGCGTGCAGACCATGTGAAAGTGTGTCGAGAAAAAATGGCGCTTTTGTTGATGCTGTGGGACTTACGCCGATTTTTGCTCAGCATGCGTGTCGAGAAAAGATCGGAGGCAAAAGAAGCAGAGGAGGGGAAGGAAACGGCGAAAGCGCTTCCGAATCGGTCGGATGTGCAGCGCTCAAGTATTTTCGCAGACGACTGCAAAGCAGGAGCCCGGCTGCTCGATTCTTCTGGGAGTACGGTGCGCATGCTGGAAGATAGTACTTTCACAGGTGATTAGAGTGCCCTCCGATTGTTTGTTTTGAGCGACTTACGGCGATTTCTAATCGCAGTTCGGTAGATTAGAGCGCCTTGGAGTAGTACCCGGTTTGGGTGTTTGGGTTGGATCATGGCGCCGGAGTTTTCCCATTTTGGAACTCGTGAGTGGGAGCGGTGCATGGCGGTGTATTGACGTGTCTCCGAGCCGACGATATCACATAATTATCATATTGTCAATAACTATTGCGGCATACTAGAACGGGATCGGACCGAGGCTTGCGCTTGGCCGGTTCTCGGAGCTTTTGGTTTGTAGGGATCGACCGTTGTAGAGAACAAGCCCACGCTCACAAACCGAGCATGCGGCACCCTCAAAACCAATAGCCTTATCTCGATGGGCGTGCGAGAGCGGGCCACCCGCCCGACAACGTCATCTACTCGGTCCATTCCTCTCGTCGGGCGGTACGAGATACAAACCTACAGGTCGGAAGTTGGAACGGAGGTCCTCTGATTCGAAGAGATCGGGGCAGAGGTGCTGAAGAGCATCCATCGCCGAGAGGCACCCGGAGGCGATGGCCACAGTGGGGAATAGGCCATTTTCATTGCGCTGTGGCCCGTAAAAACGGTAGACGAGGTCACCGAGGGTTCTGATTGGCTCACCAAGCGAAGGTGAGTCGCCAACTCGCGGTTCTGGACCCCACCACCATAGAAGCGAATTGCTGAATCCAGAGGAGAGGTCAAAGCCCAGTAACTTGCCCGAAGCGTTGGATTGGGCATCATCGGTGACGACCTGAACGACTTCAAAGCGATTCAGTTGCGAACCTGGTTGTGAATTAAGGAGTGCTGCGTACTGCAGCGCCTTACGGACGTCCTTGACGACGCCTGACTGCCCGCCTTCCTCCAGGAACCACATAAATAGCTGATTGATCCTGTGCGCGCGAGGCAAGGAATCGACATACGTGGGATACGCTCTATAGGTTCCCCGGTAAGAATAGGATCGAGGAGATCTAACGTCCGCCGGTCCGTCAAGGATGAGAAGGTCCATCGTTCCAATCTCTCCGTTAGGGTCGCCCGACCGAACCCTTTGACACTGCGGCGTTAGCATAGCCGCTCGGCACCTCCAGGTGAACCTGGCCGTTCGTTCCGAGGTCCAGGTGAGGAACGTTCCAAGGAGTTCCTGCGTGAGGCGGGTCAAGCCTAACATCCACGTTAAGGGCCTTGTGCAACGCCTGAGCCACGGTTCCGGGGGACGGTCGCGCAAGGGTGCGCCACCCACCAGTTCTGGACGCACTGGGCTTCCGCAAGCCCACGGCACAAAAGCCGTGCCGTGGCTACCCGCTCCTCCGTCAGGGTCTTTTCACCGCATTCGGCTCTTCGATGAAGCCATCTACCCAACTGTCTCGACCGAGTTCGTAGGTATGAACCTGGAAACCGTTTGGAAATCCACGAATCCGGGCTTGCCCGCCAAGCGGTCGATAGCGGCCTTGGCTTCTGCTTCTGTTTCATACATTCCAATCAAAAGCTCGATGTCTTCACTTTCCTTTCGCTCGCGCACGAACCAAAGACCGTACACTCTTCTCTTCCCACCTTGTATGTTCCATCGGCATCGCCCTTCCGTTGGGGCAAAAGTAGAAGATGCCTCCAAGCAGAGGTTATCATAAACTTATCATTTTGTTAATAGCTATTTGTAGATACTAGAACGGAATCGGACCGAGCCCTGCGGTTTGACGATTCTGGGGGCACGGGCGGCTGGAAGCCCGCGGCACAAAAACCGTGCCGTGGCAACATATCCCACAAGCGCAAACCTGAACTTGGCGCGCAGGTCGCCAAGAATCTGCACGAAACAATCCCGCGCGCGTGCGGAGCGCAGCAACGGAAGCCGCCGGTAGCAACTGCACGTGATGAAGTGCAGATGTCCAAAACCGTAGCGTCGCTCTAACCCGCGCGGCATGGAACGAGGTTTTAGGACTGATTCGTGGGCGGAGTCAAGAAGAAGACCCAAAGCGAAGACCCACGGTTCGAAAAAGCGCCGAACCGGGGGCACCCTCGCGTTGGATTTGTCGGTTATCTTGAAGAGTTAGAGGGCAGACTTGCGGTTGTTGTTCCCGCCAAAATCAAAAGTAAGAAGACCCCGGGGCGCCCGGCTTTTCAAATAGAGCCGAAGACGGCCGAAAGATTTGCGTTGTTCGCCATGCCCAACGTATAACCAAGGAGCATGCTGCTTGAGCCGCTCGTGCTCCAGCCCGTTCAACTGACTGAGTCCCAACTCCGTTGGGGGCTTCTCAACAGCGCCACAGCCGTGGTGCTTCTCATGGCCGGGTTCGGCGGCTTCGCTTTATTCTTCCTTCGCCGCAAGTCCCGCGACCTAACGTTAATTTATTTCGGGATCTTCTGCGTGCTCTACGCTGTACGTTTGCTGACCACGCTGGCAGTCTTTCAAGCGCTTACGGGCTGGTCGGTGAACGCTCTGACCTACCTCAACTGGTTCATCACCTGCACGATCATCATCCCGTTTTTCTTGTTTCTGGATCAGGTCGTCACCGGTAATTTGCAGAAGTTGGTCAAATGGCTGCTTGCCGTTCAGATCGCGTTCGGTTGTTTCGGGATTGCGGCCGCCATCTACGGCTTTGATCTTCGAAAGCTGTACGTTGCGAACAACCTGCTGGTCATCAGCACGGTGTTCGCTGCGGTGATTTTTCTGCTGGCGGCGTGGTTGCGTCCCGGTACGCATAAGCCGTTTACGCACCACACGCGCGTATTCATTGGCGGATCGATGGTCTGGTTCCTGTTCGTTTTGCAGGCGAATGTTCGCGGCCTTGCCGCGGTACGCGGTGCGAATTTCGAGTTTATCGGTTTTCTGGTGTTTGTCGGCTGCCTGGGCTATATCGCCGCCCACCGCACGTTCGCCAACGAGGAGCGCCTGCTGGCGATCAACAAGGAACTGGAGATCGCGCGCCAGATCCAATCTTCCACGCTGCCCCAATCTGTTCCGCGCGTAGAGGGCCTCGAAATCGCCGCCGGCTACGTTCCGATGAGTGCCGTCGCGGGCGATTTCTACGACTTTCTCGTGGTCGACGACAGGCATATCGGCGTCCTGGTCGCCGACGTAACGGGCCACGGTGTTCCCGCCGCGTTGATCGCTTCGATGTTGAAAGTCGCCTTCGCGGAGCAGTTCCCCCACGCCGCAGATCCCGCCCGCGTCCTTGAGGGGGTGAACCGCGCACTCTGCGGCAAATTCGAAGAGCACTTCGTAACCGCCGCCTACGTTTTCGCTGATCTGGACCGGCAGGTGATGCGCTACGCGGGCGCCGGCCATCCGCCGCTGATGCTTGCCTCGGGGTTACGGCCCGGAGTTCGCCAGATTGAAGAAAACGGCCTGATGCTCGGACTTTTTCGCGAAGCGACGTACTCGACCGTTGAACTGGCCCTTCAACCGCAGGATCGATGCATGGTCTATACGGACGGCGCATTTGAAGCAACCAACGCCGCACTCGAGGAATTCGGCAAGCCGCGGCTGCAAAACTTTCTGGAAACTCACATCGATCTCCCGGCGCAGCGTTTCACCGGGGCTTTGCTGGACGAAATATCTCGCTGGGCAGGGCACGCCAAAGGCCGCCGCCGCGATGACGACATAACCCTGCTCGTGCTGGATTTCCGGAACTCCAAAGAGCCCGCGCGGTGAACGCTCGTTCGAACAGGAACCTCGGTCGGCATCCAACAGCTCGCGGGAGCGGATTATGGACGAAGCCGAGGTATGCCGAGGGGCGAGCCAACGAGCTGGACGCAATTTCAGGTAGGTTTTTTCCGTCGAATTCGATCTTGAGGACGTGAATTGTGTGGGTTTGCCCGTTGAGCGTGCCGGTGGTTCGAATCTTCGTAGCGCACAGGTCGCGGTCGATGTTCTGGTCATCGGGACAGCCGAGAAACAAAGTTCACAGTTTGGGCTGGTCGGGAGGCTGTGGCTAATTTGGCGGCTATTGTTGCGGCTGATCCGGAGGCTGCTGGTCGGGCTGATCCGGAGGAGGCGGGGTGGAAAGATTTTGGGGGAAGCGGAAGCGTCCTTCGTATGGCGAACCATAGCCGACACCGCCCTCGCCTGTTCCGCGTCCGGCGTAGATCGTCACACCTTTGCGATTCGCGAGACGCACGATGTGCGGAGTAATCAGAATGAGGAGCTGCGAATCGCCCTGCTGCACATTCGTGTTGCCGGTAAGGATGTTGCCCAGCACCGGCACTTGGCCGAGGCCGGGAATTCCATTCAGCGTGTTCGATACGGAGGGCTGAAGAATGCCGGCGAGCAGAGTGGTCTGGTCTTCCTTGAGGCGGACGGTCTGATCGAGTGAATCGTTCGCGAGCACGGGAATCGAATTGAAGCTCTGCCCCGCAAGGCTGCTCAGCTCAAAATGAAGCTGCAGGGTGACCTCGTGATTAGTGTGGATACGCGGAGTCGCCTTGATTTTGAGTCCAATGTCGACGTATTCCGAGTACGGAAACTGCGTGCCTGGAGCGGCGACACCCGGAGTCGTGGACGACGAGGTCTCGTTCAAAATGACCGAAACAGTATTCGAGCCATTGTTGGCGATGGCACCGTCGGGAATTCCGTCGCCGTTGAAATCGGCGGAGACGATGGAAACAGGGTTGGTGCCCACGTCGATTTGGAACGGGATGTTGAACACGCCGCCAACGCCTCCGAACAGAATGCCGATTGCATTGGCGGACGAGTCAGTGATCGCGAGATCGGGCACGCCATCGCGGTTGTAATCGGCGACGGCAATCGAGGTGGGGCCGGCTCCCGCTTCGTAGGCGGTCTGAGGGGCGAGCGTGCCGCTCGCTGTGCCGCTCGCGTTGGCCTGGCCCAAGAGGATGGAAACGGTGTTGTCCGCGTGGTTGGCCGTGGCGACGTCAAGGATGCCGTCGCCGTTGAAATCGCCGGTAGCGACGTAGACAGGAGATGCGCCGGTGGCGTAGTCGGTTCGCGCCTGAAAAGTGCCGTTGCCATTGCCGATGAACATCGAGACGGTGTTGTCGTTCTGATTCGCGACGACGAGGTCGAGGATCGAATTACCGTTCGAGTATGTCGCGCCGTTGAAGTCGGCCAGCGCGAGCGCGGTTGGGGCATGGCCTGTTGCCAGCAAGCTGGGAAATGCGCCGGAAGGCGCAAACGTTCCAGTGCCGTTGCCAAAGAGAAGCGAGACGGTGTTGTCCGATTGGTTGGCGATCGCCAGATCCGCATTCCCATCGCCGTTCAGATCGCCCGCGACAACGGAAACAGGCACCGCGCCGGTTGGATAATCCACTTTTGGCTTGAATGTGCCGTCGCCGTTGCCCAAGAGGATCGAAACGGTGTTCGCACTTTTGTCTGCGACGGCCAGGTCGATATCGCCGTCGTTATTGAAATCGCCCGTCGCGATCCATACGGGACCGATCCCCGTAGGATAAGTCACAGGCGAGGCGAACGTGCCGTCTCCATTGCCGAGAAAGACGGAAATCGTGTTGTCTGAATAATTCGCGACGATCAGATCCTGGATGCTGTTGTTTCGGAGGCTTGCGGCTGTTACGAATGCGGGCGCGACGCCGGTCGAGAGCGTGGAGATAGGGAAATTATCGGAGGTGATTCCGGCGGTGCTCGCGCTCGTCGTCAAGCTGGAGGAATATTGCGCGAGCGAGACGGGATATTTCTCGCCGACGAAAAACGTGGCCGGTTGCCCGTCCTGTGCGCGCAGAATGACGCGGCGGCCCGCTCGCACGAGCGTAAGCGTGCGACTCAGATTGGCTGCCGCGCCGGGCAGCGTGGCGAAGAACGTAGACGTGCCGCCCCCGAAAGCGATGAGCGGCGGCAGGAGCGAATTCACATTCAATTGGCCTGATGCGAGTTCGGTGGCGATCTGCGTAGGCGTTAGACCCGAAAGCGCGGACGGCGTCCCGAAAAGCTGCTCGAGCGTGGCGATGATCTGCTCGGCTGAATTGCCCGAACCGAGCAGGCCGCTTGCGACCGAATAGACTTGCGCCGACTGCGGCGGCGTGATCCCGATCTGCTGGGCAAAGGCGCGGTCCACCTCCAGAATTTCCATGTCGAGGACCAATTCGCCGGGCGGCGTCTCAAGGTTCGCGATCAGGTTGGCTGCGACGGACATGGCACGCGCATCAGCGCGCAGCGTGATCGTGCGACCCGCCGGATCCTCTTGAACGCGCAGAATTCCGGTTATGTCCCGCAGCAGACGAGCCAGCTCCGTTACTTGCTCGGGGCTCTCCGATGCGGGCAGGCGGATCGTGCGGACGAGGAGCGGTTCGTACTCGCGCCGTTTCTGAACAGTATCATCGGCGACGAAAAACAGCTTGCCGGTCAATGCGTGCCAGAACGTTTGCGTCGCAGCGCCCGCCAGTTCCATCGCCGTCAGAAAGTCGACGTCCTTCACCTGAAGATGAACCTGCCGCGCGTGCAACTCGGCATCGAAGGCGGCGTCGACGCCAAATTTCTGCCCAATTTGCTGATATAGACCTTGGGTGTCGCCGCGGTAATCGAAACTGCGCACTCCTTCGGCATAGTGCAGCGGGACCTCGCTGACCAGCTGTATCCCCGGGTGGGTTTCTTTGTCTCGATTGGGTTCGAGCGCTGCCAATTCTGCCACACGCTCGCGAATGGTCCGATCTGTGGGATCAAGTTGGTAGGCTTCGACCAGTGCTTTTCGCGCATTGGCCAGCTCACCGGAGACGGCGTCTTTCTCCCCCTGATCGACCTTAGCCTGGATCAGGCGGCCTTTCACTAATTCGCGTCGGAAGATGTATTGGCGGTTGTTCGGTTCCCACTCGACGGCGCGTGAATAAGCCTCGTACGCCGCCTGCCAATCCTGCTTTTGCTCGGCATCGAGGCCTTCCTTGTAGGAGCGCTTCGCCTGTTTCGCGTCGGGTTTGAAGTGAAGATCGTCTGCCGAGCCCGCCAAGCTGGTGTCACCGCCGGCGGTGGCAGTTCGCTGGGGCGGGCTGCCCATAGCGATTGTCGGAACGACGGCCAGACACAGCGCGCAGAATGCCCCAAGAAGGGTTCGGAACGGATGCTGTCGCGCGCGCATCGAAAGAGGCGTAACCACCAAGCGGTTTAGACGTCTATTGTACGGTCAATGTTGTAGATACCCCAGGAAAACAGTTGAATTCGCTTGCCACGGCACAAAGCGCTCTGTACACTGGTTTTGCGCTAGTTGAAAGTCAGTTGCAACTAGAAATATCAGTGACGAACAGAAATGGCGGTCTGATGAAATGCTTTCGGCCCTCCTGGTCGCGCTTCGTGAAGGCCTCGAAGCCGCGCTTGTAGTTGGAATTGTACTCGTTTACCTGAATCGAACGGGGCGGCGCGCTCTCGCGCGGTACGCGTGGGCTGGTGTCGTCGTCGCGGTAGCTGGAAGCGTCGGTGCCGCGATACTCCTCGATAGTCTGCACATCAGCGAAGACGGGTTCGAAGGGCTGATGATGCTTGTCGCGGCGGCGCTCGTGGTGACGATGATCGTCTGGATGAACCGCGTGGCGCGCACCTTGCGCAAAGAGATCGAGCAGCGCCTGGAGGCCTATGCGCAGAAATCGACCCTGGCGGCAGGATTGGGCATCGCCGTATTCGTCTTCATGATGGTGCTGCGCGAGGGCGCGGAACTGGTGCTGATCCTGCGCGCCGTGGAATTTTCGACGGCAGGGATGCAAGTTTGGATCGGAACGGGGCTGGGCATTGCGGCGGCTGTTGCGGTAGGGCTTTTTTTCTTTCAAGGAACACTGCGCATTCCTCTATTCCGCTTTTTCAGAGTGACAACGATCATCTTGATGGTGGTGGCGTTCCAGCTTGCGCTGACAGGCGTGCATGAACTGAGCGAGGCGATGTGGATCTGGTCGAGCGAAAAAGAGATGGCGACGATTGGGCCGATCGTCCGAAACGAACTCTTCTTCTTCATCGTGATCCTCGGAGTCGCTGTAATCGCGGTGTTGCGCGAGTACTTCAGCGCGAAACAACCGTCTGCGGACCCGTCATTAAATCCTGCCGAACGTCGTTTGCGCGAATGGGAATTCCGGCGGCAGCGAGGATGGAGCTTCGCCGCGGCAGTGTTGTGCGTTGCTGTCGTGCTGTCGCTCAGCGCAGAGTCCGTGTACAGTCACGCGATGGATGCGCCAGCGGCGGCGACGATGCTCGCGTCTCAGAACGGCGAGGTGCGGGTGCCGCTTTCCCAGCTGACGGACTCGAAGCTGCACTTCTACGAAGCCAATGTGAATGGAACGGAAATCCGCTTCTTTGTAATTCACATCGGGAAGGAGTACGTCACAGCGCTCGATGCATGCCAGATTTGCGGGCGGCAGGGATATCGCCAGGAAGGCGATAATGTGATTTGCCGCAACTGCGGCGCGGTGATTTACATTCCGTCAATCGGCCAGCCGGGCGGGTGCAATCCGATTCCCGTAAAATCGAGCATCGAAGCGGGAAATGTAGTCCTGGATCTTTCGGCCCTCGCGCAGGCGAACTCTCTAGTCCACGCACGCTAATGTTCACACGCTTAATCAAGGAATCGTTCGTTCGGAACCCGCGCCGGAAACTGCTTGCTGCCGGTGCGTTGATGGTTGGGATGGCAGTGGCTACAGCGACGCTGACCGTCGCGCTCGAGGCAGGTGACCGACTCGCGCGAGAATTCCGCAGCCTTGGCGCGAACCTCGTCGTCACGCCACAGGCCGACACGCTTCCCGTGAATATCGGTGGCGTCGATTACCGTCCTGTCGACGAGGGCGCTTACCTGCGCGAAGCGGACCTGGGTCAACTGAAGATGATTTTCTGGCGCAACAATATTGTTGGTTTCACACCCTTTCTCGACGTGCCTGGGGAACTTGTGTTGACGCGCGGTAGTAAGCCGCTCGCGGCTACCCTCATCGGCACGTGGTATCAGCATTCCGTTCCTGTTCCCGACGGCACAACGTTCAAAACGGGACTTTTCTCGACGCATCCGTATTGGAAGATTCGCGGGCGCTGGTTCAACGACGGCGCGGATGAATGTGTTATCGGAACGCGATTCGCTGCCGAGCATCCTGACGTCTCGATCGGAAAGACTATTGCGATCGAGCACAGCGCTTCGTCGACGAGTTCAATGCTTCTGGTTACGGGAATCGTGTCGACCGGGGATGCGGGCGACGAGGCGATCTTGGTTCCGCTGTCGGTCGCGCAGCGTATATCAGGACATCCCAACCAATTCCGGCGGCTGTTTGTCAGCGCGATGACTAAACCTGACGACGCGCTTTCGCAGCGAGATCCTTCCACCATGACTCCAGCGGAGCACGATCGCTGGTTTTGCTCGCCCTACATTTCATCGATCAGCTTCCAGATCAGGCAGGCCCTGCCGGGAACAGACGTGCGCGTGATTCGCCGTGTGGCTGAATCCGAGGGCCGCATTCTCAGTCGTGTGAGCACACTGCTCTGGATCGTTACGCTGGCTGCGCTGATTGCTGCTGCGCTGGCGGTGGCCGCTACGTCTGCAACGACGGTTCTCGAGCGGCGCGCTGAAGTTGGCATCATGAAAGCCATCGGCGCAACGAATGGAATCGTGATCTGGCTGTTCCTGGCCGAGCAGCTCATGCTGGCGATCGTTGGCGGCTTGGTTGGATACGCGGTGGGTACGGGGCTTGCGTGGTCGTTTGGCGCCAGTGTATTCGGCAGCCCAGCGACTCCTCGCGTAGTGCTGCTGCCTGTCATTATCGGAATCGCAGCAACAGTGGCCATTGTCGGCAGCATGATTCCTTTGCGGCGAGCCGCGCGTTTCGATCCCGCGCCGATTCTGAGAGGCGAATGATGTTCGGGCGACTGGTTTGGAGAATGGTGCGGGGCAATCGCGGGCGGCTGACCGTCGCGCTTGTCGCGCTGATCAGCGGCGCAGCCGTAATTTCGTCGCTGATGAATCTTGAACTCGATCTCGAACGCAAACTTACTCGCGAATTTCGTTCGTTCGGGGCGAACGTTGTCCTCTCGTCGAAGCCCGGCATCGAAACGGCCGGTGCGCAAACTGCTACGCGCGCGCCGCTGAGCGAATCCGCCGTTGCGAGCGGCCTGAAGGAGATGAACTCGCAGGACGTCCTCGCTTCAGCCCCGTATCTGTACATCGCTGCGCAAGCCGAAAACACGACAGTCGTTGTGGCCGGAACCTGGATGGACGAGCTGCAAGCTCTCGCTCCGACAGCAAAAATCGAAGGGAGCGCCATCAACTCGCGGGATGACCCGGTGCATTGCCTGGTGGGCCGCAATGTTGCGGACCACTTCGGCTTCGGCCCGGGGCGGAAGTTCGATATTTCATATGGCGGGCAAACTGCGGAGGTGACCGTCGCGGGCGTCATCAACACCGGAAGCAGCGAAGACGATCAGATTTTTGTGAACTTGCCGGTGGTGCAGAAACTTTCGGGCATGCCGGACGAAATCGAGGTCTGGCAGTTCAGCGTGACCGGTGCAACGACCGCGATGTCGAGCTTTCTGAATCGGCTGCAGTCCCAATTCCCTTCCCTGGAGGTTCGGCCGATCCGTCAGGTGACGCAAGCGGAGGGCGATCTTCTGAACCGCATCCGGGGTTTGGTGGTCGGTATGGCTATTCTGATTCTCGTGTTGACGGCATTGTGTGTTCTCGCAACGATGGCGGCTCTCGCAATGGAACGCCGAGCCGACGTCGGTCTGATGAAGGCAATCGGCGGTTCGATTTCCCGCGTGATGGCACTTTTTCTCGCAGAGGTGGGCACGCTAGGCGCGATTGGCGGGCTGCTCGGCTGCGTCGCCGGGTTGGGGCTTTCCGATTGGATGGGCCATCGCGTCTTCGGCACAGCCATCTCGCCGCGGTGGGAAGTTTTTCCGTTCACGATCGCGCTTATGATCGGCGTTGCGCTCGCCGGCGCGTTGCCGCTGCGATTGCTGGGCAATATCAAGCCAGCAACAATATTGAGAGGCGAATAAGTGGCTGAACTTGTCCAGGTCGAGAATCTGCGAAAGGAATATGGAAGCGTTCGTGCGCTGGACGGCGTGTCGTTTCGCGTGGAAGCCGGCGAATGGATCGCGATCATGGGCCCTTCCGGCTCTGGCAAGACCACGCTGATCAATATTCTTGGCGGGCTCGACACGCCGACGGCGGGCGCCGCGATCGTCGACGGGACGAACATCGCGCGTCTGGACGAATCAGGCCTCACGCGTTTCCGCGCGGAAAAAATCGGCTTTGTCTTCCAGCAATTTCATCTGGTTCCGTATCTGTCCGCGCTTGAAAACGTGATGCTCGCACAATACTTCCACAGCACGACGGACGAATCGGAAGCGCGAGAAGCGCTCGCTCGCTTTGGCCTCGCTGACCGCGCTCAGCACCTTCCGGCACAGCTTTCCGGCGGCGAACAGCAGCGAGTGGCAGTCGCACGCGCTCTGATCAATCATCCCAAGCTGATTCTGGCGGACGAGCCGACCGGCAACCTTGACGCCGCGAACGAAGAAACCGTGATCCGGTTATTTCAGGAGCTGCACGCACAAGGGCACACGATCCTGATGGTCACACACGACGCATCGATTGGGCGACTGGCTGACCGGCAGATCGAACTCGCGCATGGACAGCTGGCGAACATCAGAGATTTTTCGGCCGAAGAGGAAGCGCGCTTCGATCACCTGCTCGAGGAAATCTGGCTGTGCGATGAAAAGGGAGTGACGCCCGACTTTGTGTGCGTGCCGCCAAAGACCGCTGAGGATTCCGCGAATCTCGTCTCGCGGCTCGTCGCTCTCGGCTTGCTCGAAGTCCAGCGAGCGGGCGTTTCGCTCACACCGCATGGCGAAAATCGAGCGCGCGACATCGTTCGGCGCCGCCGGCTTGCGGAACGTTTACTTACCGACACGTTCGCGATCGAAGAGGCTGTCGCAAATTCCGACGCGTGCAAATTCGAGCACATCATCAGCCCGGAACTCGACCAGCGGATCTGCACGTTCCTGGGACATCCTAAGACTTGCCCGCACGGCAATCCGATTCCTCCAGGCCCATGCTGCGTGAAGGTCCACGCTCCGGTCGACGCCCACGCAAAGAAGGTTTGGTAGCCGAGCGCTCGCTAGAGAGATGACAGAATTAAGGACAAATGCCGATACAGATTGATGTCCGCAAAAAGCCAATCGGCGTGAAGGTGCACGTCACGACCGGCGAAGGCGTGGAAATCACGTGGTCAGACGGCCACACCAGCCGTTACGATTTCCCCTATCTGCGCGACCACTGCCCCTGCGCGTTGTGCAACGACGAGCGGCAGAAGAAAGAACAATTCGATGCGTCAACGGGAACGGGTGCCTCGTCCGCCGCATTGCCGATGTTCAGGCCGCGCGTGAAGGCCAAATCCGCGACCGCCGTCGGCAACTACGCGATCCAGATCGAGTTCACCGACGGACACGGCACAGGCATTTTCAGCTTCGACCATCTCCGGGAAATTTGTCCATGCGATGCCTGCTCCCGCGAATTTCGCGCGACATCCGCCTGACTTGCAGCGCACCGAAGCAGCGCGGTTCTGGTTCAAGAAGGACGAGAGATCCCCGCCACGGCGGGAGGCCTATCTGCAGCAGCCAACTGCCAGGCCGAAAGGCGGCCAGGAGAATGATAGGTGATTCTTCTTTTTCCGAGCGCGACATCGTATCGCGGTTAGGCGTTCGGACCGGCCGGGTACCCCGTACCACTTTTTGGCGAACGAAACGAAAGTCCGGCGCAAATCAAGGCCCGAACGACCAGCACAATTCCAGCAACTTCGATCAGCATGGTTGCGCGCCTTAGTCCAAGCAGTGGAATCGCAACCAGCAGGACCCCGACCACGCCCAGGGACCCGGCGCGTGCTACCGTCAACGGTAGCGCTTCGCCCGGTGAGGGCCTCGCCCAAGCTCGCGCCGCCCAGAAAACAAAAATAAATCCGAGCACGACCATCAGGCCGGGATGCGACGGCAGCGCCAGCCGGCGTGTCGCCGAAAGGAGAATAAGAATCGCGCCGAGGAGCAGAACGATGAATTCGTTCAGCAAACGAAACAGGTTAGGCGTTGAAGGCATATCGGTCTTTCTTTCGGGCGGATTATCGCTTACCAGGTTGCAGCGCGCAAACGCACGCTAATGCCAGATTACGTTGGATTTCCCTGGATCACGGGAGGGCGCGATTCCCCGGCACGTGCGAAACGGCCGTTCGGTGACGCAGGTGCGATCACGCATCACCGGGCCGTCGATTAACGCAGCTTCGATCACTCCCTTTTCGATCACCCTGCGACGGAAGTGTTAGAATGGGCGGCTTTCACGTGGTGCATCCGCGGACGGCGGCCAACATCGAATTGTGAGGAGCGAACCTTTGCCTAAAGTAATCATTATTGGAAGCGGATGCGCCGGCCTGACTGCGGCGATCTACACCGCGCGCGCGGACCTGAATCCTCTCGTTTTCGACGGCTACGAGCCCGGCGGCCAGCTCGCGCTGACGACGCTCGTCGAAAATTTTCCCGGATTCCCCGACGGTATTCTTGGTCCCGAGCTGATCGAGAATTCACGCAAGCAGGCGCAGCGTTTTGGCGCGGAATTCCGCTCGGGCGCGATCGCTTCGGTCGATCTGAAGGAGCGGCCGTTCAAGGTCGTGGTCGCCAAAGAGACCTACGAATGCGAAACGCTGATCGTGGCCGCGGGCGCGTCCGCGCGCATGCTGGGAATCGAATCGGAGAAGCACCTGCTCGGGCACGGCGTTTCGACTTGCGCGACCTGCGACGGGTATTTCTTCCGCGATCGCGAAATTCTCGTGGTCGGGGGCGGCGACACGGCGATGGAGGAAGCCACTTTCCTCACTCGGTTCGCCAAGCGCGTCACGATCGTGCATCGACGGAATGAATTTCGAGCCACGAGGATCATGCTCGATCGCGCCCGCTCCAACGAGAAAATCCGATTCCTCACTCCCTACGTCGTGGAAGAGATCGACAACGTCGAGAACAAATCGGTCGAGCTTGTCACGGTGCGGAACGTTGAAACCGGGGTGCCCGAGAAGATTGCGGTAGAGGGCGTCTTTGTCGCTATAGGCCACGACCCGAATACAAAAGTGTTCAGGGGCCAGCTGGAGATGGACGAAGCGGGATACATCCGCACGCACGACGGACCATTAACGAATGTCCCAGGCGTGTTTGCCGCAGGCGACGTGCAAGACCACCGCTATCGTCAAGCGGTCACTGCCGCCGGTTCGGGCTGCATGGCCGCGCTCGAAGCCGAGAAATTCCTGCAAGAACACGCCGTTCTCGAACAGAAAACAGCCTGATCGATTATTCGCCGACGGAGCCGGATGTCTGAGGGTTGTCGAGCGCGTTTCGTCGAACGATAGCTCAGGTCTCACGTGGGATCGACGGGGCTTTCGCAGAATTTCTGCCACAGATAGTAGCCGATACCCGCAGCACCGCCGATGATGATGATGCGCCAGACCAGATGGTAATTGTAAGGAGAGTCGGGCCTGTGGGGGACTGGGTCGTTTGGCACCAGCTCGACATAGAAGGATTGGCCGGCGTTGACGACAAGACTTTGTGATCCGCGATGGAGAACGAGCGCGCCTGTGTAGGCGGAAATCACGATGTCGTTGTGAGCTGTCATCGTGACCTGGCCATAGGCAGGAAGGCCACCGGCAGCTTGAACGACGCCTTCCGGTGCAAGAATCTGGAACTGGCGGTCGGTGAGTGAGGAGAATCCCAAGGTGCCACGAACGAGTGTCGCCCGCAAAGCGGTCCCTGACTGACCGACGGTCGCCGCTGTGTCAGACAAGAGATAGACTTGCCCGCCGCCGACTGTAAGGCGAAGCTCCCCGCCCGGTGCGGTATCGAGCGAATCGCCTGGGTACACAGTGGTACCCGAGGCGGCGTTCGCCTTGCCGATGTGAGCGAGATCCGCCAGCACAATTACGGCGAACGTTGCACCATTCGTTTGCGAATCAGTTGACGGAACAGCTGCCTGAACCGAGGGTTGAATTTGCAGTAGCAGCATTCCGCTGCAAATTAGAGCAATCAGCAGGGAGCGAAAGCAAGGGCGCAATGCTCCTCCAAGACCGAGCACTTCGACTCTAGGCATGCCCTGCTGGGGTGTCAATACCGGAACTCCCGATTTGTGAAGGGAATACCTGACTATTGTTCTTTGCATTCAGGACAACGGGCCCGAGACGGGCAATGAGGGAACGCCTGCAGTATCTGTACTTTCCGATACCTTAGTACCGGCACACGCATGCCAGTCGGCCAGCTACGCGTGCGTTCCGGCGGGCACGGGCTTTTCTCTCGCGCCACCGTGGCTGCTGCCAAGTTCGCGGACGATATCCCCGACGAATGCCTTCGCGTCACCGAAGAGCATCAAAGTCTTATCTTCGTAGTAGAGCGGATTGTCGATGCCGGCAAAACCGGGGCTCATGCTGCGCTTGATCACCATTACGGTTTGCGCTTTGTCAACGTCTATGATCGGCATGCCGTAGATAGGACTGGACTCGTCGGTGCGAGCGGCGGGATTGGTGACGTCGTTTGCGCCGATGATCAGCGCGACGTCCGTTTGCGGCAAATCGGAGTTCATGTCGTCCATTTCGATCAGGTGGTCGTAAGGAATATCGGCTTCGGCGAGAAGGACGTTCATGTGACCCGGCATGCGGCCCGCAACGGGATGAATGCCGAAGCGAACCTCTATTCCCTTTCTCGTGAGGATGTCGTAGAGCTCGCGGACCTTGTGCTGGGCTTGCGCGACGGCCATGCCATAGCCCGGGACGATCGCAACCTTACTGGCAGCGCCGAGAATTGCAGCAGCTTCTTCGGCGTTGGCGCTGCGGACGGTGCGCTCTTCGGTGACAGCCTTCGTGCTGGCCGTGACTTGACCGAACGCGCCAAACATCACGTTGGTGAACGACCGATTCATGGCCTTGCACATGATTACGGAGAGGATGAAGCCCGAGGAGCCGTCGAGCGCGCCGGCAACAACGAGGATTTTGCTATTGAGGACGAAGCCGAGCAAGGCGGCGGACAATCCGGCGTATGAGTTCAGCAGCGAGATGACCGTCGGCATATCCGCACCGCCGATGGGCATGACAAGCATTATGCCGAAGAGTAGCGAAACTCCGACCATGGCGGGAAAGAGGCCCATGTACTCGGGATGAATCCCGAGAATGATCGCGAGCAGGATTGCCGCGCCTAGAACCGAAAGGCTGAAGATATTCTGGCCGCGATACACGATCGGCCGCTGCGGCAGAAGCTCCTGCAGTTTGCCGGCGGCGATGAGGCTGCCGGTAAGCGTGAGCGAGCCGATGATCACTTCGAGCGCGATCTCGACCATGTCGAACTTCGAGACATGCGGAGCGCGCATGTAATATTCAGCGATTCCGATCACGGTTGCGGATAATGCGCCGAAGGCATGGCTGAGAGCCGTCCGCTGGGGAACGGCCGTCATCTTCACCAGACCAAGGGGAACGCCGATCGCCGCGCCTATGATCAGCGTGATGATGATCCACTTGTACTGGATCAGTTCGGGATTGAACATCGTCGCGGTGACGGCCATCGCGGCGGCGATTTCGCCCGCAAGCACACCGTGGCGAGAGGTGGTCGGCGAGCTGAGCCATTTCAGCGAAAGAATGAAAAGGACCGCTGCCGCAAGGTAAGCGAAATCGATAATTTGTGCGATGGATGCGGCGGTCATGATTTTTTCGGCTTCCCAGCCTTGAACATGCGCAGCATGCGGTCCGTGATGAGGAATCCGCCGACCATGTTGCTGAAGGAAGCGGCCACGGCAACGGCGCCGAGCACCGTCGAAAGCGTGGTTCTATGCCAGCCAGCGATGATGATAGCGGCGACCACGACGATCGCATCGAGGGCATTCGTGAGCGACATCAGCGGCGTATGCAGCAGCGGCGAAACGCGCTTGATTACCTCAAATCCAACGAAGCCCGCCAGAATAAAAACGAAAAGATTGGAGATGAAATCCGCCGGCAACGTTCCCTCCTTGCTCAGGTCGCTTTCTGACCCGCCAGAGCGGGTATCGAAAAAAATTCACGTACCCGCCCGTTGACGATTTCTCCGCCGCGGGTGAGCAGCGTGCTGCGAATGATCTCGTCGTCGGCATCAACGCGCGGCTTGCCGTCTTTCACCAGATAGGTGAGGAAGGTGACCATGTTGCGCGCGTACATGTGGCTGGCGTCGCGCGGAACAGTCCCGGCGATATTGAACCAACCGACGATCGTGACACCGTGCGCGACGGTTGTCTCGCCAAGCTTTGTGAGCTCGCAATTGCCGCCGCGTTCGGCTGCAAGGTCGACGATCACCGAACCGGGCGCCATGCCTTTCACCATCTCGCCAGTGATGAGGATCGGCGATTTCTTGCCGGGAATGACGGCTGTGGTGATTACAACGTCGTTTTCAGCGACGACGCGTGTGAGCAATTCGCGCTGGCGCTGATAGAAGGTTTCGTCTTGCGCGCGCGCATATCCGCCGGCATCCTGAGCGTTTTGTGCCTCAACAGGCAATTCGACGAATCTTGCGCCGAGACTGTGGATCTGCTCCTTCACGGCGGGCCGCACGTCGTAAGCCGAAGTAACCGCGCCAAGGCGGCGCGCTGTCGCAATCGCTTGCAAGCCCGCAACACCCGCACCGATCACGAAAACACGGCCGGGTGTAATGGTTCCAGCGGCGGTGGTCATCATCGGAAAGAGACGCGGCAAAATGTTAGCGGCGATCAGCGCAGCTTTGTATCCCGCGACTGTTCCCATCGACGAAAGCGCGTCCATACTTTGTGCGCGTGTGACGCGCGGCATCAGCTCCACGGCGAACGAAGCGACTCCCGCGTCCGCAAGGGACTGCACCGTTTCGAGAGCGCCCAAGGGGCGAAGAAAACCAACCAGGATTTGATCGCGGCGAAACAGAGGAAGGTCGGCTTTGCCGGTCTTGTCATTCGATCCGTAGCAGAGAACCTGAACGATAATGTCGGCCGCTCTGAACACGTCGGCCCGGCTCGGCAAGACCTGGGCGCCTTTGGCCGCATATTCCGCGTCGGGATAACCGGCCTCGGCACCGGCACCCTGTTCAATCGCCACGTCCAGATTGGCTTTCTTGAGATTCGGGACTACGGAAGGGACAAGCGCAACGCGACGCTCGCCTGGATAAATCTCTCGAGGGACGCCAACAATCATCCGTTGCTCCTCGTTCAAAACGCTGTGGTGCGCGGCCAGTTGCGCGCGGGCATTTTTATAATATCCCGTTCGTCCGCGTCGAGGAAAAATTGCGAGCTACAAACGATCGGACTGAACTGCGCACTCGTTCAAGTGCCCTGCACCGCGTCAGCGTGACCGCGGCTACTGACAGAACTTACTCCCGGCAATTTCCGTCTGGCATTCTACTGTACTTTTTCGCCGGTCGCGACACTTCAATCCTTATTCAGGCGGCTACCGCCGTTCCGGAATCGAGATTCCTCGTCGTCTCTACACATGAGTCTCGTCCTGAACCAAGGAGTTAGTCGCAGAACTTGAGTTGCTCCTCCTCGCGATGACACAGCGAAGGGCACGAGTCGAGAACAATCGAATGCCATTTCTGAGTTAAAATGAGCGCGGCTTATAACGAGGATGGGATGATTCATCGATTTGTGTTTCACAATGCCAGGGTGCGGCCTATCGAGGAAGTGCGGCTGTCGCCGGGACAAGCTGGCGTCATCAACGGATGGGGCATATTCACAACAGTGCGTATTGTGGAGGGGATCCCGTTTGCATTCGAGCGCCACTGGCACCGGCTGGAGCGCGATGCCTCGCGCACTCACATTCCGTTTCCGTTCGAGATCGAGTCGGTGCGAGCTCATCTCGGCGAAGTGATTCGCGCGAATGGTGTCACAGAGGGCTGCGCGCGAGTCTACATGATTTACAACCAGGTCGGATTCTGGCGCAGCGACGAAAACTTCCCGCCGGTTGACTTGATCCTCTACACCGCGCCGTTGCCGTCTTATCGCGAGCCAGCGCGGCTGGCTCTTCGCGCGCAGGGGCGGCACGCTGCTTCCCCGCTCAGCGGAGTGAAAGTCACCTCCTGGTTGAACAACGTCTGGAGTCTCCACGAAGCGCAACAGGCCGGCTGCGACGAAGTGGTCATGCTGAACGAGCGTGGCGAAGTCGCCGAATGCACCGCAGCGAATGTTTTCTGCGTGCGCGATGGGCGTGTTTGGACGCCGCCGCTCGATTCGGGCTGCCTCGAAGGAATCACGCGCGACATCTTGCTGGAGATGGGTGCGAGCGCCGGCGTTCCGGTCGCCGAGCGTGTGCTTCGTCCCGAAGACTTGTACGCCGCGGACGAAGTCTTCATCTCTTCGACGAATCGTAGCATGATCGCCGTTGGCGAAATTAATGGTCACAGAATCGCCCCGGCCCCCGGTCCCGTCATGCAAGAGCTGGAACGCGTTTTCGGCGATTACGTGCGCGACTACATCGCCAGCCATACGCAGTCCGCACCGGCCAGAGGATAAACCCGGCCCAATCGACCAAACCGGGCCCGTACCTCTTTGGAGTCCAGTTCCGGTACAATCCAAATTGGAGGTGCGCTATGGCCGAACTCGCCAGCAAGACCTGCGTTCCCTGCCGGGGAGGCGTGCCGCCCCTTGCGGGAAAGGAGCTGGAGAATCTCGCGAAGGAAGTGCCGCAGTGGAGGGTAGTTAATGGCCACCATATCACTCGCGAGTTCAAGTTTCCTGACTTCAAGCAGGCGCTCGCGTTCGTGAATAAAGTAGGGGACATCGCCGAAGGACAGGGCCATCACCCCGACATTTCCCTGACCTGGGGCAAAGCTGAAGTCACGACGTGGACTCACAAGATTGACGGCCTGACGGAATCCGACTTCATCCTGGCTGCAAAAATCGATAAACTCTGAGTAGCTTCCCCGGCCGTCCTCGAAATGGCGAACCCACTGGTTACAGTTCTCGTCGATACATACAACCACGAGCGCTTCATCGAAGAAGCGATCGTCAGCGTTCTGGAACAGGATTTTCCGCGCTCAGACATGGAGATCCTGGTCGTCGATGACGGCTCGACAGATCGGACGGCCGAGATTCTGCGGAAATTCGAGCCGGAAGTGCGCGTATTGCACAAGGCAAACGGCGGACAGGCGTCAGCGTTTAACGCAGGGATCCCGCAAGCGCGCGGCGAGATTATCGCCTTTCTTGATGGCGACGATTGGTGGGCTAAAAACAAGTTAAGCCGCGTAATTGAGACGATGGCTGCCGATCCTTCGGTGGGGCTCGTCGGTCACGGGATTGTCATTGTTCGTGAGGACGGTTTCGAACAGACGGAAGCCTTGCGCGGCGGGTTCAATTTTCGAGCGAACACCGTGGAAGGAGCGCGGTTGTTCAGAGTGCGTAGAAGTTTCATGGGAACGAGCCGCATGACGATTCGAACTGGATTAGTGCGGACAATCGGAGCAGTGCCCGAAGGCATCGCAATCGAAGCGGACGAGTACCTATTCACGCTCGCCGCGGTGTTGAGTCACGTGCAAATTCTCGGTGAAGCTCTGACTTACTATCGCTTGCACGATGCGAATCTATATCAGATCACGCGAGCGGACCGGGAACGCATTGCTCGAAAGCAAAGAGTGATTCAGATTCTGGCCAAGTCGGTCGCTGCCGAACTCGAACGGCTCCGTGTGCCTGAAGAAGTTCGGCGGATCCTGGCCGGCACCATCGCAGTGGAGGCAAACCAGCTTCGTTTAACTTTGGGAGAAGGTTGGCCGTGGGAAACCGTTAAGACGGAGTGGTTCATTTATAGAATGCTTCACCCTGATTCATCGGTCGCACACCGCGTGTTCAAGGTCCTGAGCCTTCTGCCCGCACTGGTGCTTCCGCCCGGCACGTTCTACGGTCTCCGGAGCCGGGCGGTGCGCAGCAACTTGTATCTCGAGGGGCGCAGGCGCTGGCTGCCCATGCCCCGGATGACCCATATCGAGAAGAGTTTGAAGGCGCCGCACTGAAACGGCCGAGCTATTCCGAAATTGGCCGGTCAATCCTGCGCTCCGCGAGGCTGACATGAAAGTCGGACATTCGATGCAGCAGGATTGGGACGAACGCGGTCGAAAGGACCCATTCTTCTACATTGCTTCGTGGCGGAACGATTGGAATGAAGAAGCGTTCTTCGAGTCGGGCGAGCAAGACTACGAGCGTTTTGTCGCCCACCTGTTGGCGCGCCGCGGCGTTTTGCCTGGAAACAAATCCATGATTGAGCTGGGTTGCGGGGTGGGACGCATGACTCGCACCTTTGCGCGCAAGTTTGGCACCGTCACGGCTTGCGACGTGTCTTCGGAAATGTTGAATCGCGGGCAAGCGTTGTGCCGGACGGAAAAGAACATCATCTGGCTGCAGAGCAATGGGCTCGATCTTCGCGGCATTGCAAGCAACTCGACGGACTTCGTATTCAGCTATCTGGTGCTGCAGCACATGCCAAAAGAAGAGATCGTTCACGATTACATTCGCGAGATGCTCCGTGTCCTCCGCAACGGTGGGCTTTGCTTGTTTCAGTTCAATGGCACTAGCGAAAAGAACATGAACTGGAAAGGCCGGGTCACCTGGAACCTGATCGATGCCATGTGGCGCGTTCGGCTGCCCTCTGTCGCGAAGCGGACTGCGCGAATACTGCGATTAGATCCTGAAATGGCCGGGAATAACTGGCACGGGGTGGCAGTTCGAACGATGAGGATCCTAAAGACGGTGCATGACAGCGGCGGCGTGGACGCCGAGCTGTGGGGTGAGAATACCCCGATGGCGTGGTGCTGCGCGTCAAAAGCCGGCTCGGAGCTGACGCCAAAGGCATGATCTCGATCGGAATCAACTATTCACAGATGCATGACTCATCAGCATGCATCGTGCGCGACGGCGAGGTGCTTTTTGCCGTTGCTGAAGAACGCCTCAGCCGTGTCAAGCACGACGCGCGCTTTCCAGCTCTTTCGATTCGCGCGTGCCTGGAAACGAGCGGGATTCGTGCCGAGCAAGTGGATTTTTTGTGTCAGGGTTGGTCGGCGCCATCGGTGGGTTTTTTTCACGACCTGCGCAACTACGCGACAGGAAAGCAACCGGTGGATTCACGCGCGCTGCTAAACACGACGCGTTATTTCGTAAGCATGCGGCACCAGAGAAGCGGTGAAAGCGCGCTCCGCCGTATGTACGGCCCGTTGAAAGCGCAATTTGTGCATGTGGATCATCATTTGGCGCATGCGATCAGTGCCTATGCCTTTTCCGGGTTCGACGATGCCGCGGTGCTCGTGCTCGACGGGCGAGGTGCCTGGGAAGCAACTTCGCTGTGGCACGGGCGCAAGGGCCGGCTGGAACATGTCTGGACTATTCCTTGGCCGAACTCGCTCGGGCTTTTCTATGCGCAGTTCACGCAGTATCTCGGTTTCACGCCCTATAGCGACGAATGGAAAGTCATGGGACTTGCGCCGTACGGCGAGCCGGGAATCAATTTGCGCGACTTCATCATCCCCGATGACAATCCATATCGCGTGGCTGCCCGCAAGCTGATCGGAAGGGATTCAACTCCGACGGCAGTAATCGAAGGCAAGATCGGTCCTTCGCGCATTCCCGAATCCGAGATCGACGTCCGGCACAAGAACGTTGCCTTTGCCGTGCAGGAATCGTGCGAGCTGGCTATGCTGACGTTGGCGCGCGTCGCAGTGGAACAGACGCATTGCCGCAATCTTTGTCTCGCGGGCGGCGTCGCACTGAACTCGAAAGGGAACGGCAAAATCTTGACCTCGGGTCTGGTTGACAAGTTTTTCGTTCAGCCCGCGTCCGGGGACGACGGTGCGTGTCTCGGCGCGGCATTCGCCCCTTATCTCGACCGCGGAGGAATACCCCTGCAGCGAATGCGCCATGCCTACTGGGGCCCGTCGAGCGACGACGCAGAAATCGAAAAAGTGATCGATACCTACAAACTGGCTGCCACGCGCGTCCAAGATCCCGCGAAGAGCGCGGCCGAATTGCTCGCAGAAGGAAAAATTATCGGGTGGTTCCAGGGAAGGATGGAATTCGGACCGCGTGCTCTGGGAAACCGTTCAATTCTGGCCGATCCCCGCGACCCGGAGATGACCGCGAAAGTGAACAACGCCGTGAAGTTTCGCGAGTGGTGGCGTCCATTCGCGCCGTCGATGGCCGCGGAAGCGGCACCTCAATATCTGGAATCGGCCACCGATTCTCCGTTCATGATTCTAACCGCGCAGGTGAAGCCTGCGAAGCGACGCGTGATCCCGGCAGTGACGCACGTCGACGGCAGTGCGCGCCCGCAAACAGTCGAACGCGATGCCAATCCACTTTACTGGACGTTGATCGATGAATTTTGCAAGCGCACGGGAGTGCCGGTAGTAATGAACACGTCGTTCAATTTGCGAGGCGAGCCGATTGTCTGTACCCCAACGGACGCAATTCGGACGTTTTTTAGTTCGGGAATGGACGCGCTGATGCTCGGAAGCTTTCTGGTGACCAAAAGCGTTTTAAGCGAATAGTGAGAAGATGGGCAGTTACCTGCGGAAATAGGTCAGCAATTGGCGCAACCGCAGTTTGCAGATTCGTTGGGCGCCAAGGCGAGTTTAGGCATGGCAACTGCGGAATCAACGCATAGGGAAACCGCGGCAGCTGAATTCCGGCAGAGAGACGCGAAAGCACAGTGGGTCGCGATACTCGGACGTCGGGACGAGCCCACCGATGGCGTCGAGGATTACTGCGTTTTCCTCGGACGAGCGCTCGAACAACATGCGGTGAAGCTCCGACGAATGCGCGTGCAGTGGGCTGACGGCGGCTGGATCGGAGCACTGCGTTCCCTGTGGCGCACGAGCGCGGATTGTAAGGGTGATTGGTGTCTCCTTCAGTACACGACTATGGGATGGTCGCGACGCGGATTTCCATTCGGCGCGTGGATTGTATTCGCGTTGCTGCGCCGACGCGGATTGCGCTGCGCCGTGGTTTTCCACGAAGCGTGGCGTCAGAGCGGCAATCGTTTCATAGACAGAGTTCGTGGCGCTTGCCAAGACTGGGTCATCCGGCGGCTGTACTCTAGTGCGGACAGGGCCATTTTCCCCGATCCACTCGATAAGATTGGCTGGCTTCCGCGCAATGCATCGAGGGCGGTATTCATCCCGATTGGGGCGAATCTTCCCGGAGGCGACTGGAACGATGCCGGTCGCGAACGCAACGGAAATGGAAAAACGGTCGCGGTTTTTTGTTTGAGCGATCTGCCCAATCGCCACAGGGAACTTGCGGATATCGCGCAGGCCATGCGAACTGTGGCGGAGTATGGCATTAAAGCGAAGGTGGTGTTTTTAGGCAGAGGCACGGAGCCCGCACGCGAGGAAATCAACAAACTGTTTGATTCCGTGAACAGCGAAGCAGTGAATTTCGGATTGCAGACCGGTCTCGATCTCCGCAGGATTCTTTCCGAGGCGGACGCGATGCTCTGCGTGCGCGGCCCTCTATATATGCGGCGCGGAAGCGCGATCGCGGGAATCGCCTGCGGCCTGCCGATCGTCGCTTACGCGGGCGCGGCCGAAGGCACGCCGCTGGAAGATGCGGGCGTCGAGTTCGTTCCGCACCTGGACCGCAGGGCGTTAGGCAACGCTCTCGCGCAAGTTCTGATGAATGATGAAAAGCTCGCCGAGCTTCGGCGGAAAAGCATGGACGCGCAAGAACGCCATTTCTCCTGGGTCGTTATCGCAGAGAAAATGGCCGGCGCGCTTGAGGTCGGCGGAAACGGAACGCCAGCGTGAGAGTCGTTCTCTATTCAACTTGCTTTCTCCCGATACCTGGCGGAGTTCAGTCGAACGTGTTCGAGTTAGCTCGCGGCCTTGGCGAATCGCGCCGCGACATCGCGTCGGAACGAATCGACGTGACCGTAATCACGCGCACGGAGCAGAGGACCGTACAGGACAGTTCGTGGCCCTTTCATCTTGTCCGGCGGCCACGCCTGGCGCAATTGGTTCGATTGCTGCGCGACGCCGACGTTATCCACGTTGCCGGACCGGCAATGCTGCCGATGGCGTTGGGATTGTTGTTCCGCAAGCCTGTCGTGGTGACGCATCATAATTATCAGTCCGTATGCCCAAATGGACTTCTGCTCCTGGGCACCGACCGGAGGATCTGTCCCGGCCATTTTATGGCGGGGCACTACCGCGAGTGCTTCCGGTGCAACTCCGTCGATATGGGTTGGCTTGGAAGCCTGCGCTCGCTCCTTCTACAGTTCCCGCGGCAATGGCTGTGCCGGCTCGCGTCTGTGAACGTTGCGATTACGGATCATGTGAGGCAACGCGTCGATCTTCCGCGCACGGAAACAATTTTGCACGGCATCCGCGATCCTGGCTGCACGCCTGTTGTGCAAAATGGAGATCCGGTAAAAATCGGTTATGCGGGCCGGCTCATACAAGAGAAGGGCTTGCCCGTCCTTCTTAAAGCAGCCAAGCGGCTTCAGGATCATGGGTTCACCTTCACCTTGACGGTGGTGGGCGATGGTCCACTTCGAAATGAACTCGAACAAGAATCGCGGGAACTCGGCCTGGCTGGATGCACCAAGTTCACCGGCGAACTCGCCGGAGCGGACCTCGAACGCGCAGTGCGTCCCCTTCGGGTGCTAGTGATGCCTTCGTTGTCTGAGGAAACCGCCGGGTTAGCCGCTATCGAGCAAATGATGCGGGGCGGCGTCATTGTTGCTTCCGATATCGGGGGATTGGCGGAGGTAGTTGGCGACGCCGGGATTAAGTTCACTCCGGGAGACTCGAACGAGTTATATGCCCGTCTCCGTGAGTTGTTGGAGCAACCTTCTGCTTTAGCGTTGCTAGGCGGCGCTGCCCGCGAGCGTGCGACGGCGAAGTTCAAGCTCCAGACGATGATCAACGCATACGTTGCAGTTTACGAGTCGCTCCTGCGTGTCGCGAAACCGAGAAGGCGACGATTGCCATGACGACGAGAACGCAAAGAGCAACGGCCACAATCGCCGGATGGATTCCATCCGGCATAAAGGTCGCGCTGCGTGGAAAGAGCAGCTCGCCGCGACGGATCGCCGGCGCTATTCATAGGCTGCTGAATCGCCTGCCCGGTGAGCGTTACCCTATTCTGGACTGCCGCGGGCCGCTGGATGGCTACCGCATGAAGCTCGACTGGCAAAAGCATCGCAGTTTCGCATACGGCACCTGGGAGCCAGAAGTTGTCAGCGCCGTTTCGCAATTTGTGACACCCGGAATGAGCGCGATCGACGTTGGTGCGCATGGCGGATTTTTCGCGCTGCTTCTCGCGAGACTGGTTGGGCCGTTGGGAAAAGTAATTGCGTTCGAACCTCTGCCGGCGAACTTCCGAATCCTTCAACACAACATCGGCATGAATGCCCTCGAGAATGTGATTGCCGAGCCGCTCGCCGTATCCGGATACTCGGGTGAGCTGGCGTTCGAGGTGCCGCCTGAGGATTCATCTTTATTGGCCGGGCCATTCGCAGACACCGATGAGCGATGCGCTGTGTCCGTTCGCTGTGTAGCGCTGGACGAATACTGCGCCAGAAAGCAACTGCGGCCCGGCTTTATCAAGGTCGACGTTGAAGGCGCCGAAACCGACGTGCTTGACGGTGCTGAGCGGATAATACGCGAGTTCCATCCGGCCATGATGATTGAGCTACATGAGTTCGAGAATCCCGAAGATCATCGCATTGTCGTCCACCTCCGTGCGATGGGATATGCGGTCGAGTGGGTAGGCGAAATATCCTATACGGCCCACTTTTTAGCTCGATGGAGACGCTGACATGTTCGCCGGGAACAAAGCGAAGGTGTCACGGACCGGCCGCCGCAATCCAAACAGAAGGTCTGGATGAGTACGACCGGTGTGACGCTCGGCCTCTTGACGCTCGATTTAAGAAGTTACGGCGAAACTTTGCTGATCGTAATGCTCGCCATCCTGGGCGCATGGGCAGCGTGTGCTCTTATTTTCATCGGCATCGGCTCGCTGATTCTTAAACGATGCGGTGGCAGGGTGCGCGTTCTATTCGCTTTTTGGGTTGGACTTGGGCTCCTGACCGCCTTTCTTGAAATCTGGAACCTCTTTGGCGCCGTTCGGATCGTTGCACCACTATTGTTGGCGCTAGTTGGTATTTGGGGGCTGGTGGAGAACCGGTCGGCACTCTCTCAAGAGTTATCGAGCCTCTGGACTGCACTGCGCTGGGCATCCCCGCTTTGGCTCGGCCTGGTTGTTTACGTCGCTTTTCGACTGACGGGGTCGTGCGACTATCGTGACACGGGAATCTACGGATTGACCGCGATCCGTTGGATCACGCCCTACCCCGTGGTTCCCGGACTCGCCAATCTATACGGTCGGCTCGGATTTAACTCCTCGATGTTCTTGATCTCTGCAGCTCTTGGGCAAGTTTTTTCGAGCGCTCTCGGATTCAGGCTAGTCACGGGACTTACCATCGTCGCATTATGGTCTGTAGCTTTCGGGTCGTGCGTTCGACTGTTCCGCAACAACGTGCAGGCCTTGTCGGGCTGGTACTTTGCAACCCTCTCTATTCCTGCAGTTCTTTGGGCCACGCGCAGCTGGATTGTCGGAACGGCAACCGATGAGGCTGCCGCCGTCGCGTGCCTGATAGCGGTCGGACTCGTGCTCCAAGAAATCGAAACTGTGGAATCCGACAAGAACACTGACGAATCACGAGCGCGCGCAATCACGTGGGCAACGCTGCTCGCCTTTGGAGTATCAATGAAGATGTCAACCGCCCTCTTCGCCGCGCTGATCTGGCTGATCGGGTTTGTCAAGCTCAAGCCCTTGAACCGCGCCGACCGACGCGCACGAATTGCGCTGGCCGTGATCCCCGCGCTGCTGATTCTCCTTCCATGGGTTGCTCACAACATAATCTTGACGGGATATCTGTTTTTCCCGAGCGCAATTCTGCGAGTTCAGGTGAGCTGGAGTGTGCCGGTTGCGGTCGCAAATTTTTATTCCGCGTGGATTCGTGCTGCTGCGCGGATGCCTTTTGTTCCCATCGCGACGACAACGGGTACGGCGTGGCTTACGCCGTGGCTTCATCACTTGATCAGGAATCGAGGAGCATTTCAGGTTCCGGCCGCTCTTTGTGTTACTGGTGTAATCCTGGCGCTTATATCTCGTGACCGGGTGAATCTTGGGAGCGGCTGGAGTCAGGTTGCGTGGCTCGTGGCTGCGTCGCTTGCAGGCTTGGTTTTCTGGTTTGTGGAGGCGCCGGATCCGAGGTTCGCCGAAGCGCCAATTTGGTCGATTGCTGCCGTCTGCGCCGCGCTCGGAATGAACGCTTGGACGGTCGGTTCGGGTTGGATTCGTACACGAGTCGCGGGTGCGCTCCTCGTCATCGCAACTCTGTGGGCCATTTCGGGGTTTGGTTGGCAACAATCCTATCGGCCGCCCTTGTCCGTTCATGAAATCGAATCGCCAAAACCGAAACTGATCGCTCGTAGGACGAGGTCGGGGCTCGTGGTGTATCAACCCGTTGGCAACGAATGCTGGAATGCGCTGCTGCCCTGTACGCCCTACTTCAACCAGACCTTGCGTCTTCGGGTTTCCGGAAACATGCGACGAGGATTTGTCTCAGAGGGTATGGCGGAACTGCCGCCCTACTGAAGGTACTCAGAAATTGAGCGACCCAGGCGCTCAGACTGTCGAGATTGAATGTGAGGCATTACACGAACGTGGGTACGCTGGCAATTAGAACACCTAACCTCAAACATCAGACCCTCATCGGAAGCTGTGTATTCGTGCTGGGCTTGCTTGTAGCGTACGAGCTCGGGGGTGCGATCGCTCAGGGCGACATGAAAATGGTCGAGTTCGGGGCTCTCGGATTCGCGGCGTGCGGCGCGGCGGTGGCAATTCTCCGCAACTGGCGGACGGGGTTCTATTTCTTCCTTGGATGGCTGCTGTTCGAAGACCTGGCGCGGAAATATATGAACAACAACCTCGCGCTCTTTTTCGGCAAAGATTTCCTGGCCGCGCTGACCTATGTTTCGTTGTTCGTGGCCATCCGCAAGGGCCACGAGAAGACCTTCCGGCCACCGTTTCTGGTGCCGCTCGCGATCTTCATCTGGCTCGGTTTCATCCAGATTTTCAACTTCGACTCGCCCAGCATTCTGTACGGACTGCTCGGGTTCAAAGTCTACTTCTACTACGTGCCGCTGCTCTGGGTGGGCTACGCGCTGGTCCGGAACGATGAAGATTTGCGGAAATTTCTAGCCGCCAACTCGATCATTGCGATCGTAATTGCTGCGGTTGGAATTATTCAGGCAATTGTGGGGAACAATTTTTTGAATCCGCGGAGTCTGGATCCCAACCTGGCCGGACTCGGCGATTTGGAAAAATATACTCCCATCGGATCACACGCTTTCAATCTCCCGGATTCGGTCTTTGTCAGCAATGGACGATTTGGAGCCTATCTGATACTCGCGTTCATTCTAGCGGTGGCCGGAGCAAGCTATATCATTCTCCTTCGGGCCCGTCGGGGACGCTTGGCGGCGTTTCTCTCGATTGCCGCGCTCGTAGTCACAGCATTGCTGAGCGGCGATCGGGGACCGGTTGTATATATCGTGGCTACCGCGCTGGTGGTGATCGTTGGCTTTGTGTGGGGCGCTCCAGGCCGCCGGACCCAGTCTCGACTGCTGGTAAAGGCGATTCGCCGGACCGTTATCGTCGGCGTGCTTGGGCTCGCCGCCGTTCTCGTCGTTTTCCCGGAGCAGGCCGGAACACGAATCGCCTTCTACACGCAGACGTTGTCGCCGGAGAGTTCGGCATACGAGGGAACATGGCGAGGATTCGGGTATCCCTTGCAGAACCTCAAACTGGCTTTCACCGGACCGAACTGGGTGTTCGGAAACGGCATCGGGCTGGCATCATTAGGAAGACAGTACGTTTCGGAACTATTGAAGCAGCCGCCACCAAACCTTTGGGTTGAAGAAGGGTTTGGAGTATTGATCGTGGAGTTGGGCATCGTAGCGCCTTTCCTGTGGCTCGTCTGGAGCGGTGCGCTGCTTTACTGTTGTTGGAGAGTCGTACGTAATCTTCGCGGAACCCGGTTTTTCCCCGTCGCGTTCGTGATTACATGGTACGCGCTGCTGTTGTTGATTTTTCTGACTTGGGGCGGACTTTCCGTTTATCAGAACTATGTCAACAACGCATATCTCTGGATCTTAGTCGGCGTTCTGTTTCGATTGCCCGATCTTTTGCAAAACACGCCCTCCATCCTGGTTCCCGGTCCTGCACGAACCGAAAGCGCGGTGGAGGTTGCCGCCCGTGTATGACCGATCCTCGAAGATTACGGCATCTCATGCCCCGGCCGCCGCAACACGCGGATGCATGGGGCTTAGAATTTAGCGGGTGGCACATTTGAACGTGAGTAAACGAAACCCGATTTTATCGATAGTTTCGCCATTTATCGACGCTAGCCACGGAACCGAACGCATTATCGCGGAGTGGATATCCCGTTTCGCCGACGATTTCGAGATTCATCTCTATAGCCAGAGGGTGGCAGACGTCGATTTGCACAGAATGGCGTGGCACAAGATCCCGGAGGTTCCCGGCCCCCACTTGCTGAATTACGTCTGGTGGTTTTTCGCGAATCACGCGCGTCGCTTTTGGGACCAACGAGTTCGCGGAATCAATTCCGACATCGTATTCAGCCCCGGAATCAACTGCCTGGATGCCGACGTCATTTCGGTCCACATCGTTTTCGCGGAGTTCCTGCGCCAGTCGTCCAGCTCGCTGGAGTTCAGGCGAAACCCCGTGCGGTTTTGGCTCCGACTCCTCCACCGAAAGCTTTACTACCGTTTGATCGTATTCCTGGAACGTTATATCTACGCGAAACAGGATTCCTTTCTCATTCTGATCGCAAAGAAAACGGCGGCGGATCTCGAGCGTTTCTATCGGAGGCAAAAGGACTGTTTCGTATTTTATCTGGGTGTGCGCCACGATATCTTCAATCCTCAGAGGAGAACCGCGCTGCGCTCCGCCGCCCGCGCCGAGATCGGATTGCCGGCAGATATTTTCGCGGTTCTTTTGGTCGGCAACGATTTCCACAAAAAAGGGGTAGCGACGTTACTGCAGGCCGGGGGAATTCTACGCGATCTGCCGATCGTTATTTTGATTGCGGGAAATGATGATCCCGGCCCGTTCCTTTCGGCGGCGCGCGAAAATGGAATAGCGGACCGCGTTCGCTTTCTGCCCCTTAGACCCGACGTCGAATTCTATTACGCCGCGGCTGATGCGTATGCCGGGCCGTCGCTTGAGGACACATTTGCCTTGCCGCCCGTCGAAGCGATGGCCTGCGGCCTTCCCGTTATCGTTTCGGTGGCGAACGGGACGAGCGAGATTATTACACATGAAACCGACGGCCTCATTCTTGAGGACGCGACGGATGCGCACGGTCTTGCCGAAATGATCCGTCGTCTATGCCAAGATGCGAACTTCCGGACGCGTCTCGGCGCAAGAGCTTGTGAAACCGCGCAGCAGTACACTTGGGAGCGCAACGCTCGCGAAGTACGTGCGATTCTCGAACGTGTGCTGCAAAAGAAATCGCAGACCGCGCTCCGGAAATTGGCACGGGAATCATAGTGCCCTGCCTGCGTGTGCTCTGATGCCCCGGAAGACGTCTCCAGAATCAAAGCCTCGCATCGTAGCGCTATTCCCCGCTCTCTACGGCGTAGGCGGTATTCAGGAAGCAAGCCGCTTGACCGCGGCGGCCCTGGCCGAACTTGCAGCTCGACGCGACTGGTCCATCGATTTTCTATCCCTGAACGATTCACCGAAGCAGCACACTTACGAGTTGAACGGCGACTCGATCCGCATTTCGGGATTTGGCCGCGCAAAAACGCGTTTTGCGCTTTCGGCCATGGCGCACGCGCTGCGAAGAACGCGAATCGTTCTCGCCGCTCATCCGTATTTGGCCGTTCCGGCGGCGCAAATGAAAATGCTCCGCCCGCAACTGAAGACAATCGTGATTTCTCACGGCATCGAGGTCTGGCAGCCGTTAACGATATTGCGGCGCAGGGCTCTTCTGAGTGCGGACATTCTCGTCGCACCTAGCCGCTACACCGTCGACCAGCTTGTTGAAGTGCAAGCAGCTTCTCGGACGAGGGTGCGACGGCTGCCATGGCCGCTTAACCCGGATGTGATGAACTTGGCGTCGCGTGCTGAGGGGCTTCCGCTGCCGAAGGGTTTCCCAGACGGACTAGTCGTTCTCGCCGTGGCGCGCCTCGCATTAAACGAAAGGTACAAAGGCGTGGATCCACTGATTCGCGCCGTCGCGCAGCTCATACCAAGGATTCCGTCGCTCCGTTTGGCTGTAATCGCGAGCGGCGACGATCTTCCCAACCATGAACGACTGGCGCGTGATCTCGGCATTTCGGATCGCGTTCGATTCTTTATCGCGCTCTCGCCGGCGGAAATCGCGGCATGTTATTCGCGATGTGATGTGTTCGCACTGCCGAGCACAGGCGAGGGGTTTGGCTTTGTCTTCCTGGAAGCGATGGCCTTCGGGAAACCTGTGGTTGCCGTGGCTTTTGGCGGCGTCACGGATATCGTCGAGCACGAAAGAAACGGCCTCCTGGCAGCTCCCGGCGATCTGCAGGGCTTGGCCTGCTCGCTCGAACGCCTTCTGACGAGCGAGCCCCTGCGAATTTCGCTTGGCAAGACGGGCGCCGATTCTGTTCGCTCCAACTTCTGTTTTGAGGCTTTTCGTTCGCGTCTGGAAGAGATCCTGCGAGAGTGCGGTCTGGCTTCTGAAGAAAATCAATAGTATCCTGACTGGGCTTTCTCGATGACGGTTTCCCAGCCGCGACCCAGAGCGCAGCCCACGTTTTCGCCCAAGGTAGAGCGAATGCGTGTCCTAAAGACAGTTCAATCCTATTTTCCGTTTCAGGAACGCGGCGGCACGGTGTTTAAAGTGCGGGCCATCGCGCGCGGATTAGCATGTCGCGGACATCACGTCACGGTTCTGACCGCTGATCTCGGAATCCGCGATCGAAACTCGGATCAGCGCTTTCAACCTTGCCCGTGGGGCTGGTGCAACAACGAAGATGGCGTCGAAACCGTGTACCTCTCCACCGTCGCCCGATTTCGCGCGGTAACGATCAATCCTGGCGTCATGCGATTTTGCGCCTCTTCGCTGCGGAAATTCGATCTTGTTCACGTTTACGGGCTGTACGACTTCTTTGGCCCAGCCGCTGGAATATTTTGTCGGCGTAACGCAATTCCGTACATCCTGGAGCCGATGGGAATGTACAGGCCAATCATTCGCAATCTGGCGCTCAAGAGGACCTACCAGCGGGTGGTGGGGGCCAGTCTCGCTAAGCGAGCGCGATTCGTGATCGCAACTTCCGAATTGGAACGCAACGACCTTGTCTCCATGGGAATCGATCCGCAGAGAATCGTATTGCGCCGGAACGGTATCGATGTTCCTGATCTCCTTCCCGAACGCGGCGGATTCCGTGACCAGTTGCGCTTGCCGAAGAACGCTACGTTGATTCTTTTTCTCGGGCGGATCGTTTCGAAGAAGCGTCCGGATCTATTGATTCAGGCGTTTGCCGATTGGTACCGAAAGTCCGCCGACCGTCGGAATTCGTTCCTAATTGTTGCGGGCCCGAAAGAAGGCGATCGGTACGTGCGCTTTCTTAGGTCGCTCGCGCAATCGCTCGGCATCTCTGAACGTGTCCTGTTCATTGGACCGCTTTACGATGACCAGAAATGGCGAGCCTATCGTGACGCAGACGTCTTCGTATTGCCCTCGGAGAACGAGAACTTCGGCAACACAGCCGCCGAAGCTGTATCTTGCGGCACGCCTGTCATCGTTACCGATCGCTGCGGCGTCGCACCATTCGTTGAGCAAGCCGGTTTGATCGTGCCGGTCGAACGAGCCGCAATGGCTAATGCGCTCGAAAAGATTTTGGGTGATCGAGCATTTAACCACCGTTGCCGAAGCGGTTGCGCCGAAGTTGCGGCGCGGCTTTCGTGGGATGCACCGCTCGACGAACTCGAGCAGCTATATCGAGTGTGCTGCCCTGTTTCCGTACAGCAACCGATCGTGGCCGCTTAATCGCGGCCCAAAACAATGGCTTCGTGCGATAGTCGCCGCCCAGCCAGCCCAGCTGAGTGGTTCTTATACTGATTCGGTGGGGACAAAGTATCGGTCTCCTACTGCACGGTTGGGCAGGCACCGGCTTAAGGTTCGTTACCCAGGGATCGCAGACCGGCTTCGCTCGGCGGTGCGTGGCTTTATGAATCCCGTCGGCAACGCCACTTGAAATGTGTGGGATCGCAGGCATTGTTGGTATCGAGTCCACGACAACGGGCGAGATGGCCCTTCGCTCGATGTTGGCTTCCATTGTTCATCGTGGTCCTGACGAAGAAGGCACACTGATCGACCGCCCTGTTGCCGTGGGGTCACGCAGGCTAAGCATCATCGATCTGCCCGGGGGAAGCCAGCCCGTGTGGAATGAGAACGGCACCGTAGCGGCGATCTTTAATGGCGAGATTTACAATTTCCGAGCGTTGCGAGACGAGCTTCAAACTTCGGGCCATCGATTCCGTACCCTTTCCGATACAGAAGTTATCGTTCACGCCTACGAAGCCTGGGGTGACGACTGCGTTCGCCATCTTGACGGGATGTTCGCATTCGCCATCGTCGAATTGCCCGCGGGGCGCAAGGCGCCGCCCACACGAGTTTTTCTGGCGCGCGATCGCTTGGGCATTAAGCCGCTCTATTACGCGATCGTGGACGGAATCTTCTGCTTTGCCTCTGAAATAAAGGCGTTTGTCGCGAGTGGGCTCGTTAAGCCGTCGCTCTGTGCCAACGCGATCACTTCTTACCTGCTTTTCGGCGCTGTTTCCGAACCATCGACGGTCATGCATGGGATTTGCGCACTGCCGCCAGGCTCTTGGCTTTCGGTTGATCCTGCCGACCCCGCTCGTCACATGGAGCCAACCCCCTTTTGGGGGCCGCATAAAGTCACTATGCTCGCCTCCGAGGTCGACGTGCCCCCTGCGCGACATGTCCGCACGCTCCTTGAGAGTGCAATCGCGAGCCATCTCATCGCGGATGTTCCCGTAGGAGTCTTTCTGAGCAGCGGCATTGATTCCACGACGATCGCCGCCCTGGCCAGCCGCGCGCAACGCGGCATTCACACTTTCACAGTCGCATTTCCTGAAACCGAGTTCAATGAAGCCGAGGCCGCACGGAAGACGGCACAATCTCTCGGAACGAATCATCGTGAAGTCTCGATTTCTGCCGGCGAACTGCTGTCGCGCCTCGAAGAGGCTCTCGCCGCGTTCGATCAGCCGACCGCCGACGGCGTGAACACTTATTTCGTCTCATGGGCGGCGCGGCAAGCTGGATTGAAGGTCGCGCTCTCAGGCTTGGGAAGCGATGAACTCTTCGGCGGCTATAGTTCGTTTCTCGCGACGCGTCGACTCACAAGGCTTACAGATGTAGCTCGCGCCATGCCAAAACCATTGCGTTCTTTCCTAGAGAGGCGGATCGTCGGGTGGAAATCGCCCGCTTTGCAGAAAACGGCTGCTGCTTTCGCCGAGCCAGACGGACTCCCGCACCCCTATCTTTTCACCCGATTATTGTTTGCACCGCCAGCCGCAGCTTCTGCCATGCACATGGATCCTTCGCAGTGGCAATCGGCGCCGTGGTCACGCAGACTTGCCGGCGCCGCTCAACAAGCTCGCGAAATGGACACGTTCACAGCTGTTTCATGGCTTGAGCTTCGCTCGTACTTGCTCAATATGCTTCTGCGAGATAGCGACGCGATGAGCATGTGGCACTCGCTTGAAGTCCGCGTTCCGTTCCTCGACACGCAGCTCGTTGAATATCTGCTGTCGTTGCCGGAATCCGCAAAATACTCGCCCAACCGTCCGAAAGCGCTGCTGATTGACGCCGTTCGCGACCTCCTTCCAGCCGAAGTCATCGGAAAACCGAAGCGCACGTTCACCTTCCCATGGGAAATCTGGTTGCGAGGCAAACTCCGGGAACGCCTTGCGGCGAGCTTCAAGGAGTGGTCGCCGGCGCTCGAACCGCTTGTGGATTCGAGCTTCGCACGCACGGTCTGGATCGATTTTCTCGAGCGTCGCACGACGTGGTCGCGTCCCTGGAGCCTTTTCGTTCTGAACGAATGGACGAAGCGCAACATCGAAGGGCGCACCGCGGTCCCGCCTGAGCCGCGGCGGACTCCGGTTACCACTGCATGAGCGACTCGCGGCATAATCGAATCGTGCCCGTCACAACGGGAGTTTTGTTCCGATGATCATTCTTGGCATCAACGCCTACCACGCGAACGCGTCCGCCGCGATCGTGGTCGACGGCCGTCTGTTGGGGGCGGTGGAAGAAGAGCGGCTCAATCGAGTGAAATATGCGGCCGGTCTCCCTGCGCGGGCGATTCAGTGGTGTCTTGACACTGTGGGTGCGAAACTCACGGATGTCGATCACATCGCAATTCCGCGGAATCCCTGGGCGCGCATTGGCACCAAGCTTCGGTTTGCTTCGCGTATGCCGCGATTTGCCTTCGACCGCGTCCGCGTAATGCGCCGCTTCTCCGGCATCCACGAGGATCTCGCCAGTGCACTTGAGCTGGATCCGCAAGAAATCACCGCTACATACCACCGCGTCGAACATCACACGGCGCACATGGCCAGTGCGTTCTTCGTTTCGCCGTACGAGGAAGCGGCCATCCTCTCCGCCGACGGCCTGGGGGATTTCGCCAGCGCTATGTGGTCCAAGGGACGTGGCCCCCAAATGCAGGCTCTCGGGGAAGTCACGTTTCCGCATTCACTGGGCATGTTCTACACGGCGCTCACGCAATATCTCGGTTTCTGGAAATTCGGCGACGAATACAAAGTGATGGGCCTGGCCGCTTATGGGCAGCCCGAATTTCTGGACGAATTTCGGCGGATCGTTCGCGCCGACTCACGAAACGGATTTCGCCTAGGCCTGGAATATTTTTCGCATCAGAGCGAAGGGCCCGAAATGACGTGGCGCGACGCGGACCGCACGCCGGTCCTTGGCCGGCTTTTCTCTGCGTATCTCGAGCAACGCCTCGGTCCCGCGCGAAAAAAGGATGAGCCACTCACTCAACGCCACTACAATCTCGCGTCAAGTATGCAGGCCGCGCTCGAAGAAGTCCTCACTTCGTTTTGGACGGACCTCGCTCGCAAGACGAAGCAATCCTCGCTTTGTCTCGCCGGCGGCGTGGCATTCAACTGTCTTGCGAACGGCAAAATCTTTGACCGCTCGCCGTTCCGCCGCGTTTACGTCCAGCCGGCAGCCGGGGATGCGGGCTTGTCGGTCGGAGCAGCGTTCTATGTCCACAACCAAGTGCTCCATCAGCCACGCTCGTTCGTTATGGACCATGCTTATTGGGGCCCGGCGTTCTCCTCTTCCGCCGTCCGCGCCGCGCTCGACCCGCACAGGATTTCCGGAGATGAGGCTGAAATCACAGAATTGGCCGAAGAACCGCTACTGCAGACAACCGCTCGTGCAATCGCCGACGGCAAGATCGTCGGCTGGTATCAAGGTGCCGCGGAATGGGGACCGCGCGCGCTCGGGAATCGCAGCATCGTGGCCGACCCGCGACGTCCCGAGATGAAGGACGTTCTCAATCGCAGGATCAAGCATCGCGAAAGCTTCCGTCCCTTTGCACCTTCGATTCTTGAGGAAGCCACCGCTGAATACTTCGAGCAGTCTCATCCGTCGCCGTTCATGACGTTCGCCTATCCCGTGCGGCACGAAAAGCGCTCCGTCATTCCCGCTCCCACACATGTGGACGGTACCGCGCGTCTGCAAACTGTCAGCCGGTCGGCGAACCCTCTCTACTGGAAGCTAATCCGCGCGTTCGGCGATCTCACTGGTGTTCCTGTCGTCCTAAACACCTCCTTCAACGACAATGAGCCGATCGTCTGCCGCCCCGAAGAAGCGCTGGATTGCTTTCGCCGAACGCAAATGGATGTGCTCATCCTCGGCAATTTTTTTCTGGAAAAGAAGGCGGCTACCGCAAATCGTCATGCCAGTGAAGAAGGTCTCGCGGGCCGCACCGCCTGAAGTATGCACATCCTGCTGCTGAACGAATATTACCCACCGGACACATCGGCCACTGCGAAAATGGCGGCCGAGGTGGCCGAAACGCTCGCGCAACGCCATCGCGTCACGGTCGTCGCTGGCCGGCCGTCATACGATCCGGACGAGTTTTACTCCTGGGCGCTCCTTCACAAACGCATTCAGAACGGTGTCAGCGTCGAGCGCATGGGTTCAACTGCTTTCCCCCGCCACGACATGCGAAAGCGCGTCTCAAATTATCTTTCCTACATCGCGCTGGCTGTTCCGCGCGCTGCCGCGCTGCGGCCTGACGTAGTGCTCGCTATGACCGATCCGCCGTTTGCAGGGATCGCCGGCGCGTTTGTCTCCAGGATAACGGGCCGTCCTTTCGTCTATAACATTCGCGATCTCTATCCTGAAATGGCAGTCGGAGGCGAAATCGTCAATCGCAGTGCCTGGACCAATCGCTGGGAGCACCTCCATCGCCGCGCACTTCGGCAGGCCACTCGCATTATCGTTCTCGGCGATGACATGCGCGATCGCATCGTCGCAAAGGGGGTGGCCCCGGACCGCGTCCGTGTCGTTCGTGACGGTTCGTTGTCTGGCCTGCCCGCGCCCAATCTTAACGATCCTCTAGTCCAGCAGATTCGTTGCGGGTTCCCTTTCGTCGTCGTTCATGCCGGCAACCTGGGCTTTTATGGCGCGTGGAACACGCTGCTGAAAGCTGCTGAAATTCTTCGCAACGAAAATGTGGGATTTGTGTTTATAGGAGACGGAGCGAATCGAGCCGTCTTGCAACAGCAAGCGAGCGCGTTGCCGAACGTCCGCTTTTTGCCCTTTCGGCCGGCATCCGAAATCCAGCATGTAATGGCAGCAGGCGACCTGCATGTCATCACGGTTCGCCGAGGCCTAGAAGGCGTGGTTGTCCCAAGCAAACTCTACTCGATTCTGGCCGCCGGACGTCCCGCTCTCGTGGTCGCGCCGGTGACAACCGATGCGGCTCGCATCGCTGCCGGTGAGCGCTGTGGCGTCGCTGCCGATCCGGACGATGCGGAAGCTGTTGCGGCGGCGATCCGCGGCCTCCGCGACGATCCAGAGAGGTTGGCCGAAATGGCTTGTCACTCCCGTATCGCGGCTGAAAAGTATGCTAGAGTAAAAGAGCTACATTCTTTTCTCGCGGTCCTGGAAGAAATACAACACACCCCAGCCAGGAACGGAGGCCATCATCTGGGCTCATAAGAAAGTCCTTGTTACCGGTGGAGCTTCCTTCATCGGCTCCAACCTGGTTGACGCGCTCGTCGCGCGCGGCGCCCAAGTCCACGTCGTCGACGACCTCACGAGCGGACGCCTGAGCAACATCGAAGATCACATCAACGCGCGCCGCATCACCTTCACCGAAGCCGACTTGCGCGAACCCGGTGTTACGCGCGCGGCGATGCAAGGCATCGAGGTTGTCTTCCATCTCGCGGCCGATCATGGCGGCCGAGGCTATGTCGATCTCCATCAAGCTGGTCCCGCCTCGAACCTTTTCCTCGACGGTCTCGTCTTCTGGGAAGCGGTGAAAGCGGGCGTGGCGAAAGTCGTTTATGCCTCTTCCGGCTGCGTTTATCCGAACTACATGCAGACCGACGCGAAAAAAGAACTTTATCTTCGCGAAGGAGACGTCAAGCCTCCGCACGACGCCGACAACATGTATGGCTGGGCCAAACTGATGGCCGAAATGACGCTCCAGGCTTACCACCGCGAATACAACCTGAGCGCCGCTTCGTGCCGCTACTTTACCGTGTACGGCCCGCGCGGCGTCGAAAACCACGCAGTCATCGCCATGATTGCGCGCGCCTTCGTCCACCAGGACCCCTTTGACATCTGGGGAGACGGCATGCAGATCCGCAACTGGACCTACGTGGACGACATTGTCAGCGGCACCATTCTCGCCGGCGAGAAAATCGACGACGGCACCGCCGTAAATCTTGGCACGATGGAACGCATTCGCGTGCTCGACGCGGCGAAAATGATCACGGAGTACGCCGCGAGCCTCCCCGGCGGCGAAGGCTACAGTCCAAAGTTTCGTTTTCTAAAGGATATGCCGACTGGTCCGGTCAACCGCGTAGCCGATAATCATCTGGCTAAAGCGCTCCTCGGCTGGGAGCCGAAAACGCTGTTCCGCGAAGGCGTGCGAAAAACGATGGACTGGTATTTCGGGAGCAAGCAGCGTGAGCAGGTGCGCGACGTTCTCGAAACTATGCTGACGGCCCGTTAGCTAAGTTCCTTGCATCGGCATTTTTACGTATCAGAATCTCTTGTAAAAATAGGCGAATCGAACCCGCGGAGACAATTGGATGCCCTTGCCGCTCGACCTGATCGCCTTCTCAGTCGCGCTCATCGCTTCCCTAAGCCTCACGGTGGTCGTCCGCCGATTCGCGTTGCAGTTCGGCATGGTCGACCGGCCGGGCCCGCGCAAAGTTCACCTTAAACCAGTGCCGCTGCTTGGCGGCATCGCGATATACCTCGCCTTTGTGATCGCCGTTCTCTTTACGCTCCGCGCTGCGCCACAACAGCAGATAGTTGGAATCCTTGCGGGAGCGAGCTTGGTTGCAATGGTCGGCATTCTCGACGATGGTGGCCTGCTGCATCATCAGGTCAAACTTTTCATCGGCATGCCGATTGCCGCCATTTTCCTCGTTTCAACCGACGTTCGTGCAGTCTTTTTTTCGACCTTCGTTCCGGGCGAGCTTGGAATCGCGCTGGATGTCGCTTTCACGATCTTTTGGGTGGTCGGCATCACAGCTGCGTTCAGTATCCTTGACCACATGGATGGGCTTTGCGCGGGCATTGCAGCTTTCGCATCTGCTTTCTTCTTTGTTTTCGCTGCGCTGAATGGTCAAACAATGGTTCGGACGCTCGCTGCGGCCGCGCTCGGTGCTGCGCTTGGGTTTTTACGCTGGAATTTCAATCCCGCAAAGATCTTCATGGGCGATGGCGGCGCCATGCTCCTGGGCTTCCTGATGGCAACCCTTGGCCTGAAGATCCGGCCCGAAGGCGCCCCGCTGCGTGCCGCGTGGCTCGTCCCGATTCTCATTCTTGGCGTTCCGATTTTTGACACAACTCTGGTTTCAATTTCGCGCGCCCGCCGCGGACTTCTCCCGTTCACGTCGCCCGGCAAAGACCATACGGCCCACCGTCTCTCGAACCTCGGCCTCGGCCATCGTGGCGCCGTCCTGGTAATGTATGGATTGGCAACGGGATTCGGTGCGCTCGCGCTCGCGTTTCCGTGGCTTTCCGTGACGGCGTCATACGTGTTCGTGGCAACCCTGGCCGTCGCGGCGATCTTCGCGGTGTATCTGCTCGAAAGCGTCCCTTACGAGCGCCAGGTCAAGGTCCCAAAATCCTCACCTGCGCCCCAGACGTAGCATCCACGTGCCCTCAGTACGACTGTCGGGCCCCCGAAAGCTACGGACTCACGTGCTCGGGGTCCCAAACCGCTCCGTGGCGCGAGCTTTCGCCTTCGCCGCTTCCTCTTCACGGTTTCGCGGTAGCGCGCTTGTCTCGAGCGATCGAAGGAGGCGGGTTGAAACATCTGCGATTTCATCGACAGCCATCGCGAACGCAACTTCGTTGGCTTTCGATGGCTTGTTGAATCCGCTAATCTTCCTTACGAACTGTAGCGAGGCAGCCCTTACTTCCTCGGAGGTAACCGGCGGGTCAAAGTTGAAGAGAGTCCTGATATTTCTGCACATCAACAAACTCCTCTGCTGATTTGGGCGGAATGACTAGGCCTGTGCCGCGATACGCGGAAAGTAGAGCCAGATGTGACCACTGTTGTCGTCCTCGCCCAATACGATTTCCCCTTCTGGCCCTGTAATCGCCGCACCAAAGACATATCCGTACCGCCGTTGCTGAAAAATTGACGCGACAACTCCGAGATTGGTCACGCTTCCGCTACGCGCATCGCAGCAGAACAGGTTCGCAATCTCTGTTCCGCAGACACCGAAGAGCCTGCCGTCTGGCGCGACCGCTATTGGTCCCACCGGCGTAAGATGAGTTTTGCCGATAGCTCGGAATCCCTTTTTCTCGTCGAACGCAAACAGCCGCCCGTCGTCATCCGCAGTGAAGAGCTCACCATCAGCCGCACGAGCCCAGCGCATCGAGCCGCTCCAGGCACCCGCTGGCAATTCGACTGCGCCGCGTTCGACGTGTCCCGAAGCAATATCGAGGCGCCACAATCGCTCGCCATCATCCTGCCCAAAAACCGCCGTTCGCCCCAAGCCCAGATGTCCGCGCCCCGGCGCTTCGGCTACAAGGGCAATCTTCGCCGAATCAACATCCATCGTGAACACATGCCGCACAGTCATGCCGACAATCATGTTGCCCGGCGGAACGCAAACCGCGTCCACCACTGCCTCCCCCGGCACGCACTCGCCAACGTCCTGCAGCTCCGGACGATCGAGTCCCCACTCCTGAATCCAGTCCTGCGCCAGCTTCACCTCCGGAATCGCCACGGCGCGCCCGCCACGGTCGCCGTTCACAAAAGCAATCGTTCGCGACACGCCGCAGCAAACCGACACCGTGCTCGTCGCGCCAGCCACCACTCCCGCGTCCAGCACGACGCCGGTTAGTTGGTGAAATCCCGCCGCAAATAAGTGAGCGCGTGGCCCGCTCGTTCCGCCGTAGATAAACCCGTCCGAGTTGATATCGAGCGCTGTGATGCGGCTCTCTTCGTGCGGAATCGGCGTGGTCATGCCCGGCAAACACGTCGGGAACGCAACGATGGTGCCTTCGCTAACGAACTGGTGAGCCAGCTCATCAAGATACGCCTTGATTTGCGGCGAGTTCGGATCGAACCGAAGTTTTTCCTGCGCAGCCATGCCCTTCA
>Ga0335075_10000874_pt1 | contig 51119 bp, 36 predicted proteins | sample Lox_Sample_24_FD_206723 | JGI IMG/M metagenome (GOLD analysis project Ga0335075, IMG submission 206723) | Soil microbial communities from Loxahatchee National Wildlife Refuge, Florida, United States - Lox_Sample_2.4 | ecosystem: Environmental > Terrestrial > Soil > Wetlands | place: USA... | reverse complement strand
GCGGCGGCGGAAGTCTCGAAGATCGGATTGGCGGGAGCCCCTCGTGGCGTGGCGGTCTCCGGCTCTTCCGGGATGGTCTACGTCGACAGGGAGGGAAATACGGCCCTGGAAGTGTTCGGGCCTCTGGTCGAACCGAAGCATCCCTTCAAGGAAACCTTCGGCAGCGCTGCGCAGCCGACCTTCCCCAACCCGGCCGGCATCACCGTCGACGGGACCACCGGCGACCTGCTGGTGATCGACCCTCAGGAAGCGAAGCTCCAGCGCTTTCACCCAGACGGGACCCCGGCGAACTTCTCGGCGCTCGGCTCGAACGTCATCGACGGCAAGGAAGGGCCTGACGAAACGCCTCAGGGCCGGATCCTCAATGCGGCAGGACAGCCTTATGAACTCGAGGTGGCAGTCGACGAATCGAGTGGACCGGCCCATGGGGACATCTACGTCACCAGCCCCGCCTCGCACCTGGTCGACATCTTCGCCTCCACCGGCGAATACGTCGGACAGCTCACCGCCTCGAGCGAAGGGGCGTTCGGCGAAGCGTGCGGCGTGACCGTCGACGAATCCGGTGCGGTCTACGTGGCCGAATACGAAGGCCACGTGCACAAATTCGTGCCCACCGCCAATCCTCCAGTTGTCGGTGACAACGCCGACAACTTCGCCGCACCCTCGCCCTGCCTCCTCTCGGCGGGCAGAGGCCCTACCGCCGGCGATCTGTTCGTCGCCGAATACGAAGGGGGCGTGCGAAGCTATGAAGCCGCCACCGGCGCCCTGAGATACACGGTGTCCTCGGACAAGACCTTGGCGCTCAACGTCGATCCTGCCAGTGGCCATGTCTACGTCGGCAAGGGCCAGGAAGTCGTCGAGTACGACGCGTCCGGCACGTCGGCGGCGGCGGAAGTCTCGAAGATCGGATTGGCGGGAGCCCCTCGTGGCGTGGCGGTCTCCGGCTCTTCCGGGATGGTCTACGTCGACAGGGAGGGAAATACGGCCCTGGAAGTGTTCGGGCCTCTGGCAGGCGGCCAGCCGCCACGGGCAACGACCGAACCAGCGACCGACGTGACCAATGCGAGCGCCGTCTTGCACGCAATCGTCAATCCGGAAGAAGCTGAAACTACTTGCCGCTTCCAGATCACGAGCGCGTCGCGCTTCGCGGCCGAAGGATTTTTGAACTCAACTTCGGCTCCGTGCGAACCTGCGGGACCCTTTGACGGAACCTCTGATGTCACGGTGTCGGCCGCGCTGCTCTCACTGCATCCGGGACACGATTACCGGTTTCGAGTCAGTGCGTCGAGCGGTAATGGGACCACGGTCGGCCTGGCACTTGCCTTCTCGACGGAACCTGACGCATTTCCGAATCCTCGTCCGCAGGCCGATTGCCCAAATGAACCCTTCAGGACCGGTGCGTCTGCACGACTACCCGATTGCCGCGCCTATGAGCTTGTGACCCCGCCAGGGGGAGACGGCTCGCCGGCGTTGGGCAAGCCGGGCATCGTGAAGGCGTCCACCACCGGCGACGGAATCACCTACTATTCCCCCTCCGCGATACCGGGAGGCAGAGGAGCACAGACGTTTCCGACGTACCTGGCACGTCCGGGGGCCGCCGACTGGACCACCCAGGGCGTCTTGCCTCCACAGGGCCTAGGCGATTCAGCGTTCGTGATCGGCTATAGCTCAAATTTGAAGTACGCGATTACCGAAGTCACCAAGATCGGCGCTGGGACCGGCCTCCTGATCGAAGATACCGTCACTCGCGAAATTACCACTGTGGTGCCGTATCAACCAGGAGCATCCTGCCCACAAGTCGGAAACCAGAACGGTGCAGAATGCTTCGCATACGTCGGCGGCAGCGCAGACGGCTCACTCCTCTTTTTTGAATCCACGTTGCCCTTAGGTTCGGGCTCCGCGCCAGGTACCCAAAATCTGTTCGTCTGGAGGCGTTCCACGGGGGCAGTCGAACTCGCAGACAAACTGCCCGCCGGCGAAGGCGGGAATGCGCCCAGCCAGGGCGCGTTCGGCGGGGCATATCTCTGGCCATTCGGCGAAACCAGCCGCGGAGGTGCCTTTGAAGCGATGCTGTCTCTGGAAGATCATGCGGTGTCAGCCAGCGGGAATCAAGTGTTCTTCACCGCTGCGCAAACCGGGCAGCTCTATTTGCGCTCAAACGTCGCGGGGAAGCCATCCACGATTCACGTTTCCGCACCAGAACCAGGTGTGACTGATCCTGCCGGACCACAGCCGGCGGCGTTCCAGGCTGCAACCCCTGATGGAGCAAGAGCATTCTTCTTATCGGCCGGGAAGCTCACTGAAGATGCGACTACTGGATCTGCAGATCAAGGACGGGATCTCTACCGCTTCGACGTGGCAGCGGGGAAGCTCCGCGACCTGACTCCGGATCAGGATGGCGCCGGAGGCGCTGAAGTTCAAGGGGTACTCGGAATCAGCCAGGATGGTTCGGTCGTCTACTTTGCCGCCAACGGTGTACTGCCCGGCACTGCTGCCGAAGGCGCCAGCCCGGGCAATTGTGACAATGAAACGCAGGACCAAGGCGCTCTAGCCCGGACCTGCAATCTCTACCGGTACAGTGAACAGAACGGTCTTGGCAAAGTTATGTTTATTTCCCGAGTCGATGGCACTGGCGGGCTGACCGTCGCTGCCAGGACTGAGCAAAATGATGCAACCAATTGGCTGCCGCTTACTCGTTATAACTCACATATTCCGTTTCCTTCAGCAAGAGTAAGTCGCGATGGATCCACGCTGCTGTTCCGCACCTTTGAAAGCCTCGCGGGTTCCGACAACTCGGAATGCGCAGTGGCCGTCGGAGGAAATGAAGCCCACCATTGTCCTCAGTTCTATCGTTACTATGCGCCGACCGGAGAGTTGGATTGCATCTCCTGTGACCCGACCGGCGTGCAAGCCGTGGGCGCTCCATCACTCATGAGTGAAAACATCGGCGTGAACGCCACGTTTGCGAACGGGAGGAAGGCTCTGCTCCCGGCTAATCTCTCGGCGGACGGGAAAGCAGTCTTTTTCCAGACGCCACAGGCCTTGGTCGCCGGAGACACGAACGGCGTCGGTGGATGTAGCCCAGGAGGCCTGGCGACGCTCTACGGCGCATTGCCTTGCCAGGACGTCTACGAGTGGGAGGCGGCATCTCCGTCCAACGCTTCATGCAGAGAAGCTGAAGCGAACGGCGGCTGTCTGTTCCTGCTTTCGACTGGTCAGGAAGCGACGCCGAGCTTCTTTGGCGGAGCTGACGAAACCGGATCGAATGCGTTCATCTTCACGAAGGCCCAGCTTGTCCCTGTCGATACTGCCGGAGCCATGGACATATACGACGCCCGGGTCGGGGGAGGTCTCGCCAGCCAACACCCACCGGCAAGCGCTCAATGCAACGGCGAAGCTTGCCAAGGCTCCTATGGGAGCACGCCTCCCGTATCTGCCCCCAGTACTGAAGTACTACGGGGTCCGGGCAATATCAAGCACAAGCAACATAAGCACAAAAAGAAGCACCGACCAAAAAAGCAAAGAGCTCGTCACAAGTCAAAAAAAAGACAAAACCAGCACAACAGACGGTTAGCAGCGCGTGAGATTCCTGCAGCGCACGTTGATGCCGAGAGTGTCGGAGGTGGCCTGTGAACTCCCCCAACGCAAATACCGTGAAGGCGGTTCGCAAGCTGCTACTGATGCTGGTCGCATTTGCTGTCGGCTGGGCCAGCATGGCAGGTCAAGCCGGTGCCGCCCCTGCAGCAGCTTGGCACCTGTCGTTGAACAGCTTGCCCACGAATCTTCCTCCTGGGGCCGACTCGGGGAGCAGCACGCGCCCCGTTGCTCCGGTCTTCGAGACCGTGGCCTCGAATGTCGGAGGAGCCTCCACGAGTGGCGAAGTGAAAATTGTCGACTCACTGCCCGCAGGGATTACGGCTTCTGAGAACGCGCCGGCCACCATCAAGGTCTACGTGTTCAACATCGTGTCTCAGGAGTCCTGTGCGGTGAGCACTGACCGGCGGACGGTCACCTGCGCCACCAATGAAGCCTTGCCGCCGGGAGGGCAAGCCGTCATCGACATCCCGCTGAATATTTCCTCTGACATCGCGGGGAGCACGGTGATCAATACGGTGTCGGTCTCCGGAGGCGGAGCAGGTGACGCCTCCACTTCGCTCCCAACGCTGATTTCGGCAGAAACCCCGCCATTCGGGTTCTTGCCCGGCGCGCAAGGCATCGCTGCGTCGGTTGCCATGGAAGACGGATCGCCAGCGAGCCAAGCTGGGTCTACGCCGTTCAGCCTAACCCTTCGGGCGGGATTTCCCGTTGCGTTCCTGCCCGAAGGACTTATTCCGGGCGGCGGAGCTGTAAGAAACCTCTCGTTTTCGTTCCCATCTGGCCTGGTGATAAACCCCCGCCTAGGGGAAATGTGTGCGCAGGCACAGTTTGGTGAGGAAACTGGGGGAATTCAGTGTCCGGCTAGCAGTCAAGTGGGCACGGTAGAAGTAGGTTCGAGCTTTGGGAGGGTCTCCCCGGAACTCATTGGCGAGCCGCTGTACGCCTTGGAGCCAGCCCCCGGGGTACCTGCTGAACTGGGCTTTGAAGTCGGAAACGTGTTCGTCCGTGTCCAAGGTGGACTCGACGGACAGTTCCACCTTGTTGGAGCCAGTCGGGAAATTCTCCAGAAGATCCCGATATGGGAGGTGCGATTGCGTCTTTGGGGAAATCCATCCGACCCACGACACAATCCGGAACGCGTCGGGCCCAGCTGTCCGAATGGCGGATGTGCAGTGGAATTTCATAGTACGCCGTTCATCACCATGCCGACGGCCTGCTCCGAACCTTTGGAAATCTCGGCTACGGCGGCCCCGTGGGACGAAGCACCGGACCGCGAAGCGGCCACGGCCAGCACGAACATCACGGGACCGGAAGAAGTTCCGTTCCGAGTGACCGGATGCGGCCGTCTGGCGTTTGCGCCGGCCGCCCAGGTCCGGCCTACCAGTGTGGGCGCCGAATCGCCGACTGGCTTGGTATTCCACCTGCACATACCACAAACTTCAAACGTGAGCGGACTGGCGACCGCAGCCCTGAAGAAGGTCAAGGTCGACCTACCCGTCGGGATGACCGTGAACAGCGCCGCAGCGACCGGTTTGAGCGCGTGCAACCCTCTCCAGATCGCCATCGGGTCCAGCGCGCCAGCCGACTGCCCCGATGCGTCTAAGGTGGGCACTGCTGAAGTACTCAGCCCGTTGCTTGCATCGCCTCTCAAGGGATCGCTATATCTGGCCAGCCAGAAGAGCAATCCATTTGGCACTCTGCTCGCCCTGTACCTGGTGGTCGAAGGCGAAGGAATTGTGGTGAAGCTGCCGGGCCGGGTCGATGCTGACCCGGTGACCGGACGGCTGACGGTGACCTTCGACAATAATCCACAGCTACCATTTACGGATCTCACGGTGACGCTCAACTCGGGCCCAAGGGCCGCGCTGGTTACGCCGCCTAGCTGTGGAACCTACGGCATCAAGAGCGAACTGACGTCGTGGGCATCGGCTGTACCGGTGGCTATGACTTCTTCGTTCAGTGTGAATGAAGGATGCTCGGGTGGAGGCTTTGCGCCCAAGTTACAGGCCGGAGCGGCGAATCCCGTGGCAGGACGGTTCTCCAGCTTCACGCTTCGCGTCACGCGTGAGCCGGGCGAACAAAATCTGGCTCGGATCGTCGCAACTCTCCCACGGGGACTAGTGGCGAAGCTTGCCGAGGTTCCACTCTGCCCTGATGCACAGGCCGTGTCCGGAGATTGTCCAGTGGCTTCACAGGTCGGAACCACGAACACCGGGGTGGGCTCAGGTCCTTCACCCCTTTACATACCGGAAGCAGGAAAGGCACCAACCGCGCTATATCTGGCCGGTCCGTACCACGGAGCGCCATATAGCTTGGTGGCCAAAGTGCCAGCACAAGCCGGGCCTTTCGACCTAGGCGTCATCACGGTCCGGGTAGCCTTGGAAGTCGACCCGTTTTCGGCTGAGGTCACCGCGACCTCTGATCCTCTGCCGCAGATTCTGGAAGGCATTCCGATCACCTACCGGGATTTGCGAGTCGAGGCTTCGAGGCCCGAATTCGTCGTCAATCCGACCAGCTGCGAACCGATGCAGATCACCTCGTCGATCACCTCGATAGCCGGTGCGTACGCGCATCCGCAGTCTCATTTCCAGGTAGCCGGATGCGAATCGTTGGCTTTCAAGCCTTCGCTGAAGATCAGCCTCAAGGGAGCGACGAAGCGGACCGGTCACCCTGCCTTGAAGGCTGTCGTGACGTATCCAAAGAAGGGCCTCTTTGCAAATATTGCCCGTGCTCAGGTCAATCTCCCCCACTCCGAGTTTCTCGATCAGGGCAACTTGAACAAGACCTGCACCAAACCGGTGCTTCTGGAAGGGAAGTGTCCGAAATCCTCCGTCTACGGACGTGTGAAGGCATGGACTCCGCTGCTCGAAAAGCCGCTTCAGGGGCGTGTCTACCTAGTCGGTGGCTTTGGCTACAAGCTCCCGGCTCTGATAGCTGAACTGAACGGCCAGATTCGGATCCTGCTCAAAGGCAAAATCGACACCGGTCCGAACGGAGGAATCCGGAACACCTTTGAAGCGGTGCCTGACGCTGCCGTCAGCCGTTTCGTCCTTCAGATGAAGGGCGGCAAGAAGTACTCCTTGCTTGAAAACTCGGAAAATCTGTGTAAGGAGCCCCAGCGTGGGCAAGCTCGGTTTACCGCTCAGAGCGGTAAGGTCGAGCAGCTGAATATCAAAATCGCTAACAGTTGTAGGGATAAGAAGAAGAAGTAAAAGGTACTCAAAGTCCAAGAACTGGCCACCGCGAAGCTGGATCCTACGTATGGCGGCGATTTTCCCTGCCGCTGTCCATTGAGTCGCAAGTACCTTGTCTCGGAGTTTGCTCGCTGTTGGCGTTGGTATGGCCGACAGGATGTCTGTAATCGCACACCATCAGGCGACGCGAGGAAAGCCAGCTGTACCCCGCAGGCGTGTTGCGGCGACTACATGCGTCGCCGTTACTGAGCGGTACGAAAAGTCCCTCTGTGACCGGGGACTGCGTGGAGACACTGCCCTTGGGACAGAAATGTTGAAGCAGCACGAAGATCGAGGCGATCGCCCGCTGGCGTGCACGCGGAACGTTGATCGACCCTGACTTCAGGTGCAATTTGCACGCCGTCGAATCCGAGTTGCGAAGTCCACGAGAGCCGGTTGCCAAGGCTTGGGCGCCGGGCGCCCGGGTCGCGGAGACGCCCGGGTCCTCCATGCAGTCAATGGGGCGGTCGGGATTTCGGTCACGACCGCCCGTAAAGCAGTGGCAGTCTCGAATAGTGGGGCTGAGAACTGGGCGGAGGATGGGACCGTGACGTCCGAGATTGCACGGTCGCCCCGCGCTTCCCAGGCATAAGAGAAGTGCCTCGGCAGCCGACTCACTGTCGCGGAGGGTCCATATCCGCGCGCTGATCCGCAACGGCCGTCACCAGGCGGCCTGCGGCTACCCAATACTTGTCTTTTGTCCGGTAAGACTGTTGACAGCGGTCGGTACTCGTGCGGTATTGTCCAACTAAGTTCCCTGAGTAGTTGTTATCCGCGCATGCATGTCTCCGTGCGAGAGAAGGGACGCCAGTCGCGTGGGATCAGGGATTGACGAAGGGGAAGGCGAGCGGGTAGGGCCGAACGCTGCAGGGAGCAGCGCGCTATGTGAACAGGCTGGGTCACCAAAGCTGTAGGACCGACGCGCGTCTGCGACGTCCAGCCGTTGGTTATCCGGCCCGCAGCAGCCTTTCCATTAGGAAACAAAAAAAGGATGGCAAGCCAATGAAGAGGTCAAGAAAGCTATCGCTGGGGGCGCTTCTGACGGTATGCGCGCTGTTCGGCGTTGTCTCAAGCGCTTCGGCGCATTCGGGCGAATTCGCTCGGTTCAACTACTGTCCGTCGACCACGGCTGGGGTGGCAAAGTGCCTGGTCTCGGAAACTGCCGGCGGAAAAGTTGTACTGGGAAAGAAAACCGTTCCCATTGTCAATACGGTGACCCTGCAGGGAGGAGTCTCCACCCCGGTCGCGCACTTCAGCACCTTCTTCGGCGCGACGAATGGAAATACGCTCTCGAAAACGCCTCAGCCGGTTCCGGGGGGCCTGACCGGGCTCGTAAATTGCAAAGAAATCAGCCTCTCCTGGCTGCGCGTGTCATGCGAAGCCGTCTTTGAAAACGGGCTGACCGGCGTCAATGCAACGGTCGAACTCGCTCGTCCCGCGAGCGAAATCAAGGTCAGCGAAGTCAATCTGATCACCGAAGAAGGTGTCGCGGTTGTTCTGCCGGTGAAAGTACATCTCGAAAACCCGCTGCTCGGAAGCAGCTGCTACATAGGGTCCTCGAGCTCACCGATCAATTGGAATTTGACGACCGGTGAAACTACGCCTCCGGCCGGTACCGCTCCGATCAAAGGTGAATACGAAACCTTTGAATTGCGCGAACACTCCGAAATCGCCGTTGTCGGCGGGGTCAGGATGGTCGACAACGCTTGGGGAGCGCCTGAAGCCAGCGGTTGCGGCGGTTGGCCGGCGGAATACATTCTCGACCCGATCATCAACGCCAGCGTCGGCGTGCCGTCGGCGGCAGGCAAGAATGTGGCTGCGCTCGAACAAGGCACGATCTACCTGGCTACGGTCGCGTCGGTCAACGGTCATTAGTTTCTTCTGAGTAACCAGAAGACCGTTTGGCAGCGTAGGCGTGCGGCCCTGTCGGCCGCGCGCCTACGCGCTGCAGTCCTCGCCCCTGGCTACAGCCCCGCCGGATGCCGGACGGCGAACTTCGGCAGGATGCTTGCTTCGGGGGCGGCCATCTTCCAGCGGGGGCCGCTGACCTTTTCGGGGTCGTTGCGGGTGTCGAAGCGGAGGCCGGCGACGACCATGAAGACGTGCTCGGCGTTGGCGTAGATGGTGATCCAGCGGCCGGGGCCTGGGGCGCCGTAGTGGGCCAGCTGGCCGCTGACCTGGGTGTAGCCGAGGAGGTCGGCGCCGTGGAGGGCGTAGCTGACCGCGCCGGAGCAGTCGTAGCCCTTGGCGAAGAAGCTGGCGTGGCCGCCGCCCCAGATGTAGGGCTTGCCGTCGATTTCGTTCGCCGCGGCGATCGTTCGCTTGACCGCGGGGGGTGCGCCGGGGGGCGGGACCGCTTCGCCGTCGACGAGGGTCGCGCCGCAGTTGGCGGCGGTGCGGAGGGCCGGGCTCGGGGCCGGTTCGCAGCCCGCTCCCCAGGGGACGTTCGGCGCCCAGTTCGGGGTCGAGGCGGCCCAGGCATCCGAGGCGGGGGCGGCGAGGACGATGGCGAGGGTGGCGAGAAGTGGGATCGACCGGCGGATCACGATCGGGAAAGGGTAGGGGAGAGGGCGCCGGCGCGCCGGCTCGGGCCTCAGCCGATGCCGATCGGGCGGCGCCAGTTGGTCGCCCCCGGGACCTCGAGGAATCCCGCCCTCGTGAGGTTGGCGATCGCGGCGGGGGTGGCGGGATGGCCGTCGCAGACTTCGGCGACGACGCTCTCGCAGCCGGCGCGGGCGGCGTCGGCGAGGCGGCGCGCGATCAAGGCGGTGTGGCAGCCGTTGCCGCGCGCCGCCGGCAAGGTCGCGTCGAGGGCGAGCAATGCGAGCTTGCCCATCGTGAGCATCGAGCCGCAGGCCACTTCGCGACCGTCGAGCTTGGCCGCGTAGCAGCGCCACCCCGCCTGGTCGGGCAGGCCGATGATGAGGACGGTCGCGAGGTTGGAGAGCTTCAGGGATTTGGCGACGATGTGGCTCATGCCTTCGGTTTCGAGGGCGCCGAGCTCGCGGATCGTCACCCGGCCCGAGGGGTCGGCGACCCGCGTGGTCGTCGGGCGCAGGTAGCGCCGCATCGCCGACCCTCGCTCGTAGCCGCGCGAGGCGAGCCAGCTCTCGGCGGCCGCCGTCCCGGGCCGATCGTCGGAGACCGAGATCCGGTAGTCGACCTCCCGCGCGCGCTGCCATTCGATCGCCGCGGCCAGATGCCCGTCGGCGACGGCGTCCGGCTCGGCCGCGCCGAGGATCATGTTCACCAACGTGACCTTGGCGAGGTCGGCGAAGACGGTGGCGAGGATCGGGCCGAAGCGCCGCATCCGGACTTCGGCCTCCTGCACGGCATCGGTCGGGGCCGTCCGCCACAGATCCTCCCGAAAGCGAAGTTCGGCCGCTGCGATCGCGGATCCGTCATACATCGCTGCCTCCCTGGGACCTCGACTCTTCCCTTCCCCGCACCTCCACTATATGGAAGGAAGTTCCTACCTTTCCACCCATTTCTAGGAGTTTCGCCTGTGTGTCATCGGGGTCGGGACAGGCCACGAAGAAGGGCGGCCCGGAGGCCGCCCTTCTCGCTACTTCTGCTCTCGTCAGGAGAGCTTTGCCTTGAAACTCAGCCCTTCGGCGTGCAGGGGCGGATGATTTCCGTTTCCGCCTTGGTCCCGTCTTCGAACTTGCCGAGCACGTGGACTTTGAGCTTGCCGTCGGTGCAGGTGGAGCTGATCGGGTTCTTCCCACCCACGTTCTTTTTGATTTCCAGGTTGAATTTGGTGATCGAGCCGCTGCCGCCCGTGATCTGTGGGATCTTGGCGACGGCGAGGGTGCCGAAGCGACCGTGCTTGTGTTTGGTGATGGTCACCGTGGTCACGATCGCGCCCGAGATCGGGTTGGCGAAGTAGGCGTGGACGTACATGATCGCCTTGCCACCCTTTTCGCCACCGCTGAACACCAGGATCTTCGAGTTGACGTTGATCGGTTTCTGTTCGGCGAAAGCCACCTGCGCGGTCGCCATACCTTCGCCGATCAGCGCCGACTTGCACGCTTTTTTCGCGGCCGACGTGTCGGTCGCCTGCAGCTGACCCGACTTGCAGGTCGGGATGCCCTTGAGGTGGACCTGGCCCGCCTTGTCGGCTTCCAGGATCACTTCGCGGATCGCCGGCGGATGGCTGCCGTCGGCCTCTTTGATTTCACCGGAGGCTTTCAGCGAGATCGGCGTCTGCTTCGTCTTCGACAGCGCCTTCGGGCTGAAGCCGCCGTTTGCCGTCAGTTCGAGGTTGCCGACTTTCACCGTGACGGGAGTTTCGCCTCCCGCGGCCGTGGCGATACCGACCGCCGAGACGGCGACCAGTGCCCCCAAGGCGAGAACAATCAGCACGTGTTTGCGCATATCCCTATATCTCTCCTTTAGCGGCCGGCCCATCGGGGACCCTGGCCGTCGAAAGCTTGCGTTAAACCGTGGAACGGTCTGGGCGCGGGTCAACGTATACCACCGCCTCCCACTTCATAAACCCGCGAATCGGCCGAAAGAAGCGGTGGGACGCACGCTTTCGGTACGCCTTGTAAGGGCGTGCCGGGACGCCTACGCGGCGCGGGCGCGGGCGCGCTCCTCGGCCGCCCGCTCGGCGCCCAGGAAGGGCAGCACGACGAGGAAGACGAGCTCCGGCAGGCGGGCCGGCAGCCGCGCCGCCTCCCCGTGCAGGACCTCGCTGTAGAGGAGCTCGGCGATCCCGCCGGCGATCGTCTGCGCGGTGCTCCCCGGCAGGTCGGCGGCGCTTTCCGAGCGCCCCGTCTCGACCAGGCCGGTGAACCGACGGAGCGCCGCGTCGCGGCGGGCGAGCGCCCTCGGTCCCGCCGCCAGCACCTCGACCAGGGCGAAGCGGGCCTCCTCGGGGTGCGCCGCCAGGTGTCCGAGCACCACCCGCAGCCCGGCCTCGATCCGCGCCGGCCAGGACGCCTCGGCGTCCGTCGCGAACCCGGCCTCGGCCTCCTCGAGCACCCGCCCGAGCAGGATGTCGTAGCCGGCGAGGAAGCAGTCCTCCTTGCTGTCGAAGAGTTCGTAGAACGTCTTCCGCGACACTCCCGCGGCGCCGATCACGTCGACCACCCGGGTCTCCGTGTACCCGCGCGCCGCTACCACCTCGACCATCGCGGCGAGGATGCGGACCCGCTGCGCATCGGCGACCGCCTCGCGCGGCAGCCCGTGGCGCCCGCGCGGCAACCGACCTCCCGATCCGGCGGAGCCTCTGGCGAGCTCGGACACGCCCAGGAGAGTAAACGAAGGAGTTCTTATCCGGTCGGATCTGCGAGCTCGGCGGCCGGATCCGGAGGGCTAATCGGCGGTCGCCGCGCGCGGCCGCCGACCGGCGGTCGCCTGCGCCCCCTGGGCGAGCGCCTCCCAGAGCGCCGCCACCCGCGCCTCCGCCCGCACCCGCATCGACGGCGCCGCCCCCGGGCCGTCGGTGCAGGCGAGGGCCAGCTCGGAGATCAGGGTTTCGCGGCATGTGAGCCCGGCGACGCCGGGTTCGATCACCTGCCTGAAGGTGAGGTGGGCGGCGGCCGGGTCGGAGGCCGCGCGGCGCGAGGCCTTGTGAAGCGCGGCCCGGATGGAGGTCCGCGCCGAGGCGGCCGGGTCCGTCTGGGCTGTGAGCTCGGCGAAGAAGGACCCCGATGTGCGACGGATCGCGGCGAGGTAGCCGTCGGCGAGGGTGCCGAAGTGGCGCCGGAAGCAGGCCGCGGGCAGGCCGGAGGCCGAGCTCACCTTGCCCGGGTCGAGCGCGCGGAAGCCGTCCGGCAGGGCGAGCTGCAGGATCGCCGCCTCGATCAGCCCCCTCTCGTCGCGGCCGGCCGACGCCGAGCCGCCCGGCGCCCAGCTCGGGTCCAGGGGCGACGCCCGGCGCGCGGCGGCGGTGGGGATGCCGACCTCGTCGCGCCCTTCGACCACGTCCGTCGCCCACTCGACCAGGGCGTCGATCAAGGTGGACGCCTCCTCCGGCGCGGCGTCGATCAGCTCGGCCCGGGCGCAGTGGAGGACGGCGGCGATGATCGCGGCGACGGCGACCTTGGGGATCCGCCGCCCGCGTCGGTCGACGCAACCGCGCAGGGCCGCCGCCAGCTCCCCTTCCTTGTCGCCGATCGCGCTGATCGCGGCGGGGCCGCCGCCGTAGATCTCGATCAGGACGAAGCGCGCCACGTCGCGGTCGGCCAGGAGGCGGGCGAGCAGGACGCGCAGGGCCCGGTCGAGTTGCTCGGCGGGCCCGAGGTCGGGCGAGCGGGCGTCGACGATCGAGCGGGCGGCGCTCGCCATGATCTCCTCGTAGGTGGTCAGCAGGCAGTCGTCGGTGCCGGAGAAGCGCGAGTAGAAGGTCGCGGTGGAGACGCCGGCCAGCTTGGTCAGCCGGCGCACGGTCACCGCGTCGAGGCCGTCGCGAGCGGCGAGTTCGACGATCGCCCGCTGCAGCCGCGCCCGTTGGCTGGCGATCACGTCGGGCCGCGGCTGGCTCGGCCCCGGCTTGAGGCGCCCGTAGTGACGCAGGCTCGCGGGGTCCTCCCATGGCACCCCCGCCTGCGGCGTCCTGATGCTCAACCTCGCCCTCCCGTCCCTGAAAGTTCGATGAAGCAGACGGTTCCTACACTCAGAAACCGTTGTACTAAACGGGGAGGATAGCACCCACTGGACGGCGGCCGCGCCGGTCGTCGGCGCGGCTAGTCGATCCAGACGACCTGGTCGCTATCGGGCCCGACGCCGGCGAGTTTCACCGGCACGCCGGCGTACTCGGCGATGAAGCCGAGGTAGTCGCGCGCCGCGGTCGGCAGGTCGGCGGCGGTGCGGCAGGAGGTGATGTCGACGTCGAATCCCGGCAGCTCCTCGTACTCGGCGGTCGCCGAGTGGAGGATCGACTGGTGGTAGGGGAACTCGTCGAGGATCGCGCCCTCCTTGGAGCGGTAGCGGACCGCCACCCGCAGCGGCCCGATGCCGCGGAGCACGTCGAGCTTGGTGACGGCCAAGGCGTCCATCCGGTTGAGGCGGACCGCGTAGCGCAGGCCGACCAGGTCCAGCCAGCCGGCCCGGCGGCGGCGCCCGGTGGTCGTCCCGTACTCGTGGCCCTGCTCGATGATCTGGTCGCCGACCTCGTCGTGGAGCTCGGTCGGGAACGGCCCGGCGCCGACCCGGGTCGAGTAGGCCTTGGCGATCCCCCAGACTTCGTCGATGTCGGTCGGCCCGACCCCGGCGCCCACGGTCGCCGCGCCGGCGATCGGGTTCGACGACGTGACGAAGGGGTAGGTCCCGTGGTCCAGGTCGAGGAGGGTCGCCTGGGCGCCCTCGAAGATCACCGTCTCGCCGCCGTCGAGCGCGTCCCAGCAGAGCTTCGCCGTGTCGGCGATGTGGGGCTCCAGCCGGTGGCCGTAGCTGACGTGCTCCTCGACCATCGCGTGCAGGTCGGGACGCGGGTCGACGACCCCGCCCATCGAGCCCTCGGCCGCCGCCTTCGCTTCGTCGCCGGCTTCCTTGCGCAGTTTGCGCCGCTGCACCGAGAGTTCGCGCAGCGCCTGCTGCTTCGGCTCGAGCGCGGCGCGGATCTTCGTCCGCAGGATCTTCTCGTCGAGCAGGTCCTGGACCCGGATGCCGAGCCGCAGCGCCTTGTCGGCGTAGGCGAGGCCGATCCCGCGCCGCGTCGTCCCGATCGAGTTCTTCCCCAGTTTCGTCTCGCTCGCGGTATCGAGCAGCACGTGGTAGGGCATGATCAGGTGCGCGTTCGCCGACAGTTTCAGGTTGGCGACGGAGACGCCGGCGCGTTTCAGCCCGTCGATCTCGCTGAGCAGGACGCGCGGATCGACCACCACGCCGTTGCCGATGACGCAGGTCTTCTCCGAGTGGAGGATCCCCGACGGGATCAGGTGGAAGGCGAAGGTCTCGCCGCCGCGGACGATCGTGTGGCCGGCGTTGTTGCCGCCCTGGAAGCGGACGATGGTGGTAGCCCGCTGGGCGAGCAGATCGGTGATCTTGCCCTTGCCCTCGTCGCCCCACTGGGCGCCGACTATGACCACGCCCGGCACTGGCTGGATTCTGACGGAGGCGGGCGGCGGGTGCGGTGCGCCACCCGAGGCGGCTCCCGCGCGCGCGGCTAGGCCGCGAGGCGGTGGTCTTCGCCGTGCATCGGGACCATGCAGCCGTCGCACATCTCGACCAGCCGCGAGACCGTGCGTCGCCCGATCTGCTCGACCAGCTCGGCTTCGTCGAGGTTGGTCGTCACGAGGACCGCCCGTTCGGTCTCGTAGCGCTCGTTGACCAGCGCGTAGAGCTGCTCGAGCACCCAGTCGGAGCGTTTCTCCGCCCCGAGGTCGTCGATGTGAAGCAGGTCCACCGTGGTGAGTTTCCGGAACAGGTCCATGTAGGAATCGCTGTCGGGACCGGCGTCGTAGCTCTGGCGGATCCGCGCCAGGAGTTTGGGCAGCGAGTAGATGGCCACCGAGTGCTTGCGCTCCAGGGCCGCCTTCGAGACCAGCATGCCGAGGGTGGTCTTGCCGGTGCCCGGGTCACCGAAGAGCCAGACGCCGCGGCCGGCGCCGAGGTTCTCGTCGAGCTTCTCGACGTAGCCGCGAACCGCGTCGACCGCCGCCCGCGCCTGGAATTCGCGGGCCATGTCGGCGATCGGCGGGCGATCGAAGGAGACCCCCTGGAAGCGGCGCGGGATCACCGAGGAGATCCCGCGGTTGGCGCTCTTGCGGAGGCGATCGGCGCGACAGTCGCAGGGGCGGGCCACGTCTTCGGGGCCGAGGATCCACCCGTCCCCGTCGCAGATCCCCAGCGGGCAGACCTGGTCTTTGAACGGTTCCGAGCGCGCGATCGCCATCAGAACTCGGGGCCCGCCGCGGCGGCCTCGTCGTAGGGCGGCGGGTCTTCGCCGACGGGCTGTTCGATCGGCGCGTCCTGGCCGCTGTAGTCGGCGAACTTCGGGTAGCGGTCGAGGAAGACCAGCTCTTTGGTCGCGATCGGGCCGTTCCTATGCTTGGCGATGATCAGGTTCGCGAGGCCGTCCGGCTCCTCGTCGGGATCGCGGTAGTAGTCGGCCCGGTAGAGGAAGGCGACCAGGTCGGCGTCCTGCTCGATCTGCCCCGACTCGCGCAGGTCCGACAGCTGCGGTTTCGGCGGGGAGCGCTGCTCGGGGGCGCGGGAGAGCTGCGAGATCGCCATCACCGGCACCTGCAGCTCGCGGGCGAGGATCTTCAGGCCGCGGCTGATCTGGCCGACCTGCTCGACCCGGTTGGCGCGCGGGTCGTCGGAGCGCATCAGCTGCATGTAGTCGAGGATGATCAGGCCGAGCCCGCCACGGTCCTGTTCCTGGGCGTGGAGCCGCCGCGCCTTCGCCCGCAGGTCGAGGATGCCGAGGTCGGAGGAGTCGTCGAACCAGAGCGGCGCCTGCTCGAGTTCGTTGCAGGCGCGCACCACTTTCGGCCAGTCGCGCTGGGACACCTGGCCTTTGCGCAGCTTGTCGCCGGGGATGCGCGCGCGGCAGGCGATGAAGCGCTGGGCGAGCTCGACCTCCGACATCTCGAGCGAGAAGAAGGCGACCGGCTTGTCGCGCTTGACCGCCACGTTTTCGGCGATGTTGGCGACCAGGGCGCTCTTCCCCATCGCCGGGCGGGCGGCGATGATGATCAGGTTGCCGGGCTGGAAGCCGCCGGTCACCGCGTCGATGTCGCGGAAGCCCGAGGGGGTCCCGGTCAGCTCCGTCTCGCCGGTCGAGAGCTTCTCCAGCCGGTCGACCTCGTCGTGGAGGATGTCGCCGAGGATGCGGAAGTCGGAGGCCTGCTCTTTGTGGGCGACTTCGAAGAGGAGTTTCTCGGCCCGCTCGGAGAGTTCGCGCGGCTCGCCGTCGCGCTCGTTGACCCAGCCCTGGATTTCCTGGCCGGCGCCGAGCAGCCGGCGCAACAGCGAATTCTGCTGGACGATCTCGGCGTAGTGCTTGGCGTTGCCCGCGGCGGGGACTTTGGCGGCCAGCTCGGAGACGTAGTGCTTGCCGCCCGCCTCGTCGATCTTGTTGGTCTGCGTCAGCGCCTCGGCGACGGAAAGCTCGTCGACCGGCTTCGAGGCGGCGTAGAGGTCGTGGATCGCTTCGAAGATCGCCCGGTGGCGGTCGAGGTAGAAGTCGTGCGCGCCCAGCTTGACCTCGTCGATGACCCGGGTCAGGGTCGGCTCGGCGACCAGCATCGCGCCGAGGACGGACTCCTCGGCTTCGATGTTCTGCGGCGGGACGTGGGTGGCCGGGGACGGAGGCATCGGAGAGTTAGGGATAGACGGTGGAGCGGCGGCAAGGGCGCCGCGTGGGGGCGGGGCGTCGATCAAACCAGAGCCGGGAGCTCGGCCTCAGCGATGAGGATGCAAATACGTAGAAAAGAAATCCACGCTTCCGTTACGAAGCGCGGGTGTTGCGGGACGCTCTGCGCGAGTTCTGAAACAGACGTCCGTCGCGCCGAGCGCCGGCCGCGGGGGAGAGGAGATCCGGGGGCGCCGCGCCGCGACGCCGCGACTATTTCTCCTCGGAGATGATCGTCTTGACCGCGGCGACGTTGCCGTCCCCGAGGTCGATCTCGACCATGAAGGTGCCGAGTTCACGCAGCGGCTGGTCCAGCCTGACTTTGCGTTTGTCGATGCGCAGGTCGCGGGCGTCGCGCAGAGCATCGACGATCTGCTGCGGGCCGACCGAGCCGAAGAGGTGGCCGTCCTCGCCCGCGCGCTCGTGGATCGTGAGCACGGTTTTGGAGAGCAGCCCGGCGGCTTCGGCTTCGCGGGCGACGCGCGCTTCGGCGGCCCGTTCGGCGGCCTCCATGCGGCGCTGCGCTTCCTCCAGCGCGCCCGGGGTGGCGGGCTGGGCCAGCTTGCGCGGGACCAGGTAGTTGCGCAGGTAGCCCGGCGCGACGTCGACCGCCTCGCCGCGCTCGCCGAGGTTCTCGACGTCGGCGAGCAGGATCGCCTGGGCCATCAACGCTCTCCGACGTACGGCAGGAGCGCGATTTCGCGCGCCCGCTTCACGGCCACCGACAGCTGACGCTGGTGGGCGCGGGACAGGCCGGTGACGCGGCGGCCGCGGGTCTTCCCCTTGTCGGAGAGGAAGCGGCGCAGAAGGTTCAGGTCCTTGTAGTCGACGACTTCGGCGTTGACCCGGGTGTATTTGCGCGGCCGGGCGCGATCGGCGCCGCGGCGGCCACCGCGTCGGGCGCCTCCGGTCGATGAAGTCTCACGTGCTCTTGGCATAAGCGACGGCGCAGTCTACAGATTCGCGCCCTGAAGCGGCCAGGGCGCGCCAGGCGGCGTCCTCGAGCGACCGAATAGCGCTGCTATTCGGTCGCCTTGCGTCCTTGCCCCGCGTGCCCTGGATCGGTCAGGGCATCGGGTCTGTCAGCCCGCTAGAACGGGATGTCGTCTTCGCCGCCGCCGGCCGAGACCGGGCCGAAGTCCGATTCGTCGGCGGGGACGTCGCTCTGCGGCGGCGGGTTGTGGGGCTGCTGTTGCTGAGGCTGCTGGCCGCCGTTGCCGTTGGGGGCGCCGCCGCCGTCGCGGGAGCCGAGGAACTGGACGGTGTTGGCGATGATCTGGACCGCCTGGCGTTTGCCGCTGCCGTCCTTGGCCTCCCACTCGCGCCAGTCGAGCCGGCCCTCGACCGCCACCGGGCGGCCGCGGGAGAGGTAGGTGGCGCAGTTCTCGCCCTGGGCGCCGAAGACGACGACGTTGAAGAAGTTCGGCTTGTCGACCCACTGGCCGCTCTGATCTTTGCGCCGGCTGTTGACGGCGACCCGCATCTCGCAAACGGTGGTACCACCGCCGGTGCTGCGCAGTTCAGGGTCCTGCGTGAGGTTCCCGGTGATGACCACCACGTTCACGTTCGAAGCTGCCAAGAGAGTTCACTCCTCTGAAATCGTTGTCTGACTTCCAGTCTAGGCCGGAGCACGGCGCGACTCTCCCCCCTGGCGGGGAGCGTTTCGCGGAAAGAGCGGGGGCTCCGTGCGGCGAGGGGGTGCTACTCGCCGGCCGGCTCGGCGGCGGCGGGCTCGCGATCCTCGCGCGGAGCGCGCTCGCCGGGGGCGCCGGTGCGCTCGCGCGGGCCGGGAGCGGCGACGGCGGGCGGGACGATGCTCGGCGTGTTCGGATCGACTTTGAAGATCCGGAAGCGCAGGACGCCGTCGGCGATCTTCAGGTTGTGGTCGAGCGCGTCGAGGAGCTCGGTCGGCGCCTCGAAGCGGAACCAGCGGTAGTCGGCCTCGGTGCGGCGGTTGATCTCGTAGGCCATCTTGCGCAGCCCCCAGGTGTTCTCCTGTTTGAGGCTGCCGGCGCCCTCGATCTGCCCACGCGCCTGCTGCGCCAAGGCATCCCTGGCGGGCGCGTCGAGCTGGGGGTCCAGCATCAGCACAAGCTCATATTCACGTGGTGCGGGCAAAGCGACGGAGGACTATAGCGAGGTCAGTGCGGAGCGAACTCCTGGCTGCCGTCGCCAGGCGTCGACGGGGGCGCCGAAGGCGGTTGCGGCGAGGGTTCCGCGACCGGTTCGGGAGCGACCGGCGGGGCGTGCTCCGGGGCCGCGGGAGCGGTCGGTCCGGGCGCCGGCGGGGTCGGCCTCGTGGGCTGCGCGCGGGGATGAGCGTGGGGCCGACTCGCGATCACGGCGCGCGAAGCCGGCGCGCCCCCGGCATGCGGCCGCCGCGGCCTCCGCGCCCGAGGCTTCCGCGGGCGGGGCCGTGGCCGCTCCTCCTGCGGACGGGTCATCGGCGCCGCCGCCCGCGGCAGCCCGACGTCGGCTCCGAGCGGCGGCGGCTCCGGCGCGCGCAGAAGGCCCGGCAGCAGGCGCGCCGCGATCAGGCCGACGAAGACGACCGCCACGACCCGCGCGACGCCGCGCCACCTGATCCGCACCCCCGCCATCCCCTTCCAAGGGCCCGGCGCCCGCGAACTCTCCCCCCGCAGGCGCCGCTGCCGCGGGGTCGGTCGGTGGTCTAGCTCCGCGCGCGGTCGATGTCGGCGAGCTGGTCGTCGACCCAGTCGCCGGGGTTGCGGGAGAAGATGATGTCGCGCAGGCCCTGCGCCCACTCGGCCTTCTGCTCCGGGTCCAGCGTCAGCGCCCGGTAGATCGCGTCGGCCTGCTCCTGGATGTCGAACGGGTTGACCGAGATGACGAAGTCCAGCAGCTCCTGGTGGGAGCCGGTGTTCTCGGAGAGCATCAGCACGCCGTCGCGGGTATTGACCGCGGGCGCCTCCTTCGCCACCAGGTTCATGCCGTCGAAGATCGCGTTGACCATCAGCAGGTCGTAGTGCTTGTAGCGGGCCACCGCGTCGGCGAAGTTCTCGTAGATCTTCAGGTCGATCGGCATCCAGTCGGTGGTCCCGTGGCGGTGGTTGACGACCGCGACCAGGGCTTCGATCCGCTCGCGGTACTCGGCGTACTCGGGGACGTCCTGGCGCGACGGCTGCAGGTGGGCGATGAAGGTGACCTGTTCGCGGAACTCGGGGTGTTGCGTGAGGAAGGTGTCGAAAGCGGTGAAGCCGCGGAGCACGTTCTTCGACAGGTCGGCGCGGTCGACGCGGATGATCAGGTAGCGCCGCCGCCGCTCCAGCACCTCGCGCTCGGCCTCCGCCACCTCGGGCGAGGCCGCCGCCCGCCGCAGCCGCTCGGCGTCGATCCCCAGCGGGTAGGCCCGGGCCAGCGTCGTGTGGCCCTTGTAGGTGACTTCGGCGGCGACGTAGTCGACCTCGGCGCCCTCCAGCAGTTCGTCGCAGCAGCGCAGGAAGTTGATGCAGTAGGCCTGGGTGTGGAAGCCGATGATGTCGTTGGCCAGCATCCCCTCGTAGATCGCCTCGCGGATCCGCCCCGGCAGCACCCGCCAGCTGTCCGGCTGCGACCAGGGAATGTGGACGAAGTGGTGCAGGAATGCGTCAGGGCGCGCCTCGCGGATCATCGCCGGCGCCGTGTAGAGGTGGTAGTCGTGGAGCATCACCAGGGGCTTCTCCTGGCCCTCGATCTGCCCCACCACCGCCTCGGCGATGTCGCGGTTCACCTGCTGGTAGCCGAGGTCCCAGGCGTCGAGCTCCTCCTGGCGGATGTCCGGCGCGTTGGAGAGGTCCCAGAGGTAGTGCTGGATGAACCAGAGGATCGGGTTGGCGATCACGTTGTAGAAGCGGTCGTAGGCCCGCGGGTCGGACTCGACCAGCAGCACGCGGTAGTCGATCCCGTCGATGTCGAGGGAGACCGGGCCGCCTTCTTCTTCGGAGACGACGACGTCCTCCTCGGTCATCGCCGAGGCGATCCAGAGCGCGTCGCGGTGGGAGACCAGGCCGGAGAGCGCGGTGACCAGGCCGCCACCCCCGCGCCGCACCGTGCGTTCGCCGTCCTCGCCGCGCTCGAACTGGGCCGGGCCCCGGTTGGAGACGATGATCAGCGGCGCATCAGGCACGCCGGGAAGGTTACGGGAGCGGGGAAGTCCCCAAGTGGCGAAGCGGAGAAGCCGAGACTAGGTGTCGAGCCGGTTCAGCAGGTCGAGCCAGTCGCGCAGCAGGCGCGGCGAGAGGAACTCGCGCCGGGCGTGCTCCTTGCCTTCGCGGCCGAGCGTCTTGCCCAGCCCGGGGTCCTTGAGGATGTCGAGGCTGCGCGCCGCGCACTCCTCGGCGGAATTGACCAGAAACCCGGAGACACCGTCCTCGATCTGCAACGGAATGCCGCCGACGTTGCCGCCGATCGTCGGCCGTCCCTTCCACAGCGCCTCGGTCACGGTCAGCCCGAAGCCCTCGCGGATCGACTTCTGCAGGCAGACGTCGGACTGCGACTGGAAGGCGTTGACCTCGATCGCGCCGACGTTGTTGAGGTTGCTGAGGATCTTGATGTCGGGATCGTTGTCCGCGTATTCGTAGGTTTTCTGGAAGTACTCGCGGCCCTCGGGGTCGTCGGTGGCCATCGAGCCGACCATCGCCAGCTGCGTGTCCGGCACCTGCTCGGTGACCTGGCGGTAGGCGTCGATCACCCCGATCGGGTCCTTCCAGGGATCGAAGCGGCTGACCTGGGTGATCAGCGGCCGGTCCGGGTCGATCCCGAACTGCTGGCAGATGAAAGCGGCGTCCTCGCGTGAGAAGGCCATGTTCTTCGGCGAGAGCGGGTCGATCGCCGGCGGGATGATGTTCACCGCGTCGCGGTGGGCGCCCATGTCCCTGGGCACGTACTGGTCCATGTGCCAGACGCTCGCGTCGTACTCTTCGATCAGCGGCAGCAGCCGGGCGATCGGCGCCGGGTTCGGCGTCGAGAGGTCGATGTGGCAGCGCCAGATCCAGTTCTTGCCCTGCTCGTGGGCGCCGCGCCGCAGGCCGATCGGCTGCGGGTCGTGGACGATCACCGCGTCCCACTCGCCTTCCAGCCCGTCGGCGTTGATCTGGTTGATCTCGTCGAAGATCGCCCACTGCTCGTCGGAGAGGGTCTCGGGCGCCCCCTGCAGCGAGTTGTGGAGGAGCTTCGTCGCGTTGAAGAACTCCTCCTTGCCGAAGATCACGTGCCAGTGCGCATCGAGACCGATGTCGCGCATCAGCGGCACGATCGTGTAGAGGATCTCCGACACGCCGCCGCCGAACGCGGTGGCGCTGACGTGCAGGACCCGTTTGCCCTTCAGCGGCTCCGCGAGCTCGCGGATACGGTCCATCGTCTCTTTGCCGACGATGCTGCCGTAGTCGGCGAGCGACTTCTGTCCGATGGCGACTTCCTGAAGCAAGGCCGGAGTTCTACTAACCGAAGCGGCCGAGATGTATGCGCCATCCGTCTATGTGACGAATCGACGCAAAAACGCGCCGAATGGATCGCGAAAGCTATCCGCGTTCGACCTGGTCGGGACGCTTGCCGAGCGTCACCTCGACCTGCCGGCGCTTGTTGTCGCGGAGGATCGTCAGCTTGATCTTTTCGCCGGGCACCTTTTCGTCGATCAGCCGGATCAGCGATTCGGGTTCGGTCACTTCTTCGCCTTCGACTTCGACGATCACGTCGCCGCCGGTTTCGTATTCGGCCGCCTGGAAGCGGATCGCGCCGTCGCCGCCGCGCAGCCCCGCCTTCGCCGCCGGGCCGCCCGGCACCACGGTCGCGATCAGCGCGCCGAATTCGGTGTCGAGGCCGAGCTTGTCCGCCAGCTGCGGGTAGAGCGGCTGGGTCGAGACGCCGATGTAGGCGTATTCCGCGTGCCCGTTCTCACGCAGCTGTTCCACCGAGTGTTCGATCACCGAGATCGGCACCGCGAAGCCGACCCCGTCGTTGGCGCCGGAGTTGGTCTCGATCTGCTGGTTGATCCCGACCACCTTGGCGTTCGCTTCCAGCAGCGGGCCGCCGGAGTTGCCGGGGTTGATCGAGGCGTCGGTCTGGATCGCCCCCTCGATCTGGAACTGGGTCAGCGATTTCACCGAGCGGTCGGTGGCCGAGACGACGCCTACCGAGAGCGAGCGCTGCTCGCCGAAGGGGCTGCCGATCGCCGCCACCGGCTGGCCGACGACCAGCGATTCGTCGTCGCCGAGTTGCAGCGGGTGGAGCGGGAAGCCTTCCGGTTCGACCTTCAGCAGGGCGACGTCGGCGAACGGGTCGAAGCCGACGATCTTCGCTTCCAGGACGTTGCGGTTCTCGAATTCGACGAAGACTTCGGAGGCGGGCTTGCGGGTTCCGCCCGATTCGTCGGTGACCACGTGCGCGTTGGTGACGATTTCGCCGTTCGAGTCGAGGACGAAGCCGGAGCCCTCGGCGCCGCCGGCGCCGCCGAAGATGGAGCGGATCGTGACCACGCCGGGCGCCGCCTCCTGGTAGACGCGGGCCGCGTCGAAGCCGGGCGAGGCGGTCTCGATCGCCACTTCGGGGAGGGGCCGGGCGGCTTCTCCGGTTTCGCGGGTCCCGCCGGTTTCACGGACGCCGCCTGCCGCGGTCGAGCCGGTCTCGGTCCGTTCGGTCTTGTCCTTGAAGATCACGGTCGAGGTGCCGCTGCCGCAGCCCACGAGCAGGGCGAGAGCCGACACCAGGAGCGCCGCGATCGCGGCCCGCCGCCCCCTCACTGCGTCGCCTTGACCAGCGGGCGCGCCGTCGTCGCCGCGGTCGGGCGGGCCTGCGGCAGCTCCAGCGTGAAGGCGGTGAAGCGGCGGCTCGAGCTGATCGTGATCCGCCCGTCCATCCGCTGCGCGAGCTCGGTCGCGATCGCCAGCCCGAGGCCGGAGCCGCCGGACGAGTCGCCGGTGTAGAAGCGCTCGAAGATGCGTCCCTGTACCCGCTGCGGGATGCCGGGACCCTGATCGCTGACGATCAGCTCGGCGCGGCGTCGGCTGGAGGAGTTGGCGGTCACGGATACCTCGGTGCCCTCGGGGGTGTGGGTGAGGGCGTTGTCGAGCAGGATACGAATGATCTGCCTGACCCGTTCGCGGTCGGCCAGCGCGATCACCGGCCGTTCGGCGATCCGCAGCTGCAGGCGCGAGCCGTGCGCCTCGGCGCGGGGGCCGAACTCGCGCGCCGCCTCGCGGGCGAGGTCGCCGAGGTCGACGCTCCCGGCCGCCATCACCATCGCCCCGGCGTCGAGCTGGGAGAGGTCGAGCAGGTCGGTGGTCAGCTTGGTCAGCCGCTGGATCTGCTGGCGCATCGTGCGCACGAACTCTTCCCGCTCGGCCGGGCTCGGGTCCTCCTCCTCGAGCAGCTCGACGAAGCCGCCGAGGCTGAAGATCGGCGTGCGCAGCTCGTGCGAGGCGTTGGCGATGAACTGTTTGCGGGCGATGTCGAGCTCGGCGAGGCGCCGCTGCATCTCGTTGAAGGTGCGGGCGAGGGGGGCGAGCTGGCCGACCGAGGCGACCGGGATCGTCGTCTCGAAGTTCCCGTCGGCGACTTTGCGCGCGGCATCCTGCAGGCGACGCACGTTTCCCGCGGCGATCGTCGCGTAATAGGAGCCGAGGACCAGCCCGACCCCGGCGGCGATCAGGCCGCCGACGATGATCTGGGCCTTGACCGAGCCGAGCCCGGAGCCCGCGCCGCCGATCGCGACGACGTAGATGTAGACGATCGCGACGGTGCCGAGGCAGATGCCGACCGTGGTGAGGGCGATGCGCCCGCCGAACCGGCTCGGTCGCAGGCGCCGCAGCATCTACTCGACGAAGCGGTAGCCGACGCCGCGCACGGTGAAGAGGAACTCGGGCTCCTTCGGGTCGCGCTCCAGCTTCTCCCGCAGGTGGCGGATGTGGACGTCGACGGTGCGCGGGTCGCGGTACTCGGAGTCGCCCCAGACGTGCTCGAGCAGCGTCTCCCGGGTGAGCACCCGGCCGGGCGAGCGGGCGAGCGCGCCGAGGATCTCGAACTCGACGTAGGTGACGCGGATCTCCTCCCCGGCGAGGGTGACGAGGCGCCGGTCGAAGTCGATGGTCAGGTCCTCGTGGACGATCGGGCCGCTGTCGGCGCGCCCGGCGGCGGCGCCCGCCATGCGCGAGCGGCGCAGCGCCGCTTTGACCCGGCTGCGGAACTCGCGCATCGAGAAGGGCTTGGTGATGTAGTCGTCGGCGCCGACCTCGAGCCCGGCGACCTTGTCGGACTCCGAGCCTTTGGCGGTCAGCATGATGATCGGCACCTGGCTGCGGGCGCGCAGCTCACGGCAGACTTCGACCCCGTCGCGGCGCGGCAGCATCAGGTCGAGGACGACCAGGTCGAAGCGGCCTTCGTCGAAGCGCTGGAGGGCCTCGGAGCCGTCCAGCGCGGAGGTCACGTGGTAGCCCTCCTTGCGCAGGGGGTAGCTGAGCAGCGTCTGTATCGACTGCTCGTCGTCGACGAGGAGAATGCGGGCTGACCCATTTGCCACAGGTAGAAGGGTAATCCGCCGCCGAACGCGAACGTACCTTGTGTCTCCTTGAGCCGACCGGACACACGTCCGGACCAATGCTTGGACACATGTGCGACTACCCGATACTAAGGATCTAACTGGGCGGGCCGATAATGAACTCGATGAAGTCAACGGAACTGAAGAACCTCGTCGAAGCGGGCAGCTACAAGCCTGATCCGTCCCGCGTCGCGAGCGCGATGCTGCGGCGGCGCGGCGTCCGCGAGCTGCTTACCGGGGCCTACGCGAGCGCAGCTGATCGTAGCCGCGGCTCGGCACAGCTTCGCCACCGGGCAGCCTGACTTCCGCGCGGATCCGCGCGCCTTCCGCCGCCTCGACCTTCCCGATCACCGTCAGCGGCGTGGCGGTCGCGGCGAGCGCCTCGCGGGCGCGATCGACCGCGTCCGGCGGCAGCGCGGCCAGCAGCTCGTAGTCCTCGCCGCCCGCGATCGCGAGCTCGAGCGGGTCGCGGCCCGCGGCGGCGGCGACCGCGTCGACGCCGACGGCGATCGGCAGCTCGGCCGCGTCGATGACGAGGAGCGCCTCGCTCGCGGCGGCGACGTGGCCCGCGTCGCCCGCCAGCCCGTCGGAGATGTCGATCATCGCCGTCGCGCCGGCCGCGGCGAGGGCCTGGCCCGCCGCGAGGCGCGGCGTGGGATCGAGCTGGCGGCGGCGGAGCGCGTCGGCGGACGCGACGTCGAGTCTCCGGCCGGACGAGCGTTCGGGTCGCGGGTCGCCCGCCTCGAGCGGCTCGGCGGCGCCGAAGGCCTTGGCCGTCAGCCCGGTGTCCTCGAGCATCAAGAGGCCCGCGGCGGCGGCGCCGAGCTCCCCGGTCACGACCAGCGCGTCGCCGGGGCGGGCGCCGGCGCGGGTGACGAGGCCCTCCGGATGGGGGGCGTGGCCGACCACGGTCACCGCGAGGGTCAGCGCCGGGGCGCGCGAGACGTCGCCGCCCGCGATCGTCGTCCCGGTCTCCCGCGCCACCGCGGCCATTCCCTCGCCGAGCTCGAGCAGCTCCTCCTCGTCCATGTCCTCAGGGGCGCCGAGCACCACGTAGGCCTCGCCCGGCTCCGCGCCCATCGCCGCCAGGTCGGAGAGCGCGGTGGAGAGCGCCTTGCGGCCGATCTGGCGCAGCGTGGCGGTCTCGCGGCGGAAGTGGACGCCCTCGACCAGGGCGTCGACCGAGGTCGCGGTGGCCCCGCCGGGGACCGTGATCGCCGCGTCGTCGCCGCTGCCGAGCCGCACTCGCGGGCCCGGTTCCGGCAGCCGCCCGCGCAGCGCCGCCAGCAGCTCGAACTCACCCATGGGCTGAATATCCCAGAACGTCACTAACCTGAGGCGGAGTGGAGCGACGGCAACCACTCCTCCACCGGATCGGCGAAGCAGGCGCGCGATTCGGGACCAGACCGCCCCGGAGCAAAGGGGTGCGCCTCGCGTTGCAGATCGGCCTCGCCGTCGTCGTCTTCGGTTTCCTCGTCCTGACGGTCATCGACCAGTGGTCGGAGATCCAGAGCGAAGGCGTCCACTTCCACGTCCTCTGGCTGATCCCGGCGCTGATCATCCTGCTGCTCTACTACGTCCTCGCCGCGTTCGGCTGGGACCTGATCCTGCGCAGCCTCGGCTACCGGATCGGCTTCGGCCAGGCGCAGGTCGCCTGGGGGCAGCCGCTGCTCGCCCGCTACGTGCCGGGGAGCATCCTCTACATCCTCGGGCGGGTCCTGCTCTCCGAGCGGGTCGGGGTGCCGCGGCGGATAACCGTGGCGTCGATCGTCTACGAACAGGCGATCTCGGCCACTTCGGCGGTCGTCGTCGCCGCCTACTTCATCATCAAGCACCCCGATCTCCAGGGCCAGCCGGAGCGTTGGGCGGTGCTGCTGCTGATCCCGCTGGCGGTCTTGATCCTGCACCCGAAGGTGTTCGGTCGGCTCTCGTCGAAGGTGCTGCGCGCGTTCGGCCGCGACCCGCTGCCGGTGGTGATGTCGCTGCGCGACGTGATCGCGCTGATCGTCTACTTCTCGCTGATCTGGCTGGTGATCGCCTTCGGCATCTACAGCGTCGCCCGCTCGGTCACCTACATCCCGTACTCGGACATCCTGCTGGTCGGCTCGGCCCAGGCGATCGGCTACTTCGCCGCGCTGGTGACGCTGGTCGCGCCGGCCGGGCTCGGCGTCCGCGACGCGGCCTTCGCCTGGGCGGTCAAGGCGGCGCTGCCGGGGCGCAGCTTCGCGGTCGGCTCGTTGATCTCGATCGCCGTGCGCGGCGTGATGACGGTCGGCGAATTGATGTACGTGGGTTTGGTCACGGCGATGGGCCGCCGCGAGGGCTGGTCGATCCCCACCGGCATCCTCCACGCCTCCCCGGAGGAGCAGGAAATGTCGACCGAGGAAACCCGCGCGCACACGCCGGAAATCCTCTGACCCCGCCCCCGCCCCCATCCCCACCCGGTGCGTTCGCAGTAATCACCGCATAGCGAGGAGAACTGCGAACGCAATTCGCGGGGCGGGGTCAGAGGGGGATGCGGGCGCCGAGTTGGTAGGCGGTGAGGGCGAGGAGGACGCAGGCGAGGAGGCGGTCGCGGGCGACGGCGACGAGCGGCAGCGGCCAGATCAGGTACCAGGGCAGGAGCCAGGAGGTGGCGAGGAGGAGGCCGGTCCCCGCCCAGGCGGCGGCGCGGATCCAGTCGGCGCCGCGCCAGGTCCGGACGAGGAGCCAGACGACCGCGACGCCGAAGATCGCCAGTGCCGCCACCCGCACCGCCGCCTCGTCGACTCCGCTGAGGCGGGCGAAGGTGACCGGGATCGACAGATGGCTCGTCCGTCCCTGGTTTTCCCCGGCGAGCCCGAACGCGTGCAGCCAGTGCGCGCCGAAGGCGAGGTAGCCGCCGAGCCCGATCGCGAGCGCGGCGCCGAGCGCCCCGAGCAGGAACCCGTCGATGGGCCGAAAACTCAAGCCACGCTTGAGTTTTCGGCCCATCGACATCGAGTCGCGGGCGGTGGCGAGGAGGGCGAAGGGGGCGACGAAGAGGGCTGAGGACTTGATCGCGGCGCTCGCGACCAGGGAGGCGCCGGCGCCGGCCTCGCGGCGGACGACCAGGGCGGCGACGCCGGCCGTCGCGAGGAGCATCGCGAGGCCGTCGTTGTGGGCGCCGCCGACCACGTGGACGAGGACCAGCGGGTTGAGGGCGACGAAGGCCGCCGCCTGGGCCGGGTCGACGCCGCGCCAGGCGGCGAGGCGGGCGACGATCCAGGCGAGGCCGAGGACCGAGGCCGCCGCTACCGCCTTCAGCACGGCGACCGCCAGCCAGATTGGCAGCCAGGCGAGCGGATAGGTGGCGAGGGTGAAGAGGGGACCGTAGGCGCTCGGCGTTTCGGTCCAGGTGACGTGGGCGAAGGCGGGGTCGGCGGGCGCCGCGTCGGGGGCGGCGACGTAGGGGTCGAGGCCGTGGCGGACGCCGAGGCGGGCGTAGTCGACGTAGCTGAAGGCGTCGTGGGAGAGGAGGACCGGGGCGCAGGCGAAGGCCGGCACCGCGACCAGGATCAGCGCGCCGACCGCGCGGACGCCGAGCCGCGGCGCCGCGGCGAGCACGCCGAGGTAGGCGAGGAACCCCGCCCAGATCAGGCCGTAGGCAAGCCCCGCCCCGATGAGCCGCTACCTGCCCCCCGTCGATGGGCCGAAAACTCCAGCCACGCTTGAGTTTTCGGCCCATCGACGGGGGAGGGCGGTCATTCGCCGGCTCCTGCCGCCTTGCCGCCGCCGACGCCTGGGGTCGGCCCGCCGTCCTCGGCGGGCAGGGGAGGGGCCGGGGCGGGTTTCTGTCCCACGCCGGGGGCGTAGGCGTTGGGGTCGTAGCCACCGACGGCGCTCTGGCCGGGCAGTTCTTCGCCCGCTTCGGCACCCGCGCCGCGTTTGCCTTTCTTCGCTTTCGACCCCTCGGTCCCCGGCGCCGCCGCCGTGAACTGGCCGTACCCGGGCGCCCATTCGATTTCTTCTTCCGGTTCGTGGAATTCGTCGCACGGAACTCCCGCGTTCGCGTAGAGGGAGTGCCAGATTTCTGCCGGGAAGGTGCCGCCGAAGACCGTGATCCCGTGGACGCTGGTCATCGAGATCGCGTTCGATTCGGGATAGCCGACCCAGACCGCCGTCGCCAGGTTGGGCTGGTAGCCGGAGAACCAGGCGTCGGTCTCGTTGTCGGTGGTCCCGGTCTTGCCCGCCTGCCCGACGCAGCCGGTGTAGGCGGCGGTGCCGGTCCCTTCGGTGATGTTGTCGCGCAGCAGGCGGGTCACCTGCCAGGCGACCGCCGGGCTCAGCACCCGCTGCGGCTGTGGGCCCTGGGGGTGATCGACCTTCCCGCCCGGCATCACCACCTTCTCGATCGCCACCGGCCGGTGGCGGATCCCCCCCGAGGCCAGGGTCGCGTAGGCGTCGCTCAGTTCGAGCGGGCTGACCCCGTACTTCAGCCCGCCGATCCCTTCCGCCGGCAGCCCCTGCAGGTGGGTGGTGATCCCCATCGACTTCGCCGTCGCCGCCACGTTCTCCGGCCCGACGTCGAGGTCGAGCTGCGCGAACACGGTGTTGTCGGAGGTGACCGTCGCCTGCCGCAGGTTGATCGTCCCCTGGTATCCCTCGTCGGCGGTGTGGACTTCCCAGTGTCCCCACTGCGGCAGGTTCAGGTCCAGCGGCTTCGATTCGTAATAGGTCGTGTAGGGATCGATCCCCTGCTTGATCGCGGTGGTGAGGACGAAGGCCTTGAAGGTCGAGCCCGGCTGCCGGTGCCCCTGGGCCGCCAGGTTGAACTGGTCCTCGGCGTAGTCGGTCGAGTTCACCATCGCCTTCACGTGGCCGTTGCGCGGGTCGATCGAGACGAAGGCCGAGGCCGGGTCGGTCGGTTCGTAGAGCGCGGCGGCGATCGCCTCCCGGCCGACCCGCTGCAGCTCCGGGCTCAGCGTGGTGTGGACCTGGAGGCCGCCGCGCCGCACCGTCTCCGCCCCGTAGTGGGCGATCAGGAGGTGTTCGACGTAGTCGAAGAAGTAGGGCTCGCGGTGGGCGAAGTAGCCGTGGGACGGGCTCAGTCCCAGGCCGCGCCTTTCGAGCTTCCGCGCCCGCGCCGGCGCCAGGTAGCCGAGCTTCCCCATCTTCTGCAGCACCTCGTTGCGGCGCGCCTTCGCCGCCCGCGGATCGAGCAGCGGGTTGTATTCGGAGGGCGCCTGGGGAAGGCCGGCGAGCAGCGCCAGCTGCGCGGTGTCCAGCTTCCAGACCGGCTTCGAGAAGTAGATCCGCGCCGCCGCCCCGACCCCGACCGCGGTCGACCCTTCGACCGTCCCGTAGGTCGCGGTGTTCAGATACTGCCCGAGGATCTGGCGCTTCGAGTGGTGTTCGGAGTACTCCAGGGCCAGCTTCGCTTCTTCGATCTTCCGTTCGAGCGTCTTCTTCGGGTGCTCGATGCAGAGGTTGCGGACCAGCTGCTGGGTGATCGTCGAGCCGCCCTCGACCGCTTCGCCCGCTTCCAGGTCGGCGACCCCGGCGCGCAGGATGCCGAGCGTGTCGAGCCCGCCGTGCTGGTAGAAGCGCTGGTCCTCGATCGCGACGGTGGCGAGCTCGAGCTTGCGCGGGATCCTCGCCAGCTTCACCGGCGCGCTCGCTTCCGGCGAGACGATCGCCCCCAGCCGCTCGCCGTCCGCCGCGTAGATGACCGAGTTGCCGTGCTTCTCGGTGTGCTTGCAGCTGGCCAGGGAGGGCGCGTCGGCGGCGACGTCCAGCACCCAGGTGGTGACCCCGATCACGGCGATCACGATCAGCGCAAGGAAGACCCCGGCGACGATCGCCACCTTGGCCCCGATGCTCCCGCGGCGCCGCTGCCGACGCCGACCCCGCTGCGTCATCCCCCAGAGCCTACGGAGCCGCGCCGCCCCACGTGGCGTTCGCACTTCTGCCCGCTATGCGGGCAGAAGTGCGAACGCACCGGGTCGGGGCTCGGGGGTGGGCCGGGGTCAGGGCTTGGATTCCGCTCCGGAGTGGTTGTGGACGATCCCTTCGACCAGGAGCTGGTTGGGGATCACGACCGCGGTGCCGTCGCCGGGGTCGACGTAGGTGTAGGAGAGCGTGATGTCGGTGACCCGGCCCTCGCGCTCTTCGAAGGTGATCCGGTCGCCGATCCGGATCGGCTGGGTGATCGCGATCAGCACCCCGGCGATCACGTTGGCGATCGTGTTCTGAGCGGCGAAGCCGATGATCAGCCCGAGCACCGCGGTGGAGGCGAAGATCCCGGCGGCGAGCTTGCCCAACGAGGTGAACTGGGCGAGCACGATCGCGGCGATCACGAGGAAGGCGGCGAGCAGCAGCAGGCGGCGCAGGATCGTCAGCCGGGTCCGCGTTCCGCGGGAGACCTGTGAGACTGCCGGCGACATGGAGGCCAACCTAGCCGGCAGCGGCGGCGTCGCCAAATCGCAGCGCTCCTTCCCCTACTCGAACTGGGGACCGTGGGCGGCGGTGCTCGGCGTGCTGGCGGCGCTCGGGGTGGGGATCTTCCTCGCCGTCCCGGCACTGCTGATCGGCGCTCAGGAAGGGAAGATCGAAGCGCGCTTCCCGCCCGGCTTCACCACCTCCGCCGGCTTCGACAAGGGCGACGCGACGGCGATCGCGGTCGACCCCGCCACCAACTTCCTCTACGCCGACCACGAAGACGAAGTGCGGGTCTTCGGCGCGCGCGGGGGAGAACTGCCGCGGGCGAGGATCGGTGGGCTGGAAGACAGCCACGGCCTGGCGGTCGACCCGCGCCTCGGCCTCCTGCTCGTCTCCGAGCTCGGCCCGGGACGGATCACCGCGCTCGCCGCCGGCCGCGCCGGGGCGGCGCCGGGAGCAGGCGCCGCGCCCCAGCTCGCGCCGATCGACGCCTCCCGCCTGCCGGCGAACCTGGCCGGCTTCGCGCCCGAACGCCTCGCGGTCGCCCCGGGCGCGGCGGGCGGCCTCTACGCGATCGACACCGGCGACGGCGCGGTCCTCCGCTTCGACGCCAAGGGCGCGTACCGGGGCCGGCTGGAACCGCCGGGAAGCCCGGCGCCCGCCAGCTTCGACTTCGGCTCCGGCGACAACGACATCGCCGTCGATTCCCACCGCGGCGCGGGCTTCGGCGACGTCTTCGTCCTCTCCGGCAAGGGCGACGGGACCGTCTGGGCGTTCTCGCCGAGCGGCCGCTTCCTCTGGGAGATGACCCCGGAATCCGGCGACGAATTCGCCGCGCTCACGGTCGACTCGGCGGGCGACCTCTGGATCGCCGAACCGGGCGGCGACGTCTACGAATACGCGGCCTCGGCGGGCGCCCGCCGCGCGCCCGAGCGGACCGGCCGCAAGATCGCCGCCGGCGACGAAGTCTCGGCGATCGAATTCTCCGGCGGCCACCTCTTCGTCGCCCGCGAACTCGACGACACGCTCGACACGCTGGGCAACGTCATCTCCCAGATCGGCACCGCGCTCGGCTTCCTGCTGGTGCCGATGGCGCTCGCCGCGATGCGCGGCGCCAGGGGGCCGCGGGAGATCTTCGCCCGCCTCGGCGTCCAGGCCTTCCGGCCCTCGGCGCTCAAGTGGATGGGGCTGACCGTCGTCCTCTACCTCGCCTTCAACGTCTTCTACTCGGCGGTGATCACCGAACCGCACCAGCAGGACATCGCCAAGGGCTTCGGCGCGATCCCGGTCCAGATCATCCTGATCGTGATCGCGGCGCCGGTGACCGAGGAGGTCTGCTTCCGCGGCATGCTCTTCGGCGGCCTGCGGGAGAAGCTGCCGCGGCTCGTCGCGGCGCTGCTCTGCGGGCTGATCTTCGGCGCCCTGCACGCGATCACCGGGATCAGCGCGGTGCCGCCGCTGATCGTCTTCGGCTTCCTGCTGGCGCTGCTCTACGAGCGGACCGGCTCGATCCTGCCGGGGATGCTGCTGCACATGCTCAACAACATCGTCGCCCTCGCGAGCCAGTAAGGCCGCGTTTGCGAGTACGATGCCGCGCGTGATCCGTCGCCTCGCCCTCGCCGTCGGAGCCGCCGTGCTCCTGGCGGTGCCCGCCACCGCCGTGGCCGCGCCCAAGGAAGCGAAGCCGGCGCCGCCGCCGGCAGTGACCCCGGCCAAGGTGGAAGTGCCGAAGGCGACGGTGAAGATCGACGTCGGCGGCCTGCATGCCGGCAAGGCGACGATCCTCGACACGGTGCCGGTCACCGGCACGGTCGCGCCCTACGTCGAAGGCCAGCACGTCGAAGTCACCTTCTACCTGAACGGCAGGCAGCTGCTGAGCCGCCAGGTCCAGATCCAGCCGGGGCCGAACCAGACCGGCACCTTCGAATCGAGCGTGGTGGTGAAGGAAAGCGGCAAGTACGCGGTCTCGGCCAAGCACGTGGCGACGCCGAACCTGGGCGCCGACTCGACCGTGCGCAAGAGCTGGACGGTCAGCTTCCCGAAGCTGAACCGGGGCGAATGCTCGGACGTCGTCGCCGCCTTCAAGTCCCACCTGGCGAAGATGGGCTACGTCAGCGGCGGCGGCAGGTGCTTCACCGCGCGGCTCGGGCGCGAGGTGCTCGCCTACCGCAAGGTCAACGACATGGACCGGACGAAAAAGGCCGGGCCGGGGCTGCTCAAGTCGGTCTTCGCCGACCAGGGCGGCTACCACGTCAAGTACCCGGACGCCGGTGAACACGCCGAGGTGCCGCTCGCCAAGCAGGTGCTGGTCCTGATCAAGGGCGGCAAGCCGTTCGCGATCTACCCGGTCTCCACCGGCAAGCCCTCGACCCCGACGATCACCGGCCACTACGAGTTCTACCGCCAGGAACCGGGCTACAACTCGGAGGGCATGTACTACTCCTTCTACTGGCACAACGGGTACGCCGTCCACGGCTACCACGAAGTCCCCACCTATGCTGCCAGCCACGGCTGCGTGCGGACCTTCATCGCCGACCAGCCGCGGATCTACGAAGAGCTTCACTACGGCGAGTCGATCTACGTCTTCTGACGGTGTGTGACTCCGCGCATCTCGGCGTCCTCGGTCGCTTGCGTGCAGAGCACACGGCGCTCCCTGCGTCCTCGAACCGCTTGGTCCCGCATCGTCAGCGAGGCGCCGATGCCTGATCTGGACGCCGCCAAGGCCACGCTCGTCGCCGAGTTGCGCGAGCACTCGCTGGTGATCGGGGAAGTGACCTTGGCCAGCGGGGCGGTCGCCCAGTACTACGTCGACGCGCGGCGGACGCTGATGCGGCCGGGCGGGTTCCGGGCGGCGGGCGAGCTGATCGCGGCGGCCGCGCACGAGGTCGGCGCGACGGCGGTCGGCGGCCCGGCGACGGCGGCGATCCCGCCGTCCTGCGCGGCGCTGGCGGTGCCGGCCGGGGACGACCTGGTCGCCTTCTTCGTCCGCGGCGAGAAGAAGCGGCACGGGCTGCAGCGCTGGGTCGAGGGGCCGGTCGAGGCGGGGGTGCGATGCCTGGTCGTCGAGGACACCGTGACCACCGGCGGCTCGACTGCGGAGGCGATCGAACGCTGCCGCGAGGAGGGGCTCGAGATCGCCGGCGTCGTCGCCGTGGTCGACCGCCTGGCGGGCGGCGCGGAGCGGATCGAAGCCGCCGCCGAGGCTCCTTACCGGGTCCTCTGCACGATCGACGAGATCTACCCCGAGCGGCCCGACCGCGACTAGGAGCCCCGCGCCGTGCCCGCCGAGCCTGATGCCGTCGAGATCCGGGTCGTCGCCTGCCTGGTCGAGAAGCAGCGGACGACCCCGGACGTCTACCCGCTCTCGCTGAACTCGCTTCGGCTCGCCTGCAACCAGTCGACCAACCGGGACCCAGTGGTCGACTACGACGAGGCGACGGTCTCCGACGCCCTGCGCCGCACCGCGCTGCGCGGCTGGACGCGCCTCACCAGCGGGGCGGGCTCGCGGGCGCGCAAGTACCGCCACCTGCTCGACGACGCGCTGGGCGTCGACTCGGGCGAGCTGGCCGTGCTCGCGGTGCTGATGTTGCGCGGCGCCCAGACGCCCGGCGAGCTGAAAGGCCGGACCGAGCGGCTCGAGGGCTTCGCCGACCTGAGCGCCGTGAACGAGGTGCTGGCGCGGCTGATCGAGCGCGGCTTCGTGATCCGCCACCCCCGCCGCCCGGGCCAGAAGGAGGACCGCTACGAGCAGGTGCTGGGCGGCGCCGACGGCCAAACCTCCGCCGACGAGCCACCCGAGGCGCGGTCGACCTCCGTAAACCAGAGCGCAGCGCGGTCGACCTCCGTATCGGATGACTTAACTCAGGTCGACCGCCCGGCCGGGGAGTTAACCCAGGTCGACCGCGGTGGGGGGGAGGAGTTCGTCAGCGTCGCTGATCTGCCGTCGCCGTCCCAGGCCGAGGGCGAAATTGCCCGGCTCGATCGGCTCGAAGCGGACCTGCTCGAGCTCAAAGGCGAGATCGCGCGCCTGCGCGAGGCGCTCGGCGACTAGCGCCGCGCCGCGGCTCGTCGGGCGCCCGCTACTTGCGCCGCGCGGCGGGTGATTCGAGGGGCAGGCCGGCCGTCCGCTGGCCGCCGGGGATCGCGGCGATCAGCAGGGTTCGCAGCTTGCCTCGTTCCTGCAGGATCTTGCGGCCGCCGGCCGAGAGCGGCAGGACGAAGCGGTGCCAGCTCGCCCCGTTCAGGTGGAAGGTGCGCTGGGCGAGCGAGCGGGTCACGGCGTGGATCCGCGGCGGCTTGCGGCGCCTCGGGGTCGCCACCTTGTAGGTGGTGCGGAGGCCGAGGTGGCCGGGGCATTCCAGCCCGACCGGGAATTCGCAGGACACGTTGACGGCGATCCCGGCGCGGGTCGCGCGCAGGCCGGAGAGGGTGAGCGCGACCGGGATCGTCGTCGTCCGGCAGCCGAGCAGGCGGTTGCCGCCGAGCGCCACGTTCAGCGCGTAGACGCAGATCGGCTCGGGGCCGGACTTGATCGTGACGAAGCGGGTGTCGAAGCCGTGGTTGGGCCCGGCGAGCTTGTGGGAGAGGGCGACGTCGCTGCGGGTGAGGTTCGCGATCGGGCCCAGCGCGTAGGTTTCGACGCCTTTCTGCCCTTCGCGGCCGCCGACCACGACGTTGATCGAGAGCGGTTCGGTCGGCGCGTCGGGGTCGAGCGCCCAGCCTTTCACCCGCACCGTGCCCTTGGCCGGGGCGCCGGTCAGTTCGAGCGAGCCGATCGGGTCCGATTCGCCGACCGGCGGCGTGCCGACCCCGACCGTCGCCCCGTCGACGTAGTCGCTGTCGATGTTGATCGTCACCCCGCCGTAGGTTTCGTTGTGGCCGCCCATGTACTGGTGGATGCGCTGATGGTTGGCCCAGGCGGTCGCCGGCACCACCGGGTCGGTGGTGTTCTGGGCGTTGTTCCAGTTGGCGATCCAAAGGTCGTCGGGAAGGCTGTAGGTGGTGCCGACCTGGCGGGCGAGGTCGGCGATCCCGGAGCCGCTCGAGGAGTAGACGCCGGACTGGTAGCCGAGTTCGTGGAGCTTGTCGGTCCACGCTTCAAGGAAGGTGAGGACCGCCTTGGTGGCAGCGGCGGTCGGCGAGTAGGACTCCATGTCGAAGTAGATCGGGCTGCCCGTGCCGATCCCGATCGCGGTCGCCTCCGCCGCCGCGTCTTCGGCCGCCGCCGCGCCCTGGCTGCCCGCCGCGACAGTGGTCAGCTTGGCGCAGCTGCCGCAGCTGGAGGTCGGCGCCTGGAGGCCGACGTAGGTGGGGATGAGGTGCCAGCCCGCGGTGGTCTGGGCGCTGACCCAGCTGGCGCTGAGGTTCGGCTGCGAGCAGGCGCTGTTTTCGCCGCCGATGTAGATGCCGACGCCGCGGAACGGCGATTCGGCCCAGGCCGCCATCGCCTTGCTGGAGGGAGCGCTGCAGGTGTCGAAGCCGAGCCCGGTGAAGACCGAGCCGCTGACCGAGGCGGCGGCGGGGGCCTTGGCGGCATGGGCGGCACGGGGCCGGACGAGGGAGAGGGCGCCGCCCGCCCGCCCCGCGGCGGCGCCAGCGCGCCCCGCCGCGCCGCGCACCCGCCCCGTCGCGCCGCCCGCCCGCCCCGCTGCGCCGCCCGCCCGCGCCGCCGCCGCGCCCGCCGGCCCGCCCGCGCCGCCGCCGCGCCGCTGCCCATGGCGGTCGACGACGATCGCGCGACGCTTGCCGAGGATCGCCTCGGCCGGGCACCGCTGTTCGGTCGAGGGCCCGCCGAGGTAGACGACCCGACGGTCGAGTCGCACGCAGGTCCGCGAGTTCGCGCCGACGCGGACCACGCGGTAGCCCTGCGGCACGTGCACCGCGCGCCCTTCGAAGTGGACGCTGCGCCCGCCCGCCGCCCCGGCCCGCGCGGGGCCGACCGCCGCCGCGAGCGCGGCGAGGAGCATGAAGGCGCCGACGAGGAGATGGGCGCGCAGGCGTTTGCCGGGTCCGGAGATCACAGGCTTCAGCCATTAAACGGGTCTCGGCCGCCGAAGTTGCTCCCTTCCGGTGACCGGCAAGCTCGATTGCCGAAGCTCGCCGCCGGATACCCTCCCGTCCATGACGACGACGCCGAACGACTTCAACGCCGGGGTGATCGAGGAGTTCCGCGCCAACGGCGGCTCCGCCGGGGGCATCTTCGAGGGCAAGCCGATGCTGCTCCTGCACAACGTCGGCGCCCGATCGGGCAAGGAGTTCGTCACCCCGCTCCTCTACCTGAAGGACGGCGAGGGCTGGGCCATCTTCGCCTCCAAAGGCGGGGCGCCGAACAACCCGGGCTGGTACCACAACCTGAAGGCGCAGCCGGCCGTCTCGATCGAGATCGGCAGCGAGACGGTCGAGGTCACCGCCGAGGAGGCCACCGGGGACGAGCGCGACCGCCTCTACGCGATCCAGGAAGAGCAGCAGCCGCAGTTCTCCGAATACGCGCAGAAGACCGACCGGAAGATCCCGGTCGTCGTCCTCAAGCCGCGCTGAGCGGCGCCCGGCGTCGCCTCAGCGATCGGCGCCGCGCAGATCGCCGATCCCGAGCGAGCCGTCGCCGGCGGCGGGCTCGGCGGCCGCCGCCCCGGCCGCCGCCCCGTCCCCTTCGTCGTCCCCTTCGACCGCCGGGTCGTCGAGGAAATCCGCGCTCGGCACGAAGAAGAGGTTGCCGGTGTGGGCGGTGGAGAAGTCGAGGATGCGGTCGTGGGTGGCGTCGCCCAGGCCGAGGAACATGTTCTCCAGCATCCGTTCGGTGACCGCGGGGGTGCGCGCGTAGGCGATGTAGAAGGTGCCGAACTCGTCGGTGCCGATCCGGCCGAAGGGCATGTTGTAGCGCATGATCTGCAGCTGCTCGCCGTCTTCGTCTTCGATCACGTTCAAGGTCAGATGCGAGTCGGGCGCCTTGTCCTCGTCGGCGAACTCGACGTCGTCGAGTTTGGTGCGGCCGAACGCCGCCTCCTGCTGCTCGACCGTGAGCGCGTTCCAGGCCTCGAGGTCGTGGCTGTACTTCTGCACGATCAGGTAGCTGCCGCCGGCGAAGGCCGGGTCCTCGTCCTCGATCAGCACCGCCGCGCTCGCCTCGACGCCCTCCGGGTTCTCGGTCCCGTCGACGAAGCCGAGCAGGTCGCGCTCGTCGAACGATTTGAAGCCGTGCACCTCGTCGATGATCCGCAGGTGCGGCCCCAGCCGGTCGCCGAGCAGCTGCGCCAGCCCGAAGCACATGTCGAGCCGGTCGGCGCGGATGTGGAAGAAGAGGTCGCCGGGCGTGGCGGGCGCCGTGTGCCGCTCGCCCCGCAGTTCCCGGAACGGGTGCAGTCCGGCCGGCCGCGGCTCCCCGAACAGCCGGTCCCACAGCTCCGACCCGATCCCGACGATGCAGCTCAGCCGCGCTTCCGGCGCGCGGAAGCCCACCGACCGCCGCAGCCCGCCGAGGTCCGGCAGCAGCTCCTTCACCACCTCCTCGCCGCCCGGATCGACGCAGACGGTGAGGAAGATCGCCGACTCCGTGATCGGCGTGAGGATGTCCTGTGGGCGAGCGTCGGTCACTTGGGATCCGGGCGCCGGTGCGGGCGCGCTCCGATGCGGGAAAGCCTACGCGCTGGAGCAGGCGTGGATGGCCGCCCTGGCGGATTCCCGCCTCCCGCGGCGCCTACTTCGCCGCCCGCTTGCCGGAGGAGACCTTGACGCTCACCGTGCGCCTGGTCACGACCTTGCGGCCGCCGACCTTCTCGGTCACGGCAAGGGACGCTTCGGCCTGGCGCTTGCCGGCCAGATAGCGGCGCCCGGCGCCGGAGAGCTTCAGCGCGAGTTTCCGCGTGCCCTTCTTCGCGATCTTGAACTTGCCGCGGCCCAGCTTGACGCGCTTCGCCTTGTGGCCCCGCGGGCCGCTCGACTTGGCCGGGGCCGGGGCCGTCGCGAGCACCTGCAGCGTGCAAGGGACCGTCGCGCAGCTGACGCCCACCGTGAGCGTCCGGCCGTCGCTGGTGGCCGCGGCGGCGATCGTCACCGCCGCGGCTCCCGCCTTCTTGCCCTTGCGCGGGCCGGCGGGCGTCGGCGCCGGGCTCGGGGTCGGCGGGACGGCGTCGGCGGCGACGAACGGCTGGACGAAGACCGAGCCGTTCGCGGTCCACGCCGCCCAACCCTGGCCGGCCGCGTCGACCGCGCTGATCAGGCCGGCGACGGCGCCCAGCGGATCCGCCGCGAGCGTGCCGGGCCCGGTCCAGGTGGCGCCGCCGTCGGAGCTGTGGGAGAGGCTCACCGGTCCGCCGATGCCGCCGCTGAGGTAGGTCGCGTAGACGCCCCCGGTGCCGTCCTGGGACACGGTCGGCTGCTGCTCGCCGGTGCTCGAGACGACGGTCGGGACGGTGTCGAACGCCTGGGTCGCCCCGTCGAAGCGGTGGTACTGGGTCTGCCCGGTCGCCTGGTTGTCCTCGAGGACGCCGAAGCCGCTGGGCCCGACGCCCGCGGCGAGGTAGTCGACGTCGCAGTCGGCCAGGGTGACGGGGACCCGCCACGCCGTCTGCGGCTTGCCCGGATCGACGTTGTAGTCGTTGGACGTGCTCTGCAGCCCGGTGCCGTAGACGAACGCCATGCCGAACGGCGAGACGCCGGTGCAGGCGAGGTTGCCGCCGCTGAAGTTGGTGCGGAAGACGCCGAGCACGGCGTTGCCGTCGGCGACGAAATTGCCGGGCGCGTTCGAGACCTGGTCGGCGTCGGAGGCGGGGGCGAGCGTGGCGTAGCCGTCCGCGCAGTTGGTCGGCAGGGTGGCGCGCCCGCAGAGGGTGGGCGCGGTCAACGAGAAGGCGTGGAACGACGGCGCCTCGGCGGCGGTGTCGAAGCCGAAGCCGAGCGACCTTCCCCCCGGCAGCGCCACCGCGTTCAGCGGCACGGTGTCCGTCGACGGGTTGCCCGAGGCGACCGCTTGGCCGCCGTTCACCGCGGTGAACGTCTGGCCGCCGTCCGCCGACTGCCACTCCTGGACGCTCTCGTATTCCGTCTTGCTGCCGACGTCCACGTCGGCGAGGATCACGAGCGTCGAGCCCTCGACCAGAACCTGGGTGCCGTAGACGTAGGTGAACCCGGCGCTTCCCCCCGCAGGCGTCAGAGCCCCACCGCCGGCGCACCCGCTGCCGCCGGTCCGCAGCACGCACCAGCGGACGACGTCGGAGCCGGGGGTGCTCTTGTCGGCCCAGGCGGCGATCGCGCTCCCGTCGCCGCCGACGGCGACCGACAGGTATTCGGGGTGCGTGCCGGTGGCGATCGCGAGCGGCGACCCGGTCGCGGCCGAGGCGGCCGGCGACCCGCAGAGCATGAGGACGAATACGACGGTGACCAGCCCGCCCAGCGGTCTCTTTCCCACGTGATCTCCCCGGTGTCCAGAGCTAGCGATCATCCACGTCTTCAAATCGGCTCCGAGCATAGACGCGGACCGCGGGCGCGCGGGTGCCCGCCCTCCGTTCGTAGCAATTACGAGGCCCGCCGGATCTCCTTCGGCGTATCTCGGTGGCTCCGGCGCCGCCCAGGCGCGAGCCTCGGTGGGGCGGATGACGGAGGGCGGATCGAGTCATAGTCGGGCGGAGATGGCGGCGCGGGCGCGCGAGCGCCGGCGGATCGTCGCCGGGCTGCTCGCCGCGCTCGAGGACCGGGATCCGGCGGCGCTGCGGGAGTGCGACGTGATCGTCGCCGCCGACCTCCCGCCAGGCACCTTCGAGGCGCACTTCGACGATCTCGACGCCTGCTTCGACTTCGCCTGCGAAGCCGCCCTCGACACGCTTCTCGGCCCGGTGGTGGCGAGCTGGTCGGTGCCCCGTCCGCCCGCGCGGCGGCTCGGCGACGCTCTCGCCGCCTTGCTCGGCTCGCTCGCCGCCCGCCCCCGCCTCGCCGAGCTCTGCCTGCTCCACTCGCCCCTGCGCCAGCCCGACCGGCGCACCTACCGGCGGCTGGTCGGCGCGGTGGCCGAGCTCCTCCTCGACGTCCGGGCGCAGCCCGGCACGGCGGGCGCGGGGCCCGGGGAGAAGGCTCTCGCCCGGGGGCTCGTCGGCTTCATCGGCGCCCACCTCGCCGACCGTCGCACCGACGGCCTCGAGCGGCTGCAGCCGCGGCTCCTCGCGCTGCTCGTCCCGATCCTCGAGCTCGACGAGTCGCACCCGCTCGATCCGTTCGACAGTCGTTTCGAAGTCGACACGAATTGATGCACAATAATTCCTTTGCAAAAGCTCCGGCCGAGGTTATGATCTACGCCCACCAAGGAGGTAGAGCATGCGAGTCGGGGATCTCGCGGCTCGCGCGAAACCTCGCGCGTGGGAGGCGCTTCTCTCGTCCACGGGCGGACTCGACCGGTCCGGCGGGTGTCTATGGCCACGGTCCTGAGCCCGGTCGAGCGCTTCCGCGACGAGGCGGTGGCGGCGGAGTTCGCCCGCCTGGTCGACGCGCTCGAGGACCGACTCGACCGCCTCGCCGCCGAGGGCCTGGAGGCGATGCGCGGCCGGGTGCCGCGGTGGGTCTCGGAGACCGGCGAGGTCTGGCGCCAGCTCGGCGATTGCATCCGCGGCACCCTGCGCACCGAGTGGGCGGCCTTCCGTGACGGCTTCCTGCCCGGTCGCCTGCCCGACGTCGACGCGACCCTGATCGTGATGGCGGCCCGGGTGGGTGACCTCTCCTCGCTCCTCGCCGGCTACCGCTTCGCCCAGATGGCGCTCTGGGGCTCGTGGTTCGAGTTGATCGAGGCATCCGCCGGCGATGAGGACACGAAACGCGAACTGCTCCGTCACGGATCGCAGTACTTCTTCCAGTACGCCGACCTCGTCAACCGCTACATGGCCGAGGGGTACCAGCGCAGCGTCGAGCGCGCCGCCGCCCAGGGGGAGCACCACCGCTTCCAGGCCCTGAAGACGCTTCTGGAGGCCGACCCGCTGTCGGGGTCAGACCTCGATCTCGACCTGAACAACCACCACCTCGGCTGCGTCGCCTGGGGGGAGGGGGCCGACCAGGCTGTCCGCCGGTTGGCCTCTCTGCTCGGTCGTCCGGCCCAGCTCACCCTGCGGCTCCACGACAACTGGTGGGGCTGGATCAGCGGCTCCCGCCCGCTCGACGGCGACCAGCGGGAGACGCTGCGCGGCTTCGATCCCGGCCCCGGGATCAGGCTCGCCTTCGGCCTCGAGGGCTTCGGCGAGTCGGGCTTCCGCGCGACCAACCACCAGGCGCTGCGGGCGCAGTGGGTGGCGCCGCCGGGGCCGGCCGTGATCCACTACGAGGACGTCGCGGTGGAGACGCTGGCGACCGAGGCCGAGAGCGACGCCCGCGCCTTCGTCGCCCACGAGCTGCGCGGCATCGACGATCCCTCCGCCGCCTCGGCGCGCCTGCGCGACACCCTCGCCGCCTACTTCGCCGCCGAGCTGAACGCGGCCTCGGCCGCCGCCGCGCTCGGCGTCCACCACCAGACCGTCACCAATCGCCTGCGGGTGGTCGAGGAACGGATCGGCCGACCGCTCGGCTCCCGTCACCTGGAGCTCGCCGTCGCCCTGCGCCTGCGCGCGACGCTCTCCGGCGGAGAGCTCTGACGCCTCCCGTCGCGCCCGGCCCCGGGCCGGCTTTCTCGCCGCCGATTCGCAGACCTTACGAATCTCGGGCCGAGACCTTCGGCACATATGCGTGGATATGACACCGATCGGTGTCCATATTCGGGGTGATGGATGCCGGACGGCAGGGGCCTCCGCTGGACTCGCTCCAGCCGGAGCTGACCAGTGACTTCGCGCGTCTGGCTCGCGCGCTGGGGGCGCGCCTCGACGAGCTGAGCGCGACCACGGTCGAGCGCCTGCAGGGTGAGCTGCCCGCCTGGGTGCTCGAGGAGGCGGTCGGCGAGCAGGTGCTCGCGACGTTCGTGCGGGAAAGCCTCGCCGCCCAGCTGCGCAGCCTCAGCCTGCGCTTCCTGCCCGGCGAGTGCCCGCCGATCGACGCCCACGCGGCGCGGGCCGCGGCGCGGCTCGGCGATCTGCGGATGCTCCTCGGCGGCTACCGGATCGCCCACATGGTGCTCTGGGAAGGATGGCTCGCCCAGGTGAGGGAGTCCGACGTCGGCGAGGAGACCCGCTACGAGCTGCTGCGCCTCGGGTCGCGGTTCTTCTTCCGCTACGCCGCGGTGCTGGGCGACCACGTCTCGGCCGGCTACCAGGCCGAGCTCGAACGCTCACTGCGCAGCGGCGAGCAGCGCCGGTTCGAGGCGGTCAAGGCGGTGCTGGAAGGCGCGGCGACGGCGGGCGAGGGCCTCGACGTGAACCTCGAGCAGCACCACCTGGGCCTGGTGGCCTGGGGCGCCGACGGCCAGGAGGCGGCCCGCGAGCTGGCCGCGGCGCTCGGCCGCCGGCTTCTCTCGGTGAGTCCCTTCGGGCACGTCTGGTGGGGCTGGCTGAGCGGCAGCCAGTCGCTCGGGCTGGTCGTCGAGGACGCCGTGTCGAGCCTGCCTCCACCACCCGAGGGCGGGCTGGCGGTCGGCCTGGAGGCGTTCGGCGAGGAGGGCTTCCGCGTCACCCACCGGCAAGCGCAGCGGGCGCGCCGGGTCGCCTCGCGGCTCGGTCGCTCCGTCGTCGCCTACGCCGACGTCGTGGTCGAGGCGCTGCTCGGCGACGACGAAGCCGAGGCCCGCGCTTTCGTCGTCCACGAGCTGCGCGGGATCGCCGACGACTCGGCCACCTCGCGCCGCATCCGCGAGACGATCGCCGCCTACTTCGCCGCCGAGCACAACGCCGCGTCCGCCGCGGCGGCCCTGGGCATACACCAGCAGACAGTCGCCAACCGTCTGCGGGCCGCCGAGGAGCGCCTCGGGCACCCGGTCTCCTCGCGCCGGGTCGAGCTCGAAGCGGCGCTGCGCCTGCGGGCCGGCCTCGATCTCTGACCGCGGCCGGCCTCCCTCCGCCGCCGTTCGTGACACCGATCGGCGTAGCGTTTTCGAAGAACCTACGAAGCCTGGCGCGGAGTTCTCGCATTAGTTCCGTGGCGGCGGCGCCCGGCGGCCGTCAGGCTCGCTGTGCCCCTGAAGAAGGGGGTGGGACGGGCCGCTCGGCCCGGCCAGGGTGCCCGCGATCGGCGGGCAGGGAACAGTGGACAAGGGGCTTCCGAGGAGGCGGACGAGCGATCGTCCCTTCGCCCGGTGCCTTGAAGGGGGAGACACGTGAGGGCTCACAAAGCATTCGCCGCCGGGATCCGGGCGCGCCGGCTCGACCGACGCGGAGACCGCTTCGCGAACGGCATCGCCGGCCGAGGAGGAGAGTCGACGAAGGCCCGGCCGCGGGCGGCGTCGATGTCAACCGTGCGGTTCGGCCTGTCCGGAGCGTGCCTTCTGGCCGCGTTCTTCCTCGTCGCCCTCTTCGGCGCCTCCGCGGCGCAGGGCGCCAACAGCTTCACCCCCGCGGGGGAAATCGGCAGCGGTGAACTGGCCGGACCGGCGCGGATCGCGGTCGACCCGACGACCGGGAACGTCCTCGTGGTCGACGCCGCCGAACACCGGGTCGACGTGTACGGCTCCGGCCCTGGCGCGAGCCTCCTCACCACCTTCGGTGCGGCGGACCTCGCGTCCCCCTACGGGATCGCGATCGACCCCTCGAACGGCGACGTCTACGTCACCGACTCCGGCAACGAACGGATCCTCCGCTACACGACCGACGGTCAACCGACCCCGACCTACACCCTGGACGCCGGCTACACCGGACCGGCCGCCGGGACCGGCTCCGAAGAGGTCGGCTCCTTCGCCTCCGCGATCGCCGTCGACCCGACCGACGGCGACCTGCTCGTGGCCGACCGCGGCAACGAGCGCATCAGCCGCTTCGACACCACCGGCGCCTTCGTCTCCTCCTTCGACGGCTCCGACTCCGGCGCCGCCTTCACCCACCTCGAAGACCTGACGCTTTCCCCGGCGGGCAAGATCTTCGTCGCTGACGGGGAAGCGACGGCCGGCGGAGCCTCCCGCGTCCTTCGCTTCTCCAACGCCGGCGCCTTCGAGGCCACGCTGCGGCCATCGGAACCGTCCGGCGACGCCTACCTCGCCTACGACTCCAAGCACACCGAGCTGATCGTCGGCGACGGGCGGGAATGCACCTTCTGTGAAACCTCCATCCACGTGCTCGATCCGAGCAGCGGCAAAACCTATTTTGATCTGAACGTCTTCTCCGAAATGCTCACCGGAGTCGCCTCGGATCCAGGCTCGGGAAACCTCTACGCGGCCTCGTCTCACGGCTTCTTCAACATCTTCGGCCCCACGGTCCTGGTTCTCACGCCGCAGATGCACCCGGACCTCGTCCTGGACACGCCGGAGCCGATCACCCCGTTCACCGCCCACCTTTCGGGCACGGTCAATCCCAACGGCGTGGCCACCGAATACCACTTCGAGGTATCCAAAGACGGCGGCACGACCTGGCAGCAGTCGCCCGAACCAGCTGCGAGCGCCGGCGACGGCACGACGCCCGTCGCGGTCGAAACCGACTTCACGGTCGAACCCAATGCCCACTACCTCGCGACACTGGTGGCGAGCAACACCGATGGAGCGCAGGACTCGACGCCGAGCGCTTCGTTCGACACGGAAGCCACCGCGCCAGGGACGGAAACGCAAAAGGCGACCGAAATCACCGAACACAGTGCGGCCTTGAATGGCACGGTCAATCCCGTTGGGATGCCCGCGACGTACTACTTCGAATACGGACTGACGAGCGCATATGGCAGCAAAACCCCATCGAGTAGCGAAGGAGTGGCGGGCAGCGGCCGTGAAAGCCAATCGGTCGTCCGCCGGATCGACGGCCTGGCGCCCGGCACCACGTATCACTTCCGCCTGGTGGCGACGAACGCAAAAGGCTCGGCACCAGCGGCTGATCTGACGTTTACCACGGCTGGGGCGAACACGATTGCGAACCGCGTCTACGAGCAGGTATCGCAACCTGCCAAGAACGGCGCGGCAATCATTCCCGGTCTCGGCTATCAGGCCGCGGGAGACGGCAACGGGCTCGCATACTTCACGAAGTCAGGCAGCCAGGCGGCGCCGCTCGAGGCATATTCGGTCGCCTTACGGGGAGCAGACGACTGGGTCGGGAAGATCGATACCGACCCTCCCGTGAACGCGCCGGAAGAAGGCGGCATATATCAGATGTTCACCCTGGCGATCTCCGACGACTTCCATCACGCGCTGGTGGCCAGCAATCGAGCGTTGACCCCTGGTGCGTTGGAACGAGGAACGAACCTCTACCTGACCGATTTCGTGACCGGTACCAAGCGCCTGATTGCGGCTGTACCTGGCGAAGCAGGGTACATGACGTTCGTAACGTCGACCGACGCTGGAAAATTTCAGGGCGGTGCGCCTGATTTCAGCTGGCTGGTCTTTGCATCCCCGATTCCCCTGCTTCCGCAGGCGCCGGACAACGCCCTCTATCGTTGGACGGCCGCAGGTGGCCTCGAAGTGTTCTCGGTCCTGCCGGACGGGGACGCAAGCTCGGCCGTGTACGCCGCAAATCAGTATCACTATCAGGCGGTGTCCACCGATGGTTCGGACGTGTATTACACGGCCGAACTGGGATCCGAAGAAGGCGTCTTCTTACGAGTGTCGGGTGGCCCGCCGAAACCCATCTCGGTGTCTCGGATACCAGGTGATCCCAGTACGCCTCAACGAGCCACCTTGCTTGGTGCAACCAGGGATGGTCGGTACGCGTTCTTTACCTGCAACACTCCGTTGACGCCTGACGTACAGGAAGGAGTCAATCAGTATCAGGACAATTTGTATCGATACGACTTGGCTACCAATAGCCTGGAAAACCTAGGCGCCGACGCGGAAGTGCGAGCCCCGAGCGCGGAAGGGAGCAGCGCGACCATTGTCATGGGCAGCTTCGGAATCGGGGAAGATGGCAACACCATCTACTTCAACGGCCGAGCACGGGGGATGGTCTCAACGGCATTCATGGTGTGGCACAGCGGGGAAACGCACGTAATCGAGACCGAAAATCTGATCCCCGGTATGGAACGTGTGAGCCCGAACGGCCGCTACTTCGCATTCAATGCGGAAGACCGGGGCCTCAGCGGCCCGATACATCTCTACGACTCGGCAACCAACCAGGTGACTTGCGTCTCCTGCCTTCCCAACGGAGATCCGGCCAATGGCCGGATGCCGGAACAGGGTGAATTGTTCATCAGCAACCATCGGCCTAGGGTGGTCGCAGACGACGGGACCGTCTACTTCGATACGACTGCGCAACTTGTCCCCAGGGATGTCAACGGTACGTCGGATGTCTACTCGTATCGCGCCGGAGGCAGCACTTTGGTCAGCCCCGGCGACGCGCCTTTCGAAGCGGTCCTTGCTGATGTCTCCGAAGGTGGAAGGGACATCTTCTTCACCACGGAACAGAGCCTGGTCGGTCGGGATCGAGATCAGGCCGTCGATATCTACGACGCGCGCATAGACGGTGGCTTCGCCGCGCAAAATGCCCCCGGTGCCCAGGAATGTGTGCGGCAGTGCAAGGAACCACCAGGCGTCTTCAGCGGGGCGCCGCCGGCGGGCTCCGAAAGCCTCCGGGGACCCGGTGAGAAGAAGGCCGAGACCAAGAAGGTGACCTGCAAGAAGGGTCAGCGTAAGACCAAGAGCCATGGCAAGGCCAAGTGCGTCAAGAAGAAGGCTCACGGCGCACACAAGAAGGCAAGCAAGTCGAAGAAGCACAAATCAACCAAGAACAAGAAGCGGAGTGCACGATGAGCGTCATTCAGAAAATTGGTCGTGCCACGTTCGCTTTCGTCGTCTGCCTGGTCATATTTTCTGCGGCGGCGGTGTCGACGGCCTCGGCCCAGCTCCACTTCTCCGAAGTCGGTGTCATGTTCAGGCAGGGCGGTGAAGCGATCTCGAGGCAGGCCGGCGGCCATCCTGACTTCAGCTTCAACTTTCTCCTGGACAAGGCCGAAACGGCCGAAGTCCCGGTTGAGAGCGTGCGCAATCTCGATCTTGAACTGCCGCCGGGTATCGTCGCGAATGCGGCGGCACTTCCCACGTGCACGATGGATCAGCTGATCGGCGCATCCAATTTCTACAACGCCGTCTGCCCGACCGACAGTCAGGTGGGTCTGGTCGACTTGAGTATCTCGTTCGGCACGTTCGCGGGTAGGAATATCGTCGGACTGTTCAATATCAAGCACGGCCCGGAAGTGCCGGCATTGTTCGGATTTGACTATCTGGGGTACGTCGCGACGATCGTTCCTGAAGTACGTCCCTCCGACCATGGAGTGACGGCCGGCAGCAGCCATATCTCCCAAGCGGTGGCCTCCCTCGGGGCGAAGGTGACCCTTTGGGGATATCCGGCGAGTCCGGTGCATGACCGCGAACGTGCAGTGCCCGGTGGCGTTTTCGTGTTCCCGGGACTCCAAGAACCCCTTGCATCCACGGCTCCCAAAGTGCCGTTTTTCCGCAACCCGACGTCCTGCCCGCCCGAAGCCAGCTCGTTCACCGCCAAGGGTGATTCATGGGTGGCTCCGGAAATGTTCGATACGCGGACTTTTGATGCTGACGAAGAAGGCAACCCGATCAGGTGGGGGGGTTGTGAACTGCTTCCGTTCGCACCTCATGCAAAGTTGAGCGCCTCAAATCGCGCGGCGCACTCGCCGGCGGGCCTTGACGTGCAACTGGAAGTTCCGCAGAGCGAAGGTCCAGAAGGTCTGTCGACCTCCGACGTCAAGCAGGTATCGGTCACGCTCCCCGAGGGCATGGCGATCTCACCCTCCGTGGCGGCCGGCCAGTCCGGTTGCACCCTCGCGCAGGTCGGTCTCGCCGACAACGACGCACCCTCGTGCCCGGTGAGTTCGAAGATCGGCACGGTCGAAGTCGTGACGCCTCTGTTGAACGAAACCCTCCAGGGCGAATTCGTCCTGGCGGCGCAGAACGACAATCCGTTCCACTCCACCTACGCGACCTACATGCTGATCAAGGGTCCGGGTTTCTGGCTGAAGCTGCCGGGTGAACTGAACGTCGACCGCCGGACCGGGCAGATCCAGACGGTCTTCTCCGAACTCCCACAGCTGCCGTTCGAATCCGTCGACGTGCAGTTGGAAAGTGGACCCGGAGCCCCGCTGGCGTCGCCGGACACCTGTGGCACCTACTCGGCCAAGGCCGAATACACCCCGTGGGCGAGGCCGACCGAACCGGTCGTCCAGACCATCCCGATGACGTTCGACCAGAGCTGCTCGGGCGGCGGGTTCGCCCCCGGCCTCAAGGGCGGGACCGTCAACCCGAGCGCCGGCCGGCGCTCCCCCTTCGTCCTGACCGTCAGCCGCCAGGACGGTGAACAGAACCTCTCCCGGATCGACGTCACCCTGCCGAAGGGCCAGCTGGCGAGCCTGAAGGGCGTCGCCGAGTGCCCCGAGGCCCAGGCCGGGAGCGGGCAGTGCCCGGCCTCGAGCCAGATCGGCGTCGCCAAGGCGGCGGTCGGGGTCGGCACCGAACCCCTGCAGGTGCCCCAGCCGGGCAAGGCGCCCACGGCGCTCTTCCTCGGCGGCCCCTACAAGGGAGCGCCGCTCTCGTTGATCGCCCTGGTCCCGGCCCAGGCCGGTCCCTTCGACCTCGGCGACGTGGTCGTGCGCACGGCCCTGGAAGTCGACCCGACCACCGCGCAGGTGACGGCGAAGTCCGATCCGCTGCCCCAGATCATCGAAGGCGTGCCGCTGAGCTACCGCGAAATCAGGATCGAACTGACGCGGCCCGAATTCGCGGTCAACCCGACCAGCTGCGAACCGACGCAGATCACCAGCACCCTGACCTCGGTCGCCGGGGCCCAGGCGCATCCCTCGGTTCCCTACCAGGTGGGCAGCTGCGCCTCCCTCGGCTTCTCGCCGAAGCTCCAGCTCGCGATGAGCGGCTCGACGAAGAGAGCGGGCAACCCCGCCCTCTCGGCGACCCTGAAGGCACCCGCGGGCCAGGCCAACATCGCGAGCACCACGGTGATCCTGCCGAAGACGGTGTTCATCGACCAGCGCCACGTCGACAACCCCTGCACCAGGG
>Ga0335075_10000873_pt1 | contig 51155 bp, 48 predicted proteins | sample Lox_Sample_24_FD_206723 | JGI IMG/M metagenome (GOLD analysis project Ga0335075, IMG submission 206723) | Soil microbial communities from Loxahatchee National Wildlife Refuge, Florida, United States - Lox_Sample_2.4 | ecosystem: Environmental > Terrestrial > Soil > Wetlands | place: USA... | reverse complement strand
TGCGATGGCGATCCGCCCCGAAGTTGGATTCCAGATCTGCGATCACCTTCTGGATGAAGCGCGAATCCGAACTGTCCGGGTCCATGAAATGCCAGAAATACGCCGGCTCCTGCAGATAAGCGGTGATGAATCCCTCTTTCCGCCCGACCTCCTGCATCTTGAGCTGGCTGAGATAGAGCCAGGCCGGGTAAGCCCCGCCATGGAGGCATACGACCAGCGGCAGATGTTCGCCCGGGCGATAGCCTGGAGGGAGATTCAGATAGTAGAGGTAATTCTGGCCATCGACCGTAACGTTGCGGACCTCGAATTGCTCGTTGACTTCTTCGCGCGTCAGCAGCCGGCCCACCCGCCCGTTGGGCTCATCGGTCCAGCGTGCCACGTGAGCGAACAGCCGCTCCCAGACGACCGAGGCCATCGTCACATTGAATCTTGTCCCCGGCGGTACCTCCGTGGTACGCACCTGCTCGCTGGGATTGGCCGCATTCCGGTAGACGACGGTTCGGAATCCGTCGATCGTCTGACTCCTGCCTGGACCTACCCGATCGGCGCGCTTCCAGTAGTCAGTCTGCTTGACCTCGCCAGCCCTCGGTGCGCCACTCGTGAACAGCCACGTCGCGACCGGCACGTCCTTCCTGGGCGGCTCCCAGGAGGCCCACACGTCCCAGCCGACCCACATGCGCAGCGTCGAGCCGTCGGCCGGTTGGTTGGCGACCTCGTACGCCTGCGCATAGGGCGCCCCGTTCAGTGTCGCCACCGCGGCAAACAGGTCCGGATGGCTCATCGCGAAGCTGAGCGCCAATGTCGCTCCCGCCCCCTCGCCCGTCAGATATTGGAACGGGAGCCAGCCGTGAACCGGACCGATCGGCCCCATGCCGGCACCAACGCCGGCGCCGCGCCGTTTCCCGTGCCCTCGATCCTGCGCGCCGGGTCTCTGCAACATCGGACGCCGCGCCATGGGAAGTACCGGCGGAACGGCCCCGGGCGGACCTCCAGCGCCTTCGCCCCCGGCGAACCCGGGCCCGCGCGCCGGTGGCACCCACGGCAGCCACATGTGCGTCTTGGCGTCCTCGAAAACCGCCTTGAGATAGTCATCCTCGTTACCGGCGTCCGTGAGCCACCGCTCGTCCTGCGCCTCCGGAAAGACCACCACGAAGCCGTTCTTCTGCGCCACCTGCAACCAGCCGGACTGCTGTGCGAACTGCTGCACCGACTCGTGATCATCCTGCAGGGCATAGACGCCGAGATTGAACCCGTGCGGATCCGCGTCCCGCGGCACAAAGTAATAGTAGTAGCGATCCTGACCGTCGACGCTCACGCGATTGCGCTGCAGCCCGGCCGGCGAGCCGTTCGCTGCACTGACTCTCGATGTCGAACAACACGACAGTGCCAATGCGATCATCAGGATCCAGATCGATATCGGCGCAACGAGCGATCTCGAGGTGACTCTTGCCGTGCATGGGTCTGGTCGCAGCATTTTCATTTGCCTCACGGGCTTTGGCGTTGTCGTTGAAAGCGCGGTGAGCGAAATTGTAGGGAATCATCACAGCGGCTGATACGCCGGAAACCTCGTCACCGCATCGGCACACATCCTTGTTTGGCCGAATGTATCGAGGGGTGCCGAACTGCCACCGCTTGTTGTCGGAATCCCGACTACCGCGTGAATCTTCTGCTCCCGGTTCAGCGGACGCCGCGACGGGCTCCGGCAATGAGTGATAGATTCGTCGAGCACGGCACCGCTCCCCTGCAGGTGCCCGACGGAGGAGCCATGTGCGATCAAGACGATTTCGATGAGATGAACTATGCCCGGCCCATCGAGCTATCCCGACGGCAGTTCGGCCTACTGACGCTGGGTGCGGGACTCGGCTCGCTCCTACCCCCGCCCGCGAACGCGGCCCCGGTAACCGGCACGCCTGTCGACATCCGAACGCCCGATGGGGTCTGTGATGCCTACTTCACCCATCCCGCAGTCGGTACCCATCCCGGCGTGCTCATGTGGCCGGACATTTTCGGCCTGCGCGCCACGTTCCAGCACATGGCGGACCGGCTGGCTCAGTCAGGCTATGCAGTACTGGTCGTCAATCCGTTCTATCGGGTCAAGAAGGCCCCGACATCCCCGCCCAATCCGGATTTCAATGACCCGGCCACCCACAAGGCGCTGATGGAACTGATGGGTTCGCTGACTCCCGAGATCACCGTGACCGACGCACGTACCCTCGTGCCGTGGCTCGACAGTCAGCCGGCGGTGAGCCGGACACGGAAGATGGCCAGCACGGGCTACTGCATGGGCGGCCCGTTCACGCTTCGCACGGCTGCGGAATTTGCCGATCGCATCGGCGCGGGCGCGACCTTTCACGGCGCGGCGCTGGTGACTGACGGGCCGGACAGCCCGCACCTCCTCATCTCGAGGATCAAGGCGCAGTACCTCATGGCCATCGCCGCAAGCGACGACAAGAAGCAACCGCAAGCAAAGACAATCCTGCGGGAGGCGTTTGCCAAGGCGCATCTTCGGGCCGAGATCGAAGTTTACCCCGGAACGGCGCACGGCTGGTGCGTGCCCGATTCGCGCGTCTACAACCACGATGAGGCCGAAAGAGCCTGGGCCCGCCAGCTCGTGCTGCTCGGGAGGGCGCTCGCATAGCCGAGGCAGACGGCGGCCGCCGCAAGGACGCTCCGCCAGATCACTCCGACAGTCCCGGAGTCACCAGAATCCGCGCGTGGCCACGCAGGACACCGAGATTCGCCCGGTCGGCCTGCCTCACCAGGGCCTGGCGGTAGTCGGAATACACCTGCGCACGTGCCGTCGGGAAGTCCTCAACTGCCGGCGGCCGGCGGACCTCCATGATGAGTACGTGCACGCCATCGGACGTAGCAGTCGGATCCGACACCTGCCCCGTGCTCAGGCGCCGTGCGACCTGATAGAGCTGCGATCCGAGATGGAGTTTCGCGGCGAAATCGAGCTCCGGGCCCCGCCCCACGTGGCCTGAATCGGCGAAGCCGAAATGCTCCGACACATAGTCGGCAGAGGCGCCGGAGCGAAGCTGATAAACCGCCTCGATGGCATCGGCTTCGGCCTGGGAGAAGGTTTGATCAGTATCCCGAAAGCCCCCCACATGAAGGACCAGATCGCGAAGCTGCATGCTCCCGTACGACTCGTACCGCGCGCGATGTTTCTGGTAGTAAGCAAACAGCGCCGCTTCCGTCGGCTGCGCTGCGAGGGCGGGCGCTGCTGCCTGCGCATTGACCGCGTCGGCCAGGGCGGTACGCACCTCGGTGGCAGTCTCGGGCAAGTCGAGCGCGAGAGCGCGCTGGACCAACAACTCCTCGTCGATCATCTGATGAAGCACTCGTGCCCGCTCCGCCGCGGTCGTCTCACCGAAGGGCTTCTCCGTCTCCGTCTGCGTCTCGGAGATGAAATCGCTCATCAGCACACCCTGGCCATTCACGAGCGCGGCATAACCAGGTGGGACGGCCGCCTGCCGGGGCGCACGCTTCTGGAAAAGGCCGGTGGCTGCCAGCGCCAATGCCAGGACGATACCCGCGACAGACAGCGCGATGCGACGCCGAGAGGAATTGAGCAGACCTCTGCCGGCCGATCCCGAGATATTTGCCTGCTGCGGCCTGGCGCGCGCCGTTTGCGCGTCGAGCGGCATCAGCGCCTGTCTCCGTGCGATACCGAGTGGATGTACACGGCAAGAGCACGGATCTGCTCCAGCGTGAGCACACCTTGCCAGGCCGGCATCATCCGATGCCGGCCATAATAGATGCTGTCGTAGAGATCCTGCGGCGTCCCGCCGTTGTTCCAGACATTGATGGTCAGATCGGGCGCCCCGTAATCGGAAACCCCCTTGAGATCCGCTGCATGACAGTCACGGCAGCTCGTGCTGCCCTGATAGCTCAGGCGCTCGCCGATGTTGGCCGCCTCAGGCTGATAAGGCCGGTGGTTGATTTTCAGGAGGTACTGCACGAGATCCCACACCTCGCCGGAATCGAGCGCCGCGCCGCCGACGATCCTGCCCTCGAAGCCCGGCACCCCCTGGTAGGCGAAGGTCCCCTTCAAGCCAAAAGCAGGCATGTCATCGACGTCTCGCGTCTTGCTGATGCCGGCACGCACACCATAAAGGATGATGCGCTCGATGTCGTAGACACTTCCGTTGCCCCACAGCCATACCCCGTCGGTCAGGTCAGGCGCACCGACGGCTGGCTTCCCGCGCATATCCACACCGTGACAGGCGGTACAGTGCTCGGCGAAGATGGGCTTCGCGACCGAAGCCGCGAAACGCGCCAGACTCGGAGCTTGCGCGGCCGCGTCTGGCAGGTCCGCGAGTAGGCGATAGGCAAGCTGTTCGCGGTGGAGCCGCGCACGTACTACAAGGCCGCCACCGATTGCGACGAGCAGAGCAAGCGTGAACAGCATCCGTCGATAGGAGCGCCCTGGACGCCGTGCGGGGCGCGCGCCAGCAGCAGTGCGCAATTCCGTACAGGTGCTCATCGTGCCAAGTCACGCCGCCACCGGTTGAGCGGGCACGGGGGGAGCGGCGGCTGGAGTCTCGTCGAAGAGCAACAGCCGCCCGGCGTTGCCCAAGCCGAGGAAGGTGCTCAAGTTATGCAGCAGCGCCGCGATGATCGGTGCCTCTACACCGAGTACTCCGGCGCTCGCCAGCACGATCAGCCCGAACGCGAAACCGACCCCGATAGCCACGTTGACATAGATCGTCCGCCGGCAGCGGCGGCTGAGCCGGACCATCGTGCCGAGGCGCCTGAGATCGTTGGTCATTAGCGCCAGATCCGCAGCGGCGCGCGCGACTTCCGCACCTTGAGCACCCATTGCGACGCCCACCGCCCCGGCGCGCAACGCCAGCGAGTCGTTGATACCGTCTCCGACCACCATCGGGCGGCGGCCGGCACGGATCTCCTGCATGACCCGCTGGAGTTTCTGCTCCGGCAGCATCTCGGCATCCACCTCATCGATTCCGGCCTCTGCCGCGACCTGCCGGGCGACCGCGGCGCGATCTCCGGTGAGCAGGATCATTCTCTCGATGCCGAGCGACTTGAGCTGCCGCACCGCCTCGGGGGCGCTCGCGCGCAGCTGATCGTGAAACTTCAGCCATCCGAGGAAGCGACTGCCCAGACTGACTCCGGCGATGGGCCCGTCGTGCGGCGGCGCCGGCGGCACCTGCACTTGCAGCAGCTCGAACAGATCCGCGCGCCCGAGGGCGGCGACCTCGTTTCCGTGCCGGCCGGTCACCCCGAACCCGCCAACCTCGCGGATGGCCTCGAGGGCTAGCCGATCCGCCTCGGGCACGGCGGCTGCGGCGGCCCGGCTCAAAGGGTGATTGCTGCCGGCGCCCAGGCTTGCCGCCAGCCGCCGCAGCAGCAGCGGATCCACCCCGGGGAGGGCATCGACCTCGGCCAGGCGCAACTGTCCAGTAGTCAGAGTGCCGGTTTTATCGAACACCACCGAGGACACATCGGCCAGATGCTCGAGGAAGCCAGAGCCCTTGATCAGGATGCCGTGACGTGCCGCCACGGCAATGGCGGCCACGGCTGTGGATGGCGCTGCGAGCACCAGCGCACAGGGACAGGAGGCGACGAGCACCGCCAGCATCGCCGGAACGTTTCCCGTGAGCAGCCAGGTGCCGCCCGCCACGAGCAGCACCAGCGTCATATATTGGCTTGCGTACTGATCGAGCAGCCGCGTCACGGGCGGCTTGGCATTCTCTGCATCGCGCATGAGGGAAATGATGCGACCCAGCGTGCTCTGCGCACCGACTCGCGTCAGCTCGATCACGATCAGCCCATCGAGGTTCATGGCTCCGGCCAGCACCTCGTGGCCCTCGCCGACCTCGATCGGCACCGACTCGCCGGTGATCGAGGCCATATCGAGGCTCGAGGAGCCCGATCTGACCACACCATCTGCAGGCACCCGCTCACCGGCGCGCAGCTCGATCCGATCGCCGACTCGTAGCTGCGAGCTCGGCACCCGCTCTTCGCTGCCATCGGGCGCGATCCTCACACTCTCCGTCGCGGTGAGCCGAGTGAGCGCCTTTACGGCCTCGCGGGAGCCCAACATGCTGCGCTCCTCGAGAACGTGGCCCAACGTCATCACGATCGGCAGAAAGGCGGCGGTCATGAGATCCCCGGTCGCCCAGGCAGCGATCAGCGCGAGCGCGATCAGCCGATCGGTGATGCCGTGCAGGCTCGGATGACGCAGGCTCTGCCACGCGGCCACGAATACCGGGATCGCGACCAGCGCCGCGCCAGCGCCGGCCACCAGATCCGCGATGCCGCGCGCCGAAGGAATGAAGAGATAGATTCCACCGGCAACGCCCACCAGACAGAGTGCAGCGAGAGCGACGGACAGCCGTGCGCCAAGAATGAGCCGCTCCGTCCGGTCGAGCAGCATCGCCGATCGGCCTTCAGGCTCGGTGAGCGGCAGCGGCACGACCGGATCGGCGCTCATGGCCGACTCCCCGGCATCACGAACCGCACCCCGCTCTTCGGATCGACGAGGGTGACAGCCGCTGCTCGCTTCATGACCTCCGAAACCCGGCTGCGATACTGCTGCAGCAGGAGACTGCTTCGCGTCATCGGCGTCTCCTCACGCTCCAGCGCCACGATGCCTGCCGTGTCGACCCCCGCATTGCTCACGATCTCCTGCGCTTGCGCCTGCGCCGAGGCGACGAGTTGCTCGCTGAGCTGCGCGGCACCTTGTCTTCGCCGCTCGGCGTCCGTGCGGGCCTCCGCCACCTCTCGGTCGGCGGATTGCGCGGCCACCAGCACCTGGTCGAAAGCGGACTTGGCCTGGGGGGGCAGCCAGGCTGTCATATCCACCCGCTCGACTTGCACTCCGAGGGGAGCGCCGGCCCGCGCCAGTGCCTGCAGCCGGCCATTGATGTCGTCGAGAAGCCGGTCGCGAACCTCGGCTCGCAGCGCCGTGACAGCGCCCCCCGGCGCAGCGCCGGCCGCGGTCGTGTTGCTCGAAGCCGCGGGATTGTTGACTACCAGGAACTGGTTCAGATCACGCGCCGCCGTCACGTGCACCGCGGACGCACGAAAGAGTCGCTGCAGGGCCGCGGCTACGTGGTGCTGCGAAAGCGCATAGGCGATCGGGTCGTCGATGCGGTAGATGAGCGTCGCGCTCAGAAGTACGATGTTGCCATCTCCGGTGAGGTAGGCTGATTCGTCGACGGGCAGCCCGCCGCCGCCGGCGCTCGGTCCAATCAGCGCCTGGGACTGCTGCGTCGGGGGCTCGAGCGTGCCGACATCCTGACTCAACTGCTGCTGCGGGCCCGCCAGGATCTGCACCTCCTCGATGGGTCTCGGCCAGGCCAGGAGCAGCCCCGATTCCTGAGTGCGGACGATGCTGCCAAACCGCCGCACCACGGCCTGGCTGTCCGGCGCGATCTCGCGGATATTGCCACTGAACCAAAGCACTGCGAGCAAACCCGCGGCAAGGTAGACGGAGCGAAAGCCGATCGCGACCGACTGCGCGATCGGGCCGGGCGGGGGTGGCGGTGGCGGCGCCGCAGGTCGCAAGCCCCTGGTCACGTCAGCCGGTGCGCTCATGGGCCGTCGCGGGGAGGATCGATCTCGGTCTCCCGCCTCGGAGCCAGCGTGGAGCGACTGAGTTTGGGATCCGGCGCGCGCTCCAGCGCGGGGAATGCGCCCTCACCGAGGGGACCGGCGGTCAGTACACGGAAAGGCGCCGCATCGGTGCGCAGAATCAGGCTGGTGTTGCGTCCGAGGACCTGATCGAGGCTGTCGAGCGAGCGCAGCGTCGTATAGAGGCCCGGGTCCGACCGGTACGCGGCCGCGTAAACGCGCGCGGCGGATTGCTCCGCGTCCGCCTCGATCTGCGCGGCGCGCTGGCGCGCCTGCGCCACCACCTCGCGCGCATCCCGATCCGCATTGGCCCGAATCGCAGCCGCCTCCTCCAACCCTTGCGCGGTCACCTGAGCCGCAACGGTCTCGCGCTCGGCCTTCATCCGCGCGACGGTTGCAGCCAGCGTCTCGTCGGGCAGGGTGAGCCGCTCGACACCCACTTGCGTGATCTCGATACCGTATACGCGCAGCATGCGGGGAGCCACCTGACCGCGGAGCTGCCGCTCGAAGCTCTCGATACGCACCTTGCCCGGGTCTATGTTGACGAGGTCGGCCAGGGCGAAGTTGCTCGATACGACGTGCAATCCCGCGACGACGAAGTTGCGGAGCTGATCGGCCGCTTCGGCCGGCTGATTGCGCACCGAGCGCAGGAATTGCAGCAGCTGCCGCGGATCGTCGGGTACCTGCCAAGCCGCGTACGACTGTATGAGCACACGCAATCCGTCGCGCGTACCGACGTCCTGAAGTCCGGTCGACGTCGTACGCAACCGGAGATCGATGGGAATGGCGCTCTCGAACGGCGCCGGAAGCTTGAAGGCGAGTCCCGGCCGCGTGATGACGCGAATCGGGGCGCCGAAGCGAGTGATGACGTCGGCCTCGCCCGCCGGCACCATGACGACGCAAGCGGCCGCGACCGCCGCCAGGAGGATGAGCGTCGCCACTGCCGTGCGGTAGAGCAGCCTCGAGCGATGCTCCACGGTCTCCGGAGTCGTGGCTGGCGAATTCTCACCCGTGCCTTGAACAAACATCTCGCGCTGCTACCTCGATGTGGCCGTCACTGATCGACCCCGATACCCGAGGGAACAATGGGTCCATTGTCTCCGGCAGCCGCGCTTGCCGGACGCATGTCGATGATCGGACCCTCGGAGGCTTTGAGACGACCATCGAGAATGGTGAGCGGCCTGCCGGCGATCGCGCGCTCGAGATCGCTCAAGTCGCGCTCCAGCAGGAATGCCCTGCCACCGTCCGCGTAGGCTCGCCGGTCGGCCGTGAACCGGTAAGCCGCGGCCGCTGCGGCCTCGCGCGTTTCGATCGCCTGCGCGGTTGCCGCCGTCAGAAGCTGATGACGCTCCTGCTGGGCGACGCCAGCCACACGCCTGGCACGACCGATCTCATCCGAGATACTGGCATTGGCGTTGATTTCCGCGGCCTGTACCGCATGGTAGGCGGCCGCCGCCCCGATCGGCGGGTGAATCTCCTCGATCAGCACCGACACGACGTCGAGCCCCGCGTGGTAGGCGCGAATATCCGATGCGATCTCTGCACGCAGCTGCGCGGCGACGTTCTGCCGCGAAGCCCCGAGCACCGCCTCGAGCGTCCGCATGTTGAAATACCGCAGCACCACCCGATTGGCCACATCCCGCACCAGGGCGTTGGGATCCGCGACGGCATACAGGGACTCGAGCGCCGCCCGATCGGTGAGGCCGACCCGGTAGAGGACGAAGATCTCCGTATCGACACTCTGGAATCCCTGCTCACCCGTGCCCCGGCTCGGCACCAGATACTGCGCCTGATCCGGATGCACCGTTTCCCACAGGCGATTCATGCTGAGCGGCGGCGTCGCCTCCGCACCTATCGGCGACTGCGCTGCCGCGGAAACGGCGCCGCCTCTCCCCGGGTAGAACACTCCGATCGGTACCGAATGGATCACCCCATCCTCGATGGTACGCAGCTTCCCGAGCGGCCAAGGCAGCAGGAGATGCAACCCCGGAGCGAGCACCGCGACCGGAGCACCAAAGCGCTCGTAGATGCCGCGGTGCTCGAGATCGATCAGCTTGAGCCCCGAAAGTGCCCAGCACAGTAGCGCCGTCAGGGCGAGCGCCGGCACGGCCGCCCTGCTGAGGAAAGAGAGCGCCCAACTGCGCGCGAAATCCAACCCGAAGTGCGTTCGCAGCAGCGTCCCGGGCGCACGCAGCCCACCCGTGACGAGCCCCGCCACGAGACTGTCGATCGCCGCCCTGGCCTCGGCGGCCTGGGGAGTGGGAAGGAAGAGTCGCGCCAATGCCCGCAGGGTGAGCTCGCTCGCCACCAGCGCAGGCAAACACGCGACGGCCTCCTCCAGCCAGTGGGCCCAGTGGAGTCCCGCACTCTCCGCCAGCTGCAACCCGGCGCCTGCGGTGAGCGTCAACGTGACGAGCAGCAACAGCCGGTGCAGTGCAGGCGCCTCCGGCAATTGAGGAGCCGGGAAGGCGTTGACGATGCGCTCGGCCACGAGCGACAGGAACGCGACCCCGAGCGTGAAGGCGGCAGCCAGGTTTCCCGCGCTGGCCACCTCGGGATGTGGCGCGACCGGCCATGACAACCGGATATTCGTCCAGATGAGTAACGTGCCAAGCGGCACGATCAGCGCCTGTCCCTGGCGAGCCGCAGGTCCAGCGCCTGCGAGCCAGGCTCGCCAACGTTGCGTCGGCGCTCTCCCAGAGCCATCCTCCGGTGACAATCCGCGCGTCGAGGTCAGCGCCCACGTGGCAGACAGCGCCGTAATCGCCAGAAGCAGCGCGGAGAGCACTGCCGCGGCCAGGCCGCTGGCGGTGACCTCGCGTACGAGAGCCTCCAACCCGGCCGCGTGAGCACCCGCCAACCCGCCCGCTGCGAGCACGAGTATCGCCGCCCCGGCAGCCGCGACGTACAGCCCGAGCAGACGCCGCACGAGACGGTGCGGCCGAGGTACGCCGGGATCGCCGAGTGCTCCCCTCATCATCCGTCCCTTGGACGCGCCGGCGCCCGCGTGACCTCGAGCTGATCGAAACCCTTGTAGCGGTAGACGAGCATCGAGACGATCCAGGCGGCAATGAAGAGACCGATGATCATGAATCCCAGGCCGTTGAAATTGCCGTTGAGGGAAGTGATCGCCTCCCAGAACGCGCCCGACAGGTGCATCTGGTCCTCGAGCAGCCCCAGCGCCTCGATGCCGCCGATGCCGAGTGCGACGGCCACCGAGACCAGCGTGATCGCCATGTTGTAGAAGAGCTTGCGCACGGGCTTGACGAACGCCCACTGGTACGCCCCGAGCATCAGAATGCCGTCGGTGGTGTCGACGAGGGACATGCCTGCGGCAAAGAGCGCCGGGAACACCATGATGACCCAGACGGAAGTGCCGTGTGCCGCCTGGGTAGCCGAGATCCCGAGCAGCGCCACCTCAGTGGCGGTATCGAAGCCGAGCCCGAAGAGAAATCCGAGCAGATAGATGTGCCAGCCGGTTCTCACCAGGCGGAAGAGCGGCCGGAAGAGCCGGGCGGCGAATCCCCGGCTGTTGAGGAGCAGATCAAGATCCTCCTCGACGTAGGCGCCACCGTTGCGCACGTGCTGGAACGTGCGCCACACCGAGCCGAAGATGAGCAGGTTCATCAGCGCTATCAGGAGCAGGAACCCCGCCGATACCGAGGTGCCGATGAGGCTCCCGACGCTGCGCACCCCCGCCCATTGCGGCGCAATCTTCGAGGCCGCGACCGCGATCGCCGCGGCGGCGGCGATGACTACCGTGGAATGCCCGAGCGCGAAGCAGAATCCCACCGTCGCCGGGCGCCGGCCTTCCTGCATGAGCTTGCGCGTGATGTTGTCGATCGCCGCGATGTGATCGGCATCGACCGCGTGCCGCAATCCGAAGCCGTACGCGAGCAGTGCCGTGCCGAGAAGGATCGGGTGCGCATGAAACGCGAGCCCCGCCCAGACCCATGCCCCGACGTTCAGGGCGAGCAGAACCGAGTAGATTGCGACAACCGAACGGCGCACTTGGATTTCCCCCTCTACCCCGTCACACCGCGGAAGTGAAGCCGATCCATCGGCCGCAGGCGACGATGGCGACCCAGAGGACGAGCGAGGTGCTGCCGGCAATCACCGCCCGCAGCGGCGGCTTGCCGAGATCCCATTGCTGCATGGTGCGCTGGGTCACCCCGTGGAAGATGAGGATGTTGACTCCGGCCACGAGCATCAACAGCATCTTGGCGACGAACGGACCGTTGCTCATGTACTGCGCGGCGTGCGAGACGAAAAGCAGCGTCCCGGTGACGACCGACGAGATGAACGCACCGATCGTGAACGGCAGCACCTCGCGCAGGACCTGCGAGACGGGGCGCTCGCGACTGATCAGCCCGACGAGCCTCAGGTCGACGAGCGCAATGGTGCCCATCATCACGGTGATCGAGAGCACATGCAGGCTCTCGATGAACGGGAAGAGATACGCGCTCTGGCCGATGGTGTCGGCGACCGAGGTGTTCTGCAGCCAATCATAAATCGCTTCAAGTTGCATGGTCGATGATCCGCCTGGGCTGCGGCCTCAATAGCCACCGGGGTTGTAGTAGGCAATCCAGCGTCCCGCGAAGATGATTCCCGTCCAGAGCGCGAGCGACACGAGCGAGATCACGAGCGCGCCGGCGCGATGTGGCGCGGACTGATCCCAGTAGAGCGGATCGGCCCGCAGCGGCTGCTGAAAGATCGCCGTCAGAGCGAGCGCGACCACGAGCAGCAGCATCTTCAGCTGAAACACCGGGTTCGGCAGCTCGCGCTTTGGCTCGCCCACGATCAGGATGACTCCGGTCACGAGCAGCACGCATACCGAGTACCAGATCAATGGCAGAAAACGCTGCGCGAGCTCGCTCTTGGACTGACTCCTCATCGCCACACCGAAGTTCCGCAGGTGCACGAGCAGGACGGCCGTTATGACGACCGAGATCGCCAGAATGTGGATTGTCTGCACCAGCGGGATGATCCACGAGACATTCTGGATGACCTGACTCGCTGCAGTGGCGGCGAGCCAGTGAACCAACTGCGCAATCATCGTACCCCTCCCCGAGGCCCGCCCGACGAGCGCACCGCGCGCGACCCGTCCATCAGGCCGTCTCCTCGCCGGGGTCGGCCGCGAGTCCCGTTTCTTCGATCCCGCGGATCGCACAGGCCTCGTCGTGGTCCGGGAGATCGCCGCTCACACCCACCGCCCCGATGATTTCGCCTTGCGGGGCGCGGATCAACACGCCGCCGGTGCCCGGAATCAGTCGTCCATCCGAAGCGCTCGCCAGCGCCGTGAAAAAACTGGGCGCCTTCTGCGCGCGCGCGGCGAGGGCCCGTCCCCCGAGGCCCATGCCCAGAGCTCCCCAGGCCTTGCCGTGGGCGATCTGCGGCCTCAGGATCGCCGATCCGTCCTGGCGCTTGAACGCGACCAGATGCCCGCCTGCGTCGAGTACCGCAATCGACAGCGGCTTGAGTTTCAATCGGCCCGCGTGGGCGAGCGCCGCATCGATGATCCGGGTTGCCTGATCCAGCGATATTCGATTCATGTGCATGCCCCTCGAGTCAGCAGCGACGGCCTCAGGCCAGCGCGGGCGCGCCACGCCCCGCGGCACAGCGACCGAGCGCCAGGACTGCGAGCCCCGACCCGACCGACATGGTGCCGATCAGGACGAACAGGGTGCCCGGCCTCAGCCCGGCCGCAATCAGGATCCCGCCCATCGCAGGGCCCACGATGGATCCGATCCGTCCGATGCCGATTGCCCAGCCGACGCCGGTCGAGCGCAGCGCCGTGTCATAGAAATTGGCACAGTACACCACCGTGCACATCTGCGCCCCGAGGCTGCAAACCCCCGACAGGAATGCCGCCGCCAGCAGCCACGGGCTCGAACGGCCCGACGCGCCGATCAGTCCGATGGCGACTGCTCCGAGCACGAAGGCCACGCCGAGCAAGCTCGTCAGCCGTCCGTACCGGTCCGCCAGCCTCCCGATGATCAGGCAACCGGCGATGGCTCCGAGGTTCAATGCGGCGACGCCCAACACCGCGCTCGTCATGTCGTAGCCGGAGCTGCGGGCGATGAGCGGGATCCAGTTGATCAGAAAATAGGTGAGGAGGAGGCTCAGGAAGAGAGTGCTCCACAGGAGCAGCGTGGCCGCCGCCCTGCCGTCCGCGAACAGGCTCGCCACGGGCGAGCGCACCGTCGCTGCCGCCGGCATGAGCTGGCCGTTCCACAGCTCGAGCCACCGCATTCGCCGCAGCACCTGCTCGATCCGCCCGCGCGCCTGTCGGACCGAGAGGAACCGCACCGACTCCGGAATCCAGCCGATCACGAGCGGCAGCAGCGCGATGGGAATCAGGCCGCCCGCATAAAACACACTCGCCCATCCCAGCACCGGGATCAGCCTCGCCGCTGCCGCACCGCCCAGCACGGCTCCCAAGGGGAAGCCGCAGAACATGAGGGCCACCAGAGTCGTGCGCATCCGCGCCGGTGCATACTCGGAGGTCAGCGCGATCGTTATGGGCAGCGCTCCTCCGAGCCCGAAGCCGGAGACCAGGCGCACAGCCGTCAAGGCCGCGACGGACGCGGTGAACGGCGCGAGCAGGTTCACTGTCGCGAAGAGGGCCACCGCCGCCACCAGGGAAGGCTTGCGACCCCGCCGGTCGGCGAGAACTCCGAAGGCGAGAGCCCCGATGAGACTGCCGAGCAGCCCCGCCGCAAATATCACGCCGAACGAGGCAGCCGGCACGCGCCAGGCGGCCACGATCGCCGGCGCGGCAAAAGCGATCGACTGTGTGTTGAAACCATCGACCATGACCACCAGCGAGCAGAGCAGGATGATGAGCAGTTGTCGCGGCGACAGTGCCGCTGCATCGACGATCGACTCCAGACTGACAGTGCACCGTTCCATGCCGTCGTTGTTTCGCCTCACCGGTTACCCGACGGCCAATATAGGCAATGCGGGTGATGACTACCATACCGCTTCCGTTCCTAACGCATCAAAGTCACGGTTCCTTTCGCAACAACTGCGACTGTGTTTGGAACTGCATTTTCACCTCCGCTCGAGCCTCGCGCCGCGGCACTTGTGATGAGCAGGGATACTTGCCGCTACACTTCGACACACAGCGGTCGGAAATTGCCGGCCCCGACGGGGCGGGGGTATACTCGACCCGCACCTGGCAGGCCCTCGCCGGCCCGGCCGGCGGGCCGAGGAGAAGGAGATGGCCTTGACCGCCTTATCGAAGACCGCCGCACCCTCCGTCGCGACACCTGCACGCGCGTCCAAGCAGACACTGCTGATCGTCGATGATGATTCGGAGATCCGCACTCTCACGGCTGAATGGTTGAGCCAGGCGGGCTATCACGTATTGACCGCCGCGGATGGAGCCGCGATGTTCGCACTGCTCGAATCGCGGCCCGTCCATCTGATCGTGCTCGATCTGAACCTCCCCAACGAAGATGGTCTCTCGCTCTGCGGTCAGGCGCGACGACGGCGGAACATCCCGATCATCATGCTCACGGCTCGAAGCGAGCCCATCGATCGGGTGATCGGCCTCGAAGTCGGAGCGGACGATTATGTGACGAAGCCCTTCGAGCCTCGTGAGCTCGTGGCCCGCGTCCGCAGCGTCATGCGGCGCGCCTACGGACCGTCGGAGTCCTACGAAGCGCCGCCGCCGCGCCAAGCCACCTTCAGGGGCTGGACGCTCGATTTTGCCAACCGGCGCCTGACGGATCCGAAGGGTCGGGTCGTCATGCTGTCGGGGAACGAGTACAGCCTGCTGAAGTTTCTCGTCGAGCACGCCAACGAAGTGCTGACGCGCGAGCAGCTCCTGACGTTGGCTCCGCATCCGGATTTGAGCGACGGCGCGGCGCAGCGAGCGGCGGACTTGCAGATCAGCCGTCTGCGCCAGAAGCTCAACGATGATGCGCGCGCCTCGCAGCTCATCATGACCGTGCGTGGGCAGGGGTATGTACTCGCCGCCGAGGTCAAGCTCGAATGAGCCTGCGCCGCTATCTCGACTCGATGGGCGGCCGTCTTTTCCTGGTCTTGCTGATTGGCGTCGTCGGCTCGGCGTGTCTGGCGCTCGGGCTGGCGAATGCGCGCCGGCGTGCTGACCTCGAGCAGCTCAACCTTCAATGGATGGCGAGCCGCGTGCAGGACTTCGTCTACCTGGTCAACACCGCTCCGACCCCTCTGCGTGCGAAGATGATCGCCGATGGCGCTGCGGGCTTGCGCGTGGCGAGCGGGCACGAGCGAGCCCTCACCTTCGACCCCCAATTGAGCGCGCTGCTGACGTCGAGGGTCACCGGTACCGAGCGCGCCATGCGGGCGGTACCGTCCTCGTGTTTCAATCGGTCACTGCCCTCGTTCAAGATTCGGGTCGCCGGCCAGGTGAACTGTTGGCTGATCCCCGTCCGGCTCGCAGACGGCTCCCGACTCACGCTGGCGGCTTTCAGTCCGCGGATCGACCAGATCGGCCGGCAGATCCCCGACCCCATCTTTCTCTCCATCCTGCTGGTCGGCGTGGGACTGCTCGCCTTCCTGATCTCCAGAATGGCCACTGCGCCCCTGCGCGATCTCTCACGCGCCGCACGCGCCCTTGGCGGCGATCTCGCACGCTCTCCTCTGCCTGAGCACGGGCCGTTCGAAGTACGCGACTCCATCCGTGCCTTCAACACCATGCAGGCCACGCTGCGGGATTTCATTGCCGAACGGACGCGAATCCTCGCTTGCATCACTCACGATCTGCAGACCCCCCTCACGCGGCTGCGCCTGCGTCTGGAGAAGGTCGCCGACCCCGCATTGCGAAGCCGCCTCGTGGACGATCTGGGCAGCATGCAGGTACTCATCCGCCAAGGGCTCGAGTTCTGCCGCGGCGGCCGTCCCGAGGAGCCGTTTGCCGTGATTGCCCTCGACACTCTCCTCGAATGCGTCGTGGAGGACGCCGCGGAGGGAGGCAGGGACGCCGTGCTGACGCAACGATGCGGCCATGACGTCGAGGCGCAGCCGAAAGCGCTTCAGCGCTGCCTTGCCAACCTTCTCGACAATGCGCTGAAGTACGGCGGCGCGGCACGGGTCTCGGCCATGAAGCAGGACGATGCGATTCACATCCGAATTCGAGACTTCGGGCCAGGCATTCCACCGGAGAAGCTGGAGGTCGTATTCGAGCCGTTCCATCGGCTCGAGAACGCCCGCGCCACCGCAACGCCCGGCGTCGGCCTGGGGCTCACGATCGCCAAGAACCTGGCGACACAGAACGGCGCCGAGTTGACGTTGCGCAACCACCCGGAAGGGGGTGTCGAAGCGACTCTCGTTCTCAGGCGCGGGCTCATGCCCTCGCAAGAGGGCACGGTCCACTCCGACTCCGATGCCGAGTTAGTATAGAGCCACCTGCGGCGGCGGGGCACCTCCGTGTGCCTGCCACGCCCTCGCACCGTGGACGTGTGTCCACGGGAAACTGGTCATTGCGGCGGCCGCGGGCCCTGAAAGCCCGGTCTTCGAAAGCCTCGTCCCGGGACACCCGGTCCGCCGAAGTTTGGCGGGCGCCCTTGGCAATTGACGTCCGCGCCATTCGGCTTGGCCGCACAGTGCATCTTGAAGAACTGACTCCCGGCCTGCCACTTGATCCCCGCCGGAGTCACCCGCACGTCGGTCACCTCGATACCCTCCCAGGCGCCCATGAGGCCGCCGAGCTCAGACAGCTGCTGCAGCGTCTCCGTGTCAGTCGCGCGCAGTGCCCTGCCGATCGTGGGCGCCGACGCTGCGCTCGGGCAGGGAGTCTCGGAGAGGTCGCAAAGCGTGTGCTGCGGCGGGCTGGCGGCAACTGCCGGGGTTGCACTCGAAGCCCCATGCACGAGTTGCGCGAGCTCGCTGGCAGAAATGACCACGTGCTGGCCCGGCTTGGGAAGCGGACGATCATTCTGGCTGGTATCGTCCTCGACCTCCTCCCAATTGGGTCTGCGATAGTAAGTGAAGGTTGTCGTCCACGGATGGGTGAACGCCTTCGGGTCCGAGACGATCATGTGGTCCTCGAGCTCCCCGGCTCGGGGCGACCAGATGCGCTCCGTGATGTGCATGGCATCGCTGTGTGGCCCGAAATCGGGAAGCGGCGTATCCGCACGGAAACAGCAGGTGTCGACCAGCAACACCTTGCCTTCCCAATGACCGATCGAATGACCCTTGGTGCTGAGGAAGGGGTGCAGCGGATGCAGGCGGCCATCCGTATAAATCTCCCGCGGATCCGCGCTGGAAGCCGACCAGATCGCCACCTCGCGCGGGTTGACCTCGAAGTTCAGTCCGAATATCCCGTTCATCATCATCCCGGGCATGACTCCAGCGCGCGGGCTCGTATAGGGCGTGAAGACCAGGCCCGCCCGCTCGCGAGCCTGCAGCGCGACGAGCGCCGCCTTGAGCTTCCGGGCGTACGCCGCGTTGTATGGAGGGCGCTGCTGCGGCGCATTCGGCGCGTATTTCTGGTCCCAGACCATCGCGCCAGCGTGCTCCCACATACCGTCCCAATCCGCGGGCAGGGCGGACCAGGCGACCGGCTTCGGCGTGCCTGGAGGGAAATTTGCCACCTGGGCACGTACCGCGCCGGCCACCACGAGAGCGGCCAGCACGCCGGCCGTGACTGCGGCAACGCTCGATTTGGGGAATGCGCCGGATGCAACCATGAGTCGTCTCCTCTGCGGTCAACGCCCGATGCCGGCCGCTGCCGTCAATGCCTCGCTCACTACTACTGGACCAGGGTCACGCCGTTGACAGTGGCCTTGACCATGGAGCCGCCGTCGCCGCCGTCCTTCAGCGGAGCAACGGTGACCGTCACCTTGTCGCCCAGGTGGAAGCTGTCCTTGCTCCAGCCCTTTCTGATCAGCGTGACCGGAGGTCCGCACTCGACGCTGTACAGGATGTACTGACCGTTCTTCATGATGATCAGCTCCAGCCAGCTGTGGGGGTTGGTGAATTGCCATGATTTGACGACCCCCTGCACCTGAATCCGATGCTGCTGGTCGAACATGGCGAATGAGTGATGCGCCGCAGCGGGTCGCGCCGCGCCCAATGCCGCGCCACAGACCATCGTGACCGCAATGAGCCTGCCTGCCCTAACCATTGACATTGTCATCTGCTCCTGCCCTCTAGAAATGATACGTCACCTGGATTCCCTCCTGTCGCGGCGCGCCGTAGTAGATGGTCGGATTGCCGCCGGCGATGATGTAGGTCTCGTTGGTGAGGTTCGTTCCGTACACTTTGACGACCCAGTTGCCCATCAGCCAGTTGACGTTCGCGTTCCAGAGATTGCGGGCAGGCATCAGGTTGTAGCGGCTGTCCTGGAAGATCGAGTCCCACTGCCTGTCCGTATGCGAATAGGTCACGCCCGGATCGATGACGCTGCCCGCCACTTGGAATCGATAGTCCAGGCCGATGCTGCCGGTGATCTCCGGCGAGAAAGGATTCTCCTCACCGGAGACGTTCTCGAGATAAGGCGCGTAATTGAAGCATGAGACCGCGCCTCTATAAGTGCCGCCGGGAAGACACTGCGGATGACCGATCGGTGTGTTGAAGTTCGCCGGCAGCTGGTAATCCGGGACGGCGGCGATGGCGCCCAGAGCCGAGTGGTTGTAGTCGAACCCCACGTTGACACCCAGTCCGCCGAATCGCGACTGGGCGGCCACCTCGACGCCGTAGATCTTCGACGGTGCCAGATTCTCCACGACATCTCCCACCGTCGTGTCGTTGTTCTCATCGGCATCGAATATCGAATACTGCATGTTCTGGTAGTCGACGTAATACCCTCCGACCTGGGTGAGCGTATGGCCGCCGAAGATGCGCCCCTTCCACCCCGCCTCGTAGTCATTGACGTGCTCGGGCTGGAACGTCGGATGATCGGTCGAGGTCTGGTTGTTCCCTCCGGCCTTGTAGCCGCGTGCGTAGAACGCATAGAAGTTCTGGCCCGGCAGCGGTGTCCAGCTCAAGGCCACCTTGCCGGTGGGTACGCTGTCCTTGTAGCTTCCGCTGGCGTAGGTCTGCGTCAGCACGCGATAGCCGCTCGGCACCGTCCCGCCCGTCGGATAGAGAATCGAGTAGACTCCCGTTCCATCGAGCGCCGGCACGATCGTGCCCGGAGCGGGCGCCTCGTTGGACCCGTTCGTGGTGAAGTTGCTGTCGTGGTTCTCGCGGACGCCGGCCTGCAGCTGCAGGGTGTCGGTGATATGCCAGTTGATCTGACCGAAGGCGGCGAGCATCCGCTCCGTCGAGACCGATGCGAACACCGAATCCGTCGACGGCAGCTCGCCCGCCGAATAAGGCGGCGTCACCGTCAGGTTCTGCAGGCCGAGGGGAGACCTGCGATAGTCGGCGAACGCCCCGACGATCCAGTTCACCCTGCCGCCCGTGGGGGAGATGATATTGAATTCCTGACTGTAGTAATTGTCGTTCGGGCCCTCGAGGGTATAGGCGGTGCCTCCGTTCAGCGGCCCGAAGCTGTTGCCCGAGATGCGGGTGATGTCGAAGTGCACCATGCCGCTCAGCGAGCGCACGACGATGCCATTGGCCAGCGTCTCACGCAGCTCCAGACTGTAGATCGTCATCAGCTCGTCGTATTCCGTGTTCGTGTTGTAGTAGTCGAGCTGATACGGAGTCTCACCAGGGTAGTAGTAGGCGGAGTGCGTGACCGCTCCGGGGCCCGGGCAACTGAGCACGCCGGCGGCGGCGGCGCAGCCGGGATTGGTGCCCCTGGCGGTCTCCGGGCCGGCGGCGAACAGCGTGTCGTAGGTAGCGGGATTCGGCATCCCCGGATCGCCGTCGCTGTCGATGTAGCTGTACTCGACCTTCCCGAGCGCCTGGAAGCTGTCCGTCGGCTTCCACAGCATGCTCACCCGCGCTGCGCGGGCTATCTGATTGCCGGGGTCCGTGGTCGACGCGCCCGTCCCCGGGGCGAGCGCCGATCCCTCATCCTTGAAGAAGCTGTTGCGCTGCTGATCGATGAAGGCGATTCGCACCGCGAACGTGTCCGAGACCGGCAGATTGACCGCGCCCTCCCATTTCGTCGCGGAATAGTTGCCGACACCGCCCGACACGTAGCCGCTCAGGCCGTCGAATTCCGGATTGGCTGAATTGATCTCGACCGCCCCGGCCGTGGAATTCGCGCCGACGAAGGTCCCCTGCGGACCCTCGAGCACCTCCACGTCGGCGATATCGAACATCGGCTCGTCCAGCCCGGTCGATTCCGACAACAGAATGCCGTCGCGAAATACCGGCACGCCGCTCGCGATGGTGGTCGACAGAATGGAGGAATTGCCCATGCCGCGGATGTTGATGTAGTTGTGGAATCCGCCCTGATCATTGCTCTGGAAGCTCGGCACGACGGACTGGAGGTCGCTCACATCGCTGATGTTCCCGGTCCGCAACTGCTCGCCGGTCAAGGCCGTGATCGCTATCGGCGTGCTCTGGAGGCTGGTGGACCTCCGCTCCGCCGTCACGACCACCTCCTGCAGACTCTGCAGCGCCTTCGGGCCCTGCGACGGATCCACGCCGCCGCCCTGCCCGCCCGATGCGGCTGCGGCAACGGCCGGGGCGGCCGGCGACGCTGCGCTTTGGGCGTACGCCACGCTCATCAGCATGCATCCCAGGCCCGCCGCCACGAGCGTTGCAGCCGGTACTTGCGTTGAATTCATGAAGACCCCCCTTGTGATATGAGCCGTCTGCGCCGGACGCTCGAAGCTTCGAGCGGCCCGTGCCGGCTCATGCTGCAATCAGCATGGACGACGGTTGTGATGCATACAAGCTACTCATCGTCCAACATCGCTACACCCTGACACATGCCGACACGGAGCTCGATTGGGCGGATGCGATCCGTCGAGCCGGACCGTGCGCGCCTCGTCACCGGATGACTGATTCGTGCGGGATCCGGCCGAGCCGCGGCGGTCACGATGTCCTCGCCTTTGCGGCCGCGATGTTCTCCGTGCCCGCCGTGCCTTGCGGCGATGGACTGTCGGTCCCGGTGGCGAGCACTCCGCGGCGAATCTGATCGAGCTCCAGAGATTCGAACAGCGCCTTGAAGTTTCCCTCGCCAAAGCCCTCGTTGCCCTTGCGCTGGATGATCTCGAAGAAGCACGGACCCAGAAGATTCTCGGTGAAGATCTGCAGCAACAGCCCCTGCCCCTGCGTCGGTGCACCATCTATGAGAATGCGACGCTCCTGCAGCCGTGCCAGACTCTCCCCGTGCCCCGGCACGCGCCGATCGACCGCTTCGTAGTAAGACTGCGGCGTGTCCTGAAACCTCACACCCCGCGCGCGCATGCGATCCACGGTCGCGTAGATGTCATCCGTGCCGAGCGCTATGTGCTGGATACCCTCGCCGTTGTAGTGCAGCAGAAACTCCTCGATCTGCGATTGATCATCCTGACTCTCGTTCAGCGGAATGCGAATCTTCCCATCCGGACTCGTCATTGCCTTCGAGAAGAGACCGGTCAACTTGCCCTCGATATCGAAATAGCGGATCTCGCGGAAGTTGAACACGTTCTGGTAGAACCCCGCCCACCGCGCCATGTTGCCGCGCCGCACATTGTGCGTCAGGTGATCGATATACGTGAGCCCGACCCCGGCGGCGGCTTCCCGCTCGGCCGCCCCCGGGATCGGCAGGAAATCGACGTCGTAGATCTCGCGTGAGCCGTACCGATCCACCAGGTACAGGATCGAGCCGCCGATGCCTTCGATCGCGGGAATGTTCAGCTCCATCGGCCCGACCAGTCCCGTGACCTGCTTCGCGCCTCGCTCCACGGCCCGCTCCAGAGCCTTGCCGGCATCTCGCACCCGGAACGCCATGGCGTTGATGGACGGCCCGTGAGCTGCGCGGAACCGGGCAGCCTGGCCGCTCGGCTCCATATTGAGGATGAAGTTGACTGCACCCTGCCTGAAGCGCAACACGTCCTTGGAGCGGTGGCGCGCAATGGCGGTGAATCCCATGCCGGAGAACACTTGCGCCACCTTTTCGGGATGCGGGCTGGTGAATTCGATGAACTCGAACCCATCGGTGCCCACGGGATTTTCGAAGATGTTGAACATTGCATACACCGTGCCGGGGAGGTCTGCGACCGCAGTCATCCCAACGTACGAATGCGGCCGCGTCCAGTCAAGCGCACTTTGCGGGGAATTGCCGGGGTTTGTGCTGGCGGCGGAGGGTTCCCTGTCACAACGTGTCAACACGCTCGAGCGACTGCGCTTTCACCGGCAGATCGCGCGCGGCGCATCATGGCGACACGCTTTGGTACCCTTCGACGCACGACACCACGCGCTCCGGGACCGGCGAGCACTATACTTACCTCCAGGTCCTGGAACTGCGACCTCGGAAATCGTCCCGACGCCGCAGTTGCAGCATCGCCCTGCGGAGTAACCCCATGCCGACGGATCCTACGGATGTCCTTGCGGTCGAGCGACTGCTCACTGATTTTGCGTGGTTTGCGGACCGCGGCGATGGTGCGGCGCTCGGGGACCTCTTCCTGGCGGAGGCTATTCTGACCGTCGGCGGCCGGGATCTGCGCGGCCCGCGCCAGATTGCCGAGGACTGCCGCCGGCGCTTCACCGATCCCCACCGCAAGACCCGTCATCTCTGGACGAACCTGCGCGTTGAGCAGGGCGACGATGGATCCATCGTCGCTTGCGCGCTGCAACTCACTTTCGAACAGAGCACGCCCGGGCTGCCCGTGCAGCTGCGTGTAAACGACCTACACGATGAATTCCGCAAGGACGGCGGCGGGCGCTGGCGATTTGCCAGTAGGCGCATAGAGCGCGCGATGGGCCTCGCGCTCCAAACCGTCCAGTCCGCCCAAGCGCCGTAAGCACCGATCTCGCGCGCGAGCTCTCAACCGCCCGTCTGTGGCCGCTGCGGCGGCGCCATGAACTCCGGGGAGACCGGATCGCGCATACTGTGCTCGAGGATCGAGTCGATCCCCGCGCGCGTTTCCTCATCGAGGTGCCAGCCTTCGATCTCCCCCAGCGGGTCGAGCTGCTGCGGACTCCTGGCACCCCAGAGCGCGATCGTCGGGCCCTGATCGAGCACCCATCGCACGGCGAGCGCCAGCACCGATTTGCCGAAGCGGTTGCGGGCGAGCGTCTTCAGGCGATCCACTGCGGCGAGATACTGCCGCAAGCGGGCGCCCTGGAACTTCGGATCGGTTTTGCGCATGTCGTCGCCGGTGAACTTTCTCTCCGTGGACATGGTTCCGCTGAGAAGTCCGCGGCAGAGCGCGCTATAACTGAGCACCGTGAGGCCGGTTCGCTTGGCGTACGGCAGCACGTCCGCCTCGATGTCGCGCTCGAAGAGATTGTAGGGCGATTGCACCGAATCGAGCTTGGCGACGGCGCGGAACGCATCCATCTGCGCAGGATCGTAGTTGCTGACTCCGATCGCCCTGATCTTGCCCTCGCGGCGCAGGTCTGCAAGCGCGCCGGCGGTTTCGACGATTGGCGTTTGCGGATCAGGCCAGTGCACCTGATAGAGATCGATGACGTCAGTGCGAAGGCGTCGCAGGGAGTCTTCGATTTCCTGTCGGATGCGGGCCGGGCGCGCGTCGCGAAAGGGCTTGCCGTCCTTCCACGAGATGCCGAGCTTGCTGGCAATCGTCACGCGCCGGCGCAGTCCACCTTCGGCGAGCGCCTTGCCGACGATCTCTTCCGACCGGCCGAAGCCGTATACCGGTGCCGTATCGATCAGGCTCACGCCGCGCTCGACGGCGGAGCGTATCGTCGCGATCGATTGCGCCTCGTCGGTGCCGCCCCACATCCAGCCGCCGATGGCCCACGTACCGAGGCCGATGCGGGATGTCTCGAGGCCCGAGCCGCCAATCACGATCTGATCCATAAGTCACCTCCGACGTTCGCGACTTCGCTGCTTCATTGCAGACATAGTGTGTCTTGATGCTCGGGATACAATTCTTCACGAATGCGGCTCCCGGACAAGCGATTCCTTTTTGTGCTAGGCTAAGTCCAGCTTAGCGTCCCTCCATGAGCTCCCGTCGCCTGCCGCCACTCACCGCCGTGCGTGCTTTCGAAGCCGCGGGGCGGCACGCCAACTTCGTCCGCGCCGCCGAGGAGCTGAGCATCACGCCTGCGGCGGTGAGCCAGCAGGTTCGCTCGCTCGAAGACTTTCTCGGCCTACGCTTGTTCACGCGGCGGGCGCGCGGAGTCGAGCTGACCGCGACCGGCGCCGAGTACGCTCGCTCGCTCGGATCGCTGCTCGACCAGCTTGCGCTCGCGACCGAGCGCGCGCGGCGCACCGAAGATCCGCGACGGCTGACGATAGCGACGACACCGTCGTTCGCGGCGCGCTGGCTGATGCCGCGCCTCACCGCATTTCTCGAGCTCCATCCCGAGCTCGACGTACGCCTTTCCACGTCGAATGTCATCGCGGACTTCGCGCGTCAGGACGTCGATGTGGCGGTGCGCTACGGGACCGGTCGTTGGCCGGGCCTGAAAGCGCACTTGTTGCTTGCTGCGGAGCTGTTTCCGGTATGCAGCCCGTCATTCCGCCTGGGCTCGAAACCGCTTCGGGTTCCGGACGATCTGCGACCGCGCGCGCTGTTACGCCTCGCGGTCGACGATTGGCCGAAGTGGCTGGCGGCGGCAGGTATCGGCGACCGGCGACCCGAAGGCCCGCAATTCAGCGACGTGGGGCTCCTGACCCAAGCGGCCGCAGCAGGACAAGGCGTCGCGCTCGGTCAGAGCGTCATCGTCGCCGATGACCTTGCGGCCGGGCGGTTGGTCGAGCCCTTCAAGCTCCGCATTCCGAGCGGTCTGGCCTACTACCTCGTCGCGCCCCCGGAAGTGTTTCAGAGCCGGGCAGTGGCGGCGTTCCATCGCTGGCTGCGGAAGGAGGTCGCGCAGGCGCAGCGCTGAGCGTGGCTCCACGGCCGGAAGCAGCCAGGGCGCTCGATCGGTAACCGACGCTCGCCAGCGACGCGAGCGCCATCAGCGCAAAAGTGAGCGTCGCGACGCCGGCGGTGAATGCAGCAAGCAGCAGGATGTGAAGCATGCGCACCTCGTCTCTTGAATGATGTGAGAGCACCTCAACCGACGGCTCCCGCGGACAGGTTGTGCAGAACGCGCTGCAGCGCATCCTTCAGAGCACGCTTCTCGGTCGTCGGCACCCCGGCCAGTGCCTCACAGATGGCCCACTCTACTTGCGCGTGACCGCTTACGGAACCGCCGCGGAGGGCATGTATCGTTTCCCGTGAGGAAACCCCGCCCAGCCCCGCGGTGATTTCCTTTGCAGAAATGCTCCATATCTCCTGCACGGATTGCAACGTCCACACAGCGAACCTAGGCTCGGCGCGCATGGATACGCTGACCGGCATCAAGGTGTTCCTGGAGGTGGTCGGATCGGGCAGCTTCGTAGCCGCCGCCGAGCGGCTCGACGTGTCGACCGCGACGGTGAGCAAGCACGTGATGCATCTCGAGCAGCGGATCGGTGTCCGCCTGCTCAATCGCAACAGTCGCTCGCTGAGCCCTACGGAACCCGGCCGCATCTATTTCGAGCGCTGCAAGGTCATCCTCGATGATCTCGCGGAAACCGAGCTCGAGCTCGGCTCCCTGCGAACGACCCCGCGCGGCACTCTGCGGGTCACCTGTCCGAGCTGGTTTGCGAGTCAGCGGATGGCAAGGTTGATCGAGCAGTACCGGGAGCGCTATCCGCAGATCGTAGTCGACATTTCGTTCGAGGACCGATTCATCGATCTCGTCGAGGACGGCTGCGATCTCGCACTGCGCGTAACGGCGAGGCCGCAGTCCCTTCCCGCCGGCCTGATCGCGCGTCCCGTGCGGTCGCTGCCGTTCCTGGTCGCGGCGTCTCGGGATTACGTGAGGCGAAACGGAATTCCCGCATCGCCGCAGGACCTCGCCACGCACGACTGCATCGCCGTGGGCGCCATGGACGCCTGGGTGTTCGAAGGAACGGGCGGCAAGACGGAAGTGCCGGCGAGAATCGTGCAGCGCGTCCGTTCCACGGCGGCAGTGCCGTACGTTGTCGCCGCCGGCGTGGGTCTCGCGCCGCTACCTCTCACGATTTTCGAGGAGCCGGCTTTCAAGGACGTTCTGACGCCGGTGCTCACGGAGCACCCGCTCCGCCAGACGACGCTGTATGCGGTCTACATCAGTCGCAAGTACGTTCCCCTCAAGATCCGCAGCTTCATCGACTTTTCGGTGGAATTCGTTTCGGCATTGGCGGCTCCCGATCGCGCCGGCGATTGAAATGCCGCTCGCCAAAGGACATGACATGTTTGACGGCAACCTTGAAGATGATCGCTACGGCTCGATCGCCTTTCTGGATGGCTCGGCCGCGCCCGATCCCGGACCTCGGGGCGCCGAGAGGCGGCGCCAGCGGTCGCAGTCCGGGCGGCGAATCGCACTGACGGATTCGGCGGCGCTCATACTGACCGATTTCACCTGGGATGCGCCGGTCACCGTTGCGGCGGACCGCTTCATCGACGACGCCTTGCGCGACATGATCGCTGCCGGCGTTCGGGCGCTCCTCGTGATGCGCGGTGAGGTCGTCGTCGGTCTGATCACATCGTATGACATACAGGGCGAGCGTCCACTGCAGTTTCTGGATACCTCCGGATTCGCCCGGCACAGTGACATCGAGGTGGCCCACATCATGACCCCCTGGGACATGGTTCCAACGGTCGATCTGCCATGGGTCTCGTCGGCATCGGTCGCCGATGTGGTGGAGCGTTTTCGGCGCAAGCGCGGCTCGCACTTCATGGTCGTCGAGTATCCGGAGCAGGGCGGCGCATTCGTTCGCGGCATGTTCTCTCGCGCGGACATCGGGCGCCATTTGGGACAGGAAGTCTAGGCGCCGGCCCGCCCCTGCCGCAGACGCCATTCGAGGAGCCGGCGTTCAAAGACGTCCTGGTGCCGGTGCTCGCGGACTTCCCCCTCTGGCAGACGACGCTGTATCTGGTTTATGTCAGTCGTAGGTACGTGCCGCTCAAGATCCGCAGCTTCATCGATTTCGTCATCGAGTTCTCTGCCGCCATGGATGCACAGAGTCTAGCTTCGCTGCCCGCTCGAGCTCGCTGACCGGCCCTTCGCCCGGCCGGATGCCTCGGCGTTAACTGCCGTGAAACGGTTCATCTACGGCCCGTGCGTTGTCGCCGTCGCGCGCGGCATGTAGCGTAGTCGACGTTGCTCGATCATCCGGCGTGCGGCTTTCTACCCCCCCTCCGCACCCCGCGAGCCTCTTCGGCGGACCGGAAGGTCCGCCGATTTTTTTCCCGAACGCGAATCTTTCCACCGTTGAAACGCTCCATCCATCCGGCGAGCGTTGTTCGCGACTCCTCTCGAAACTACTCTGGCATCCATGGCCTCTGGCAACACTGACGGGCTGCAAAGCAAAGGGAGACTCTCCATGCGTGCCACAATCGGGATTGCGATCGCCTTACCGGTCGCCGCGATATTCTGCCTTGCCTATCTGACGATGCTCGCGCTCGAAGCGTTTCGCGACGCAGCGCGGGCGGCGACATGAGCGAATCCTCGAGCCACGCCTTCGGCGCCCCCGGTATTGCACCCACCTGGTCGTCGAGCGACAAGGACTTCGTGACCGCGGCGCTCGATGGCACGAGGCTCTGCGCTGGGAGGAGAATCCCGGGGTCAGTCCCTTCACGCTCGCGACGGCGATCGCGGCCCTATGAATCGAGGACGATCGCCGCTGCTGAAGCGCATCCCTAGCGGCTCCCCCTCCTGGAGCCGCTGCGCCCTATCTTCAGGGAGAGATCCCGGGGTTGGGGGGCGCGGCCAAAGCGGCGTAATCTAATCCCCATGGATACGCTGACCGGCATCAAGATGTTCCTGCAGGTCGTCGAGTCGGGGAGCTTCGTGGCAGCCGCGGATCGGCTCGATGTCTCCACCGCCATGGTCAGCAAGCACGTGATGAATGTCGAGGGGCGCCTCGGTGTCCGCCTCCTCAATCGCAACAGCCGGACTCTGAGCCTCACGGAGCCCGGCAAAGTCTACTTCGAGCGCTGCAAGATCATCCTCGATGACCTCGAGGAGACGGAGCTCGAGCTCGGCTCACTGGGCAACACTGCCCGCGGGACTCTCCGGATCACCTGCCCGAGCTGGTTCGCGGGCCAGCGCCTGGCTGACGTCCTGGCTCGCTATCGGCAGCGCTATCCGGAAGTCGTGGTCGACGTGTCATTCGAGGACCGGGTCGTGGATCTGGTCGAGGAAGGCTACGATCTGGCGCTGCGGGTATCGGGCGACCCGCGGCTGTTGCCGTTGGGCCTGATCGCGAGGCCGGTGAAGTCGATGTCGCTCTTCGTGGCCGGCTCGCGCGAATATCTCAAGCGTCACGGCACCCCGAAGTCCCCTGAGGATCTCGCGCAGCAGGATTGCATCGCAGTGGGATCGCAGGATTCCTGGGTGTTGCGCGGACCGAACGGGAAGGTCGAGGTGCCGGCGCGGATCGTGGCGCGCTATCGCTCGATGGCCGGCGTGGCGCATGCGGTCGCCGCCGGTATCGGCCTCGCCGCGCTACCGCGCATTTTTTTCGAGGATCCGCTCTTCCGGCACCAACTGGTCCCGGTCCTCAGGGATCACCCGTTCTCGCAGGGCACCTTGTACGTCGCATACGTCAGTCGCAGGAACACCCCGTTCAAGATCCGCTCCTTCATCGATTTCTTCCTCGAGACGGTGTCGCGTGACGAAGAGCCCGCGCCGGCCGCCGTCGCCTAGCGCTGCGATCAGCGGCACGCCTCCGCGATCCCGACACTAACGACCGCGACCCGTTGACGTGCAGGTTTCCTGCCGTGAAACGCACCATGCAACGCTGATGCCTTGTCACTCCGGAGCGGCGCGCCTAGGGTAGAACCATGCGCAATCGCAAGACCTGACGGCGGCATGGCGAGGCGTGAAACGCCGGGAGACTCCAATGAGCGGCGACATGGTTCTGTTGAGAGTGGTCGATGACACACAGGAAGGCTGGAAGTGGATGCCGTTCGAGGAGTTCCTCGAGCGGATCAATCTGGCCTCGTGGAGGGATGGTCAGGAACTGGTTGGTATGGTTTTGCCACAAGCTCAGCAGGGCGCGCCGCAATGACGGAGGCACACCTGCTCCGGACGGCAGCGAGCGCCCTCTCTCCTATGGGAGAGGAGCCTGACCTTTTGCCGGCTCCACTCGACCCCATTACTCATCATACGGCTGGGAGGCCGATGATGCTCGAGCAGAGGAGGACCTGACGATGCGACACAGTGACATCAGCGACAAAGCCCGCAGCTGGGTCGTCGACTACAGCGCCGCGAGAGCCAAAGCCATAGAATGGCTCGGTGATCGGTATTTGCTGGCCATACCGGTGAATCGCATCACCGCCGCGAGCCGCGGCAAAGGTCGCCCCGCTCTCACGATCGTTCGTTCATAGACACGATCGACCGCACCCCCAACCCAGCGTGTCAAAGACCCCCTGAACGCTGGGGCGCTTGCCGGCGGGATGCCTGTCCCGCCGGTTTTTTTTTGCCGGACAGATAAGGAGCAGGAAGATGAACGATCGAATCACCATGTTGGGTCTCGTCACGCTCGGCGTGGCCGTGCTGCACGGCGCGCCCGCGGATGCGCAGGCGCAGGCCGGGTCCCAGGACGTACAGATCTACGCCGGCGAGATGTTCGGGGATCGGCTGACCGAGACTCCGCTCAGCGGCCGATCTCCGCTTCTCGACGACGACGCCCTGTTCGGCGGACGCTACACGTATGACCTCACGAACCAGTGGGGGCTGCAGCTCTCGGCCGGTTACAGTCCCAGCCGTGCCGGGCACTTGCTCGGCGGCGACAGCAATCTCGGGCTCACCACGCTCGACATGGATGTTCTGTGGAATATCACGCCGGGGTTCACCTTGGACGACCACACGCTCATACCATACACGGAAGTCGGCGTCGGCTACGCCTGGGCCGACCTGAACCATCCTTTGTACGGCGTCACTGGAACGACTCCCGTGGCGCTCACGGACAGCAACGGATATACGGCGAACGTGGGCTTCGGCGCGAAGTACTACCTGACGAACAATTTCTTCGTCGACTTCGATGCGCGCTACCGCTACTTGAGCAGGCTCATCAACAACGACGGGCAGGGACTGAACACCGCCGAGACGACGTTGAGCCTCGGTTATCAATTCTGACGGAGCGTCCCGGACGGCCGGCGGTGACATGGGGATGCGCGCCGCCGACCGATCCTTCCGCCGCGTAGATACCTGCCATGGCCACCTGGGAATTTCATCACCAAGCCGGTAAGGGCGTGCTCGCCCTCTCGGGAAGCTGGCTCGCTCGGGGCGGCGAGGCCCGAATACCCGAGGTCAACCGACTCTGTATGCGAGCCGCAGTGCAGCGACTCTCTTTCGACGTGAGCAAGCTCGGTCCGTGGGACACTCTTCTCGTCGGCTTTCTCTGGGACGTGAAGCGCGCCGCCGCGGCGGCGGGGGTGGCACTCGATGACGCCGCGCTGCCGCAATCCGCAAAGCAACTGCTGCGGTTGCTTCCCTCCCGCCCCGCCAAGCCGGACCCTGCACGGCAACGGGCGTCGCCCCCCCTCGCACGGCTCGGCGCCGGTGCAATCGACTTCCTGGCCGAGGCCGGCGCGAACGTCACGCTGGCGGCCGCCGTGGCGGTCGGTGGCGGGCGACTGTTGCTCGGACGCGCGCGGGTGCGGGCGACCGACTTCGTGAACTATCTGCTCGATGCCGGACCGCGAGCCTTGGGTGTGGTCGGCGTCGTGAATTTTCTGATCGGCGCCGTCCTGGCGTACATCGGTGCCGCGCAGCTGCGGCCCTTCGGGGCGGAGGATTACGTTCCCAGCCTGACTGCGGTGGCGTCGGTGCGGGAGATCTCCAGTGTCATGACCGCGATCGTGATGGCCGGCCGCACCGGCGGCGCTTACGCCGCGCGCATTGCAAGCATGAAGGGAAACGACGAGATTGCAGCGCTGCAGACTTCGGGCATTGCGCTCAGTGAATTCGTACTGTTGCCCGCCATCGCATCCCTGTGCCTGATGATGCCGATTCTCTACCTCCTCGGCACGTTCGCCGCGATTCTGGGCGGACTGAGCGTCGCCACCGCATCCCTCGGCTTCACCATCGCCGGGTATCTGCACGAGACCTTCCTTGCCGTCCCGACGGGTGATTTCATCTTCGGGGCCGCCAAGAGTGTCGCATTCGCCGCGCTGATAGGTGTGACCAGCTGCAGAACAGGTCTCAATTCCGCTCGCAGCTCTGCGGCCGTGGGCGAAGCCGCAACGCGCGCGGTGGTCACGAACATCATCGGGATCATTGCCATCGACGCCGTCTTCGCCGCGATCGCTGGAGCCTACGGATTTTGACCGTCATGAACGTCTCGGCCCGGCACGCGGAACGCACACCAGTCATATCGTTGCGTGATGTGACCCTGTGCAACGGCGGCAGGACCATTCAGCGTCATCTGTCGTTCGACGTTCGGCGCGGCAGCATCTTCGCCATCATGGGCGCAAGTGGTGCCGGCAAGAGTACGGCGCTCCGTTCCATGATCGGGCTGCTGCCCCCCCGGACCGGCGCCATACTCGTCGGGGGCCAGGACTACTGGGCCTCGAGCAGCTCTGAGCGAGCTCGAATCGACCGCCGCTGCGGCGTGTTGTTTCAGAGTGGAGCGCTGTGGAGCTCGCTGACGGTCGGTGAGAACGTGGCGCTGCCGATGCAGATGCTGACTGACATGGACACGAGCACCATCCATCGCATGGTCGAACTGAAGCTCGCGCTCGTGGGTCTGGAAAACGCCGTCGATCTTTGGCCCGAACAGCTGAGCGGCGGCATGGTCAAGCGGGCCGGGCTGGCGCGCGCTCTGGCACTCGACCCGGACGTACTGTTCCTCGACGAGCCCTCATCCGGTCTCGATCCCGTGTCAGCGCGACACCTCGACGATCTGATCCTCGATCTGCGCGACGCGCTGCACACGACCGTCGTCATCGTCAGTCACGACCTGGCCAACCTCTTTGCGACCGCAGATGACGGCATCTTCCTCGATGGCGAGACTCACACTGCGATCGCTCGCGGCTCACCCGCGTGGCTTCGAGACCGCTGTGAGGATCCGAGAATCCAAGCATTCATGAGGCGCGGGGAGACGGCTACAGCCCGCGTACGGGAGGTCGTATGACACGCACCCGGCTTGCTGCCGTAGGTCTTTTCGTACTCTGCGGCGCCGCGCTTGCCGTGTTCACCATCGTCTTCTTCGGAGCGATTGATCCGTTTCGGCATGATACGTCCGCTGAGATCATCTTCGATGGACCTGTGAGCGGCCTCGCAGTGGGGGCACCCGTCACTTTCCGTGGCGTTCCGGTAGGACACGTGACTTCGATAAGAATCGACTACGATCCGTCGACTCACCGGGTGTACATCCCGGTACGGATCGAGCTCCAGGACGACATGATGGAGTTCTCGGGCGGTGCGCCGCGGGCGAGGCCTTCGATCACGGCATGGGTCCGCGACGGGCTGAGAGCCCGGCTGCTGCCCGTGAGTCTGATCTCCGGTGAGACCGAGGTCGATCTCGATTTCGACGCTTCCGACAGGCCGCGACTACACCCGGATATCGCCAGCCTGCCCGAGGTCCCGACGGCGGGGCTCGGGGGCGGACCGCTTGCAGAGCAACTCTCCGAGTTGCCCCTGCGGCAGCTTGCGACCAATGCGAACCTCGCGCTGCTGAGCATGCGGCGGCTCTCCGACTCACTGAATGGCAGCCTGCCGCCGCTGCTCGAGAGCGCCACGCGAAGCTCGAACACGGCAGACCGTGCCTTCGATGCTGCGCGAGTGTCACTGATCCAGCTGCAACGCCGCAGCGACGCAACGCTGAGCGGCATCGACCGGCTCACCGCCACAGGCCAAAGCCAGCTCGACGCCCGCGGCGCCGACCTGCACACACTCCTCGTCTCCTCCAATGAGGCGGTGCTCGAGGCCCGCGACACCCTGGGAAACGTCGAGAGCCTGACGGATACGCGATCCCCCGCCCGGATGAATCTGGAGGAGACATTGCGCGACCTCTCCGATGCCTCGGCATCCCTCCGTGGCTTCGCTGCCGACGTCGAGCAGAACCCACGCCTCCTCGTCACCGGCCGGCGGCGTTGAGTCATGGCGCGACGGTCCGCATCGATGGCTCTTGCCGCGCTGTTGCTCGCCGGCTGCGCGGCCCCACCGCTCAGGCTCTATACCCTCGGCGCGCCCGCCGTCGGCGAAGACTCCCGGCCACTGCCTCACCGGGCCGAGGTGATCGAAGTCGACCGGCTCAGCCTGCCGAATGACGCCGACTCAGAGGACATCCTGCTCACGGACGGCGACGTCGTGGAACGCAGCCCGACGGGTCGCTGGGTCAGTCGTCTCTCTTTGTTGGCGACGGACCTCGTGACTGCACGACTCGCCATGCGCGCTCCGGATGCGCTGGTCACCGATCAATGGCCGGCCGAGGCGCCGGACTATCGGGTCACGATCCACATCGCTCGGCTGGACGTCGCCACCAGCGGAGAGGCATCACTGGACGCTGACTGGCAGATCTCTGCACGCGATCCCGGGCCGGGTCCCATCCGCGGCCGCGTTGAGATCAGGCTCACCGGCCCAACCGCGACGGATCAGGACGTGGTGCGCCTCGAGACTGCGCTTTTCGATCGGCTGGCGGATGCAATGCAGATTCCGGTGAGCGGCTAACCGGCATCCAGATGACAGGCCGCCATGAAGTCCACGAACAGCCGAACCCGCGGCGGCATGGGATGGCCCGGCTGGAAAGTGGCGAACAGCTCGATCTCGTCGCAGTGGTATTCGGCCAGGCACTCGACCAGGCGTCCCGCCTGCAGATCTTCGGCCACGTCCCATAGCGCCTCCAGCGACAGGCCGCGGCCTTCGAGCGCCCAACCGTGGAGCACATCTCCGCTGCTGCTCGAGAGCTGCCCTCCCACCCTGATCTCCTCGACACCGCCACTCTGCGTGCGGAACCGCCAGCGATCGAGCAGCCGATGCCGTCGGGCCAGCCGCAGGCATTCGTGGCTCGCGAGATCAGCCGGTCGCGCGGGAGTGCCCCGGGTCGCCAGATAAGACGGTGCCCCGCAGACAATGCGGCGCGTCGCGGCGATTTTGCGGGCGATCACCGCCGGATCGTCGGGGCGCGCTATGCGCAAAGCGACGTCGATCCCGTCCTGACCGACTTCGAGGCCGGCATCGGAGAGCACCAGGTGAACCTCGAGCCCCGGGTGTTGCGCGGCGAACTCCGCCAGCAAAGGTGCGATACGGCGCCGCCCCAACTCCATGGGCGCTCCTGCCTTCAGAAGTCCCCGGGCCGCCGCGCCGCGAGTGGAGACCTCCGCCTCGGCGTCGCGCAGACTCGCAAGGATGGCCCGGCAATGCTCGTAATAGAGCGCCCCCTCGTCGGTCAGCCGGAAACGTCTCGCACTGCGATCGGCCAGGCGGACACCCAGCCGCGCTTCGAGCGCCGACAGACGGCGGCTGACTGCGGGCGGTGAGGAGCCGGAAGCCAAGGCACCTGCGGAGATTCCGCCGGCCTCAACGATCGTACAGAAAAGCTCGACCTCAGCAATGCGATCCGCCACGACGGACTCCATGCTTCCGATCATTGGAAGCATAGCATTCTCTGCCGCCGCTTTCGGGGCCTCGCAAGGGGGTGCATTCTTCTGCCACTCAAACGAGTCCTCACGAGGAGCAGGTCATGCGCGCGCTACGATTCAAAGCCTTCGGCGACCCCTCGGTCCTGGAATTGGCGGACGTCGCCGCCCCTGGCAGCGACGAGGCCACGGCCCTGGTGCGGGTGCTCGCGGCTTCGATCAACCCGAGTGACGTCAAGAATGTCGCCGGCGCAATGAAGCAGACGAGCTTGCCGCGTATCCCGGGCCGGGACTATGCCGGGGTGGTCGAAGCAGGTCCGAGCGAATGGATCGGCGCCGCCGTATGGGGGAGCGGTGGGGACACGGGGTTCACACGCGATGGCACCCATGCCGAGCTGATCGCCGTGCCGGTGGCGAGCCTGCGCCGCAAACCGCAGACCCTCGACTTCGATCAGGCGGGATCGGTGGGTGTCAATTACGTGGCCGCCTGGAGCGGCCTGCGAGCGGCGGCGGTGCAGGCCGGGGAGACGGTGCTGTTGATCGGCGCCGGCGGTGGTGTCGGCAGCGCCGCCGCCCAGATCGCGCGACACCTCGGCGCTCGCGTGATCGGTTTCGATCGCCAGCCACCGCGCCCCGACGCGCCGATCCAGACAATCGCGGAAAAGCTGATCATCGGTGCCGACGACCTGCCGGCCGAGATTCGCGCGGCCACCGCCGGCCGGGGCGCCGATGTGGTGTTCGATCTGGTCGGTGGCGTAATGTTCCGCAGCGCCGTCGGGAGTCTGGCTCTGCGGGGCCGGTTGATCGAGATTGCAGCCACCGGCCAGCGCGAAGTGAGCTTCGACATTGCCGACTTTTACCACAACGAAAGCCGGCTCTTTGGCGTCGACACGCTGAAGCGCGACCTGACCGAATCGGCAGCGGTACTGGACGTGCTGACGCCGATGTTCGTCGCGCGCGATTTCCGTGCGGCGCCGATAGAGGCAACATACGGCCTGGCGGATGCGCAGGCGGCCTATCGCAAGGTTGCGGCCGGCGCCGCCGGCCGTGTCGTGCTGCGGCCGCAGGAATAGCAGGAGCGGCAATGACTGCTTATCTGGTATCCCTGCTCATGGGTCTCGCGGTCGGAGCGGCATACGGCCTCCTGCACGTGCGCTCCCCGGCACCTCCCCTGATCGCCCTGGTAGGCCTGTTGGGTATGGTGTTGGGAGAACAGGCCATCTATGCGGTGAAGCATCATTCACCGCCGCCGCCCCAGAATATGCCGGTCAAGGACGTGCGGCGGTGACGACGACCTGACCGGCCAGGTACTCTCGGCACCACGATGGCCGAGGTCCGGAAATACAGAACCTATCGCAGGATGCCGTGGCGAAACGGACGCGGGTTCACTCTCGAGATCGCACGAGAGCCCGCCACGGGAGAGGATTTTGCCTGGCGATTGAGCCTGGCCGACATCGACAGGGACGGCAATTTCTCCGCTTATCCCGGCTATCGCCGGGCGATCGTCCTGGTCGCGGGAGAGCGCCTGCGGCTGAGATTCCGCGGACATGGCCACCGCGTCCTCGACGCGGCGAAGCGTGGCGCTCGATTCGAGGGTGACTGGGAAACGCATTGCGCGATCCCGCGAGGACGCTGCACCGACCTCAGCCTGATCGTCCGCAGAGGATCAGGCGCCCGACCGGACTCCGTGGTTCGCGCGCCCAGAATGATGCGCGTCAAACCGACCGGGCGCGTACTCGCCGCCACAAACCTTCATGGCGCGCTGTTTGTCATCGCAGGATCGGTCGCGGTGACCGAATCGATTCGCGTCCGATCACGCATCATGCGCGCGCGGGATACCCTTCTCCTCTCTCCGGGCCGCCAACGAACCCTGAGGCTCCGCAGCCTCGACCCGTCCGCGGCGCAGCTCGTCCTGCTGAGCTGGCGCCCGGGTCGCCCGAAGATCGCCGCCCCCGGCCGGTGAGGCCGGGGACGGCAGCGATATTATCGGAGGGCGTTAGTAGCGACGCGGGCCGCCGCCGCCGCGGTGGCCGCCGCCGGACCGTTCCCGATCCTGGGCCTCATTCACTTTGAGGGAGCGGCCGTCGAAATCGGCGCCGTTCAGCGCCTGCATGGCGCGAGAGGCGTCGGCATTCGACATCTCCACGAACCCGAAGCCTCGCGGGCGACCGGTGTCGCGATCGGAGATCAGAGAGACCTTCTCGACCGTGCCATGCTTGGAGAAAAGCGCACGCACGGCCTCTTCGGTCGCGGTGAAGGGGAGATTTCCAACGTATAGTTTCGTCACTTCAGAGTACTCACGATAGAAACACAGAAAGCGGCAGGTACATCCGGCCTCTTGGTTCGCGAAGCTTTACGAGGGTGGCAGACAAGGCCTCTACCGGCGCCATGGCGGCGCTGGAGGCCCAGACAGTCAAGCCGAAAAGATACGACCCATCGGGGAGAATACAGGAGTTCGCGCCACACTGTCGAATTTTCGCGGTCCGTTGACCCGCAATCGCTCGAAATTGCCTTGCGGTCACGGGCTGGAAGGCGCAATGTTAGACTCATGAATCTCTCCCTGATAGATGCTTTCGGCCGGTTCGGCGCCAAGCCGAGCAGCAGGCTGGGCAGTCTTTCGGCAATGGCCGCCGACGGGGCCATGGTGCTCAGTTGCCTGCCGGGGCATTTCGGCCACCCGGCCAGCGGTGTTTTGCGCTACGAGACCCGGCTGTCGACGGTGGCAGCGGAATCGAAGGAAATAGGCAATCTCAGCGAGCACCTCACGCACGCACGCGACGGGCGGCTGCCCGTGCGGATGGTGGTGAAATCGGTGACACCGGAAAAAAACGGCGCCAAGACACGCACCTATCACATACGCCCGGATCTCATCGGCAAGGTCGTGGAATTCGACGGCGATCACTTCATCGTGGACTTTACACGACAGGAGCCGCCACGTTCGGCAGCTGTCACCGGGAAGCGTAAGTAACCCGGTAGCAACATGCCGGGTGACCTCGGGATTGCCACCGCTCAATTCGAGAATCGCAGCGGCGACCGGCAATTCAACCTGACGGCAATCGAAGAGCGCTCACAACAGCAGGTCCCATGAGACCCCCGGCCGCCGCGGCATTACCGGCCGTCCGCGGACGCCGGATCGATGGGTGCGCAGTTCGTGCGGCCGGACATCACGCAGTCCTGTAGCCGCGAAGCACGGCCCAGCACGTGGATGAGGAACACCCCGCCGAGCACGAGGAGCACCGTGACCAGCAGCCCGATGAGCGCAGGCAACCGCGGGTCGGGCGCACGCCGATTTTCCGGCTCATCGGTGCTGCGCGGCAGGAGGTACACCCGCGGCTCTCCCAGGAGCGCTACCAGTGTTCGCAAGCGCGACATGATCGGTCCGCGTCACTCCCAATCTGTGGGGTATTCTACCGTGAATCCAGCGCACACTTCGCACCGGCATGCCGAGAACTGCGTCACGCCGACGCAGAGCCCGCTCGCGGGCGCACCGCCATTGCCGTAGATTCGCCTCGCTAACCGGCACAAAGGTCGGAACCACGTTTGCACCTGTGCCCGAGGCACGCACACAGAAAGCAGACATGGACACCGCAGCAGTACCCGCCCGCTCCTCGTTTCGGCCGCTGGTCGCGCCAAGCTGGGCCGAACGCCTCTTCTTCCCCTTTGCGCTCTACGTCGCCATCGGCGCGGTATGGATGGTGAGCGGCGCCGGCGGACCGAGGGTTACCTTCTATGTCGGGCTGATCTCCAAGCTGCCGGCGCAGCTCGGCTGTATTTTCATTGTGGCGCTCACCGCGCGGCGCATGGCCCCCGGTCCGCTGCGCTCGGCATGGCGGTCCCTCGCCATCGCACTCACGCTGTATTTCATAGCCGACTTCATCGGCTTCGTCTCCTGGCTCGTGGGGGTCGATCCCTTCCCGGGCCCGTCCGACATCCTCTATTGTGCATTTTATCTGCCGCTTGCGGCCTCGGCGCTGTGGTTGATCCGCGCAGCCGCGGTGCGCGTACCGTGGATCCAGCTGTCCCTGGACGCCACCATCTTCGTCGTCGGCTTCGGCGCGGTGTTCTGGTACCTGGTCGTCCAGCCGGCGGCCATCCACGCCAATCTCGGGCTCCTCAAGGAGGCTCTGAGCGAAGCGTATCTGGCGCTCGACAGCTTCTCCCTGTTGCTCCTCGGCGTGCTGGTTCTCACCGGTTCGAGCACTGCCAGCGGGTGGCGTATTCCGCTGTTGCTGCTCAGCGGTTTCGCCACCATGTTTCTCGCCGACATCATCTGGTCTCTCGGCAAGGTGAACGGCTATTACGTGCCCGGAGGACTTCAGGATGTTCTGTACCTGTCCTGTTACGTGCCGATGGCGGCTGCGGCGCGCGCGCAGGTACGAGCGGTCACCCAGCCCGCACGCGTGACATCACGCACCTCGGGCGCGCTCGCGCGGTCGATGCCGTACGCGGCGATGGCAGCGGCGTTTCTGGTGCTGATATATCTCAGTCGCGGCGGCCTCGGCGGCCAGGCAACTCGGATGATCGGCATTGTGTTCGCGCTCACCCTGCTGCTGATGTTCCGTCAGGCGGTAGTGCTCCGCATGGCGGAGGAGCATTATGCGTCGCTGGTCGCGAACGCCTCCGATGTGATCATGATCGTCGGCACCGATGGGGTGGTGCGCTTCGCCTCGCCCGCCGCTACGCGCACCCTGGGCCTGAAGCCCGAGGAGATCACCGGCAAGAGCCTTGCCGAGCTGTGGGGCGGCGAAGACGGCGAACGGCTGCGGAGCTTTCTGGAGGAAATCGCGCGCACGACTTCCGGGGTCGTGGGCCCGGTCGAGCTGCGGATGGAGCGCGCGGCCCGGGTGATCGAGGGTGTGGGCAGCAACCTCGGCAACGACCCGGCGGTGCGCGGACTGGCGCTCAACTTCCGCGACATCAGCGAACGCAAGGTGCTGGAGGAAAAGCTGCGCCAGCTCGCCTTCCACGATCCGCTGACGCTGCTCGCGAACCGCAACCTGTTTCGCGACCGCGTAGAGCACGCCCTCACCCGCGCTCAGCGTGGCGAGCGCGGCGCAGCGGTCATGTTCCTCGACGTCGACAACTTCAAAAACATCAACGATTCGCTCGGACACGACGCCGGCGACCGGCTGCTGCAGGCAGTGGCACAGCGCATCATTCAGATGACCCGATCTTCCGACACCGTCGCGCGGCTCGGCGGCGATGAGTTCGGGGTGCTGCTGGAAGGCGTCGGGTCGGCTGGGGAAGTGCAGCGCGTCGCCGATGCGCTGGTCGAGTCGCTCGGAGCCCCCTTCCTGCTCGATGGTCGCGAGGTTCGTGTGACGGCGAGCGTCGGGGTGGCGTTCTCCGCCGACGACACCACCGCCAAGGCGCTGCTCAGCAACGCCGATCTGGCCATGTATCACGCCAAGGCTGCGGGCAAGAACCGCCACGTCACCTTTCAGCCGCGGATGCAGACGCTGCTGCACGAACGCCTGCGGCTCGAGGCTGACATCGGCCGCGCGCTCGAGAGGGAGGAGTTCTTTCTGGAATACCAGCCGATCGTGGACCTTGGCACTCGGGTCCTGCTCGGTGTCGAGGCGCTGGTTCGCTGGCGCCATCCCGAGGCCGGCGTGCTGATGCCCGCCAGCTTCATTCACGTCCTCGAGGAGTGCGGTCAGATCGCAGCCCTGGGCCGCTGGGTGCTGCAGCAGGGGTGCCGCGACGTCTGCGCCTGGCGAGGCGCGATCGCCGGGCCGTCCGGATTGCGCCTCGCCGTGAACATCTCGGCGCGTCACCTCCAGCACGGCGAGCTGGTACGCGACGTTCTGGCGGCGCTCGAGGCCTCGGGATTCGAGCCCGGCAATCTCGTCATCGAGCTGACCGAAAGCACCATGATGTACAACACGGAGGTCAACCTCGAGCGCTTTCATCGCCTCAAGGCACTTGGGGTGAAGGTCGCGATCGATGACTTCGGCACCGGCTACTCGTCCCTGTCCTACCTGCACCGCTTCCCGATCGACATCCTGAAAATCGATCGCTCGTTCGTCAACGGCCTCACCAGCTCGGATGACGGCCCGGACCTTGCGCGCGCGGTCATCATGCTGGGGGAAACCCTGGGGCTCGACACGGTGGCGGAAGGGATCGAGCTCGAGCCGCAGGTCGACGCTCTGCTCGCGCTGGGCTGCGTCGCGGGGCAGGGATTTCTGTTCGCTCCGCCTCGCACTCTCGAAGAGCTGTCGCAAAGCCCGTTGGTCGCCCGCCGCAACACCCTGTGGACCGCGCAGGCTCTCGGCGAGCACCTGTCGGCAACCGGCCGATTCAAGGCACTGCAGGCCAAGCGCTCATAGCTGAGCCATCGCGTCGGATGTACCATTGCCGGAAAGCCACTGCCTTTCCGCAGGACTAATGAGTAATCCACCCTCGGGCACCAGCGCGCACGTGCCGATCGACGTGCATTGGGTCGGCGGCCTCGCCTTCGAGGCCGGTCGGCCCGATGGACCCAGGATTCGCATCGACGGAGATGCGCAAAGCGCGCCCAGCCCGTTCGATGCGCTGCTCGCTGCGATCGCGACCATTCTGCAAAAGCAACGCACGCCCGTGCGTGCGCTCGACGTGCGCGTCGAGGCGAATCGAGTTGAGTCGACTCCGCGCCGACTGGCATCGGCCGTTCTGCACTTCGGCATCACCGCGCCTGGGACGACGATCGAGAAGGCGATGCGAGCCGTCGAGCTCTCGGTCACGAAGTACTGCAGTGTTCGCTCTTCTCTCATCGCCGATGCCTCGGTAAGCTGGTCGGTGGAGCTGAAAACGTAACGGAGACGAATACCATGTGCAACATCGACGGCGCGCTCTCACGGGTGACGATAGAGGGCGCGCGCTACCCGGAGAAGCTGCAGAAGCTGGTGGATCGATAGCGGTGTCGACCCAGCGTCCTTCCCGCAGCCGAATCCGATTCCGCTGGCTCGCAAGCCTCACGTGCGCCGCGCTCGGCGCGTGGCTGCCGACGACCGCGGCTCTCGCCGGCGGCGGCGATGATACCGGCTTCAAGCTGAGCGTCGGCCTCCAGGGGCTGCCTGATTACTTCCCCGGCCTCCTCGGCAACGGATACATCGCAACGTTGACCGCGCCGCGCGGCACGGAGCCGGCGCAGACCTACATGGTCGCGCTCATGGATTACACCCCTGGGGATGTTTCCCGTCCCGCGCTCGTGCCCGGATGGACCGGCATCGACTTCAATCCGGGTGGCGCCGGCTCGGGGCATACCTGGCTCAACCGTTCGCCCCTGACCGCGGCGGATTTCGCGGACTACCGACAGGTGCTCGACCTGCATGAGGGAACGCTGACGACGCGCTATCGCTACGTGGATTTCGGGCGGGAGACGGGAATTGAGGTCGTTACTCTCGTCAGCGAGGCTTCGCCGCACATCGCGGCGACTCGCATCAGCATCACGCCGGATTACGACGGTTGGGTGCGCCTCTCGTTCCCCCTGACGCTCTGGACACAGCACACGCCGAGATTTCCTCTGGCCCGCATGAGCGGACCCGAGATGGAGCAGGCCCTGGCAAAGGACGGCCTCTCGCTGCAGCCGCACCCGCCGGCCACGGCGGATCGCGCCGCCATCTGGTATCCCGGCTATATCGCGATCGGCGCGACTTCGGGCGATGCCAGGTCGCGCACGCTCAGCCTGACCGGGCGTGCCGCGAATGGCCTCGGGATGGCCATGGCTGCGGCCATCGGTCTACCGGCGCACGCGCATGCAACGAGAGTGACCTTGCGCCGAGGGAAAAATCAACTGGTCCTCGAGGTCGCCCTGCGCGTTGCGCGGGGCCACACCTACGCCTTCACGAAGTACGTTGCGATGTCGCGCGCGGGTTGGGGTGGCGGGGCTGCAGTGGACCTGACCCTGGCGCGCCTGGCGCGTGAGCGCGGGTTCGCTCGTCTCCTCCTGGAAAATCGCGCTGCCTGGCGCACGCTGTGGCAGCCTGACATCGTGATCGATGGTGACCCCAAGGCGCAGCAGGTCGCGCACTCGGCGCTCTATTATCTCATCGTCAACACGACTCCCGACACGGCTTGGGCCCCTGGCCCCTGCGGGTTGACCCCCTGCTATGCGGGCCACGTATTCTGGGACAGCGATACCTGGATGTTTCCGGCCCTGCTCCTCCTTCATCCGCGCCGCGCGGAATCCCTGGTCGCGTACCGTCAGCGCACGCTGCCGGAAGCCCAGCGACGGGCGCGGCAGCACGGATTCGCCGGGGCCATGTATCCCTGGGAGGCCGACCCCCAAAATGGCCGCGATACGACGCCACACTCGGCTATCGTACTTTCGGACAGCGAGATCCACGTCAATGCGGAGGTGGCTTTCGCTCAGTGGCAATACTATCTCGCGACGCTCGACCGCAACTGGCTGGCTACGCGCGCCTGGCCGGTGATCCGAGCGGTCGCGCGCTTCTGGGCAAGCCGGTCGACCTACGATGCCCGCACCGCGCGTTATGAGATCCTGCACGTCACCTCGGTTTCCGAGTCGGATTCGGACATACCGAACGATACCTATACCAACATGGAAGCGGCGCAGGCCCTCAGGATCGCCACGACCGCTGCCACGGTGCTCGGTGCTCGCGCCGATCCGAGCTGGGATCGCATCGCCCGCGGGATGTACATTCCACTCGCGCCGGACGGCGCGCATCACCTGCCGTTCGATCCGTCGGTGGTAGTGCGTGGCAAGCACAGGGCCGGTCCGCTGCCTCTACTCTTCCTCCCCGCACTCGACCTGCGGCTGTCCGCGCAGCTGCGACAGGGCGATTTCGACTACGCCATCAACCCGAAACCGCCGGCATCGGCCGGCAGCTTCAGCATGGCCATGTTGCCGGCGGTGGCCGCCGCAGATGAGGTTGGCCGCGGTGACAGCGCCGCGGCATGGCTCGATTTGTATGTGACCGGCGGCACGCTCAACCCCCCCTTCAATATTCGCACCGAGACTGCCGACAACGAGGTTGGGCCCTTCCTCACGGGCACCGGCGCCTACCTGCAGGGTCTCACGTACGGCCTCACCGGCTTACGGATCCGTCAGTCCGGGCTGGTCGACGCCTATGCGCCCGTCCTACCGCAGGGCTGGCACTCCCTGACGCTGCGCGATGTCACTTTCCGAGGCCGGCACTTCGACGTCCGCGTTACGCGAGACCAATCAGGAGCGGCCCGCCTGAGCATGGCGGATCATTAGGGTCAGCTCGCAAGGGCGATTTCCACGCGCTTGTTGTGCTTGCCTTCGTTGCGTATGCGCGTCACGCGAATGCCGCCGATCTCGGCGATGTTGCGCACGTGCGTCCCTCCGCACGGCTGCAGATCGATGCCCGGAATCTTCAGCAGCCGTACACGGCCGGCGCCGCGCGGCGGTTGCACGCTCATGGTCTTGACGAGCTCCGGCTGCGCCTCGAGCTCTTCATCGCTGATCCAGACGGTTTCGGTGGCTACGCCCGATGCGATCAGGGCATTGGTCTCCCGCGTGATGCGCTCGGCATCGAGCAGGCTCATATCGACGTCGAAGTCGAGGCGCGCCTTGTCGGGAGCAATGTTGCCGCCAGATACTGGAGCGACGACGACACAGGACATCAGATGCAGCGCCGTGTGCAGACGCATGAGCGAATACCGGCGCGTCCAGTCGATCTCCAGCAGGATGCCCTCGCCCGGCTCCGGACGGGACGTGCCCGCAACGGGAACGTGAATAACACTGCCCGGCATCTCACCCTTGCGGGTATCCGCGATGCCAATCCGCTCACCGTTCTCACGAACCAGCACGCCGCTATCGCCAGGCTGGCCGCCTCCGAGCGGATAGAAGATCGTCCGATCGAGCTCGATGCCGCGCTCACTCACCGCGAGAACGCGCGCCGTGGCGCTCTTGAGATAGGCATCGTCCCGGAACAGAAGCTCGGTATTCAAATGCTGTGCTCCTTCTACTCGTATGCAGGCGCCTGCCCAGGATGATACTGCCGCTCGATGTGGCCCTGGAGCTGCGACTTGTAGTAGTACACCGGGCGCAGCGCGCCCATCGCGTAGTCGGTCGCCTCGTCGTCGAAGTGCGGCGAAGCAGGATTGCCGCTTTCGCCGCCGGCAGTAATGGCCCAGGCGCGCACCTTGGGTCCGAATTCCACGACCGCCACGAAGCTGTTGCCCATATCACCGTACCGCTTCCTGGTGTTCGGGTAGGCGTGTGCGCCGAAAGCGGCCAGAGAGCCCCAGTGCGAGGAAGTGAAGGGCACCGGAATACTCGGCTTGGAGTCGTCGAAGCTCGGACTGATGTCGTCGTTGATGCGCTGGAACCGGTTGATCTGGCCCCACGGGGTCTGCCAGCCGCCGAAATTCGCCGCCAGCCGGTCCGATGCTGCCGCCAGGGATGCCAGCAGCTCCCGATGCGTCGCATGCCGTACCACATAGTCTTCGGGCGAAATGCCCAGGCCGTCGGCTCGAGCCTGCACATGAGCGAAGATATCCTCGCCCCAGAACACGGCGAGAGAGGTCGCGATGGAATTGACGCCCCAGCGATAATCCCAAGCGCGCAGGACTGCGATCTGCGCGGTCACCCGCGCCCTGAGCGGATCCGACACGGACGAAGCGTCGTAGGCCTGCATCAGAACCGGAATCATGGTGGCGAACGCGGGCAGGTAGCTGTCGAATGCCGCCGCGGTCAGCGACGCCATGGTCCAGTCCCTGCCGCCGGTCAGCACTCTCAGGGCGTGATAGCCGCGCGGACTCTCCTCCGTGCTCCTCTCCACGTACTTCGGGAAGTCCCGCCGCTTCGGGCTGTATGGGCCGGCCGCCGACCACGGCCAGTTGTTGGAATTGTAGAGCCAGCCGTTCGGCGGATTGAGCAGGTGCGGAGTCTCGGCGAGGGTCAGCAGACCATGGAACGCGGTGGCCGGGTCGCTGCCGTCGACCGGCTTGCCCCAGTCGAAGGAATCGCTGCGTCGCGGGATCCAGTCCGAGTGCCAATAGGCGATGTTGCCCTCGCTGTCCGCGAAGATGGTGTTGTTCGATGAATTGGTATGCAGTTGCATGGTTTTGCGGAACTGCGCATAGTCCCTGGCCTTGGTGCGGGTGAAATCCTGGATGAGCGCGAGTACCGGGCGCTGCATCAGGTTGACCGTCTCCCACCTGTTGCCGATCCGGGCGATGACCGGCCCGTGCCGGGTGTAATAGGCGGTGAACGCCCTTGCGGCCATGCCACTCGGTGTCTTGTAGCGCACGACGATGCGGCGCGTCGTGACGGGTAGCTCCCGGTCTCCATAACGGTAGTAGTAGCGGCCGCCGCTCCGGGTGACTGTCTCGAGGAACCAGGAGATATTCCGTACGCCGCTCGAGGTGTGCATCCAGCCGGCCGTCGCGTTGAATCCCTGATAGACGAAGAACTGGCCCCAGGTGGCGGCGCCATAGGCGTCGAGTCCCTGCCCGCTCACCATCTGCAGCTCGGAACGGAAATAAAACGAGGTGTGCGGGTTGATCCAAAGCAACGCGTGGTGATCCAGGGTGATTGACGGGGAAATGGCGATACCGTTCGAGCCCTGAGACTCGGGCGGCGGCAGCGCGGCGCCGGCGGCCGGCGCGGAGGGGGCCCGCTGCCCGCCATAGAATGCCGCCAGCCGCGGCACGTCCACTCCTGTCTCGATGTCGCCGCCAATGCTGCCTTCGGTAAAGGCGAGCGCCATCCAGGGCTCGAAATGCGTGATGACTCGCGGCCTCACCTCGGGGTGCGTGTAGAGATAGTAGTTGAGGCCGTCGGCGAAGGCGTTCATGAGCTTTTTGAGCCATGCCGGGCTGTGCGCGTACTCCGCCTGGACGGTCTGCGGATCGACGAACAGCTGGCTGCGCAGATCGAGGTAGATCGATGACTCACCGTCCGCCTGCGAATGCCAACCGAGCGCATCGATATAGTTCGATTCGACTCTGTTGAAGTCGTCCTCCGCCTGCGCGTACTCCATACCAAACACCGCGTCGGCGTCCGTCTTGCCGTATACGTGGGCGATGCCCCAGTTGTCACGGTATATGGTGACGTTGCGCGCCTCTCGCTGCCACCGGGCGACGTCGCGGGTGCCAGTGGTCGCGGCGGCGCAGGGCAGCGCGCAGGCACTCGCCACGGTCAGTTGCAGCAGTGCAATGAGCACCGGTCTCATCATTGATCACGGCTCCGGCTGGCGGACGGCCAGCGCGTCGGGGACGATGGGCGCGCCGGTACAATGCGAACGGCCCCGGAACAGCGCGACCGCCTCGCCGTGCTGATTGGATACCACGATCTCATAGATTCCGCTTCGCTTCGAGCGCCAGAGCTCGCGTGCCTGCGCGGTCAATTCGTCATTCACGCGGGCGGGAGCCAGAAAATCGATCGACGCCGCCGCTGCGACGGTGACGGCATTGTAGGTATTGCAGGCTACCGCGAATGCGCTGTCCGCCAGCGCAAAGACGATGCCGCCATGGCAGATGCCATGACCATTGACCATGTCCGGCCGGACGGTCATCCGCAGACGCGCCGAGCCCGGCTTTACGTCTTGCATCCGCATGCCGAGACTTCTCGATGCCTCGTCTCCCGCGAGGAGCGCCCGAGCGCAGAGCTCCGCGAGGCGTTGCCCCTCCGGCGCAGGCTGCGACGCCTCACGCGAGGCATTCTCTGAGGTCATGTGGATTCGCCTCCCCGCGGCAAGGCGAATAATTATAGCCGAGGGCGGTGCAGCCGCCGGGAGCTGGGTCGCCAGCGGCCACCGCGGCATTGCAACCATTCAGCGACTTCGGGGTTCTAAAGGACATGCCAGGGCCTCGGGCCAGGCTCGCAGAATTACCGTATCGGGTCTCGATTCACCGCTGAAGGTACTCGTCATGGCCAAACCGGCAGCCAGATTCATGCTGATCCTTGCCGCAATCCTCGGCACATCGGTCGCGCTGGCAGCGCAGAGGACCTTCGACAAGCGCCTGGATGCGCCGCCGGGCGGCGGGCTGACATTCGACGCCGATGTCGGCTCGGTGGCGGTCACGGGAGGGGATGTCTCTCAGGTCGTCGTTCACGCCGACCTCGAGGGCTCCGAATCCTTTCTGAATCGGATCCACATCAGTGCGGAGCAAACCGCATCCGGAGTGACCATTCGGGTTCACATGGACCACAATAGCTGGTTCGATCTCCTCGTCCTCGGGTCGAACCGGGTGCAATTCACGGTCGAGGTACCGCGCACCTATCCCGTCGACCTGCGAACCTCGGGCGGTAGCCTCGACGTGCGGGATCTGAACGCCCCGGTGCGCGGGAAGACCTCAGGCGGCGGCATCCACGTACAGGATGTAGTGGGCACGGTCAACGTGCATACCTCCGGAGGCGGCATCAGCGCGGAGCGGGTCAAAGGCTCGGCCAGTTTGAGCACGTCGGGCGGAAGCATAGATGCCAGCGATTCGACCGGCGATCTCGATGTCAACACCTCGGGCGGCGGTATCCGCATCCTGAACGACGACGGAAAGATCGACGCTCACACCTCCGGAGGCAGCATACGGGCGGAATTGCACACGAACGATGGCATCAACCTTGATACCTCCGGAGGCAGCATCACGCTGATGCTGCCGCAGAGCGCGCACGCCTCGATCAACGCGGAAACGAGCGGCGGCGACGTAACCTCCAATCTTCCCGTCACCACGACAGGAACCGTGAGCGGCAGCCATTTGCACGGCACCATCGGCGGCGGCGGCCCGGCGATTGATCTCCACACATCCGGTGGCAGCATCCGCATCGAGCCCGAAAGCTGAGCGCGCTCCCAGCGAGCGGCGCGCGACTCAGAGGGCGGAGCCGCATGTCGGCGTATCACAGGAATCCAGCTCTTCGATCTGCACGGTCGTATGCTCGACGCGCAACCGTTCCCGCAGCCGTTCGTGGATCAACTTCGGTACCCCCCAGCCCTGGACGCCAGGGGCGATGCAGGCATGCAGAGTGATCGTGGGGCGCTCGCCGGTCATCGACCAGACGTGGATGTGATGGACCTCGACGAGTCCGGGAACGTGACCGATCAGTTCCGCCTCGATGTGTTTGACATCGAACCCGGGTGGGACGCTCTGCAAGAGCACATCGGCCGACTCGCGGGTGAGCGCCCATCCGGAACGGAGGATGAGCGCGGACACCAGCAGGGACAGCAAAGGATCAACCACTATCCACCCCTCGCGCAGGATCAGCAGCGCTGCGACGGTGGCCGCTACCGAGCCCAGCAGGTCGCTCAGCACATGCGCCCGCGCGCCGCGCTCGTTGAGCGAACGAGCGCCGGAAAGCGCCCAAAGGGCCGCGAGGTTGGCGGCCCCTCCTATGACGGCGACTCCGAGCATCCACCGACCGTTGACCTGTGGCAGGTACATGAGGCGCCGGATCGCCTCGTATACGACCCAGATCGTCAGCAGCAACAGCGCCTGCCCATTGATGAACGCCGCGAGCGGCTGGTAGCGCCGGTGGCCGTAGGTGCGCCGATCATCGGGCGGCCGGCGGCCCCAACGGATGGCAACGACGGCCAAGGCCAACGACGCCGAATCCGCGAGCATATGCGCGGCCTCGGCAAGGAGAGCGATCGAGTTCGCGAGGTACCCGCCGACGGCCTCGACGACCGTAAAGCTTCCGAGAATGAGCAGCGCAATGAGCAGCCGATACTCGCCGACATCATGCCTGTGGCCATGCGCGCCGTGGCCGTGCCCATGCCAGTGAGCCGGATGCGCAGGGTGGCCCGCGTGATGGTGATCGCCGTGATTCTCGTTCGAGTGCGGCATGAGCTCGGAACCCCTGTTTCGGGGTGTATACTTGAAACCCTGTAACCACTTCAGGGTCAAGCCCCATGAATCGCGCAATCACCATTGGCGCCCTGGCGCGCGACACGGAGTGTCCGCCGGAGACGATCCGCTATTACGAGCGCCAAGGCCTGCTCCCCCCGGCCACTCGTAGCGCAGGCAACTATCGGCTTTATGGCGCCGCGCACCTGGAGCGGCTGGTATTCATCAGAAACTGCCGCTCGCTCGACATGACCCTGGACGAGATCAAGCAGCTGCTGCGATTCCGTGACGAGCCGCAATCGGAGTGCGGCGCGGCGCACGCCCTCATCGATGAGCACATGGTGCACATCGGCGAGCGCATCGCAGAGCTGGAGCAGCTACAAACCCAGTTGCAGGCTCTGCGCCGCCAATGTCAGCCCGTCGGCGAGGCAAAGAAGTGCGGCATTCTCGATCGACTGGAGCAGAAGTCTGCGGGTTCGTCGCGCGGGACGAAGCCCAAAGCCCACATCCGCGGGGCCCATGGCCCGACCACGTAGCCCGGGTGAAGCGACGCCGCTCACTCTGCGGCGAGGCGCCGGTGAATATCGAGGACCTCCAGGAACGCTTCCGCAGCGGGCGCGGTATAGCCGTCGGAGCGGCGAATGACACTCAGCGGCCGGCGGATGGTGAGCGGCTTCACGGGCAGGCTCACCAGCTCTCCGGCTGCCAGCTCCCTTGGCATGCACACGCGCGGCAGCCAGGCGACGCCGCCGCCATGGACTGCAGCCTGCTTGATCGCCTCCGTGCTGCCGAACTCCATGATGTACCCCGGGCGGACGCCGTGGCGCTTCAGGCGCGTTTCGACCAACTCCCGGGTGCCGGAGCCGGGCTCGCGCATCAGCAGCGCCTGGCCGGAGAGATCGGCAGGGAGCAGCCGCTTCTTGCCGCTCAACGGATGATCCCTTGACGCCACCGGCACGATCTCGTCCTCGATGAACCGATCCACGCGCAGATCCGGCACGTGCAGCGGCCCCTCGGTGAAGCCCAGCATGAAGCGCAGGTCGTGCACGCCCTGCGACACCTGCTCGGTATTGCCGACGAACATCGATATTCCGACGGAGGGGTGACTGCGGCGAAAGCGGGCCAACAGACTCGGCAGGATGTAGGTTCCGACGGTGTTGCTGGCGCCGATCGACACGTGGCCCTGGCGCGCAT
>Ga0335075_10000872_pt1 | contig 51227 bp, 44 predicted proteins | sample Lox_Sample_24_FD_206723 | JGI IMG/M metagenome (GOLD analysis project Ga0335075, IMG submission 206723) | Soil microbial communities from Loxahatchee National Wildlife Refuge, Florida, United States - Lox_Sample_2.4 | ecosystem: Environmental > Terrestrial > Soil > Wetlands | place: USA... | reverse complement strand
CCGCCCTCTTTAACGCGTGCAAAAATTCCTCTCGAACCAGAGCGATTCTTTCCTTGGTTTCCGTTGGTATGACTTGCCTGTAATTCGGATAATTGCCCTCGATCAGCTTCGTTATGAGAAGAACCGAAAACCCCTTCTCATCTTTCAACGCTATGGATGCCTGGTTGTCTCCGAACCTGATTTCCGCTTCTCCCTTTTCCTGCAACAGGCGGTCCAATTCGCCAACCGCTTTAGCCGGTACTATAAATTCGCCGCTGCTCTTTTCCGATATGTCCGCTTCCTCATCCGCCAGCGCCAAACGCCTGCCATCGGTGGCCACCATCGTCATTTTATTGTCCTTGAGGCTTAAGAAAATGCCGTTCAACACGTACCTCGATTCGTCGGTCGATACTGCAAACTTCGTTTTCCTCATCATCGCCTTGATGGTTTCCTGCTGCAGCGAAACCTTTTTGTCATCTTTAAACTTTGGCAGAGGCGGAAATTCTTCGGCGCTCAGGCCGTGGATTTTGTAATAGGACGGTCCGCAACGAATGACCGTCACGTTCTTTTCGTCCGTTTCCATCTCGATCTCGCTTCCGTTGAGTTCCCGAACTATTCCGAACAGCTTTTTCACCGGGACCGTCGTTCCGCCCGCTTTTCTCACTTTCGCCTCGACAGCGCAAACCACCGTTACGTCGAGATCCGTGGCGGTGAACTCTACACGCTCCTTTTCAGCCCGCAGCAAAACGTTTGAGAGGATCGGCAGCGTGGTCCGCGCGCCAACCACATTTTGCACCGCCTGCAGGCCCGCGAGAATTTGCTCCTTCGATATCGTGAGGTTCATGTTCGGTTAATAGTAATCTTCTTTTTAAAAAACTCTCTTATTATTAAGGGCTGTGAATAAAGCAAACAACTCTGCCTGTCAAGACTGGCACAGCGTTTCCTGAACGGTCAGCCACTGTGCAACTCAAGGTAAAGAAACCAAAAAATTTGAAAAGTCCAAGTTGTTGGCAAAATTTCCAGCTAATTCACAACCAATTAAAAGACCATTCAAAGAGTTGTTGAATGAAAATTTCGCCGAAACAACTGTTTTACTTCTTTTTCAACCTGAAGTTCACGTCGTCGTAAATATTGTTGAGAAAGACGCTTAAAACGGATTTAAAAGGGATGATTCGACGAATCCCGAGCGTCGAACACCAAACCTTCTCAACAGTAAATCCAAAATCCTCCGCCAGATGATCAAAGCTGGCCCGGGTAAAATGCCGGTAATGCTGCGGATGGTTCATGCCCGAATAAGAAAAAGCGTACGGTACAGCCCCATTAAAGATTCCGCCTGGGACGAGAATGCGGTGCACTTCGTTCACCACCTTGTACGTGTCGGGCAAATGTTCCATCACCTGGACCATCAGTACTTCGTCGATGCTTCCATCCTCAAACGGCCACGGAAATTGATTCAAGTCGAGTTTTTTGATTTCCCTCGCATGCGAGATCGTTGACAGGTTGCACGAATAATTATCGTAATTCTCATAACCTTCACGAAAATCTCGACCGCAGCCTAAATTGACTTTTCTCATAGGGGATTAAAGGTAATTCTCGGCTATTTCAGCCTTAAAAAAAATAAACAAAAGGACCCTTTTCTGTAAACGCTTTTATCTTGAGCCCTTAACCTGTTCGAGAACCAACTGAAGTCCCCTGCCGCCTCCGCCTGGCCCGATTGAGAATTTCCGGCAAAGACCCGCAAACGAAATCAACCTCTTCCATGGTTGTCTCGCGGCCAAGCGAAAAACGAACCAGCGAATTGGCCAACTCAGGCTGTCCTATGGCCACGATGACGTGGGAAGGCTCTAAAGAACCAGCCGAACAAGCTGATCCGCTTGAAGCACAAATGCCTTCAACATCCAAACCGGCCAAAAGAACAATGCTGTCAGAACCGTGAACGATAAAGGAGACCGTGTTTGGCAGGCAATTCTCTTGAGGACTGACCAACTCGCAGCCATCCATAGCCCGGATTGTAGAAGACAATTTTTCAGCGAATAGCTGCAGCCGGTGGCTGTCAAAAACAGGGGGTTTAACGAACTTCTCCAGCGCGGCCACCAGACCAGCAATTCCAGCGAGATTTTCAGTTCCCGCCCGCCGTTCATTCTCATGGCTGCCGCCCAATAGAATCGGTTCCGGATGCAACGGCGACCGGATCCAAAGCAGTCCCGCGCCCTTAGGACCGTGAATCTTGTGCGCGCAGACCGAAACAAGGTCTGCGTTAAATTGGCCAATATTTTCAAATGACCGTTTGCCAAACCATTGGACCGCGTCTGTATGAAAGATAATCCCGAGCCTTCGGCAGATGGCGCCTAACTCGGAGACCGGTTGGATCGTTCCAATCTCGTTGTTCGCCGCCATAATCGAAACCAGGACGGTATTAGGTCGAATGGCCCGTTCCAAATCCTCCGGGGAAACGCGCCCATGTCGATCCACAGGAAGCCGCGAAACCTCGAATCCCTCATGTCGTTCCAGATAATCAAAGCAATTCAAAACCGCATGATGCTCCACCGATGAAGTGATTAAATGCCTTCCTTTCGCTTTCAGCAGCCGCGCTGTTCCCAGAATGGCGAGATTGTTCGATTCCGTCCCGCCACTGGTAAAAATAATCTCGCTGGGTTTAGCCCCCAAAAGCCGCGCGGCTCGGTCCCGCGCGTCATCCAAAAGCGCTCGAGCCCTCCTGCCAACACCGTGAACACTCGAAGGATTTCCCCATACTTCGCCCAAAAACGGCAGCATCGCCTCACGCACCCCCGCGTCCAGCGTCGTCGTCGCATTGTAATCAAAATAAATCGTGCGAGGCATCGTTCCGGTATCTCAAAAAATCGTCATTAACCGTGAGATTAAATGATAGCAGTAAATGAAAGTTCACCCTAATATTATTTCCCGCTGAAAACGAAAATAAAAATCTGCGGCATTACGAATCCCGCCGATGCGCAAGCCGCCGTCGCCGCGGGCGCCGATGCTTTGGGCTTTATCTTCTATGAAAAGAGCCCGCGTTACGTTCCGCCGGCCCAGGCGGCGGCCATTTCCAGGCAGTTGCCGTCATTCGTCATGCGCGTCGGCGTTTTTGTGAATGCTCCGGAAGATTCCGTATTTAGCGCCATCAGGCAATGCGGATTAAGCCTGTTGCAATTTCACGGGGACGAGACGCCCGCCTTTTGTGCGCAATTCGGCCTCATGAGCATGAAAGCGTTTCGCGTCCATGGCCGGGAAACACTCACGGAAATTCCAAAATATGTCACCGATGCCTATCTGCTCGACGCCTATTCCTCCACGACGCTGGGCGGCACAGGCGAAAAATTCAATTGGGACCTGGCTGTCGAAGCGCAAAAATTTGGCAAGCCTGTCTTCCTGGCCGGTGGTCTGAACGCAGAAAACGTGGCAGGCGCCATTCTCAAAGTCCGGCCATTTGGGGTGGACGTATCGAGCGGCGTCGAAAGCGCGCCCGGAATAAAGGACCATGAGAAAGTCAGAGCGTTTATCGCCGCCGCCCGCTCCGTATGAAAGACGAAAAAATCCGCTGTCCCTGGTCAACAGACGACTTCTATAACCGCTACCACGACGAAGAATGGGGCGTGCCCATCCACGACGACCGCACCCTGTTTGAGTTTCTCATCCTCGAGGGCGCGCAGGCCGGGCTCAACTGGCGGACCATCCTGAACAAACGCGAGAATTATCGAAAAGCGTTTGACCAATTCGACCCGGAAAAAGTCGCGCGATATAGTGTGGCGAAAGTGGCGAAGCTGATGAGCAATGAAGGAATCATTCGCAACCGCTTGAAGATCCAGTCGGCGATTCAAAATGCCAGGGCGTTCCTAAAAGTCCGGGATGAATTTGGGACTTTTGACGCATACTCGTGGCGATTTGTGAATGGCAAGCCTATCATCAACCATCGTAAAAGCATGAAGGAAGTGCCCCCGCGAACGGCCATTTCCGACGCCCTAAGCAAGGATTTGCTCAAGCGCGGCTTTAGATTCGTCGGCTCGACCATTTGTTATGCCCACATGCAGGCCGTGGGAATGGTGAATGACCACCTCGTAACATGTTTCAGGCACAAGGAACTGTCGCGCTGACAACAAAACCTTTGCCCAGGCAGCCCCTTTACGCGAAAATCTCCTGATGAGCTCAATAGCTGCGGAAACTTTGCCGGACGCCCAGGGCCATTTTGGCCCCTACGGTGGACGCTTCGTGCCCGAAACCCTCATGCACCCGCTGAAGGAATTGGAGGAGGAATATTTCCGGGCGCAGCATGACCCCGAATTTCAGCGTGAGCTTTCCTACTATCTCACCGAATTTGTTGGGCGGCCCACACCGCTTTATTTAGCCGAGCGCCTCACACGAGACCTGGGCGGCGCAAAAATTTATCTCAAGCGCGAGGACCTCAACCACACCGGCGCCCACAAAATCAACAACGCCATGGGCCAAATCCTTCTCGCGAAGCGCATGGGCAAAACGCGCATCATAGCCGAGACCGGAGCCGGCCAGCACGGTGTGGCTACTGCCACCGTGGCGGCGATGTTCGGCCTCAAGTGTGTCATTTACATGGGCGCGGTGGATTGCCGCCGCCAGGAACTGAACGTGTATCGCATGAAAATGCTCGGCGCCGAAGTAGTGCCCGTCCATGCCGGCCAAAAAACGCTCAAAGAGGCCGTGAACGAAGCCATGCGCGATTGGGTCACAAATGTCCGCAGCACTCATTACATCCTCGGCACCGCGTACGGCGCGCATCCGTATCCGGTCATGGTCCGCAATTTCCAGCGCGTCATCGGCGATGAGGCCCGCGCACAAATTCTGGAGAAGGAAAATCGCCTTCCGGATTTGCTCATCGCTTGTGTCGGTGGCGGCTCAAATGCCATTGGACTTTTTTATCCATTCCTCGACGACGAAGCCGTGAAGATGGTTGGGGTCGAAGCCGGCGGTCTGGGCATCAAGCCCGAAAAACATGCGGCCCGATTTCAAGGCGGATCTCTTGGTGTGCTGCAAGGCACCCGCAGTTACATCCTGCAGGACAAATTCGGCCAGATTCAGCTCACGCACAGCGTCAGCGCCGGTCTGGACTACGCCGCGGTAGGCCCTGAGCACGCGCTCCTCCGCGACAACAACCGAGTGGAATACACTTACGCGACAGACGAGCAGGCCCTGGATGCCTTCATGAAACTGGCGCGGCTGGAAGGCATCATCCCCGCGCTCGAAAGCGCCCACGCCGTGGCCGAAGTCATCCAACGCGCCCCGAAAATGAAGAAAAGCTCGCTCGTCATCGTGAACCTCTCTGGACGCGGTGACAAAGACGTCTCCCAGGTTGCAGCCAAAGTGAAATTGCAAATGCCCGAGTGACCGGTTAACTTATTCCTATGCGGCTTCAGACAGAACATCGTTTCAGCGTGCAGGACTATTACCGCATGGCGGAAACCGGTGTGCTGCGCCCCGGCTCGAGGGTCGAATTGCTCGAAGGAAAAATCAATGATATGTCACCGATTGGCCCTTTTCACGGCGCCCTTGTGAAACGCCTAAATCGCATTTTCAGTTCCAAGGCAAAGGGCCGATGGATCGTTTCGGCGCAAGATCCGTTGCGTGTTGATGACTTTTCAGAGCCACAACCGGACATCATGTTGCTGAAACTGTCGGCAGACGATTACGCCAGCCGTCATCCCGGTCCGGAAGATGTCTTTCTACTCGTCGAAGTGTCGGATTCAACCATTTATTTCGACCGTGGCGAGAAACTGCCCATTTACGGAAAAGCGGGCATTCCGGAAGTTTGGATCATAAACCTGAACGATCTGAAGGTTGAAGTTTATCGAGAGCCACACTTTACCGGCTATAGCAGCAAAGCGGTTCTACAGACGGGTGACAAGGCCAAGCCCTTAGCCTTTCCGGACGTTGCTATCAATGTTGCCGAACTGCTAAAACGCTAACGGATGCGGACATAATTGGTCTTTACATCTTTACACAGAATAAACATGGAAGTCCAATAGCGCAGCAAAGGAGCAAGAGCAAGATTGGCTTGGCGAAAAAGCGCCGCTTCATGGCGGTCAAACACCGAGAGAACAGGAGAGTTCTGTGCTGGATATCAGGCTATTGTAATGGTTTTTCTTTTTGGCAAATTCCTTTTTATTGTTTCAAATTGGGATTGATAGATATGAAATCACAATTCGCCTCCCGCCTCTCCGCCCTGATGGGATTCCTTGCCGTTGCCCTCGGCGCGTTCGGCGCACATAGCCTCAAATCTCTCCTCGCTCAGAATGGCACCGCAAACGTCTGGGAAAAAGCCGTCTTTTATCATTTCGTCCACACGGTAGTGCTCTTCGTCCTGGCGGGCCGAAAACCGTTTCAGGCCGGACCGTGGTGGTCCTTTCTCGTCGGCATATTTTTCTTCTCCGGCTCACTTTATCTCCTCGCCATTACCAATATCCTTTGGCTCGGCGCGGTCACTCCCATCGGCGGTTTGAGTTTCCTTCTTGGCTGGGCATGGCTGTTTTTCAGGCCATTAGTTTCGCAGGATTGAAGCTTGAAAATGCGGCCTTCACGGATAGCCTGAAATTGATTGAATCAGGCGAACCATTTCATTTTAACATCAGGCGCCCGGATCGCATGGCTGGCGCGGGCAATCCTGGCCGTTTTTTTGATCATCTCCGGCATGCCGGCGAGCCGGGCACAAACCCCGAACATCGAATCCTCGTCCACGAAACGCGTGTTGATGATTTTTAGCGAGGCGCGGGACCTGCCCGGAAACGTCCTGATGGAACAGGCCACAAAGCAGGATATGCTCACCCACAGCACCAATGGCATCGAGTTTTTCACTGAAAGCCTTGATGCCAGCCGCTTTCACAATCCGGGTTACAGCGCCGTCTTTGCCGATTATATCAGAAACAAATATTCCAGCCAAAAACTGGACCTGGTGATGATGTTCATGTCGCGGAATTTTGCGCTGGCCCGTGACATGAGCACGGCGCTGCCCACTAATATCCCTTCGGTTTGTGTCGTGCTTAATGATATGGAGGTTCCCAGCTCCGCCGGCCGGCCGTTCACCGGAATTTTTCAGCGTTCTGATATCGGCGGCACGTTCAAATTCATCTTCCGGCTGCAACCGGAAACCCGCCAGGTCGTGGTCATCGGCGGCGTCTCAGACAATGACCAGACCACGTTGGCTCGAATCGCGGAAATGGCCCGCACGGTAGATGGCGTCAAATTTGAGTTCTGGACCAATGCACCCGTGGATGAACAGTGCCGCGATGCTCAGGCTCTGACCGCCGGCACGGTCATTCTCCTGGCCTCGGTCCAACGCGACTCCGCAGGCCAGCCCTTCTACACATCGCAAGTCGCGCAAATGCTCGCCCCCGTCGCCGGCGTCCCGGTCTATGTGTTGGGCGAAGGGTCTATCGGCACCGGCGCCCTCGGCGGAAGTGTCGTTAATTTCGAGGGGCTCGGGGTCCATGCCGCCAGGCTGGCGCTGCTGGCCCTCAACGGCGCGCCGCTTGACCGCGTTCCCATTGAAGTTCGCACTAATGGAACGCCCATGGTGGATTGGCGGGCATTACAGCGTTGGGATATTGGAGAAAGCCGCCTGCCCGTCGGCTGCATCGTACGGTACCGGCCTTATTCACTGTGGGAGGAGCACCGAACGCTCATCATGATCGTAACGACCGGCCTGGTCGTGCAGGCCATCACCATCGTTGCCCTGCTGGTGCAACGCCGGTGGCATATTCGCGCCCAGGCACAGATTGAACGGCAAAGAACTGAACTCACGCACGTCTCCAGGGTTTCAACCGTGGGTCAACTGGCTTCGGCTCTCACACACGAACTAAACCAGCCTCTCGGCGCCATCTTGCGCAACGCGGAGGCCGCCGAACTCTTCCTGCAATGCAATCCGCCCAATTTGGACGAAGTCCGCGCCATCCTCACAGACATTCGCAGAGACGACAAACGCGCCGGAAACGTCATTGACCGCATGCGCGCCCTCTATCAGCGCCGAAGCCTGGCCCTGGGCCCTCTTGATTTGTGCGAACTCGTCCACGATACCATAGCCCTGACCCGGACCGACGCCGCTGCGCGCCAGGTCAAAGTTATCGCCGAAACGCCGCCCCAATTGCCAGTCATCCAGGGGGACCGGGTCCATCTGCAGCAGGTCTTGCTCAACCTCGTTCTTAACGGGATGGATGCCATGACCGCTGTGCCCAAAATGGCCCGGCTTTTAATTATCCGCGCATCGCAAACGAAAAATGGAAATCTCCAGGTGACCGTCACCGACCGTGGAAATGGCATCGCGCCCGAGGATGCCGCCCGGATTTTTGAACCTTTCTACACCACAAAATTGAACGGCATGGGTATGGGGCTGGCCATATCACAGACCATCATCGAGGCGCACGGAGGCGATATTTGGGTTGAAAGCAAAGGAACCGAAGGTGCGACCTTCACATTTGTTTTGCCACAGGCTGGCCAGGCAAGGGTGAAGGACGGTGACTTGCCCGACGACATCTGACCCTTATTATTAACTCATGATTCCACCACCAACACCAACCGCCGGCTCAGACATGGTTTTTGTCATCGATGATGATGCGTCTTTCCTCAAGTCCCTGTCCCGTCTGCTGTGCGCCGTCGGTTACACTGTCCGTGCGTTCCAATCCGCCGGGGAATTTTTAGAACAGATCTCGCCGGAAATCTCCGGCTGCGTCGTCGCCGATTTGCAAATGCCGGGCATGGACGGCCTGAAATTGCAACAGGCCCTGGCAAAAACCGTCAATCCACTGCCGATTATCTTTTTGACCGGCCAGGGCGATATTCCCAGCACCGTCAGCGCCATGCGCAGCGGGGCCGAAGATTTCCTCACCAAACGCGCCCCGAAAGAAGATCTGCTCGCCGCCATCGGGCGTGCCCTGGAACGCGACAAAACCGAACGAATCAAACGCAGCCACTTGCATGATTTGCGCCGCCGATTGGATGTCCTGAGCGAACGCGAACTGGAAGTCCTCAGCCATGTTGTGCGCGGCAAAATGAACAAAGAAATTGCCGCCGACCTCAACATCAACGAACGGACTGTGAAACTGCACCGCACCAACATCACCCGAAAACTAAAGGTGCACTCGGTGGCCGAACTTACCAGCTTCGCCGCCGAAGCCGGCCTCTTCAAAGCTTAGTCCACAGTCCAGAGTCTGATCTCAGAGTCGTGCGAAGCCATGACTATGGACTGGATGACCTTCCCTAAAGGGCAGTAGCCGAGAACACCTCGCATGCCCTATTCTCTCCCTGCCGTCCGTCCCTATGGCGTTGCTTCCGGTATGCTCAACTCTCAACTGGAAGGCGGACGGCATCCTTCCCCTAAGGGCAGTTGTTCAACCCAATCAACCACAATATTTTAGTTCAATGATCAACGGCCGGCATAAGCGTACGCCAGAGCGGAATTCATCCAAAATTCCTCATCTGGCCGCCGTTCAATGTCCTGCCTGCCACATGTTCTCATGGCACGACAGGCGATCCAGCCAGCAAAGGTCCTGCCCATTCTGTTTCAATTCTCAGCCGTCGTATTTAACAAAAATCAGACCCGAACCCATCATGATGACTACACCCATACCAATGGAAACCTTTTCAGCCCGGCACAGTCTTGGCCCCTCCGGCCAATGCGACGGTATCTCTCCCTTTATCCTCGAATTCTTCATGGTCCAGGGATCTGGGTTCCGTTGCATGGCCTATCGCAACGACGACGGCAAATGGCGCGGCGCCTTTGACAACGAGGTATTGCCCGGCGCCATCCGGGTCCTCGAATAGCTTTCGCCAGCCCATAGCAGTATCCGGGCGCCAAAAAATGCAAGAGGCCGGACCTTGGTCCGGCCTCTCATAGTGATGAGGTTTATACGCCGTCACTTCGACGCTCAGAAGGGCGGCACAGCCTGTTTTGGGGGTCGCTGTCCCGGCCATGCCGCGAGCAAAACCTCTCTGCCAACCCTAAACGGACAGCGAAATTCAAACATTCACATTAATAGACCGTCCAGCCATTAAAGCACAATGAATGTCATATTAAAATTTATTCATAATTCATTCAGAATTGAAATGCATGCCTACCGCGTCGGCGCACCGTACCGTTCCAGCCTTGCCCGAATGGATTCCTCCAATGCCGTCTGATTTTGCGCCTGTGCCAGGTATAAAGCCTCCTGAAGATGTTGGATCGCTTCGTCCATATTTCCCGCGTTGGCCAGCGTAATTCCTAAATTGTTCTGACACGAAGCATCATTCGGATTCAATTGCACGGCCCGGTCTAAATACTGGATGGCATCCGCAAGTTTTCCTTCTCTGGCCAGGGCAACGCCCAAATTATTGAGCGTGTTCGGGTCATCCGGCTTGAGCTGAACCGCCTGTTGATAATATTCAACCGCTTCATTCGTATCGCCCCGCGCGGCATACGCTCCGCCCAAGTCATTCAGGGCGTCGAGGTAATGGGGCTTGAGTTCGATCGCCTGCTGATATTCCTCGATCGCGTCGTCCAGTTTCCCTTGCTTTGCGAGGGTTAGCCCCAAATTACACCGTGCCTCGGCAAAATCAGGGTCAATGTCCAGAGCCTGTCCGTAATTTAGCGCCGCGTCATCGTAATTAGCGCGCGAGGCATAAATATTGCCCAGATTATAATACGCTTCGGCATATTCCGGTTTAAGCTGGAGCGCATGTTCAAGGTCCTGGACTGCGTCGTTTACCTTGCCTTCATCAGCCAGCGCCACGCTGAGATTGTTCAGGATTTTGACATCATCCGGTTCCAGTTGAAGAGCTTGATGAAAATCCTGGATCGCCGCGTCCAGCTTTCCCTGGCTCGTCAACACTTTGCCAAGGTTATTAATCGATTTGGCATCGTCCGGATTGATTTGCAGCGCCTGATTGAAATGTTGCACCGCGCCCGTCACATCTCCCTGGTCGGCGAGGGCAATTCCTAAATTACAATGGGCAATGTAGCTTTGTGGCCAGCGTGAGAGTGTCCGCGTCCATATCGAAATGCTGCTCTTCCAATACGTCGCCTGAACGTGTGCGGCCACGGATAATGCTGCAAGCAGCACGGCCGCCGTGCAGCCCAGTAGCACACGCCGATAGGGCGCCGAACGCAGAAGATCCGCCATTCCCCAGGCGATGGCGATATACAGCCCGATTTGAGGCAGGTAAGTATAACGATCCGCCCGCGCCTGGTCTCCCGTTTGCATGATGTCAATTACCGGGAGAAACACGACCAGGTACCAAAGCCAGCCCGCCATCAGGTAAGGGTATCTGCGCCTTCCAATGACGGCTCCCGCCGACACCGCTAACAACACCAGCACAGACAAACAAACCCTCGCAAACGGCAGATGAGCCGGCGGATGTGGATAAAGCAGTTCCAGTCCCACTGGATAAACCATGTGGGCCAAATAATCCACGTACGCCAACAGCGCGTTGCCCACCCGCCACGGCAAAGAGAAAGGATGAACCGCCAGCACTACGTGCGGTTGCGTAAGCACTGTTACGGCGCATCCGGCCGCGCTAATGACAAACAACGGCCATTTCTCCAGAATCAATTCGGCCAAGGACCAGGTCTTAAAACGACCAAGCGGCCAAAAATCCAGAACCAGCAAAACAACCGGCAAAGTCACGACCATGGATTTGCACAGGAGACCAGCAACAAAAAATACCAACACCCAACAATACCCCGCTGTCCATAGCCGCGGATCCATCACGCTAACCTGTAGCCCATCTGAATTCGGCAACAGGCGCTGCCGCCGATCCTGTGCATAGCGTCCCCAAATCAATAGAGCCAGCATGAAGAAAAATCCGCTGAGCACGTCTTTCCGTTCCGCGATCCATGCCACTGACTCCACTCGCAGAGGATGAACCGCGAAAATCGCCGCCACAAATGCGCTCCGCCACGCCGCACCGGTGATGGTCTGAAGCCCGAGAAAAAGAAGAATGGCCGTGGCTGCATGGAGCAGGACATTGGTCAGGTGATGCCCGCCTGCGTTTGGCCCGTAAAACTGCCAATCCAACATGTGCGACACGTCTGTGAGCGGAAACCACGAATCCCGTCCGCTGTCCTCCGTAAAGACGCGTCCAATTTCGTGCAGGTCCAATCCCCGCGTGACCTCCGGGTTTTCATACACGATGGCGTCGTCGTCGTAGTTGATGAAATCGTATCGGACCGTCTGCCCATAAATGATCCACACGGCCAACGCCAGGAGGAAACAAATCCCGGCTGATTTCCATATGCTGCACACCCCCCCTTCTCGCCCGGCAGCCTCGCTGTCCCGGACGATTGAAGCGGCGTCTCCGGCCTTCATGGAGTTGCTTCGATTCTGATGCCGAGCCTGTCGATTGTGCTGCCCTCCGCGGCGTACAGGTTCGCCAGGGCTTCCTCGTAGTTCGCCAGGGCCCGGATTTCCTGCCCGCGCGCCGCAGTGAGATTGTTTTGGTACGTCAATACTTCAAACGTCGTGGCCTTGCCTACGGCATACGTAGTTTGCTCGGCGGAAAGGGCCGCTTCGGCATAAATGCGCGCCTGGCGCGTAGCGTCCACGCTTTCATAATCGCTCTGGGCGGTCTTCACCGCGTTATCAATGCCCACCAGCACGGTTTGCTCAAATTGTTTGAGTTGCAGCACCACCTGTTGCAGCGTCACCTTTTGCATTTTGAATGTGTTACGAGCGTCTTGCAGGGCCAAAGGCATCGAAAACTGCCCGCCGACACTGTAATAAGGAAGGTTGCCACGATTGATTTCCGCAAACGAGCCGTTATAGAATTCCCCGTAGCCGTTCCAACCATAAGTGCCGATCACATCCAGCTCGGGAAAAAGCTGGTTGCGATCAAATTTAAGCTGAATACCCGCCTGCTCCACGTTCAGCCGGTACTGCAACAAATCCGGCCGTTCAGTCATGCCTCGGCTCCAACTGTCCTGCAAATCAAACAGTACCAGCGGCGCAGTCAGCGTTTCTGCGGGTTGAATGTCTGTGTCATGCCAGGACGTATAATTGTCCGTAATCAGATTTTTCAACGTGTTTTGGTCTGTCTCCAGTGTGCTTTGCGCTGTAATCACGTTGGCCTGGTTTTGCGCCACCTGCGATTGATCCTGCTCCACGCTCAACTGGGCAACCGACCCGTATTTCAGGCGCGTTTTGTCTTCGTCCAATTGTGTTTGGGAAAGGTCCAGCGCCTCCTGCTGTACTTTCAAATTCTCGAGTGCGTAGATCAGTTCATAATAAGCGTTTTCCACGGCGGTCACGCTGGTGATGACCTGGTAGCGGAAACCCTGTTCGTTGTATTTTAGGCGGTTCTTATCCACCTGGATTGCCAGCCGGGTACTGTCTATCCACAGGCCTTTGAGCAACGGCTGCGTCAATTGCATGCCTAAGTTCCCGCTGCTGGTTGGAATCGTGAACGGCAGGTCGTTCGTGGCAAACCCCAACTGGTGCTGCTGAATTATTTGGCCGGTAAAATCATACTGCAATCCTGTAAACGGCAGTTCCCCGCTGAGTCCCGATTGGAAATTGTCCACCTTAAATGTCCCGGAAGGCGTTAAAAGGCCGTTGGCAAGAGTAGTCGCCTCCTGAGAGGTGTAACTATGCGTCGCGGAAAGGCTCAGCGTCGGGTCAAACCCGCCGTAGGAAGCGCGCAGGTTGTAAAGCGCTATCTCCGGATTATAACGCTGGATTTGTACGTCCAGGTTATGCTCGAGCGCCTGCTGGATGCAGTCCTGCAATGACATGACCCGGCCATTGGGCACCAGGTTCGTTGCCACAAGACTCGGACTGGTCTGCGCCGTGGCTGTTACAACCAGCAGGATAAAAAAAAATGCAACAACGCCGAAACGTTTCATGAAGCGGCAATATTGCCCGTTGCCGCGATTTTCGTCAACCCGGGACGCCAGGGTAACCTGATGGTTACTTGGCCGGCTCCTTCGCCGGCACGATTTCAACCTTCGCGTTGCTTTCCAAAAATCCCAAAACCTTTTCGTGCAGCGCCTGGTCGAAAAGTTCGTTGATGGCGTTGCGCTTCTGCAAATCCTTCAGAAATCCATCCAGCGGAATCTGGTGCGTCGCCGAAATTATGCGGGCCTGGTTTAGCGCGTCCTCCTGGGATACTGTTATGTTTTCCTTTTCCGCGATTCGCTGGACCAAAAATGACAGTTTCACGCGTTCCTTGGCGTTCGCCGCCGCGCTCGCGTAGATTTGATCCTTCTGTTCCTCGATCACCTCACGGGGGATGCCCCGCCGGGTATGTTCACGAACGTGGTCGTAAACCACGTTGCGCGTGACGTTCGCCACCGGCGTTTCCGGCAGGTCAAATTGGGCCTTGTTTAACAAGGCCCGCACCGCTTGCGCCTTGATAGACCGCGATTGCGATTGTTTCAACTCGTTCTCCAAATCCTTTCGGACACCCGCCCGGAGCGTCTCAAGATTTTCAGCCCCGTATTTTTTGGCAAATTCGTCATCAATGGGCGGCAATATCTTTTCTTTGACCTCCAGGATTTCCACTTCAAAAACGCCCTTCTTGTTTTGCAGCTCTTTTGTCACAAAATCCGCCGGAAAATCCACGTTTACCGTCCGTTTCTCCCCGGCTTTCGCGCCAGTCATCTGCCCGGCAAAACCCTCGATGAAAGCGTTCGGCTCGATGTCCAGCCAGAAGCTTTTCTTTTCCGTCAATCCCCGCGCCGTCGGCGCCGTCTCGGTAATCGGCTTGCCTTCGCAACTGCCGGTATAATTCACCACCGCAATGTCACCCATCTGCAGCTCCCGCTGGACCGTTTCAAATTTTACATGCTGTTGTGCCAGCATCTTTATCGCGCGTTCCACGTCCTCATCGGTCACCGATTTTTCCTCTCGCGTGGCCGGCAAGCCCTTGTATTCCGGCAGCTCAAATTCCGGCGCCGTTTCAATCGTCGCCGCAAACTGAAGGTTTTGCCCCCGCCCAAACGTAATTTCCTCGATGTCCGGGTAGCCGATCACGTTCAGTTTCTTCTCCTCGAGCGCCTTGCGGTAATTCTCGCCTATCAATTTGCGCTTGGCTTCGTCGGTGATTTCAGCGCTGTATTTCTTCAAAACAAGGTCCTTCGGCGCCTTGCCCGGGCGAAACCCCGGCAGCGCCGCCTGCTTTTGAAATTCCTTCGTCACGGAATCGAAAACCTCATCCACGGCTTTCGCTTCCACCTCCACCCGCACCAGCTTTTTGCACGGGGCCAGATTTTCAACGGAAATGTTCACAATAAAATTAGTCAAACGAGCCGTGCAACATACCAGAACCCGCGCAGTCACGTCAATTCAGAATCCGTGCTCTTATCCTGCGTGCAATTTAAGGTGAACTAAAACCCTCCATGATCTGTCAAATCCGTCCGATCCGCCGGATTTGATCTCCTTCAACCCTTTGAAGTCCGCCGCTTCAACGCACTGACACATAATTCCGCTATTTTCGCGGTCAAAGCAGTGTTATTGCGTTCCAGGGCCGCTTTGTTCTTTTCAAGCCGCTCATCCAGTGCGGCCATCTGCGCGTCCAGTTCGCGAATGCGGGCGGGGATATCCTCCGGCGGCTTGCGCAGCGAGTCAGCGCTCTTTTTCACGCGTGTTTCTTAGCAGATAGGATGCCGCGATTGGCCAGGATTTATGGGGCACCACACTAGCCTTCTGAGGTCGTTTTTGGATACCCGAAACGGTGATTGCGCCCCTGGTCCAGTTTCAGGCCGTTGCCGTGGCCGCCGGGGCTGACCGAGCGATTCACGGACATCGCAATAGGCTGGTCATCCGTATCTTTAGCAACCGCCTCTTCCGTCGAGGCATTCCAGATAGGCAGGAAAATCTTGAATGACGACCCCCTGCCGACTTCGCTCGAAAGCTCGATCCAGCCGCCATGCCGGCGCACGATGCCTTGAACCATCCAAAGTCCCAGCCCGGTGCCTTTCCCGATCTCTTTTGTGGTGAAGAATGGGTCAAAAATATGTCCGGCAATTTCCGGCGAAATGCCTTTGCCATGATCGCTTACCGTTAAACGGACGAATCCGGCCGACTTCATGCCGCCACGCCGTTGCACGTACGTGTCAGACAGATCAACCGCCTGCGCTTCAATGGTAATCTCACCGCCCCCGGGGGTCGCGTCCCTCGCATTCAACACCAGGTTGATCAATACCTGCTCGATGTTGCATTCATCGGCGCATATGGCCGGCACTTTTTCATCCAGCGTTACGACCACTCTGTGCAGTTCACCCAGTGATTGTTCCAACAGTTGCTGCGCTTTCTGGATGCATGTAGAAATGTTCACCGCCTTTAAGACCATCGGTTGCTGCCGGGTGATGCCCAGCAATTGCTTGGTGTAATTGGCCGCGCGGGTGCTGGCCTGCAAAATCCGTTCAGTGCACGCCGTCGGTCGTTTGTCTTGCGCCAGTTGCGATTGCAACAGGCTGGCATGGCCTTGAATGACACCCAGTACATTATTGAACTCATGAGCGACCCCGGCAACCAGCCGGCCCACGACCTCGAGCTTCTGGGCCTGCCTCAGTCCGGCCTCGAGTTTCAATTTTTCCGTCACGTCCTCCGCCACGATGAGCAAACACGGCTGCGCATCCGCCGTGAGCGGTTCGGAGCAGAGCACGACCTCGCGTTCTTCCCCCTCCTGCCTGAGTACGGTACAGGAATGGTTCCGCAGGCGTCCTTCCGGCTGAAGTCCCTTGTTCAGCGCCGCGGCATCCTTCCACAATCCCAATTCATCAGCGTTGCGATCGAGAATTTGTTCCAAAGAATATCCCGTCAAAGTCAGGAAACTTGAATTGACGGCCAAAAAGCGCCCGTCCGCGCGGCCTTGAATTGCCATCGCCATCGGGCTGGATTGGAATGCCTTGCCGAATTTCTCCTCCGACGCCAGCAGTGCCGCTTGCGACCGCCGCTCCAGCGTCCATTTCCGCGTCAGAGCGTGCGCCAGTTGCAATACTTCGACAGTCTCAAACGGCTTCTTTAAAATCAATAATTTGTCTGTATGGCCGAATCGTCCGATGATGTCCTGCCACGAATAGTCCGAATAGGCCGTGCAAATGACGGCCTGGAGCTCCGGTGAAGCTTTCCAGAGGCGGTCAATGGTTTCAACACCGTCCCATCCGGGCGGCATGCGGATGTCCACAAATGCGAGGGCATATGGATCATTGGCTTTCAGCGCAGCTTCAGCCAGCGCAAGCGCTTCGTGCCCCTGCGATGCGAAGTCCACTCGAAACGGGCCGATTTTTACCGCCGGACCCGGTTTGGTAAACAATTCGGCCTCCAAATCATCGAGCGGCGATGAACTTGAACCCGTGCCCAGCAGCGTCTTGCGAAAATCGTCGTGGATGGCCTGATTGTCATCGACGACCAGGATGCGTGGAATAATTTCCTCAGTGGCAATCATAATCCGGAAACAGTTGCAGCGGGACGGTCGACAGGTATGTCTAGTGTGAAGACTGCGCCTTTGCCGGGCCCTTCGCTGTTGGCCACGAGGCTGCCCCCGAGCTCTTTGGCAGCCAGCGCGCTGCCGTGCAAACCAAAACCGTGTCCGCCGTTCTTTCGTGTTGTGAAACCGTGATTGAAAATCTTCTTGAGGTTCAGCGGGGCAATACCGACGCCATTATCGGCGACGGTGACCTGGACGCGTCCGGAACCGTTGGTCACGCGAATATTGACTTCTTTGGGGTTCTGCTCGGATTCCACGCAGGCATGCTTGGCGTTGCTCAGGAGGTTTAGGAGAATTTGAAGCACCTTGTGCTTGTCCACGACAATTTCCGGCATCTTCGGCGCATAATCGCGGCGAACGTTTACCTGATGTTCCGTCAGTTCCACGGCGTGCAGGCGCAAAACGTCCTCCACCAGGTCCTCCACGCGTGTGCTCTCGGCCAGGCCCATCACTTTGCCGTAATTCTGCTGCGTGGAGATGATTTGTTTGATGTGCTCGATTTTCGTTCGGACAAAACCAACCTCTTTGAGAATCATCGTCTGCTCATTCCCCAGGTGCGACGCGAGCTTCGCAAGATAATCCGGCAGTTGCTTTCCCTTCGGATCGTTTGTCAGGTAATTACCGATGTCGCCCGCGTTCTGCCGCAGCAGCCGCGCCACCTGCGCGATATTTTGGATCTTAAACTCGGCGACGTGATCGGAGACCACGGCCGCGGAAACATTGACGCTGTTGAGGACATTGCCGACGTTGTGCAGTACCGCCGTCGCCACTTCCGACATGCCTGCCTGGCGCGAGACTTCAAGCATATCCTTGTGCGTTTTTGCCGTGCCATCCTTTTCCGCCTTGAGCCTGTCCGCTGTCTGGCGCAATTCTTCATTAGCCTTGTTCAATTTTTCGGCCTCCGCCCTGATGGCTTCTTCCAACGCAGCCTGGGCCTGTGAAGCGCGTTCTTCAACCCCCTGGTACCATTTGAGCAGACCCTGGAGTTGCGCCATTCCAATGAGAAGCAAAATGGATGTGACCGCATACGCCACGTCCAGCACGATTGCGCGGTCCGGGAAATCCGGAATAACGGTCGCGCCTTGCGCCCAGTGTAACACCGCGAGACTGGCGAATGCGAAAAAAAGCCACCAACCCACCTGCGCCGCTTTGAATCGGCGCTTCAACCATAAAGCATAGCCAGCCACGGATAGTTGGAGCAAACCCGCGGCGACGTCTATGTAATTCTGATAATACATTGGCGATTCCCCGACAACCTCTGCTGCGCAACATCCGTGCCGACATTCGTGGAAAAAGAGAAATTGCCCGCGCGGCGCTCGTTGTGGAAAAATTTAGTGCCTGATGGAGAGGATGATGAGCCATTGGAACCATTCTTCGCAGGCTCAATTTTACAGGAAACGCGAGGAGCCGAAGCTTGACTGTCCAATTTTTGGGCAGCCATAACGATGGCTTGACTAACCCTGTCATTTACGGAAGCCTGCCAGCCTGAAAGCGACAGATGCCAAATATTAAACCCCCGCCCGTTCCTCCGCCGCGCAGTTCAACATCCGTGTTCCCGCGCCGGGATTTTCTAAAAATTGCAGGCGCAGGCGCGGCGATTCTCGCCCTGCCCAACCGGTCGTTCGCTGGAATTTTTGGAGGCGGTGAACCGTCATTTCGCCTCGATGAACTGGCGCATACCCATGATTTGCCCTCGTTGCCCGATTGGGGCCCGTTTTCCAAAAAATATTTCGGCGTCTCTCACATTCCGAACGCGCAACGCGGCCTGGCTTTTGATTTCAGTGTCTTTCCTTTGTTATCGGACCCATCGGTGAAACGGCAATTGCCGTCCGTAACCGAAACTTCCGGCGTTCACCCATGGGAAGCAGCGCCCGATATGAGGTTTTATTCGATGCGCCTCGAAACGATCTGGAAAGATCAGTTTTACACGGACATTTCTTTTTCGGAACTGTCCAAACACAGCCGTCTCGTCCGGCTCGAATGCGTCAACAAAACGGCCGCGCCTCAACAGCTCACGCTGAACTGTTTGTCTCAACTGGTATTTCCGCCGTTACTTCAGTCCTCCGCGGAACCAGTCCGGTTGTGCCATGTTCAACTGCCTCCGGATTCCGTTTGGACTCACGCCCTGGATTACGCCGATTTGCATTTCGCCAATCCGCGTCCGACCGATAATCTCGTTCCGGATGGCCAATTCCGCGGCGAAGATCGCCGGCACAACAGCGTGGACGGCTCAGTAGTCGCCCAGAATTTTGGAATGGATGCCGGCGACACGCTGCTCTATCGCCTATACCTTAATAAATCATTCGCCAATGCAGCCGTCGTCTGGAGATTTCAAATAGATAAAGGCGATAACGTCACATTTCAAATGACTGGCACGGTCAAAGGCCAGGTAACGTTCAGCGACGGAAAGGCCTTTTCCGCGGTATCGGTGCCGATGGGACCATTGGAGGCCGGTGAGTTGGAACTTCGCTTTACTTCGCAAGGCGGCGCCGCGGTGGCTTTAAACGGCTTCGCCCTCGTCGAATCCGCAGACGTCGATGCCGTTAACTTTCCCGATGCGCCCTGGCATCCCGTTCCAAACATTGAAACGCTGTCGAACGGCCTGATTTTGAAATACGACGACGTTTCAAATTATTATGGATTTGCCCTGGGTCTACCGATGGCCGGATATCGTCAATTGCAATGGTCCGGTTTGGACGCCGCCTTAGGGTCGGAGGCCCACGATTTTACCCTTGTCCGCATCTTTGGCGATCCCCGGCGCGGCCACGCGGGCGATCCCGGCTCGCTTTTCATCCACGCCGCGTCACAGCCACTGAGTGTTGGTCCCCAATCCACGCAAGTCATTTATGGTTTGATTTGCACCGGCTCAGAAGGGGAAGTTCGGCGGACATTGGCTGGATTCGACCCGCAGGCCGCCCGCCACGAAAAGGTTTATCGTTCGGCGAAGGAAGGCGCGGTCCAGATCGCCGCAACTCCATCTGGAGAAGATCTCAAATTCAGCCAGCAGCTCATGGCTGCCGTGACGCTGTCCAATCTCGTTTACCCCATTTACACCCAGCGCAGCTACATTCGCCATTATTCACCCGGACGCATCTGGGATTGCCTGTATACCTGGGACGCTGGATTTACCGGGTTGGGCCTGCTCGAACTCGATTTGAACCAGGCGGTGGAGATTCTAAATGCCTATATGACGCCCCCCGGCGCGCAGTCGGCTTTTATCCATCACGGTTCGCCCGTGCCCGTGCAAATTTATCTCTTTTGGGAATTGTGGAACCGCACGCAATCACGCGACTTGCTCAAGTATTTTTATCCGCGACTGCGTCAATACCACGCTTTCCTGGCCGGACGGCTTGGCAGTTCGACCACACGCCGCCATCGCGACCATTTGATTTGTACCTGGGACTATTTCTATAACTCGGGCGGCTGGGATGACTACCCGCCGCAAAAGTACATGCATGCGAACAATCTGGAAGCCGGCACCGCGCCCGTGGTCAACTCCGCCCATACGATTCGCTGCGCCAAATTGCTCCGCGCCGCCGCCGCCGCGCTCGGACGCACCCGGGATTTTGCCGAATACGACCAGGATATCGCCGAACTCTCCGCGTCGCTCCAAAAATATTCATGGGACGAATCTTCCGGGTACTTCGGCTACGTGATGCATGATCATCTCGGCGAACCCACCGGTATTTTGCGCCATGAAAGCGGCGCAAACTTTGACATGGGAATGGACGGTGCGTATCCGTTGGTCGCTGGTATTTGTTCGGCTGCCCAGGAACAAATCATCCTGGATCATTTGTTTTCGCCGCAGCACTTATGGATGGACATTGGCATCACCACCGTCGACCAATCCGCTCCCTATTACAGCGCCACGGGTTACTGGAATGGCAGTGTATGGCTGGCGCATCAATGGTTTTTCTGGAAGACAATGCTCGATCTTGGGCGCGGCGACCTCGCTGTTCGCATCGCGCGGACCGGAGTTGACCTGTGGAAAAAGGTGACCGATTCGACTTACAATTGCATGGAGCATTTCGAGCCGCGCGAGCCATTCGGCTTCGGATGGTGTCAATTCAGCAGCCTGTCCTCGCCCGCGTTGTCCTGGTTCGCATCGCTCTACACTCCCGGCCGTTTCACTTGCGGTTTTGATGTGTGGATGGAACGCTGCGAATTCAGCCGGAACAATCGCCGGCTGCGCGTCAATTTAAAACCAGCCAATGGCAATGGTCGAAACGTCAGCGTTCTGGCCTGCATGAATCCCGACTCGCGCTACCGTGTGACGTGGAATGGTCAAACAGCCGTGTCCATAAATCCGCATGATAGTTTGCTGCAAATTCAATTACCCGCTGGACCCGGGGAATTGAGGGTTGACGTCGCTTGATAGGGGGCGGGGACATTTAGACCGTACGTTTACACCGCGGTAGGGCGGAGCTGCCGCTCCGCCAGGCGAGCGGCCCCGCGCTCGCGTTTCAATCATTCGATGTTCGATGTTTAAACCCGAAGTCCCGAACCTGCGGGTCTCAAAATGTACCACTACCCGCGCCCCTATCGTTCGAATGGACCATTTATTTCTTTTTGAAAATAATTGAATATTAGCCGGTTATTGCGTAAATTCACCAAATGATCAGAGCCGCAATTACCGCAGAGCCATTTGGCAAAACAGCCGATGGGCAGCCGGTGGAAATCTACACATTACGCAACAAAAATGGATTCGAGGCGCGCATTATGACCTATGGCGGCATTGTCGTTTCGCTGAAAACGCCGGATAGAGCCGGCCGGTTTGACGACGTTGTCCTGGGTTATGACACACTGGAAGATTATATTAAGCGCAATCCCTATTTTGGCGCTATCATTGGCCGTTATGGCAACCGGATTGGTAAAGCGAAATTTGCGCTTAACGGAAAGAGCTATTCGCTGGCGGCAAACAACGGCTCTCATAACCATTTGCACGGCGGGATCAAAGGATTTGACAAGGTGGTCTGGACGGGCTGGCCTGCCGAGACCGCGAACGGCCCGGCGCTTCAATTGGATTACTTGAGCAAGGATGGCGAAGAAGGCTACCCCGGCAACCTGTCCGTTACCGCAACTTATACCGTTACAGAGGAAAATGCGCTGAAGCTGGATTTCAAGGCCACGACAGACCAGGATACGATCTGCAATCTTACCCACCATTCTTACTTTAACTTTCGCGGCGGCGGGGACGTCCTTGATTATCTTGTCCAAATTGATTCGGAGCAGTTTACACCCATTAAATCGGATATGATACCGACCGGCGATTTGCAGCCCACCGCCGGCACGCCCCTGGATTTTCGGCGGCCCACCCGGATCGGAGCGCGCATCAACAGCGATTACGAGCAAATCCAATTTGCCCGCGGCTACGATCATAACTGGGTTTTCCATAACAACGATGGGCATCTTGCCCGGGTCGCGCGCGTTGTAGACGAAGTGACCGGGCGTTGCATGGAGGTTTTTACAACACAACCGGGAATGCAATTCTACACGGGAAATTATCTGGATGGCACGATAACCGGCAAAGGCGGACGGCAATATCACCAGCGGCACGCGTTCTGCATGGAACCGCAGCGCTTCCCTGATTCTCCAAATCATCCCCGGTTCCCAACCGTCGAACTCAAACCCGGGCAGGTATACAAAAACACCATCGTCTATAAGTTCTCGGCTGAATAGTGCGCTTTCGATGTACCTCGGCCTGGTGGAACACGGCGCGCTACGCCGTGTAGCGCCGCGTGCAGCGGCGCAACTGGCGGGCTCATGGTCCCTATGCATGATGCCCGAATCCCTGAAGCTCCCCAAGAAGGCTTGGATTCCGGCTGCTTTATTTTCATAATGGCCGGCGCATGCGATTCATTCGCGACATTTACGCTGCCAAACGAGCGGCCGGGCAACCGGTCATTTCGTTCGAATTCTTTCCGCCAAAGACGGACGAAGGCGATCGGAACCTGATTGAAAAACACATTCCGGCGCTGGCGCAGGCCCGGCCGGATTTTTGCTCGGTCACCTACGGAGCGGGCGGCGGCACGCGGGACAAAACCCTCATGATCGTCGAGCGCATTCAGCGCGAGCATCAACTGGCCGCCCTGGCGCATTTGACCTGCGTCAATCACACCCGCGATGAGGTGCGCGCCGTTTTGGAAAAAATCCGCGCTCTTGGCTGCAAAAATATCCTGGCCTTGCGCGGCGATCCTCCCGGGGGCGGCGCATTTCAAAAGACCCCGGGCGGATTTGAGTTCGCCTCTGAACTGGTCCAGTTCATTCGCGACCATGACACCTTTTCCATCGGCGTAGCTGGATTTCCCGAGGGCCACATTGCCAATAAAATTGGCAAACTCGACGATTGGCGGCATTTGAAGGAAAAGGTCAATGCCGGGGCCGATTTTGTGTTGACGCAATTATTTTTCGACAACGCGGACTATTTCGAATTTTGCGAACATTTGACGGGACTCGGGATTCGCGCGCCCCTGACGCCGGGCATCGTTCCGATCTTGAGCGCCCCGGGAATCACGAAATTTACGCAACTCTGCGGCGCAAAAATTCCGCCGCCGTTGCGAAAGAAACTGGACAAACTGGGCAATGACGACGAGGCCGCCGTGGAATTCGGCATTGAATACGCCACAGCCCAATGCCAGGAACTGCTGAAAGCGGGCGTTCCCGGTTTGCACTTTTACACGCTCAATAAGTCACATTCGACGGTTCAGGTCCTGAAAAACCTTGGGTTGATCAGTCCTTGACAGATTGGATTCGCCGGCTGATTCTATAGGTAATGAAAGCGGAATCTACAGTGAACGTCACCCAGGCTCAGCAGCAATTGCCGCGGCTGATTAAACGGGACAGCTTTGCCATCTCCCGGCACGGCAAAATTGTGGGCTTTTATTTATCCAGGGAACGGATTGAAGCGATGATCGAGACGATGGAGTTAGTTGGAAATCCCGAGTTCTCGCGGGCGCTCGAAGAAGCGAAATCCGGCAAGACAAAATTCTACGATGTGGAGGAATTGGACAAAAAGATGTCCGCATGACTGCTCGTGTTATCGTGACACAGAGGGTCCGCGAATTTTTGGAATCGCTTGCCCCCGACCCGCGTCGCAAACTATGGCGTGGGATAAAGGATCTCGCCCAGGGCAAAGGAGACATCCGGCAATTGGATGGGAAACTTGCGCCAAACTGGCGATTGCGCGTGGGCAGGGTGCGAGTCATTTTTTATGAAGCAGCATCCTCGGACGGAGAAAGGCAACTGGTCTGCTTCTTCACCGATTACCGCGCGACGGTATACTCGGTTCTCGAACAATTGCTCGCTTCGGATTTTCTAGAACAGTTACGCAATTAAAGCAACGTGCTCACCAGCGACCCCAGCACCGTCAGCGGTCCCTGGTCTTCCAGTCCATCCGCCGCTTTATCGAGTTTCTGGAGCGAAAGCTGGGCGTTTTTGTAAAAGTCCTGGTTATTGACGAGTTTGCCCACTGTTCCCTGGCCATTGTTAACCTTCAGCAGAATCGAGTGCAGGTTTGTCATCGAGGCCGCCAACTCGTTATAAACGGTGGCGTCAGTCATCAATTTCCCGAGAGTTCCCTGGCCATTGGTGACGCTGTTGAACATCTTCTGTGCGGAAGCCACGGCGATTTGAAGATTGGAGACCGTCCCCATGGCGGAATTGTAAAGCGACTGGTCATAAATTAATTTCCCCACCGTCCCGTTGCCGCTCGCAATCTGGCTGGTGATACTTTCGATATTTGTGATGGTCCCGCTCAAATTGCCGCTGTTTTGCTTGATCAAATCTGTCAGCGGTCCGAGGAGGTTGTTAATGGTATCGCCGGTGAACCCTCTCATTGCGTTTTGAATGCCGCTGGCGGCGTCGTTGAGTTTGGCCATGATGGCATTGAGATCGGGTTGTTCGACGGTGGCCAAAACGCTTCCGTCAATAATTTGCGGAGCGGCAGGCGTGCCAAAATCAACGCTCACGAAGTTCTGGCCCATCAAACCCGTGAATTTGATCGTGGCGGTGCTGTCGGTCTTTACTGGAGCGTCGGCATTGATGGCCATCGTGACCCGGACTTTGCCCTCTTCGATGCCAATTTTGTCCACGCGCCCGATTTGGACGCCCGCCATTTTAACGTCATCGCCCGACTTCAAGTCCTGAACGGTGTCAAAAAGGGCGCTAACGGTGACGCCGTGGTGGAGTGGATGCCAGCCGTTGAGAGTTTCAACAATGACGACTGCGGCAAGTATAACCAGGACGACGAATATACCGAGCCGTGTTTCAAGGGAATTTTTCATAGATTTTTTGTTTCGGATTCGGGTTCAAGTTTAAAGTCGGCGCGCAAAAATTTTTGGACCGCAGGGTCCCGGGATTGCTTCATCTCGCTGCATGAACCGATGGCGACGATGCGCCCATCGCTAATGAACGCGATGCGGTCCGCAATGCCGAAGGCAAGGTCGCGGTCATGCGAAACAACCACGGACGTAACGCCGGTCCGGCCCTTCAGTTTGAGAATTTCCTCGCCAATGACGACGGCTGAAAGCGGGTCCAATTCACTGGTCGGCTCGTCGTAAAGGATCAGTTGCGGTTCAATGACCAGGGCGCGGGCGATGGCCGCGCGTTTTTTCATGCCGCCGGAGAGCTCGGCCGGGGTTTTGTCGGCCGCGTCCCCCAGCCCGACGTCCCGCAGTTTTTGGGCAACGATTTTTTGAATTTCGGCGGGCGGTTTCAGCCGGTGTTCGTAGAGATAAAGGCCCACGTTTTCTCCCACGGTAAGGGAATTCAGGAGCGCTCCGGACTGGAAGACCATCGCCAGTCTGTATTTGTCGAGGGTCTGCTCCGCCTGGATGGACTCGCCGTTGATGAGGATTTCCCCGGCGTCCGGCGGTTCAAGCCCGATCAAATGTTTGAGCAAAACGCTCTTGCCGCTGCCGCTGGGTCCCATGATGACGAAAATTTCACCCGGCTCGACATTAATATCGATTCCCTTAAGCACTTCCTGGGAATCGTAGCTTTTTCGCAGGCCCCGGACCTCCAGGCCGACGCCCGAATGGTTTTCGCTGTTATTGTTCATTCAGCAGAACTCGCGTCAGGAAGTAGTCAAAAAAGACTATGCATACGATGGAATTGACAACCGCTTTTGTGACCGAACGCCCGATGCCGCGCGGGCCGCCAATAGTAACCATGCCCTGGTGGCACGAAATCACACCTATCACAATGGCGAAACAAAAACTCTTAAAGACGCCGTTGGCCACGTCTTTCAAATGCACAACGCTTCGCAGATCGGAAAAGAACGCCTGAAATGGAATCGAGATTTGGTTGTTCACCTCGGCTATGACCGCGCCGCCGAACCAGCCAACCAGGATCGCAAAGATCACCAGCATCGGAAGGGCAAACGCCAGGGCGATGAGGCGCGGCAAAACCAGGTAGTGAATGGGGTTGATATTCATTGTGCGCAAAGCGTCTATTTCCTGGTAGACGCGCATGGAACCAATCTCGGCGGCCATAGCCGACCCGATCCGGCCGGCAATCAAGATGGCCATCATCACGGGTGCCATTTCCTTGGCCATGGCATAGCCCACGATGCCGCCCACGGCGCTGGCCAGGCTGCGCTCGACCAATACCGGGCCGGTTTGGAGGGTGAGTACCGCGCCGATAAAGAACGACAACATGCAGACCATCAGCAGGCTGGCGTTGCCAATCTCAAAAAACTGGTCGAATATTTTTTGCCGTTGCCGCCACGCAAACGGCAACGCAAGCACAGTCCGCCAGAACAGCAGAATTATTTCTCCTATATTCTCAAACATAAACCGGAGAACAGATAACCGCCTGCGGCGGGTCAATTCAAATCCTTTTTGGCATTATTAAGTGGCAGGGTCCGGACAAGAATGCAGTTTTAGTTTGCGGGCGGCCCGATTTTCATTTAAATTTTCCGTGTAGCCGGAACGTTAGCTGAAAAAGATTAGAATCTATGTTTTTTGGCGTTGACTATTATCCCGAGCAATCGGTTTTCCCCAATGGAGGAGATGGAGACGAAGAACACCCCGAATCAGTCTGGGAACGCGCCTGGGAACGGGACGCCGCGCTGATGGCCAGGGCGGGTTTCAATGTTGTCCGCATGGGCGAATTTTCGTGGGGACTCTGTGAGCCGCAGGAGGGCCAATACGATTTCGCGTGGTTGCGCCGCGTGATGGATGTCATGGGACAGCATGGCATTCAAGTGGTTTTGGGCACTCCCACGGCGGCGCCGCCTATGTGGCTGGCGCGCAAATATCCTGAAATCCTGCCCGTGGACGAGCGCGGTTTGCTCAAGTACGAAGGCACGCGGCGGGCTGCTTGCCTGAGCAGCGACGTTTTTTGGGAATATTCCAAACGCATAGTCACTGCCATGGCCAAAGCGCTGGGCGATCATCCCCAGTTGATTGCCTGGCAGATTGACAACAGCATTGGCGGGAATAATACGGAATTCTCTTTCAACGAAGCCACCCGGGAGGAATGGCACCTGTGGCTCCAGGCCAAATACAAGACCGTTGACCGGCTTAACGAGTTGTTGGGCCTTCGCTTTTGGGGCCAGACCGTCGCGTCCTTTGACGAGGTGCCCATGCCCATGCGCGCCCCCGCGCCGCATAACCCGGCACTCATGCTCGACTGGAACCGCTTCAGCAGCGATACCATGGTGCAATTTGTCAAAATGCAGGCCGAAATCCTGCACGAACTCACTTCCCAGCCCGTCACCGTCACGATGCGCGCTTTTCACCGCAAGTACGATCATTTCGACATGGCTGAAGCCGTGGATTTTGTGTCCATGGAAAGCAATGTTCCCGTCAGGGCAAAAGTCTCCGAACTGGCCTGCGATATTGACATGATTCGGTCCCTTAAAAAGTCGGACATCAACACGCCCGACGGCGATTACGGCTTTTGGGCAATGGAGCAAAAAGTCGGGCCATCGGACCTGCAGGATGCAAAATCGGCCGTGCGTCCGGGTATGATTCGGCTGTTTACGTATCAATTGATTTCCCGTGGCGCCAGCGGCGTGCTTTATTTCCGATGGCAGCAGCCACGCATCGGCCCCGAAAAGTTCAAAGGCGCGATTATGCGCTACCACGACGATAACAGCCGGGTACTCAAGGAAATCACTCAAGTTGGCGAGGAAATCAAACTGCTGGCGCCGGCGATCAAAAGCACTAAAGTCGCGGCGGATGTGTGCATTCTGTACACGCACGACAACGAATGGTCGTTGCAACAGCCGATCCAGCCCAGCAAATTTTTTGACCTGCGCGAGCACATTCAGTTGATTTACAACGCCCTCCACGACCGCAATATTCAGGTGGACTTTTCGCGCCCGATTGACGGCCTGGGCAAATACAAAATCATTTTCGCGCCCTCCCTGCAATTGCTGGCGGATGCCGAAATAGACCGCCTCAAACTGTATGTTCAGAACGGCGGAACACTTGTCAGCACATTCAATACGGGACTTGTCAATCAGTACCATATCTCGCCTGATACGCCCTACCCGGGCGGCATGACCGATTTGTTCGGGCTCGAGGTCCTGGAAGTAGATCCCATTTCGGCCGGAGACGACAATCATCTGACCTTCAAGGGCACGTTTCCGACCAGCCATCTGCACCCCGCCAAAGTTTGGTGCGACATTATCGAGCCCAAGGGCTGCCAGACACTGGCCGTTTTCGCGAAAGACTTTTACGCGGGGCGTCCTGCCGTGACCATGAACACGTTCGGCCTTGGCAAAGCGATTTATGTGGGCACGATGAGCCACTGCCATTTTTACAGCGACCTTGTGGCCTGGCTGCGGCAATTGTGCGGGCTCCTGCCCCTCCTGAAGGTCCCGGAAAACATCGAGGTCAGCATGAGAGAAAAGGAAGGCACGCGCATTTTCTTTCTGCTGAACCATCAAAATTCGCCTGTCCGGGTCCAATTTTACAAGCCCATGCACGATTTTCTGACCGGCAATACCTTCTCGGGAAATTATGACCTGCCGCCGCACGGGGTTCTGGTTTTGGATGAGCATCCCGAGGTCAAAACCGCTGAAGTCGTGGCCTGAGCCTTCGTTGCCTTGGTGATTCTTCTAAAATTCATTTTGGCCGCGCTGGCGGTTTTAAGTTTTGAGCTGGTTCTCTGGCAATTTTGGGCTGCCCGAAAATTTCCGCTGCACATACGAATAGCGGACTCGGCATTTTCCCCCGCCGTTTCCATTCTCAAACCTCTCAAAGGTTGCGATGCCACCACGGCCGCTTCGCTGGAAAGCTGGTTCAATCAAAATTACGCGGGACCGATCCAGATTCTCTTCGGTGTGGCGGGCGTCGAAGACCCGGTTTGCGGCATCGTCCGCGAGTTGATGGGCAAATATCCGAACGCCGACGCCCAAATGCTGGTTTGTGGCGAAGCCCTGGGCATGAACGCCAAAGTGTCCACCCTCATCCAGCTCGAAAGAGCGGCACGGCACGGTTTGATCCTCGTCAGCGACGCCGATGTCCGCGTCCCGGAAGACTTTCTGGGAAACATCGTTGCGCCACTCCGTGAGACGGAAGTAGCGCTGGTCAATTGTTTCTATCGTATCGCTAATCCGGCGACACGGGCGATGGAATGGGAAGCGGTGGCGATTAACGCGGATTTTTGGAGCCAGGTATTGCAATCTCAAATGTTGAAGCCGCTCGATTTCGCGCTGGGCGCGGCGATTTTGCAACGGCGCAAATCGCTGGAGCAGGCGGGCGGCTTTGCGGCTTTTGCCAATTGCCTGGCCGATGATTATCAAATCGGAAACCAGATCGCAAAAAATGGAGGCCGAATCGCGCTTTGTCCGGTGGTTGTGGAATGCTGGGATGCGCCCATGAATTGGCGCGAAGTCTGGAAACATCAGCTCCGTTGGGCGCGAACGATTCGCGTTTGCCAGCCGTCCCCTTATTTTCTCAGCATTCTGTCGAACGGCACGCTTTGGCCGCTGCTTTGGCTGATTTATTCGCTGTTGCTGGGAAAGGCGCTTTATGCGCTGGCGGCGTTCATTCTGTTGTTGGCCCGCATCGCCATGGCAGGGAGCTTGCAGCGGAAGTTCAATGAAGGCAGCCAGAGACCCGCGCCGTTTTGGCTGGTGCCGGTCAAAGACCTGTTGAATGCGGCAATCTGGGCCATCGCCTTTTGCGGCAACAAAATTGAATGGCGCGGCCGCAAAATGCGCCTCCGCCGCGATGGCAATCTGGAGCCCGTATTGCCACGCCCGTAGCGCAGGTTTCCAAACCTGCCGTATCGCGCCGTATCGCCGATTTCCAAATCGGCTGGCCGTCCGAACGCCGACTATCGCAAGATAAGAGGTTTACGGTCCCTATGATTGACACCCAAATCATTGAACCGTCCAAAACCGGGAAGATTTGTGAGAACTCGCTTCGCGTCTTGGAGTGCGGTGGCAAGTCCGCGCGACACCGCTTTCGAGCGTCGCTGTACTTTCAAATGGCGATTGACGCTTCGAAGTGGTCCGATTCCCGAAAGCGACCAGCGGCCCTTGGGAAAACGAGAATCATCCATGAACCAGCGATGTCCGGCATTCGATGTTGGGCGTTGGGCGTTCGATGTTCGATGTTTCCGGCTAAACCTCCCCACGAATCCACTAATCCATCCATCCAATAATCCAACTTTTTCAAATCACCGGCAGCACCTCAACCTGACTGCCCTTCATCCACCCCGTCCTGCCCGAGCCGTCGGTGACCTGCACCCAGCCGTTGCGCTCGTCCAAAATCGCCAGTTCCGCGCCGTCGTGAACGGCGAAAGCATTTTGCGCGTCATCAAACGGGCCGCTCCGCGTAACGGCATCCGGCGAAACGACCACAGCAACGGAATCGGAGAAGTGGACGTTGGCAGCGGCCATGAGGCAGGCGCAAAAGAAAACAGCCGCCACGGCCATGCCCCGGGCCGGACCGCGCAATACGTTTTTCCATTCCGGACGAAGCTGCACCACCGCAAACAGAATAAACGTGAGCCAGAAAGTTATCGCGGCAAGGGCGGTCCATTCATTTAATGAGAGGGACCCGAGCCAGCTTTCCCACCAGGATTGCCGCCACGTCACGCCCTGGACCTGGTTGCGCGCAAAGTCCAGGTTTGCCCGGACGTCCGCATCGCGCGGCGCCAGCAACTCGGCGCGGCGAAACGCCGCGATGGCGCGGCCCAGGTTGCCCGACTTGAACTCCGCGTCGCCGGCATTGAAAAGAAGATTTTGCGAGACGGAGCCCGCGTTCAAAATGCTTTCGTACGCTTTGGCCGCTTCGGAAAATTTGCCTTCGGCGAAAAGTTGGTTGGCGTGGGAAAAATCGTCTGTCACGTCGGATGCAAAAAGGGTTCCGGCGCAAAGGAACACAGCGGCGAACATGAAAAAGCAGCGTCTCATACCTTTAATTCCTGAAGCGCGGCGACAGTCCTCTTAAATTTTGATACCAGCGCGGAAAGTTCCTCGGAAGTTTGCACATGCGCATAACGGGCCTGGTTGCAGGCCTGAAACAGTTCACGCAGCGAATCGATAGTCTCCTGGTTCGCGCCCAGCGACACCAGCCGGGCATCCACGTCCGCTTCGGTAATTGAAATAGCCGGGCAATCGAGACGTTCGCCAAGTTCCTCCTGCAATAACCGGAACAGCATGGCAAAAAATTCGTTGGATTTGTTCTCAGCCGCGAACTTGTTCAAATCGTCCAGCCCGCCCGCGATGAGCTGTTCCACCGCGCGTTGCCGCCGCAGGCGGGGATTGTTGGCAAGACTGTCCGCGCGCCTGCGCCAAACCAGCGCCGTGATAAACGCGAGGACCGGAACACTTTGAATCGCCAGAAAGGTCGGCCGGGTCACCAGTGGAGTACCCGCCTGCGCCAGGGCCCCGAAATTTTGGCGGATTGGGGCAATGTCCTGCGCCTGCGTGGGTTGGTTTTCTGTTCTTGTTCCGGCAATGGTCGGCAGCGGCGTGGCGCCGACCGCGGTCACCGATATCGGCATGGCCGGCTGGGTCAGCGTGTGATAATTGCCGTCGTCGGGATTAAAAAACGAAAATGAAATCGGCGGCAATTCATGAATCCTCGCGTTTTGCGGCGTGACAATTTCTTCGAACGTCTTCGAGCCTTCGTCGCCCATGTCATCGCTGGTCTCGGTTTTGGACGTGGGTGAGAATATTTTAAAATCGCTCCAACCGGCCTGGGCCGGCATGGTGATGGAATCGAGCGAGCCGCGTCCGGAAATTTTCACCCGCACGGTCACCGGATCGCCCACGGCAACGTTCGTGGGACCCGCGTCGACCGACATCGTATAATCGCCCACCGCGCCGTTAAAATTCGTCGGGACATCGACGGTGGGAAGTGGCGCTGACGTGATGGTGACCGGCTCGGTTTCCAATGTGACTTGTTTTTGCTGGCCGCCAAAAAAGCCCCCGAACGGACCCCATTCGCCGTTGTTTTGGGACACGATAATCAGAACGTTTGCAGTGAAAGGTCCGACGGTCAGCGTGCCGGTTTTTACCGCGGTCAACGCAACGGAAACAGGAATCACTGTGTACACATGATCGCCAATCCGGGCGCGTTCCGTCCCGCCCTGGGACAATTTACCGACCGTGAAACCGTCCGCAGGCATGCTGGAAAATTGGAAACCCTGGTAGTTTTGCACGTCATCGCGGAAAAAAATCTGCAATTGCCCGGCAATCATTTCTCCGGGATACACTTTCTTGTCCGGCAGCGTGAGCCGCATGAAAGCGACCTGCGAGCCGGAATTGATTTGCGACGTGCTGGGCGCGCCGGGCCTGGTCACGATCAATGTCAACGGCTGGGTTTGGATGCGTTGCCCGCCGATGTCGGCCTGCATGGCAGGGATGACAAAGCGGCCTGTTTGCTGCGGTGTAACGGAGAACGTAACGGTAACGACCGAACTCATCTGCCCGTTGACAAACGTAAAACTCGTGGAATTTCCGCTATTCGCAATGTCCAGGCCGGGGACATCGGGCGTGGGGACGTTTCCTGGCTGCCCGCCTTCAAAGGTCAGCGACAACGTCGCCGTTTCACCCATCGCAATGTTATCGCGGTCGAGCGACGCGGTGAAATTCGCGCCAAACGCAGTCGAAACGCAGCAAAACAGCAATGCCAGCGCCGGCGAAAACAATTTCAATACGCGGATCATTCTTTCCAAAATTCGTTTTAAATTGACAATGAGTCCAACGGAAATGTTCAGGGAAAAGCTCCCCCCGTTGTACCCCTTTTAGCGTAGCAGCCGGCGTCACCCCGCTCAAATCAATTCGCAGTCAATTCCACCATTAAACGACTAAACGTCGAACGGTCAGGTCATTCGATGTTCGGCGTTCAGCGTTCGATGTTCGACGTTTCCGTCTTTCAACGAATCACGAGCCTGAAGGCGCCCGCAATATCTCCGCCACAAGCCCATCACTGGTGTGCTCTTTAGCCTCTATTGCCGGAGTCAATCCCAGCGAACGTATCATTTTAGTCGTTTCAGGTCCGATAGACGCCAGTTTCATCGCCGGGAATTGTTTCACAAGCTTGGGCAAATCAAACCGGACGTGCATGAACCGCACCGTCGAGCCGCTGGTGAACGTCATCCAGTCCGATCCATGCTCCAGGAAATCCTGTGACGCGCCGGAAACGTCCTCGGTTTCCGCCACAGTTTTATACACCCCGATGTCGTCGGTGATAGCCCCGAACTCTTCGAGGGCCTGTGGCAAATCGGCATTGGCGTCCTCGGCGCGGAGCAGGCAGATTTTGCAATTTTCGATGCTGCTGTGTTTGGTGAGTCGTTCGGCGATTTTTTTGCCGATAAATTCGTCAGGCATGGCGTCCACCTGCAAGTGCATTTCCCGGAGTTTGGCGGCGGTGGCCGGGCCAACGGCGGCGATTTTAGCGCCGCCCAAATCACGCAAATCGTGAAAGTTTCGGAAAAACATGTCAAAGAACGCCGTCACGCCGTTAGCGCTGGTGAACAGCAGCCAATCGTAGGAGTTGAGCGCCAGCAACGCGTCCACGACGCCCTGCCGGTTGTCCGGCGGCTCGCGTTTGATGGCCGGGATTTCAAGAACTTCCGCCCCCAGGCCGGCGAGTTTTTGCGACAGTTCCGCCGCCCGGTCGCGCCCGCGCGTCACAACAATTCGTTTTCCAAAGAGCGGCCGGTTTTCGAACCAGTTCAATTGTCCGCGCAAACGGACCACGTCACCCAAAATAACCAGGGCCGGGGGTGAAAAGTTCTTTTCTTTCGCCAGGGCGGCGATGGATCTGAGGTCGCCTGCGGCGGACTTTTGTTTTCCGCGAGTTCCCCATTGGATGATGGCGGCGGGCGTTTCCGGCGCGAGCCCGTTCGACATGACCGCTTTGGTCCATTCATCCAGTTTTTCGGTGCCCATCAGGGCGACCTTGGTCCCGGGGATTTTGGCAATTTCACTGTAAAGCAGGGCGCTTTCGGGCTGGTCATCGCCTTCATGGCCGGTAAAAACCGTAAAACTGGAACAATATTCGCGATGCGTCAGCGGAACGCCCGCGTAATTTGGGGCGGCGACGACCGAAGAAACGCCGGGAACCACCTCAAAAGGGATGCCTGCGGATGACAACGCAAGTGCTTCTTCGGCGCCGCGGCCAAAAATATACGGGTCACCGCCCTTGAGCCGGACGACGGTTTTGCCCTGACGCGCCTTTTCGATCATGAGGGCGTTGATTTGTTCCTGGGGCATTTCAGACCGTTTGCGGCGGGAAATGAGTTCGGCGTCGGGGCGGGCCAGTCGGAGCAAGGCGGGATTGACAAGCAAGTCGTAAATGACGGTATCCGCACGGCGCAGCAGGTCCGCGCCGCGCAACGTGAGCAAGCCCGCGTCGCCCGGCCCGGCCCCAACCAGATATACCGTGCCTTTGGATTTCATCGACGTACTTTAGGAAAAAGAGCAGCGTACAGAAAAGAGAAAACTGGGCCGTCGCCGCCAAATTTGGGTCCCGCGCGTCCTTTTTGTCCCTTTCCATGAACTGTGGTGTGGTGGAACACGGCGCGCTGCGCCGTGTAGCGCCGCGTGCAGCGGCGCAACAAGCGGGGAACCTTCCCCCACAAGGCGATTTTTTCGCTCGTTTTTCACCGGCAATCCGCCAATCTTCGGCTCGCTTTTCAATGAAAATTCTCGTGATTGGTTCGGGCGGGCGCGAGCACGCGCTGGTTTGGAAACTGGCGCAGTCGCTTCATGCCGCAAAAATTTGGTGTGCGCCGGGCAATGCCGGCATCGCCGGGGAACGGCTTGCCCAAAATGGCCTGCCGGTCGAATGCGTAAATATCGGCGCGGAAGATTTGCAAAAGTTGTTGGCTTTCGGGCAACAGGAGGAACCAAACCTTACAGTTGTGGGCCCTGACAATCCGCTGGCGCTCGGTATTGTGGATTTATTCGAGAAAAACGGCCTGCGAATTTGGGGGCCGAATCAAAAAGCGGCGCAATTCGAGTCGTCGAAGGTATTTTCCCAAAATTTCATGGAGAAGTACGGTATCCCGACCGCGCGGGCGGGGACGTTTACAGATGCAGCAGTAGCCAGGAAGTTTGCAGCGTCCCTGGACGGCAAGTGCGCAGTAAAAGCGGACGGCTTGGCGCTCGGCAAAGGAGTCCTAATTTGTTCGAACACGGCGGAAGCAGACAAGGCGATTGATGACATTCTGGTCGGGAAAAGCTTCGGCGCAGCCGGCACGACCATTGTCATTCAGGAATTTCTGGAAGGAATGGAGATTTCATTGCACGCGATTTGCGATGGCAAAACCGCGAAATTATTTCCAACATCACAGGACCATAAGCGCGCGCTGGACGGCGATCTGGGCCTGAACACAGGCGGCATGGGCACCTACTCGCCGACGCCCTTCTTGAGCGACGCCGAATTAAAAACGGTTGGCGATGCAATTTTATCGCCATGGCTGCATGGTTGCGCGCAGGAGGGCATAGATTTTCACGGGATTTTGTATCCGGGCATTATGCTAACACGTAATGGGCCGCGTGTTTTGGAATTCAACGCGCGCTTCGGCGACCCGGAAACCCAGGTTTACCTGACACGATTGGAAAATGATTTGGTTGAACTACTCGATGCAAGCGTGGGCGGCACGTTGGATAAGATCGAACTGAAATGGAAATCCGAGGCGAGCGTATGCGTGGTCATGGCCAGCGGCGGTTATCCGGGCAGTTATGAAAAAGGGAAGCCCATTCACGGCCTGGATGACGTGGCGAAGTTGCCTGGGGTGAAGGTTTTTCACGCTGGCACAACGTTGAAGGACGGACAAATTGTCACGAGTGGCGGTCGTGTGTTGGGGGTGACGGCGCTGGGCAAGGATTTAAAGGCCGCGCAAGCAGCCGCTTATGCTGCTGTAGAGAAGATCCAATTCGATGGCGCGCAGTTCCGACGGGATATTGGGGCAAAAGCGGTGGGGTAAGGGATTGGCGGACTCTCGAACAAGGAAGATTCGTGAGAACTTGCTTGCCGTCCTGGAGTGCGGTGGCAAGTCCGCGCGACACCGCTTTCGGGTGTCGTTGGACTTTCAAACGGCAATTGACGCTGCGGGGGGCCGACTTCCGAAAGTGGTGTCACAGCCTTCGTTGGAACATCGAACATCAAACTTTGACCCTTTCGTTCGGCGTTCGATGTTGGATGTTCGATGTTCGATGTTTTCTGTGGCGTTCATGGTTCCCTGCCACTCTACCTGTTCAACTCAACTTCGCGCCGCAACTGGCTGAGTCCGCGAATTCTGACCCACCACATCACGGCGTTGAGCCTGGACCGGTTTAACCAGCCCCGCGAAATGTTCGCGGTAGCTCCAGAGCAGGAACAGCGCGAGGGCGGCGACAACCGTCGCCACCGGCAAACCGGAGGGCGCCATAAACGTGTGAAAGGCCAGGATGTTCACAACCACCGGGCCGACCAGCGTCAATCCCAGCGGGCCGTATCGGCCGGTCAACAGCAGGAGTCCGCCGATGACTTCGAATGCGGCTACGACGTAGAGATAATGCGTCACAAACATGGCGCCCATGAACGCGCCGGCTTCACCGGTCATTGGCGGCATGGGCATGAAGTGCAGGAACTTGTTCGAGCCGAACACGACAAAAACCAGTCCAAGCAGGCTGCGAGCGATGATAGTTGTAATTTTCATAATTTCTTTTGGTTGTAGTTTTGGTTGTCGGCGATTTTCAGATGTTTTGGATAATTTGTTCGCGCGTGAAACGGACTTTTGGCGCGGCGGCGTATTTATCCGCCGTCGAACGGTAACCGAGCGTTGCAATGACGGCGCTGGAATAACCCTTGGCCTTTAAGCCGAGAATCTCATCGTATTGAGCGCGGTCAAACCCTTCCATTGGGCAGGCGTCAATGCCGAGCAGCGCGGCGCTTGTGAGCAAATTGCCGAGCGCGATGAAGGCCTGGTTGCGCGCCCACGCGTTGCGCGCGGGTTCGTCCAGCGCCTGGACAATGCCTCCAACCAGCATGCCGCGAAATGGCGCGAGCGCCTCCAGCGGAACGTTTTGAGTTTTGGAAACATTCTGCAAGTGCGCGTCAACGTCCGCTTCGCCAAAATTATTTTTTCCGGCGAAGACAACCAGATGCGACGCGTCGGTGATTTGCGGCTGGCCGTAGGATGCCGGTCGCAATTTCGCGCGAACCGCCGGGTCGGTGATGACAATAAATTTCCACGGCTGCAATCCGCCGCTGGACGGCGTCAATCGCAGCGCTTCTTCCAATGTCGTCCAATCGGACGCGCTGATTTTTTTATTCGGGTCAAATTGCTTGGTCGCGTAGCGCCAATTCAATTGTTCCAACAGTTGGTTCGAGTTTATCGCTTTCATATTTGGTTTCGGTTCTTTTTTCGTTTGTTCTCGTAATCTCTTGATGATCTATCTATAAACAGTCTCTCCCCGGCGTCCCGGGTTGCCCAATACCACGTTTCTTGCGCAGCAATGCCTTTTAGGCATAATGGTCGCCGTCATGGAACTGCGGCACCTGCGATATTTTCTGGCCGTGGCGGAAGCGTTGAACTTCACCAAAGCGGCGAAGCAATTGCGAATCGCCCAACCGGCGCTCGGCCGGCAGGTGCAGGACCTGGAAGACGAGATGGGCGTGGACCTGCTCAAACGCAGCCCCCGCGGTGTGACGCTTACGGCGGAGGGAAAATTGTTTTTGGAAGAAGCGCGGGATGTGCTCCGGCGCGCCGATGAATCGGTAAAAAAAGTCCAGGCATTGGCGCGGGGCGAGTACGGTGAACTGCACATCGGGTACGCCCCGACCCCCACAGTGGAAATATTGCCCTCTGCCCTTGCCGCGTTTCAAAAGGCCAATCCCGACGTCAAAGTGTTGCTGCACGACATGTCCAGTGACGAAATCATTGACGGGCTTCACAACGGCGGGGTGCAACTGGCGGTTACAGCGTGGCCGGCGGCGGAATACCACCCGGACGTGGAATTTGAATCGCTGAAGACCTATCCTGTTTGCGCTATCCTCCCGGCGAGCCACCCGCTGGCGCGGTTGAAAACAATTCCCATCGAGAAGTTCGCGGCGGAGCCGCTGATCACGTTGAATCGCAAGAACTATCCGGACGCTCATTTTGTGTTGGAAAAACTCTTTCGGTCGTTGGGCGTCAAACCACAGATCACCCTGGAATGCGACAGCGGCAGTTCTGTCATTACGGCGGTTGAATCGGGGCGGGGCATCGCGCTGTTCGCTCCCGTGTTAAAATTGGTCGCCGGAAACCGTTTGCGCTATCGCCTGGTCACCGGAATCGACGACGTCGTGCCGGTTGGCATCGTCCGCGCAAAGAATGGAGACGTCACACCAGCGGGAGAAAAGTTTTGCGCAATTCTGCGAAAGGTCGCGAAAGGGGTGGGCGCCGTGAAGAGGGATTAATGGATTAGTGAAACCGAATCCTTTCTAAAGCGTGTTCAAGCTTGCCTGCATTACACCGAGGATGACCTTGAGCGCGACATTGCCGCCCTGCGGGTGCTCGCGGCTGATGGTCATCATCAGCTCGTCTCCCGCAAAATGTTGCGACCCTGTTGCGGATTTGTTGCATATTTGTTGCGGTTTAAGTCGTTCATATTCAACGCTGTAGCGGATGTTGAACCCTTTTTCCACCTCATACCCGGTCTCCTTCGCTCGGAAGCTGCGGAGGGCAGGCAGCCCAACATCGAATGAAAGAACCTGACCTGCGGGGCTTTCGAATTAGTTCGCTCCGTCGTTCCAAATTAATGGCGCGAGATACAACCCGCCACGTCCCCAGCCGGCGCGGCTGATGTACCATTTGCCGTCGGTGTCCTGCACCACTTCGGCGGCGTGGGCCGGGATATGGCCGACTTTATTCGCAATGTCCCAATGGTATGGGTCGTGGCTGAGAAAAACGTCGGTGCCGTCGTAACCGCCGCGCGGTCCGATGAATAAATAGTACGCATCCCCGCGATGCACGACGAATGGCGATTCTGTCGGGCCGCCGAAGGTGCCGGTCGATGGGTCTGTAAAAACGATTTGGCGATGATCCCACTTGAGTAAATCGCGGCTGGTAACACACGCCACGATGTGATTGCCACCGGCCGGTTTGCTCGTGGCTGTGTAGTACATGACCCATTTTGTGGCAGCGCCACCTGCGATCACGCGCAACACGAACGGGTCGCGCGTGTCGAAGCCGTCCACGACCATCGGATTTCGCGGCGAGCGTGTCCAGGTTTTCAGGTCGGGCGATGTGGCCAGGTGAATCCTGGCGGCCGTGTGGTTCTTGCCGCCCGCGCAATAAAACATGTAGTACAAGCCGTCGTGAAAAATAATTTCGGGCGCCCACAGATGTGTTTCATTCCACGGCGCCCGCCTGGCGACGTCGAGGGCGAACGGCTGTTTGGTCCAAGGTTGCTGCAGGAGATTCGTGGCAGTGGCATGGGCGAAATGGATTTCGTTTTCAGGAGCCGCAGGTTCCGCGTGCGTAATGCCGAACACGTGCCATGTGCCGTCCTGTCCGCGGACAAAGCAATGGTCGTTGATGTACCATTTCTCCTTTTCGCCGACGCTTGGGTCGTAGATTTTGATGAAGTCGCCGCTGGTGACCAAGGTGCGCGGCGCCGCGTCGTTCGCAAATACTGTGAAAAGAATGAGCAATGCTATGCGTAGAATCATATTCATGGTGCGTGGTACGTGGTGCGTCAAGTACGATCGAACGTCGTTGTTCCACGCACCACGCAACACGTAAGACGCGCACACGCTTCAACTCGCCTTTTTAATTTTGAATTGCCTCCCCGCCCTGCTCAACGTTGTCCTTTGTAAACAATCGCGTATTGAGAGTGATTTCTTTGGGCACAGGGTCGCCGTGAAGGATTTTTAGCGCGGTATCGATGGCCTGCGCACCGCCGGTGGGATATTGGAACGTCGCGTTGAGGATTCCCTGACTCACGTAAGCGACGCCTTCCTGCGGCAACGCGTCGATGCCCACAAACTTCATTTGTTTATCGCGGCCGGCGGCTTGCGCGGCCAGGTAAGCGCCGTGCGCGCCGTCGTCGTTGTGGGCGTAGACCAAATCGATGTGATCAAAACGCGAGAGGGCTGATTCCATTTCGTCCCGCGCTTTGGGCTCGGACCATTGCATATCGGCGCTGAATATCACTTTGATGTCTGTCCCGGCGATGGCGTCCATAAACCCACTGTGCCTGTCCTGCCCGGGCGTGGAGGTTTGCAGTCCCATCAGCTCGACGACGTTGCCGTGGCCGCCCAGCGCTTTGACGATCCATTCGCCGGCGGCTTTGCCAATCTTTTTATTGTCCGCGCCAATAAAGCAAGTGTAGTTCGTTCCCAACAACTTGCGGTCGAGCACGATGACCGGGATGTCGGCCTGCATGGCTTCGGCGACCGGCTCGGTCAACGGTTGCGCTTCCTTGGGACTGATGATAATGAGGTTCACCTTTGAGCTGACAAATTCCTCGACCTGCGCGCGTTGTTGGAGCGTGTCATTTTGGGCGTCTTTAAAAATGACTTTCAGTTCCGGGTGTTTATCCGCAGCGGCTTTGATATCGGCGTCCATTTGCACGCGCCAGGGTTCGGTCAAAGTACACTGGGACATTCCGATAGTGAACTGCTGCTGTGACGGAGCAGGAGGTGAACCGGCAGCAGGCGCCTGCGCCGTGCTATTGGATTTGCCGCAGCCAGCAAGGAAGAGAATGGCGGGCGCGATAGCGACGAGGAACCGTAGCGCAGACTTCCAAGTCTGCCGTACCGCAGGTTTGGAAGTCTGCGCTACGATGCAGCGATTCGAACGATTTGCGGAACCGTTACCAAACATGGGCGTTTGCATAAGCGTATTCTAAATGGTTTGAGGCGCAAATTCGATAGCATTCGTTGCGTGCATTCGACGTTCGGCGTTCGATGTTCGATGTTCAGGAGCACTACGAGCGTTTGCGGCGTTGGGTCAATACGGCAACGACGATGATGACGCCCGTTAACATGAGGCGTCCCGCTTCGGGCACGGCATTGATGCTTAGAATTTTGTCCAGGTAACCGATCGTCAAAACGCCCAGCAACGTCAGTCCGATGCCGCCGCGCCCGCCCATGAGGCTCGTTCCGCCGATGACGACCATGGCAATGGCCATGAGCTCGTAGCCCATGCCGGCTTCGGGATCGCCCTGTTGTTCCTGGGCGGCCTCGCAGATGCCGGCAATCGCGGCGAACATTCCGCAAAAAACGTAAGCAAACGTTTTGATCGCCACAACCGGCACGCCGGAGAAGTGCGACGCCTGTTCGTTGCCGCCGATGGCGTAAAGGTAACGGCCCCAGCGGTGTTTCGCCATCACCAGCCACGCCAGCGCGACACAGGCTGCGAAAATGACCGTCACGACTGAAAGATTTCCGCCCAGAATCCGATGGTCCACCATGCGGAATAGGGGCGGGACATCCACGTAACGGTAGGTGCCATCCGGGTTCGCGATGGCCGTGGAAACTTTCATGCCGCCAGACGCATACTTGGCCAGTCCGCGCGCCAATACCATCATCGCCAATGTGGCGATAAACGGCTGGATGGCCAGCCGGGCTGTGATAAAGCCGGACACGCCGCCGCACGCAGCTCCAACCAACAGGCATAATGGGACCACGATCCAGCCGTTCCAACTCCAGTGAATGGCCATCTTTGCGCAGCACACGGCGGTGAGCGCCAGCACGCTGCCGACCGACAGATCAATTCCGCCCGAGATGATCACCAGCGTCATGCCGCACGCCAGGATGCCGTACACGGACGCCTCGCGCAGCGTGTCGCGATGCGTGCCAAATTTGAAAAATGCGCCGTCGCCGTTGAATATCGCGCCCAAGATCAGGACCAGCAGCAGGGCCAAAAATGCGCGTCCGCCGGGATTGGCGAAGGCGCGGGAAACGGCGGTCTTAAAATTGGCAGCCGGATTTTGCGCCTGCGGTTCTGAAAATGTGGCCATGTGTCAATTCACACAATCGAAACCGGGAAGTCAATGCTAGTGGTGAGTGCCATGGCCATGAGTGAGCACGAGTGCCATGAGTGCCATGGCGCACGCCACCGGGGGTGAGATGTTGGGATTTATTGACAGAAACTGAAACATCGAACACTGAACGCTGAACATCGAGTGACCGACATACTGCGCTTGCCGTCTTGGAGTGCGGTGGCAAGTCCGCGCGACACCGCTTTCGGGCGTCGTTGGATTTTCAAATGGTGATTGACGCTTCGAAGTGGTCTGACTCCCGGAAGCGGTGCACGGCGATCTTCGCAAGTGGCGCTGCCACTCCTTGCGCCGCTGCACGCGGCGCTACACGGCGCAGCGCGCCGTGTTCTACCATGCCCTTTTTCCTTTTTCCCTTTTAATTTTTTAATTTCCTGCGGTGCCGTTGCCGCTGGTGGCCGCGCCGGGCTGTTGTTCGGGGACCCAATAGAATTGCACGCAACGGATGTCCTGGGGATTGTTGCGCCAAAGGATGCCGACGTACTGGCGCGTGGAATTCAGGTAGTGCGCCGTGACGAACACTTTGAATGTCTCGCTTCGGACGCCGCAATAGGTGCTGATATTTTGCGCGGCTTCCTGGTTAATGCCCGCGCGCTGGACATCGCCGGGACTGCGGTAAGGGGTATCGTCGCTCGTGCCGTCAACGCCGTCAGGGCCAGAGCGCGTTTTGATAATAGCTTCGGCGGTCGATTCGTCCACACCCGGGATGAGTTGAAGCACGTTGGCGTCCGCGGTGTTGATGTTAATCATGCCGATGGAGAAAGGAGTAAAGACATCTCTGAGTCCAAAGGCGTAGCCGTTGTTTTCGAATGGGGACCCGGCGAATCCTTTTGGGGCGGCGGTTTTTGGCCCGGTACCCTGGCCCGTGTACATTTCCGCGGTCACACCCTTGACCAGCAACAATTCGGAGATGTCGTCCATCGGAGCTTCCTTGCAGTAATAGGGGGGACTCAGGCTTTGATAATATTGGTTTTTGGCGCCGTCCATCCGGGGATTATCGCCGGCCTGGACCCAGTCGAGTATGGAATCGGAAACGACGGGGATATCGTTGGCGTCCACGCCCATGGCAGTGAGCGCCTGCTGGAGCAATTGCGGGCTGGCGTTATTGATATTTGCGTATCGTTCGAGGTCAATGATTTTGATAGAGACCCATCCACCGTCCTGGCCGACGGGGAAATGGTCCATGGGAATGCCGGCGAGCGGGCTGTTGCTCTCCATGATGCCGCCGGGGCCGCCGGCCCAGAATTCGTTGAGGGAATCGTACGGTTCGTTGGGGATGTTGGCCTCTTGGGCCAGGATCCATGCCGCCAGGTCCATTCCCGAACGTCCGAGCCAAAGCAAATTAGGGGCATTCTGGGATTTGGCCGCAAGCTTCATGTCCACTTGCATGGAATACCAAAGCAACGCGGCATTGGCCGTGAGCACGAACACTGCCAGCAACGCAACAATCAGTGCGAAGCTGTGTGTGCGGGCTTTGGAGCAAATTGGCAGTTTCATTGGCTGAAATTATGGATTGCCTATCGTGCCATTGCCCTGGCCGCCTTGATTGTTTTGTTGAGAGAAGCCCTGGCCGCCGATAAAATTGCCGCCCTGGCGCGTCTGCACAATCGCCGGCATGGTTGTTGAGGGAAAGGAAATCGCGCGCGTGATCACCTGTTTGGGCCTGGACGAATCGTTGGGATCGCCAAAGCCCACGGTCACGCGAACCATTGGCGGGATGATATTGGTGGCGTCCCATTCGGTGTCCCAGGTCATGGTGTTGGTGTCCCAGCATTCAATCAAAAAATCGGTGACATCTCTCGCGAGAATCAGCGGAGTTTTTTGTTCATCAGGGGTCAAGTCCATGAGGATGGGATTTTGCCGCAATATCAGATCTTTGCCGCCGTCGTCATCGGACTGGAGCGAGTAGGTGAGCCGCCGCAAATGATAATCCATGGGCACGCCGTCCGGGGCGGTGTTTAGAAATTCGCCGCTGCGCGGGAATTCATCGGGCAAATAGGCGGTGAAACTCAGGATAGGTGCGTCGCCGTTTTGGACGTCAAAGAGATAGTAATCGATGGAAGCCTGATGTGATTGAATGCAGGTGAGCGAATTTTCGATGGTCGACATGGCGATGCGCTCGCGTTGCAGCCGCGCGGCGGCCCTTTTGCCGACGCTGGTGGCGCGCACGACCAGCAACCAGGTGGAATAGAGCGCGGCGGTCAGCATGGTAAAAATGGCCAGAGCCAGGAGGACTTCGACCAGGGTGAAGCCCTTTTTTCGGCGCTGCGCCATAGGGCAGGTTTCCGAGTCAGCAAATCGCGCGACGTCGTGCGACTCGCAGGTTTGGAAACCTGCGATACGGCAGACTTGGAAGTCTGCGCCACGTTGATCCGCGATAGCTGGCGTCAATGTTTTATGCAATTTCATTGATGGAAGCCAAAGTCAAGATGGCCCGGGGGCGACAGCGGGCGAAAAAGCAGGATGCTCATTTTGGAAACCGTGGGATTGCCAGGAGTGTTGCCGGTCACGGCTATGTCCACCTCATAGAGATGGTTCGATTCCACTTCGTTGATGCCATAGACGTATTCGTAACCGTTATAGTTCTGGCCGAGAAATTCGCTCAAATCGCCGGAGTAGGTTGTCAAATCGACGAGGGAGTTGGTTGAGGCAGGCTGGCACGCCACGGCGCCCGAGTCCACCATCGGTTTGTCCAGCAAGCGGGCTCCGCGCAGGACGCTGGTTACCAGTCCCAGGATGGCCAGCACGCCGATGCAAAAAACGCCAATGGCAATCATGACTTCCATCAACGTAAATGCGGAATCAGTCAGGTTCTGAGTTTTGAATTTCGAGTTTTGAATTCGGAATTCTGGAGACGAGTCAGCGCACGTGTCCAGGCCCACAGGCACGACATCGCACGACTGGCCGATTTGGAAATCGGCGTTATGGCAGGTTTGGAAACCTGCGCTACGGCGCGGCATTTTCATTGCAATTGTTTGATGGTTGGGAGGGCGGTGGCCAGTTCGAGTGTGATCATTTGCCGGTGCCCGTCGCACAGGAGAATCAACGTCATTTCGTCACAGGTGCCGTTTTCATAAAAATGCACCGGCGCCGAGTCGGCCTGGGTCCAGTCCTTGAGGTTGATACCAAGTCCTTCGATGGTCACGCTGGGGTCCAATTGGGAGGACATGATGGGTTTTTGTCCGATGCGCGTCGTGAGCGCCACGTTTGCGTCGCCGCCTTCGAGATCGATCTCTCCCTCGTGGGGATGGAAAACGATGGTGGTAGTGGTGTCTTTGAGGACCGCCCCGGCGCGGGCGCGGGCGCAGAGCTCAAGGAAGTCATTGACGGCCTTGCGCATGGGCGCTTCGTGCCGCATCTGCAAAATGGCGGGCACACTCATCGCCCCGATCAGGCCGATAATGGCCACGACGACCATTAATTCCAGCAGCGTAAACGCCGCGGCGCGGCGGCCTGCAAATGCGTATCGAAATTTATTTGTCACAGCGCTAGTGAATGCTTGAAATGAGCTTGAACAGCGGCAGGAAAATGCTCAACAGGAGGAAGGCCACCAACACCGCCATGCAGATGATCAAAACCGGCTCAATGAGCTGCGTCATCAAACGCAGCGAAATGTCCAGTTCGCTTTCGTAAGTGTCAGCCAGGTTGTTTAACGCGCCGGGGACGTCGCCGGTTTCTTCGCCGATGCGCACCAGGTCCACCATCAATTGAGGAAAAATTTTGCAGTGCGCGAGCGGCTGCGCCAGGGTCTTGCCGTCGGTCACGGCTTCGCGGGTTTTGGCCGTGGCCTCGCGAATAATGACGTTGGGCATGACCTGTTCGGTGATGCGAAGGGCCGTGAGGACCGGGACGCCATTGTGCAAAAGGGTGCCCAGCGTGCGGCAGAACTGGCCGAACAAATTCAATTTGACCACTTTGCCAACGACCGGCGCGGCCATTTTCCATTCATCGATCTTTCGTTTGCCCGAGGTCGTGACCTGAAATCGTTTAAACACAATGACCGCGGCAATGACGACCAAAAAGAGCAGCCACCAATAGTCCTGGAAAAAATAGCTGCTTTTAATGAGTATCCGGGTGGGCAGCGGGAGCACGACGTTGAAGCCGTTAAAGATTTCGACGAAGCGGGGCATGATGAATTTCATAAAGAAGATGATCAGCACGATGCCGACGCATATGACCATGGTCGGATAAACCATGGCGGAACTGAATTTACTCTGCACTTCGGCAAAGCGTTGAAAGTGCGACGCCATGCGCCGGAGCACTTCCACGAGCGAACCGCTCTGCTCGCCTGAGCGGACCATGTTGACATACAGGTCGGAAAAAATCCGGGGCTGTTTGGCCATGGCATCGGACAGGCTGCGGCCTTCGGTCACTTCAGATTTCAAGCCGATGGCGACGGATGCCGGGATGCCTTTGGATTCCAGGTGGACCATGCTGTTGAGCGCGGTCACAAGGGTCATGCCCGAATTCAGCAGGTTTGCCAATTGATGGGTGAATGTGGCCAGTTCCTGGAGTTTGGGCTTGCGGGTCATGACAATCTGCGCGCGCAACGTTGGCGGCAACAGGTCCGCCAGGTTTGTTTTTTGACCGGATCGCTTTGGGGCAGCGGTATCCACAGCCATGCCCTTGCTGGCATCCACAGCCACAGGAAAGAGACCGAGACGCTCGATTTGGGACACTGCCGCCGTGCGGTCAGCCACTTCCAAAACACCTTCCACCAACTCGCCTGACCTGCGGCGCGCTCGATAAGAAAATTGCGGCATATTTTTGTCCATTATTTAAAACCGTTGGTGACTGAAAGTTGCAGGGGAAATATCGAAATTAGCCTCCCGCAAGCCGTGACATGTGCCAAAACGGCACGGTTTGGATGGAGCGCGGCTGTGTCGAAGACCAGCCGCAGCACACGCCACGTTTGGGGCTGCAGCGGCTGGTGCCCCTTTGCCCCCACACAGCCGCGCTCCGAGCGCGGAAACATGGAAGCAAGACTTGACAGTTTAACTTACAAGTTGTACTGTTGAGTTGTGACTGCGCGCAAGAATGAAGATTCTCAGGTCGAAGAGTTGGTTCTGGCGATTGGCTTGCTTGTGCGTCGAATCCGGGCGGATGCTCCGCAGGAGCTTCGCGATTTTTCGTGGACGCAAAAGGCCGTCTTGTCGCGCCTGGAGCGCGACGGTCCGGCGACCACGGCGGACCTGGCGCGCGCGGAGGGCGTGAAACCGCAGTCCATGGGAACGGCCCTGGCGTCGCTTGAAGAAATGGGGCTGATTGAACGGCACGCGCATCCCACTGACGGGCGTCAAATGTATATCCAACTCACTGCGAGGGGCGTGGCCTTGCGAAGAAGCATCAAAGAAGCAAAACATGCCTGGCTATCGCAGGCGCTCGCAAAACTCAATAAAGAGGAACAGACAACACTCTTCAAGGCCGGCGAACTCATTAAGCGCATGGCCGAAATGTCATAATTGAAAAAAAGGAATAAGGAAAAAAATATGAAACTCGATTCAAAAAACACGGCGTTTATAACGCTTGATTACCAAAACGGAATTCTTGGATTTGTGCCCGGCGCTGATGCCGCGGTTCCCATGGCCGCGAAGGCGATCCAGTTTGCCAGGAAAAATCGCTTTCTCATCATTCATGCGGGGCTGGGATTCCTGGAGGGGTATCCCGAGGTTCCCGATTTTGAAACTCCGTTCTCGCGGGTCCGGCAAAATAATGTATTTGTCAAAGGCACGCCGTCCGCGGAATTTCATAAGGACCTTTTCAAGGCCGGCGACATCGTCGTTTATAAGCAGAGGGTGAGCGCCTTTTCCGATAATCAGCTTGAGATGATTCTTCGTTGCCAGCGCGTTGAACATCTCGTTCTTTTCGGAATCGCAACCAGCGGGATTGTTTTGTCCACTTTAAGACAGGCTTTTGACAAGGATTTCCGCAGCGTCGTTCTCAAAGATGCCAGTTTTGATCCGGACGCGGAAGTACATCGCATTTTGACTGAAAAGGTTTTTCCGAGACAGGCGTGGGTGGCTGCGACGGATGAATTTATTTCCGCGCAAGGGGTTGAGTGAAAACGTCGGCCGCCCTGTCTGAAAAGCTGCCGCCCGGCGCCTGGAAAATCATCGCGGTTGTCATTTTGGGTCCATTTATTACGCAGATGGATTCGACGATCGTAAATGTTTCGTTGTCATCCATCCGGCGGGATTTGCATTCGACCATTTCGTCGGCCCACTGGATCATTAGCGGGTATCTGCTGGCGCTGGCGCTGATGCTGCCGCTGAATGCCTGGCTGGTGGCGCGGCTTGGGGCGAAAAAGCTTTACCTGATTTGCTTTTCATCTTTTACATTGGCCTCGGCCCTGTGTGGAATGGCCGCCACGATGCCCGAGTTAATTGGCGCGAGAATTATTCAAGGCATCGCCGGAGGGCTTTTGGCGCCGCTGACTCAATTCATGATGGCGCGCGTGGTCGGCAGGCAAATGGCCAGGGTCATCGGTTTCGCCACCGTTCCCATCCTTGTAGCCCCCCTTGCCGGACCGGTTCTTGCCGGAATCATCTTGAAATATGCCGGTTGGCCATGGCTCTTTTATGTTAACGTGCCCGTCGGCATCCTTGCGGTCATCCTGGCGGCGTACATCATTCCGCCGGATGACGCGGAAATGCTGCAGCGGCCGTTTGATCTCCCGGGGTTCCTCATTATTTCGCCTGCGCTGCCGGGACTGCTCTATGGACTGGATCGGGTTTCGCACCGGCAGGACGGATGGTCCCTCATTTTAAGTTTGGTGTTGATCGGGGGGTTTATATGGCATGCCATACGGAAGAAGGCAGACGCCCTGATTGACCTTGAGCTGTTCAAAATTCGAACGTTTTCAGCGGCAGCGATCACGATGTTTCTGGCAAACGGGATCATGTATGGCGGACAGTTTCTCATTCCGCTCTTTTTGACCAGCGGATGTCACCTGACTGCGACGCAAGCCGGCTGGATACTCAGCGCCATGGGAATAGGAATGCTGTGCAGCTATCCGTCTATGGGATATTTGACCGAAAAGTTTGGCTGCCGGGCCGTGGCGTCCAGCGGAGTATTTCTTAATTTTTTGGGCACTGTGCCTTTCTTATGCATGGCCGTTACGGGTTTTTCGATGAAGCTGGCGCTGATTGGCTTATTTGTCCGCGGGGCGGGGCAGGGCGCAACCGGCATCCCTGCAATTTCAGCGGCGTATGCCGCGGTGCCGAAGGAGACGCTGAACATTGCGGCGATGTCCGTCAATATTGTGCAGCGACTCGGCGGGCCGGTCATTACAACGGCGATAGCAATCGCGACGTCATTGTCCGCCGACGTGCCGATGGCTTCGAGCCATGCGTTTGTGGCGCCGTTCGCGGCACTTTTGACCGTTCAACTGTTTGGATTGGCTTCCGCCAGCCGGCTTCCATTGCGGATTGAGCCTGTCGGGAGCGTTGAAGCGTTGAAGGGTTAAAGCGTTGAAGCGTTAACGATTTTCCAAAACATCGAACATCGAACCTCAAACATGCTGAACATCGAATGTTTGAAACGCGCGCGGCGGTGCCGCGTGCCTGGCGGACGGGCACGTCCGCCCTGCCAAGGGTTCAAGCGTCATGCCGCGCTCGGTGAGATCGCTTCAACGCTTTAACGTGTCATCTACGACCGTGTTGTTTGTGTCACCGAGAGCTTCATTGAGATAGGGGGCATTTGGGTTCATGTCCCAGGCGTGGTCGGGCTGCACCCACGGGTCGGTTTGCAGATAGGTCGTGGGCGGACGGGGCTCAATTCGCGGACCGCTTTGAAGTGCCGCAGCGCCTTTTCTCCCGCCTTCCTCCCGGACTCGATATTGCTGGTCGTTTGCAATGGCTTCTTCGGTGTTGGTGTAGAATGACGCTGTGGGAACCGCGATTTTATTGGTGAAATTGTTGTCCGGCCATTCCCACGACGTCGGCGGCCACGGCGTTTCGCTGTAGTCCTGGCCGGGGACGAGTGTGGCAATACCGCACGCCGCAGCCGTCACGAAAAGGGCAACAGCGGATTTAATAATAATTTTCATTCCCTCCATGATTAATACATCCCACAAATCGTATCAAGCAGCAAGGGGAGAGGGGAAATCAAAAAATCAAAAACATCGAACATCGAACCTCAAACATGCTGAACATCGAATGAAGCGCGCGGACGGCGGTGGTGGCGCCGACAACGGGCGTGTTGAGACGCTGTACCGTCCCGCATTGTGCGATTCTGCCGGGGAGCACCCTAAAGGGGAATGGCCCTTACATAAGGCCGAGGTTTCGGAGGCGTGAGACCTTGCGGCGAACATTGCGTTTGAGATGATCGCGAAATTTTCGACGCGGGCCCACTAAACGAGGATATC
>Ga0335075_10000871_pt1 | contig 51248 bp, 42 predicted proteins | sample Lox_Sample_24_FD_206723 | JGI IMG/M metagenome (GOLD analysis project Ga0335075, IMG submission 206723) | Soil microbial communities from Loxahatchee National Wildlife Refuge, Florida, United States - Lox_Sample_2.4 | ecosystem: Environmental > Terrestrial > Soil > Wetlands | place: USA... | reverse complement strand
AGCCTGGGTCTACCCACACGAAGTCGAAATCGATCGAGCAGGTTTCTGTTCCAGGCTCTACCCCAGGTTGGCAGGAGGACGCTTCAGGAGTCCGTTTCGTTGGGCGAGAATCGAGGCGTATGTTTGATCATCAATAGTATCGGTGCGGCGCCGCGACAAGTCGTTGGTCGAAAGGCCATTGTTCCTACGGCGCCATATTTTGGGCTTTACAGGCAGCGGGGAGAGTCCCTATGCTGAAGGGCCATGTGGTACGTGAATAAGCTGTTCGATCAGGCGCAGGTGGAGTCGCTCGCGGCGAAAGGCTTTCTCGTGCGCAATTCGGGCGGCGTGGTCCGCATCGAAAAACACGGCTGCGGCGCGGAGCTGCGCAAGAATCCCGCCGGCCGCTTCCAGATGACGATCATCCCGTCAATCATGATGAGCGGGCAGTTCACCCACCTCTGGGACGCCGGCTACCAGAAGTTTCTGTTGACGACGGAAGGCAAGAAGTTCCCGATCCGTGTGACCCAACTGGGCGATTTGCGGAAATTCAATGAAGAGCTGCGCACCGCGCTCGGCGTGCCCACCTACTACAACGAAGCCCTCGGTTCCACCTGCCAATACAGCGTCTACGATCGCGTGAAGGGCCGCACCGGCGACGTCCCCGACGAGACCGTCGGTGCGCACGAAGAATCCGCCGAGCACTAAAACCGCCAAAAGGCCGCAAGGAATAGGTGGGTGTCATGAGCCGAATAAAGGCCGCTGCGTTGCTCGGCGCTGCCGGCTTTTTGTTCGCCGTCGCGGCGCCGCGGGCAGCTGCGGCAAAAGACGAAGCGTGCACGCTGCTGACGCCCGCCCAGGTGGGCCACGCCTTCGGCGCCCCGATGCAACCCGGCGCGTACGTGACCCCCAAGTTCAAGGAGACCTGTGCGTGGACGGCGTCCGACGCGTCGAAAGGTTACGTCACGCTCAACCTTCAGGACGCAGCCGGCTTTCAGAGCGGCAAGCAGCTCTCGAACATGTCGACCGGAGCCGCGATTACGCCGCTGCGCGGCATGGGCAATGACGCCTACTATCTCACTGTCGGAAAGAATGTCGGTCTCGTGGTGCGCAAGGGCAAGGCTTCATTCAGAGTCGCTGTTTACAGCGACGAATTCTCGATGGAGAAGAAGAAATCGGTCGAGAAAGCCCTCGCCAGGCAAGTTCTCATCCGGCTATGACGCGCCTGTGCCGCGAGGCTACGTGCACACATGCCCCGTATCGATTTCCTCGGCGCTGGGATTGGATTTCCAGACTTCCCACGGCGCGGCGCCATTCGCGCACAGATCCTCGAGGCGTTGCTTGTCTTTGAACGTGTCCATGCTCGTCCAGAAGCCGTCGTAGGCATAACCGATCAGCTGCTTCGCTTCCATCAGCCGGCGGAACGGCTCGTCCACGAGTTCTTCTCCGTCGCGGATGTAGTCGAAGATCTTCTTCTTGAAAATGAAGTAACCGCCGTTGATTCTCCATGACTGGTCGGAAATCGTGTGGATGTCCGAAACCAGGCTGCCGTTGCCGCGCTCGATCGAGACGAAGTGATAGCTGAGCTTCGGGCGCACGCCAAGAAAACTCGCCACTTTGCCGTGTTCGCGGAAATGTTGAATCTGTTCGGGCAGCGGCAGATCGGTGAGACCGTCGCTGTAGTTGGCCAGGAATTCCTCGTCGCCTTCGAAGTACTTTTCCACGGCCTTCAGCCTCTGCCCGATATTCGAGTTGACTCCGGTGTCGGCGAACGTGATGCGCCAGTCCTGAATGTCGGTGTTGAAAAGCTCGACTCTCTTCCCGCCGCCGGACAAAAGAAAATCGTTCGACGAGAACTCGCTGTAATTCAGGAAATAATTCTTGATGGCGGCGGCCCCGTGCCCCAGGCACAGAATGAAGTCCTTGTGTCCGTGATGCGCGTAGTATTTCATGACATGCCAGAGGATGGGTCGGTTACCGATCTCGACCATCGGCTTCGGAATATTTTCCGCATCTCGAATGCGAAGTCCCAAGCCTCCACAGAAGAGGACCACCTTCATGTCGTCGCTCCTTGACCGATCGCCTAGACCGCAGGACGGAAAAAAACGGGTGTTCGCCACCGGACATGCAATGACTTTGCCAAAACGCCACGGATCGGCTGACAATTCGCGACGGCGCGGCTGCCCTCCGCCAGCCTGCCGGACTCCCGCAAGTCTCCCCCTGTCTTGCAGATAAAGAGGGATCGCCCCACGAGGCGGCAAGCGCAGGCTACTGGTATCCAAAAGCATATGTTGAAATCGCTTACACATTCACGGCTAGGTTCGTGCACCCAGGATACCCACGGCGGTCGCTCGCTATACCAAAGTATAGTTTGCCGCCCGTCCCCCGGTCGGGTTGACAAGCCGAACGGCAGACGCATAGCATGGCCCCAGATTCTGGCGAAGCGCGGCGCGTTTGGGCGCGTGCGAGGAGTTTTCGATGCCAAGCGTATACCTGGAAGAACTTTCAGCAGTCGGCGCGGTCCGATTCCCGGATCTTCTTCTGTATCAGGGATTCGGCGCGCCCTCGCGGCTCGAGGCTGATTTGCGCGACTGCGAAGTCACCTATGGTGCGGTTCCCAAGGATTTGAACGGGATTTTGTACCGCTGCGGGCCCGACAGGCAGTATCCGCCGATGCTCAACGACGACATTTTCATCGACGGCGAAGGCATGGTCGTAATGTTCAAATTCGAGAACGGCCATGTCGACTACAAGAGCCGCTACGTGCGCACCGAGCGCTTTCGTCTGCAGGAAAAACACCGCCGCGCGCTTTTCGGACGCTATCGGAACCGCTATACCCGCGACCCGCTGGCCCAGGGCTGCAACCCCGGCACGGCGAACACGAACGTCGTCTGGCACGCCGGAAAGCTCCTCGCGCTCAAGGAAGACGACATGCCGTACGAGCTGAATCCCTACACGCTCGAGACGGTCGGCCGCTACGACTACAACGGCAGCGTGAAATCGGTGTGGATGTCCGCGCACCCGCATCTCGATCAGACCACGAACGAGCTGCTGACGTTCGCATATCAGGCCAAGGGCGATGGCACGACCGACGTCGCCTACTTCGTGATCGGGCCGGACGGCAAGCTCAAGCATGAAATATGGTTCAATGCGCCGTGGGCAGGAATGGTCCACGACTTCGCGATTTCCGACAACCACGTGATCTTCCCGTTTTTCCCCCTACTTACCGAGGTGGACGTGCTCAAGAAGGGCGGCCCGTTCTACACCTGGCATCGTGACAAGGAGACCGTAGTCGCCGTGGTGCCGCGCTACGGGACGGCCGACCAGGTGCGCTGGTTCCGCGGGCCCACGAGCTTTGCGGGGCACATGATGAACGGCTCGACGGAAGGCTCGAAGGTTAGCCTCGACGTGTGCCTCTCACGCGGCAGCTCATTCTTCTTTTTCCCGAATCACGACGGCGCGCCGCCCGATCAGGCTGCCGCCCTGCCGCATCTCACGCGGCTCACCTTCGATCTCGCCGGCAACACCGGAGACTTCAAGACCGAGCAGATGTACGACTGGATGTGCGAGATGCCGCGCGCCGACGACCGCTACTACGGCAGCGGCACGTACCGCAAAGGCTACGTGATCTGCCGCGATCCGAACACGCCGGGCGCGGGGAACATCGGCTTTGGCGCGGTCGGCGAGTTCGATCACAGGACGGGCACCTCGAAGCTGTGGAATCCGGGCCCGGATTCCGGCGTGCAGGAGCCGCTTTTCGCGCCGCGCAAGCCGAATTCTTCCGAGGGCGACGGCTACCTGCTCGCGCTCGTGAATCGCATGGCGGAAAATCGCAGCGACCTCGCGATTCTCGACGCGCAGAACCTCGAAGCGGGTCCAGTCGCGATCGTAAAGCTGCCGCACCGCGTGCGCATGACCTTCCACGGAATGTGGGTCTCACAGGAAGCCCTCGAAAACGGGCGGTATTCGGTGAAGCGCAGCTAGCGCGATCCTGAAGAATACCTCCGAGGAGCACTCCGCTCGCGGCGATTACCCGCGTTCGATTTTCCCTGCGGCCGCGCGGAGAAACACCCGCTGTCCGGCCCCGATGCGGCCGGGGCGCATGATCGTGCCGTAGACTCCTGCGTTGTTGTCGTTCGCCCGCACGATCGCTTTCATCATCTGCGGCGCCGAAGCCGCCGTGTCCGGGTCGAGATTCACCATCGCGCAGCGCACGTCGTGCGTTGTGACCCCCACCGCCGGAGCGTCGTTCCCCTCGCCGAACGTGAGCACGCCGCCCAGCCAATCGCTCTCTTGAAAGGCAACAGGTCGAAGCGGGCGCACCAAAATGTTCGGGCGAAATCGCCTCGCGTCCGAGCTCTGTCCGGCGAGCCGCGCAATTTCGCGCACGGTGTCGAGTGCGATCACCGAGATGGGCGCATCGTCGAAAACGCCATGCTTCAGTTGCATCATCTCCACGGGGGCGCCGTGGCGGCGTCCCACGTCCGCGGCTAACGCCTCGCTGAAGATCGGCATTTCCGCGCCATCGGGAGTGCGAACGTGCGTAGGCGCCTCCGCGCGAACGTTGTCCCCACGCCGCAACGGAGCGAACCGAAGCAGCTCGGGAAGCTTGCCGGCCGTGAGCCATGGAAAGTCGCCGCGATCGTTGATCCGGCGGAGAGCAAAGCGACGGTCGCCCGCCAGCCCGTGCCAGCCCAGTTCGGCGCAGTCGAGTTGCTCGCCGCGCATCGACTTCACGGGATAACGGAAGATTGCTTCGATATGTCCGATTTCTACCAGCATCCTCGATCCGGTGGCCCAGGATTGGACTCCGGGGCGCATGAGGTTCGCGCGCTTCACGCGAATCGTGACTGGAGTCGCCTTGGACTAGGTGTGCTTGTTGACGCCAGTTTAGCACCCCAAGATATCCGAGCCATTCGTGAAAAAATGTCGCGAACGCGTGGCGCCTTGCCCGCTCGCGTGTACACTGAGGGGCGGAGGAAGCGATGGCCGAGGTGGTAGCGCTGGTCGACGATCTATTCTTTCAGGCGAAGCTGATCGAGACGGCCAAGCAGCTGGGAGTCGAGCTGCGTACCTGCGCGACGGCCGACGCAGTGGCGAACGAGATCGGCACGCGGGCGCCCAAACTAGTGGTGGTTGACTTGAACGCGCGGTCGAATCCCCTCGAGGCGATCGAACGCGTGCGCGCCAGCGGGCCGCACATTCCGCTGATCGGTTTCCTCTCGCACGTCCAGGTCGATCTTGCGCAAAAAGCCCGCGACGCGGGATGCCCCGAAGTGATGCCGCGGTCGAAGTTCACGCAGAACCTGGCAACCATCCTCGCGCGGGCGAAATCCGAATCTTGATGAACCGGATGCGCATTTTTGCGGGATTGGGTGCGATCTCCGGCCGCATGGCGATAGCGGCAGGCGCGGCACTGCTGTGCGCGCTCTCGCTTTTCGTGCCGTCGGCACTGATGGCACAGCAATCGCCGGCGGACGAGCAGCCGGCAGGCGCCCCCGCGGCTCTCGTGGCCGCGCTTTCGGCCGCCTGCCGCGCGAACGAAGCGGAATTCGCCAATTACCTCACCGCCGCCAATGCGGCGGCGTTTCGCGCGCTTCCTCCGGACCAGCGCACCGCCTTCGTGAAACGCTTCTCGCTCTCGGACAATCCGGGCAGGCCGCTGATCTCCGCCGATATGCAGGGACACACGATCTTCCGCTGCATGACCGACCAGCAGACGGCCGAGTTTCGCTTCGGCGCGGCGCAGACCCACGAAAACCTCTCGTTCATTCCCGTGACGGTCGTCAACGCCGAGCAGACGCAATTCGGGCTGGTCCGCGAGAACGGCAACTGGCGCCTGCTGTCGCTGGGGCTGGTCCTGCTCGATATTCCGCAGCTTTCAAAGCAGTGGGCGGAGAGCGATCTCGCCGCGCGAGAGGATGCCGCCATCGGGACGCTGCAGAGTCTCGCCGACGCGATCCGAACCTACCACGACGCATACGGCAAGCTGCCCGTATCTTTGGCGCAACTCGGCCCGGCGCCCAAGGGACAGATTTCGGACGAGCAAGCCTCGCTGATCGATGCGCAGCTCGCCTCGGGTGCTGTGGGCGGCTACCGCTTCCAATACAGGGTTACCGGTCCGGCGGTCGCGCCTGCCGTCGCCAGCGACGCGGAAGGCCAGGGCGCGCGAAGCGATCCCACCATGTTCGAACTCGCCGCGACGCCGGAGACCTACGGCAAAACCGGGCGGCGTTCGTTTCTGCTCGATTCCGCCGGGAAGCTGCACGGGGCCGATAAGAACGGCGAGATAGCCACGGCCGACGATCCTGTCGTCACCGAGAACGCCCAAGAATAGGAGCTGTCTCGCCCCTCGAAGAAGAGCGAGCACATGCTGCCAGGTGAGACCGCGCGAGCGTAGTCGCTGGCCGTCCCGGGACGGAACCTTCAGCCGCGTCGCCTCAAGGGGTATAATGGCCCTACCCTTTCTTCCTGACCACCATGCCTCCAAAAGCGGCCCGAGAGAAGCAGAGCCCCGAAGATGCCGTTCGCGAAGCGAACCAGCGGTTTTACGCCGCATTCGAAGCGATGGACATCGCCGAGATGGAAGCCGTGTGGGCTCACGACGACCGCGTCGAATGCGTGCAGCCAGGCTGGGACCTGCTGCTCGGCTGGGACGAAGTACGCGAGCGATGGGTGCGGATCTTCAAGAATACGAAGCGCGTGCGCGTGGCGCTGAGCGGCATCTGGGTCCGCGTCGAGGGACAAGTCGGGTGGGTGGCGTGCACCGCCCGCGTCACGACGGCGTTCGCCGAGGGATTCGACGAGGCCACGGTGCAGGCCACGAATATTTTCGTCGAGCGCGACGGCAAATGGCTGCTCGTCGCGCATCACGCCTCTCCGCTGCCCACCGCGCCGCGCTCCACCGTCCAATGAAAACGGGTCACGGCGCGGGACCATGGAGGATCGCCGGCCCGCTCCGAAAGCGCGGAACCGCGTGAGCCTCACCGAATGTCTGGACATGCGGTTTTGAGGCAGTGCACGTCGGTTGACGCGCGTGGAAGCGGCTGATAGATTTTGTGGTTGGTGTTTCTCACTCGACGCAGACACAGGCTTCCCGCATTCAACCTACTGGTTTCCGCCGCGATTGCCGCGGTGTTCGCTTGGGGTTGTGCGGTCAGCCAGCCGACGGCGACCAAGCCGGCCGGGCCGCCCGTCGCTCTCCAGACGGCGTCGAAAGCCGACCTCGTCGCCGCGTACAACCGCCAGGCGGGCGCGATTACGTCGCTAAACGCAAGCGTTACCATGACGTTGACGGCGGGCTCCGCCTACACCGGCGTGATCAAGCAATATCATCAAATTACGGGGTTTATCCTCGCGCAGAAGCCCGCTGATATTCGCGTGATCGGGCAGGCCCCCGTGGTCGGAACCAACATTTTCGACATGGTGAGCGACGGCCACACGTTCAAGATTTTCATCCCCTCGCAGAACAAGTTCATTACCGGTCCGGCCGACCTTGAGCGGCCCTCGGCCAAGCCGATCGAGAATTTGCGCCCCCAGCACCTGATCAATGCCGTCTTCTGGGTGCCGGTCCCGGACGACGCACCCGTGCTGCTCGAGCAGGCGGCGGAAGGAGCGTCGCAATTCTACGTGCTGACCGTCGTAAGAGGCGCAGCCGGGGGCCCGCAGAATTGGAACATCGCGCGCAAGATCTGGTTCGATCGCGCAAACCTGAATATCGCCCGGATCCAGACGTACGATCCCGACGGCAAGTTGCTGGCGGACGTGCGCTACAGCAATTGGGATACTTTTGGCACGATACGCTACCCCCGCCAGATTTCACTGCAACGTCCGGCGAACGATTATCGTCTTGATATAGGAGTGACCAAACTGACCCCCAACGAAGCAATCGCCGCGGACCGGTTTGTCCTGAAGCAGCCGCCGGGGACGCAACTCGAGCGCGTGGGAGAAGACGTGCCGGAGTCGAATACGTGATCGGCCATCTCATCGTTCGCAACACCATGCAGCGGCCCGTGCGCACTGCGGTGACCGTGCTCGCCGTGGCGGTCGAGGTGATGCTGGTGATCATCGTGGTGGGTCTCACCAGCGGGCTGATGTACGAGTCGGCCAAGCGCACGGAAGGCGTCGGCGCGGACATCATGGTGCAGCCGCCTTCGGCTTCGATCTTCATGGCCTTCAGCGGCGCGCCCATGCCGATCAGTATCGGCGCGAAATTGGAGCAGCTCGACTACGTTCACGCCGTCGCGCCCGTGCTCGTGCAGTTCAATTCGGTGAACGGCCTCGACATCGTCTACGGCATTCAGCCGGATTCCTTCCGCGCGGTATCGGGCGGGTTCGTGGTGCGCGAAGGGACGGACGTCCTCGGCGAGAACGACATTCTCGTGGACGATGTCTACGCGCGGGCGAAAAAGATCAAGGTCGGACAGAAGCTCCACATTCTCGAGCACGATTTCCACGTCGCCGGGATCGTCGAGCATGGCAAGGGCGCGCGCCTCTTCGTGCTGATGTCCACGCTGCAGGAAATGTCCGGCGCGCGCGACAAGGCCTCGATTTTCTTCATCAAGTGCGACCGCTCGGACCATACGGCGGCGGCGGTCGACGAGGTGCATTCGCTTCTGCCGGGCTACGAGGTGCGGCCTCTCAAGGACTTCCTGTCGCTGATGACGTCGTCGAGCCTGCCGGCTCTCGGCGCTTTCATCAACGTCATGATCGCGATTGCGGTCGGCATCGGCTTCCTCGTGATTTTCCTCTCGATGTATACCACCATCATCGAGCGCACGCGCGAGATCGGAGTGCTCAAGGCCTTGGGCGCCTCGAAGATTTACATCGTCGAGATCATCCTCAGCGAAACCACCTTGCTCTGCCTCGGCGGAGTGGCCTGCGGCATCGGGCTGAGTTTCCTCGTGCGGGTCATCTGCCTGCGCGTTTTCCCCTCGCTCACCATCCTGATCACGCCGAAGTGGATGCTGCTCTCCACGCTGATCGCGATCGTCGGCGGTTTGCTGGGCGCCGCGTATCCCGCCTGGCTCGCCAGCCGCAAGGATCCCGTCGAAGCGCTTGCGTACGAATGATTCCGCCGGAACTTTTTCGCTCCTAGGCAAGAATGCAAAACGCGACTAAAATGATTTTATCCGCGCCAGTCTGCACATTTGCCCGGGAGACGGCCTTGGAGCCGATACTCAAGACTGAAAATCTGTGGAAAATCTATCGCACGGGCAAAGTCGACGTGCCCGCGCTGCGCGGAATCAACGTCGAAATCTTTCCGGGCGAATTCGTGTCCGTGATGGGGCCCTCCGGATGCGGCAAATCGACCTTCCTGCACGTGATCGGAGGCCTCGCCCGCGCCACCAAGGGCCAGGTCCTCCTCGATGGCAACGATCTCACCGGCATGTCCGACGCCGCGCGCACCCTCTTGCGCCGCCACAAAGTGGGCTTCGTCTTCCAGAAGTTCAATCTGCTGCCCACGCTTGACGCCTACCACAACATCGCCATCGCCCAGCACATTCACGGCAACGGCTTCGACCCGCACCGGTTCGACGCGGTGACGAAACTCCTCGGTCTCGCGGACCGCTTGGCCCACAAGCCCTCGGAGCTCTCCGGTGGTGAGCAGCAGCGTGTCGCGCTGGCGCGCGCGATCATCAGCGAGCCCAAAATCGTCCTCGCGGACGAACCCACCGGAAACCTCGATACGCGAACCTCCGACACTGTGTTAGGTTTGCTCCGCCAGCTCAACAAGGACTTCGGACAGACGATCGTGATGATCACCCACAATCCCGAGGCCGCCACCTACGGCAATCGCGTGCTCCACATGCGCGACGGGATGGTTGTCGACGGACCGGCCGTCCACTGAGATGCGATCGTTCTGGCGCGGCATCGGTCGGGTGATCTTCTGGTCGTACGACCGCGGCACGTGGCCGTACGACGTGATGGTGGTGGCGATCGTCCTCTTCGTGCTGGTGACGCCCCGGAAGTGGTTTCACGACGAGCCCCATGCGAGCGTGCTGGCGGGCGCCGCGGTGGCGATGGTCTCGCAGGATCCCGCGAGCGACACGAAAACCTACCGGCTCGACGCGAAAGCGCTGCCTCCGGAAAAGCGCGCCACGAGATCCACTCCCGAGCTCGAGCGCGAGACCCACGACATGCTTGGCCGCACCGTCGGAGAACTCAAGGATCAGACCTTCCAGGTGGTGCGCATCGATCCCGCTTTTTCGAGCAACGGCTCCGTGCTCTATTACGACGTGACTGTCCATCCGTGAAGGGCCTTCGGCGCGCCCTTCGTCTTGCGGTATATTATTTCCGGTTGAACGCGATTTCGGGCTGAAAACGATGAAAACAGACGCAGTCGTTCCAAGCGCGGACTTCACGCCGCCCAGCGCGGCGCAAACGCAAGCGGCCATCGCCGAATTGCAGGCGCTGCTCGGCCAGCGCGCCACCACGGCCGAAGTGATCCGCGAGCATCACAGCCACGGCGAGTCCTATCATCCCGCCGCCCTGCCGGACGTTGTGTGCTTTCCGGAATCGACGGCCGAGGTAAGCGCGATCGCGAAGATCAGCGCGAAACACGGCGTGCCGATCATCCCCTTCGGTGGCGGCACCTCAATGGAAGCGCAAGTGAACGCGATCTACGGCGGCATCACCCTCGACATGCGCCAGATGAACAAGATCCTCAACATCAGCGTGGAAGACTTGCAGGCGACCGTCGAGGCCGGCGTCACCCGCCTGCAGCTGAACCGGGCGCTCGCGAATACCGGCTTCACTTTCTTCATCGATCCCGGCGCGGACGCGACCCTCGGCGGCATGTCTTCGACGCGCGCCTCCGGCACCACGGCGGTGCGCTACGGCACGATGCGCGAGAACGTGATGGCGCTCACCGTGGTGCTTGCGGATGGCCGCGTGATCAAGACGGGCTCACGCGCCCGAAAGTCCTCCGCCGGTTACGATCTCACCAAGCTCTTCGTCGGCGCCGAGGGCACGCTCGGCGTGATCACCGAGGTCACCCTTAGGCTGCACCCGCAGCCAGAGGCCATCGGCGGCGCCTGTTGCACGTTCCCGTCGGTCCGCGACGCCATCGAAACCGCCATGGAAACGATTCAGCTGGGTATTCCCGTGGCGCGCATCGAGTTCATGGACGAACTCCAGGTCGAGGCCTGCAACCGCTACTCGAAGACCAACTATCCGGTCGGCCCTATTCTTTTCCTCGAATTTCACGGCGACAGCGTGCGGAACATCGACGAGCAGGCGGAAACCGTGAAAAAAATCGCCGAGGAGCACCACGGCCTGAAATTCGAGTGGTTCACCACGCCCGAAGAGCGCGCCGCCCTGTGGAAAATGCGCCACGAGGCCTATTTCGCGAATGTGGCGTATCGCACCGGCGCGAAGATGTTCACCACGGATATTTGCGTGCCGATCTCCCGGCTCGCCGATTGCATCGTCGAATCGAAACAGGATATCGCGCGCGCGTCGTTCCCGGCCCCGATCGTGGGCCACGTGGGTGACGGCAACTTCCACATCTCCTTCATGATCGACCCCAACAGCGCCTCCGAGCTGCACGAAGCGAGAGTTCTCGAAGAGAAAATTATCTTGCGCGCCCTCGAAATGGGCGGCACCAGCACGGGCGAGCACGGCATCGGCACCGGCCGCAAGAAGTATCTGCCGATCGAGCACGGCGCGGCGCTCGACGTGATGCGCGCGCTCAAGCAGGCGCTCGACCCGGAAAATCGCATGAATCCGGGCAAAATGGTCGAGCCGCGTTTATTGTAATTGCCGGGATTCCGATCTTGGCCACGACCACATCGACGGCGCCCTCCGCAGTGCCCGCACCCGCCGGAAGCACTTCTCTTCGCTACGCCTGGTACGTCGTTTTCGTCCTGATGCTCTGCTACACGCTGTCCTTCGTGGACCGCCAGATCCTCAGCCTGCTGGTGGGCCCGATCAAGCACGACCTTCGAATCAGCGACACCGAAATGGGCCTGATGCTGGGCTTCGCCTTCGCCGTGTTCTACACGCTCGCGGGACTTCCGATCGGCCGCCTCGTCGATACCCGCGGGCGCCGCAACCTGATCGCGATCGGCATTTTCCTGTGGAGCGTGATGACCGCGCTCTGCAGCGCGGCGCGCAGCTACGGTTCGTTGTTTCTCGCCCGCATCGGCGTGGGCGTGGGCGAAGCGACGCTCTCACCCGCCGCCTTTTCGCTCATCTCCGACTATTTCCCGGCGGAAAAGCTCGGTCTCGCGATCAGCGTCTACACCATGGGAATTTTCTTCGGCTCGGGCGTCGCGCTGGCGATCGGCGGGACCATCGTCGACAGCGTGATGCACATGCCCGCGCTCCACGCCCCGCTGCTCGGGACGATCGCCACGTGGCGGCTGTCGTTCCTGCTCGTGGGCATTCCCGGGCTGGTGGTCGGGCTGCTCGTTTTCACGGTGCGCGAGCCGCTGCGCAAGCACATGTTGCTCGACGCAAGCGGCGCCGCGGCTCACGTCGGCGTTCGCGACACGCTGCGGCAAATCTTCGACCGCTGGCAATCGTTCTGGGGCATGGCGATCGGGATGATCTTTCAGTCGCTCGCGAGCTACGCGTTTCTTTCCTGGGCGCCGACCTTCTTCCAGAGGATTCATGGCTGGACGGCGGGGCAGGCCGGCCGGGCGCTCGGAGTTCTCGTGCTGAGTTTCGGGTGCCTCGGGATGTACGTTGGTGGCCTCTTATGCGATCGCTGGTTGCGAAAGGGCGTCGCCGAAGGGCCGCTGAAAGTGGCCGTGATCAGCGCCATCGGGGCTGGAGTCTTTCTCGGCGCTGCGATGCTGATGCATGATCCCTACGTGACGCTTGCCTTGATCGCGCCGGGGCTGTTTTTTCAGGCCATGCCGATCGGCACCGTCTATGCTGGCGTTCAGCTGATTTTCCCGAATCAGATTCGCGGCCAGGTGTCCGCGCTCTTCATGTTTATATTGAATCTCGGCGGAATCGGCCTCGGCCCGTTGCTCCCGGGGCTGCTCAACGATCGTTTCTTCCACAACGAGCGCATGGTGGGGCCGTCCGTTTCGATCTCGATCGTCTTCGCCTCGATCGGCATGCTGCTGATTCTTCCGGCGACGTACCGGTTCTACCGGCGGGACTACATCGCGCTCAATTCGCAAAGGTCTTCGTAGGAACTCGGGGAATTCACCTTCGGCCCCGCGCGCACCAGGCCGCCGGCACGTCCACGTAGGAAGAATCCAGCTCCGCAACCGATTTGCACCCGAGTAGCGCCAGCGCCCGCTCGAGATCGGCGCGAAGAATCTCGATCGCGCGCAACACGCCTGCCTCGCCTGCCGCGCCCAGCCCGTACATGTACGCTCGCCCGATCAGCACCGCTTTTGCGCCCAGGCAAAGCGCTTTCACGATGTCGCTGCCGCGGCGAATGCCTCCGTCGACGAGCACCTCGGTCTGCCCGCCGACCGCGGCGACAACTTCCACCAGCGCGCGCAGCGCCGGCGCCACGCCATCGAGCTGCCGCCCGCCATGATTCGACACGATCACCCCCGCCACGCCTTCATCCACCGCGCGTTTCGCGTCTTCCGCGATCATCACGCCCTTGACGACGACCGGCCCCGGCCACGCCTTGCGAATCCATTTCAAGTCGTCCCAGGTCACCACCGACTTTGCGAGGCTCGACTGCGCTTCCGAAAGCGGCAGCGTGCCGCGCCCCGGCACAACGATGTTGTGCAGCTTGCGCACTCCGCCCGATGCGAGGAATCCCGCGAGCCATCCCGGATGCGCGAGCACTTGCGGCAAAAAAGGAATTTTCGCGAAAAGATTCGACCCCAGCAGCGCTCCCGCGCCGTTGCGCACGTCGCGCTCGCGCATGCCGAATGTCCCGGTGTCGATCGTGATCACCAGCACCGTAAACCCGGCTTTCTGCGCGCGCTCGATCGCTGCGCGGCCTGCATCCTGGCCGCCTGCCAGATACAACTGATACCACCGCGGCCCGGAAGTTGCCGCCGCAACCTCTTCCAGGCGATGCCCGGACATCGTGGTGAGCACGTAGCCGAGGCCTGCCTTTCCGGCCGCGCGCGCAGCCGTCGGCTCGCCGTGCGGGTAAAACATATGGCTGAACCCACAGGGCGCAAGCAGCACGGGCATGCTCAGGTCGCTGCCGAGGACCGAGGCCCGTGTGTCCCGCTCGGGGATGTAGAGCGCGTTGCGCGGGCGGAAGATGACTTCCTCGAACGCGCGCGTGTTCTCGCGGAGCGTCACTTCCCCCAGCGCGCCGCCGTCCAGGTAATCGAAGAGCACGCGCGGCAGCCGCTGCTGCGCCAGCCGCCTCAGATCGTAGATGTTGACGACGCGCGGCGCCGAAACTCTGCGTTCCTCTCGAGTCATCGTGACGCCTCGTCCGGCCCGCCGCCGGATTGCCCGCGATTTCCTTCCAACTGCGATTTCAGGATTCGTTTCAGGATGCTCAGGAGATTTTCGTTCTCGGCGGAAGCGGCGCGATTGGGGTAGTGGAAGTTCGCAAACATCCATTCTCCGTTTTGAGACTCGACTTCCGCGACCACGTCGGGCGTTTCGTGTTTCCTGCCGTCGTCGGACACTCCGTAGACCTCCACCAGATAATGCCCGCCCTTTCGCGCGACCTTGCCGGCCACATACTTGTCTGCAGCTTCTCGTCCGTTGACGATCGGATCGAAATCCAGGCGTATCTGGCCGCTCTTCGCCTGCGTGTCCAACACCACACGCAGCTGCTGCGCCAGCAAAGGGTCGAATTGCTTCTTTTCGACGGCGTCTCCGAGCGACGTTGATTCCAGCGTGTGCCCCGGTTCGAGGGGTTCGTAGTAATTGTAGAATTGCTCGACGAAGACGCGGCACGACTCTTCCATATCGTCCCCGGTTGCCGCACGCGCGTACCGTAGGCTGGAGACCCCGGCAAGAATTGCGAGAATCACCAGGCCCAGGTGCGCGAAACCTTTCGCCGCGAATGAATGTGCATGGCGCGTCATCTACGGGGCATCTCCAAACGTGGAATTGGCTTTGCCGCGCTCATTCTACCGGGTATCCTCAGTGATTTGTTGTCGACTTAGGCCGGCGTCTGGCGCACCGAATCGCACCGTCGTGTTCCGTCAAGTATATCGCTGCCGAGGAGCTGTTGATGAAAGTTGGTGAGGCGATCGCCGAAATACTGAAGCGCGAGGGCGTCGAGGTCATTTTCGGCTATCCCGTGAACCACGTCCTCGAATCGGCAGCTGCCGCCGGTATCCGCCCGATCATCGTGCGCCAGGAACGTGTGGGCTTGCACATGGCGGATGCGCTCTCTCGGCTCACGAGCGGGCAGCGCCTCGGCGTCTTCGCGATGCAGCACGGGCCGGGCTCCGAGAATTCGTTCGGCGGCGTCGCGCAGGCCTACGGGGAATCGGTCCCGATTCTCGTGCTCCCGATGGGTTATGCGCGCCGGCTCGCGCACGTCGATCCCAATTTCAATTCCGTGGCGAGCATGCGCCCGGTGACGAAGTCGGCCGAGTCCGTCATGGCCGCCGCCGAAATCCCGAACATTTTCCGGCGCGCGTTTTCGCGCCTTCGCAACGGGCGCGGCGGCCCGGCGCTGGTCGAGATCCCGCTCGATCTTTTCGCTGAGGAGATGCCGGAGCCGTGGTCCTACACCCCGCCGATTTCGACCCGCTACGGCCCCGATCCCGCCGACGTCAGAAAAGCCGCGGCCGCCCTCGTCGAAGCGAAAAATCCCGTGATCTACGCGGGGCAGGGAATTCACTACGCGCGCGCGTGGGATTCGCTGAAGCGGGTTGCGGAGATGCTCGGCACTCCCGTCGCGACGAGCCTGCAGGGCAAAAGCGCGTTCCCCGAGGACCATCCGCTCGCTCTCGGCGCGGGCGGCAACTCCTTTCCGCGCACCGTGCCGCATTTCCTCGCGAAGGCCGACTGGATTTTCGGCGTGGGCTGCAGTTTTACAGAGACGGCTTTCGGGATCGCGATGCCGCCCGGGAAAAAAATCATTCACGCGACGCTCGATCCGAATCATCTCAATAAGGACATGCGTGCCGAAATCGGCCTGATCGGCGACGCCGGGCTCGCGCTCGACGCGCTCTGCGCCGAGGTCGAGCGCCTTATCAGCAAGCCGCGCGACTTTTCCCATGTCGCTCGGGAGATCGCCGAGGTGCGCAAGGCCTGGCTCGACGACTGGGCGCCGCGCGTCAATTCCAACGAAACGCCCTTTTCGCCCTATCGCGTGCTGCGCGATTTGCGGGCGACCGTCGACGTCTCCACGACGATCATCACCCACGACGCCGGCAGCCCACGCGATCAGCTCGCGCCTTTCTGGGTGACCCGCAAGCCGCTCACCTACATTGGCTGGGGCAAGACGACCCAGCTCGGCTACGGTCTCGGCCTGGCCATGGGCGCGAAGCTCGCGTGTCCGGATAAGCTCTGCATCAACGTGTGGGGCGACGCGGCCATCGGCTTCACCGGCATGGATTTCGAGACGGCCGTGCGCGAACGCATCCCGATCCTTTCCGTGCTGCTGAATAATTTCAGCATGGCGATGGAAATTCCCATCATGCCGGTCTCAACCGAGAAATATCGCGCGACCGATATTTCGGGCGATTACGCGGCGATGGCCCGCGCCTTCGGCGGATATGGAGAGCGCGTCACCGAGATTTCGCAGATCGTGCCCGCGATTCAGCGTGGGATCGAGCAAACGCGGAAGGGTGTGCCGGCGCTCCTCGAATTCATCACGTGCAAGGAAATCGCCGTGTCCAAGCAATACCACGGCAAGCAATGAGAACGGGCGCGCCCTTTGCAGGCGCGCCCGCCCAACCCTACCAACCGAGAACGTACGCGAACACCAGCGGCGCGACGATCGTCGCGTCCGACTCGATGATGAACCGCGGAGTATCCACCGCCAGCTTGCCCCACGTGATTTTCTCGTTGGGCACCGCCCCGGAATACGACCCGTAGCTCGTCGTTGAATCGCTGATCTGGCAGAAGTAGCCCCACAGCGGCACGTTCTCCTTGCGCAGATCCTGGTGCAGCATCGGCACCACGCAGATCGGGAAATCCCCCGCGATTCCGCCGCCGATCTGGAAGAACCCGAGCGGCGTCTTCGTCGCGGTTTCCATGTACCAGCGCGCGAGTTCCACCATGTACTCCACGCCGCCGCGAACCGTCGTCGCGTTCTTCACGCCGCCGCCGATCACTTGCGCCGCGAACATGTTGCCGAGTGTCGAATCTTCCCATCCTGGCACGAAGACGGGCAGATTCCTCTCCGCTGCTGCGATCATCCAGCTGTTCTTCGGGTCGATCTGATAGAACTGCTTGAGCTTCCCCGCGTTGAGAATCTTGTACAGGAACTCGTGCGGAAGGTATCTCTTGCCCGTGCGGTCGGCCTCGCGCCACTCCTCGATCACGATGCGCTCGATGCGCCGCATCGCTTCTTCCTCGGGGATGCACGTGTCGGTCACGCGGTTCAGGTGATTGTTCAGCAGCTCCACTTCTTGCGCCGGCGTGAGCTGCCGGTAATCCGGGACGCGGCGGTAGTGGTCGTGCGCCACCAGATTGTAGAGATCCTCCTCGAGATTCGCGCCCGTGCAGCAGATGCCGTGCACCTTGTTCTGCCGGATCAGTTCGGCCACGGAAATGCCCAGCTCCGCGGTGCTCATCGCGCCCGCGAGCGTGAGAAACATCTTTCCGCCGTTCGCGAGATGCTTCACGAAACCTTCGGCGGCGTCCACCACCACGGCCGCGTTGAAGTGCCGGTAGTGGTGCTTGATGAACGCGGAAATCGAACTCGTCGCCAATACCTGTGTTGCAGTGCTCATGTGTCCTCCTCTTGAGCCGGCCTGAGATTGGAAATTGTGGAAACACCCGTAGCGAGTGGAGTGTTGCGTTACTGATGACGGCTTAGAAGTAGCTGGCTGTGTAGCTCAGCAGACGGAAAAATTCGTGCGAAGAGAGATGATGCAGGAAGAAGCGAAGATGTTGATCTCGTGCCACGAAGAATAAATATCATAGATCGCACGGGATGCATACCAAATTCGCCCTCGCGTGCGAAATTTGTTCCCGGTGTGCTCGCGAAATGAATCCGTTCGCGATCGATCCAGCCCCGCGTTCGCCGCGCGCGCTCGTTGCATTGAAAGATAAGCCGCGCTCGCCAGTCCTAGGTTATCGCGCCCCCTTGCGCTAAAATTTGGGAACGCTTGGCGGCGGCGCGACAGGAGAACTTGCATATGTGCGGAATCGTCGGCTACATCGGCCCAAAGCGCGTTGTGCCCCTCATTCTCGACGGACTCCGGCGCCTCGAATATCGCGGCTACGATTCCGCCGGAATCGCCGTGGTCGGCGATAGCGGCAAGCTCGAAATCCGCCGCGCGCCCGGCAAGCTCCGCAATCTCGAAGAGTCGATTCGTTCCACGCCGCTCGACGGCGTCTACGGCATCGGCCACACGCGCTGGGCCACACACGGCCGCCCCACCGAGGAAAACGCCCACCCGCATCGCGATTGCACCGGCGATATCGTCGTGGTGCACAACGGCATCATCGAGAATTACATCGACCTCAAGAAATCGCTCGCGGCCGAGGGCCACAAGTTCGTCACCGAAACCGACACTGAAATCATCGCCCACCTGATTGAGAAATTCTCGAAGGACGCGCCGCTCGAGGAAGCCGTGCGCAAGGCCGTCAACTCGATGACCGGAGCCTACGCTCTCGTCGCCGTTTCCGCGAAGGATCCCAACAAAATCGTCGCCGCGCGTCTCGGTCCGCCCATCGTTGTCGGTCTCGGCGACCATGAGTTTTTCGTCGCCAGCGACATTCCGGCGATCCTCGCGCACACGCGCAGCATTTTCTTCCTCGGCGACGGGGAAATGGCCACCCTCACGCCGCAGGGTGTGAAGCTCAGCGATTTCGAGAGCCGCGCCATCACCCGCCCGCCCCAGCACATCACCTGGGACCCCATCATGGCCGAAAAGGGCGGCTTCAAGCATTTCATGCAGAAGGAAATCTTCGAGCAGCCGCGCGCTGTTCGCGACACCCTGCTCGGCCGCATCTCGCAGGAGACCGGAAAAGTCTTTCTCGGCAGCGAAATGAACATCACCGAGGAAGAATTCCGCAATTTCCGCGACGTGAAGATCGTCGCCTGCGGCACCAGCTGGCACGCCGCGCTCGCCGGTAAATTCATGATCGAGCGGCTGGCGCAGATTCCCGTCGAAGTCGACTACGGCAGCGAGTTCCGCTACCGCGATCCGATCGTCGACGACCACAGCCTGATCGTCGCGATCAGCCAGTCCGGCGAAACCGCCGATACTCTCGCCGCCGAGCGCGAGGCCCGCCAAAAAGGCGGCAAAGTCATCGCCATCTGCAACGTGGTCGGCGCCATGCTTACCCGCGAAGCGAGCGGCACCGTCTACACCCACGCAGGGCCCGAGATCGGCGTCGCCTCCACGAAGGCGTTTACCGGCCAGCTCACCGCCCTTCTGCTAATGGCGCTCTACCTCGGGCAGGTGCGCGGCAAGCTCGCCGGCTCGGACTCGCAGCGGCTGATGCAGGAGCTGACCCGCGCCCCGCACAAGATCGAGAACATCCTGCAGCGCGATGCCGCGATCGAAGATCTCGCCCGCCTGTTCTTCCGCCACACCGATTTTCTGTATCTCGGCCGCGGTATCCACTATCCCATCGCACTCGAAGGCGCGCTCAAGCTCAAGGAGATTTCCTACATCCACGCTGAGGGTTATCCCGCAGGCGAGATGAAGCACGGCCCCAACGCCCTGATCGACGAAAATCTCCCCGTCGTGATGATCGCCACTCGCGACGAATCCGATCCCGAATCGATGATGCGCTATGAAAAGACGATCTCCAATTTGCAGGAGGTGAAAGCGCGCGATGGCATCGTGATCGCCGTCGTCACCCAGGGCGACCAACTCGCGAGAGATCTCGCCGATCACGTGATCGAGATTCCGCCGGCGCCCGAACTCGTCGCTCCGATTCTCGAGGTTGTGCCGCTGCAATTGCTCGCCTATCACATCGCCGTCCGCCGCGGATGCGACGTGGACCAGCCGCGCAACCTCGCAAAATCCGTCACAGTCGAATAAACTCAGCACATGGGTCATCGAAGTAGGTACCGGCTGCCGATTTTCGGCGCTGTGTGTCTCGCGCTGATCGCCCTGGCGCTTGCTTCCTCCGCCTACGCCGCGCAGGACGGCTCCTCGCGCTTGGACGCGGTGCAGGTGACCGGTTCCGCGCGATTCGGCTCGGCGCAGCTTGCGGCGGTCACGGGCCTGCACGTCGGTTCCCAGGTCACGCGCGACGATTTGCAAAAGGCCGCCAACGCGCTCGCACAGCTCGGCCCGTTCACTACCGTGAATTACCGTTTCTCGAGCGGCGACGCCGGCGTTCGCGTCGAATACCAGGTCACCGACGGCCCCGAGATTCCCGTCTCGTTCGACAATTTCCCCGGTTTCACCGACGACGATCTCAAGGCCGCAATCAAATCCGCCGGAGTGCTCTTCGACGGACAGGCCCCCGAGCACGGCGCGATTCTGGACGACATTTCGGACGCCCTCGCGAAAACGATCGCCACCCGCGGAATGAATTTCTCCGTGTCGCATTCGGTCGTCATCGAGCCCTCCGGCGGCAAAGTGCAGCAGTTCCACATCGAGGGCGACGCGATCAAAATCGCTTCAATCGTGTTTTCCGACGCGCTCGCCCAAAGCGATCCCGGAATTCACGCCCGCCTCGCCGATATTGTCGGCCAGCCCTTTTCGCGCAACGCCATCGACCTCTTCCAATTCGAGCAGGTGCGCCCCGTGTACCTCACGCACGCCTTCCTCGATGTTCGATTCGATCCCCCGGAGACGACGTTCGCGAATGGCGCGGCGAGCGTGGTCGTTCGTGTCGTTCCCGGAACTGCGTTTACCTGGGGCGGCGCCACCTGGACTGGAAACGTCGCCATCGGCGTGCTCGAACTCGACACCGCGATCCCGCTCCACGCGGGCGATCCGGCCAATGGCATGAAGATCGAAGCCGGATGGAACGCAGTGCGCGATCTCTACACGCGCCACGGCTACCTCGACGTCGATCTCAAGCCCGTGCCGAAATTCGATGCCGCCTCCGGCAAAGTCACCTACGCCGTGGCTGTCACCGAAGGTCCTCAATACCGCATGGGTAAGCTCGTGCTCAGCGGCCTCTCCATCGACGGCGAAAGCCGCGCCCGCGCCGCGTGGCGCATTCCTCCCGGGGCTGTCTTCGACGAGAGCGCCTACGAGCAATTCCTTTCGAGCGGAATCCAGCAGGCGTTTTCCGGCTACCCCTTTCACTACGAAAAGATAGGCCGCTTCCTCCAGAAGGATCCCGCCAACGGCACCGTGGACGTCATGCTCGACTTTCAATGAGCGCTCAATCGACGCGCCGAATGCGGCACTGCGTCCCCGCCCGCATGCGCCGATGGACCCGACCCGCGTGCCTTTTCGCTGTGCTGGCCTGCGCGCTTCTCGCTCCGGCCTCGCGCGCGCAGAACCCCAGTCCCGGCGCTCCCTCCTCGAAAGCCGACGATGCCGCCGCCGCGAAAAAACAGGCCGAGGCGGACGCCGCCCTGCAAAAAGCCCTGGCCGACGCGGGCGACGACAGCGCCGCCCTCGTGCGCGATCTCACCGCGTACCTCGCTCGCTTCCCCGATTCGCCGCGCCGCCCCAGCATTTATCGCGCCCTTGTCGAGGGCTGCCAGCAGATTCGCAACAACGACTGCGCGCTCGAATACGCCGAGCGCTTCATTGCTCTGCGTCCCGACGATTCGCAGATGATGTTGCTCGCCACCAGCTTGCTCCAGAAAAAAGGAGACGACGCATCCCTGGTGCGCGCCTCCGGGTATGTTTCGCGCGTCCTCGACCGCGTCGAGAAGACGCCCCCCGACGAGAAGCCCTCGAGCGAATCGCTTGCCGAATGGCAGCAGGGCCATCTGCAGCTCCTCGCCGCCCTGTATTACGTTCGCGGGCAGATCGAAACTTCGCGCAAGGATTTCGAGTCCGCCGTCAAAGATTTGCGTAAAAGCAATGCCTCCCAGCCGAACGCCCTGGCGGCCGAAAAGCTCGGCGAGATTGCCGAACTCCGCAACGATCCCGCCGGCGCGATCGACGAATACGCGCTCGCCTTCGCGCTTCCCGAGGACGGCCCCGCCGGCAAGGTCGACCGCCGCGATCTGCGGCGGAAGCTCGGCAACGTCTGGCGGCAGGTTCACGGCAGCGAAAAGGGGCTCGGTGACGCGATTCTGGAGGCGTACGACGGCGCCTATCCGCCCCAAGCCGAATCGGCCGCCGCCGCGCCGGCGTCGCGCAACAAGAATGCCAAGGACGCCTTCGAGTTCGTCGTGCGGCGGCTCGATGGCTCGGCATTTCCGCTCGCGCCGTTCCGGGGAAAGGTCGTCGTCCTGAGCTTCTGGGCCACATGGTGCGAGCCCTGCCAGGAACTCGAGCCGCTTTTCAACGCCGTGGCGCGAAACTACGTGGGAAATCCCGATGTCGTTTTTTTCGCCGTCAATACGGATGACGACGAAAGCCAGGTGGCGCCCTTCGTCGCAGTCCAGAAATGGGACGTTCCGGTGATCTACGCCGACGGGCTCGACGATTTCATGAAAGTTGATAGCTTGCCCACGGTCCTGATCATCGGCCGCGGCGGCAACATCGTCTATCGGGTCGGCGGCCTTCCGCCGGAGGGATTCTCGGATTCTCTCGCGGCCGCGATCCAGAGCGCGCTCGGCGCCCGCCGCGAATAGCGTGGTATGATTCGCGAAACGAAGTCCGGCCGGCGCCCGGCCAGGAGGCACCTACAATGGAAGGCGAGCTGCCGCGAAAACGCTATTTTCTGGGAGTCGCGTTGATCTTCGCTGCCGTCGCATTCGCGCTCGTGATGGCCTTGTGCGTCGCGCTTGAGCGCCGGCTCTTTTCGAATGGCGCTATGCTGGGCGTGCTGGGAACACTCACCGCCACGTGGATGCCGATCGCTGTCGCCGTATTTTTGCCCATCGGTATCGCGATCGCCGTCGCGATGCGCAAATTTCTCCAGCGGCCCAACTACCCTCGCATCGAACATCTTCGCATTGCCGGAAAGTACGTTCCGGCGAGCCCGGCGAAGATGGGCGTCTCTCCGCTGTACCTGAAGTAGCGGACCCGCGCATCAAGCGGTCGGCGATTTCACGCTGCTGGCTCCAGCGGCGTCGCGCGCGGCCAGGATCGTATTGACGTGAATGCTCACCGTGTCCTCCACGTTGCGCGCGTACCCGCCCGCCAGCGTGATCGCCACCGGAGCGCCATTGCGTCGCGCGTAGTCGAAGACGAGCGCGTCGCGCCGCGCGAGCCCGTCCATCGTCAGCGAAAGTCCGCCGAGTTGGTCCTCGCGATAAGGGTCCGCCCCCGCGACGTCGAAGAGAATGTCCGGCGAGAAATCCCGAAACGCCTGGTGCAGGTGTTTTTCGAGGATCGCGAGATAGTCCGCGTCGCCGATGCGGTCCGGCAACTCGATGTCCACGGTCGAGCGCGCTTTCGGGAATGGGTAGTTGTGCTCCTGATGGATCGAAAGCGTGAACACGTCCCCGTCGCTGCCGAAAATTTCGGCGGTGCCGTTGCCCTGGTGGACGTCCGTGTCCACCACCATCGCCCTCCCGATTTTCCGCTCGAATTGCAGCCGCCGGATCGCCACCGCCACGTCGTGGATCACGCAGAAGCCTTCGCCGTGGTCCGGGCAGGCGTGATGAAACCCGCCGCCCACGTTCGCGGCCCAGCCGACTTCCAGCGCACGCTGCCCGGCGAGGATCGACCCGCCCGCGGCCAGCCAGCATGCCTCCACCAGCTTCTTCGAGTAGGGAACTTCCATCCGCAGGATCTCGGCTTGGCTCAGCGACCCTGATTTCAGCTTGTATACGTAGTCCTGCGAATGGACGCGCAGAATATCCTCATCGCTGGCGGGTTGCGGCGCGAGAAAATCGTCCGCCGTGGCCAGCTTCTCGGTGAGCATCCGGTCGTGGATCAGCCGGAATTTCTGCGAGGGGAAGACGTGCGCGCCGAGATTCAAATCGTAGCGGTCGTCGTACACCAATTTGAAGGGCAACACGATTGAGCCAGCCTACCCCGAAACGCGCGGCAAGACAATTTCGCCCCCGGCTCTGCGCCCAATTCGACATTGCCGCCGCCGCGCGGCCTGTGCTAGCGTGTCTTCGATGCGACGCGCGCATGCGATTCTCGTCATCCTCGCGCTCTTGGCGACGCCCATGGCACTGCTCGCTCGCTCAGACTGCAATTCATCGGCTTGCAACTGCATGTGCGACATCGTCAACCGGAGCCTCCTCGCGCATGCGCATCATCCGCCGCTTTGCGGCCAGGCCGCGACTTCGATGCGTCATTGTTCGATGAACACCACGCATAACCCGCCGGACTACGGCCTCAACACGCTGATGGCTCCCACGGCCCCGCTGCCTCTTGCCACGCTCGCCTCCTTGCCGGCAACGGCGCGGCTGGCGGCTCCCTCGCCCCTGCCAACGCCCTCCGGTTTCTTTGCGGCTCCTTTCGAACCGCCCCGAGCCTAGAGCCCCTTCGCAGCACAACCGATCCCGCGCGGGTGTCTGCGCGCTGGCGCGCAAGCACACGCAATCTTTCACCTGAAGCTGCCGATCTCCGCACCGTTGCTCTGGCAACGGGCCCCGATTCGCGGCGCACGGTTGTCGGCAAAGAAGGACCGCCGGCGCAAAGGGAGCATTCCTTTCATGCGGCTCAAGCACATCCTCGCAAGCATCTCCATGCTGTTTTTGTTCGCGCTCTCGGCGCGCGCCACCGTTTTTGGCACGGTACGTGGCGTCGTTCACGATCCGCAGCACCGGCCCGTGCCCGGCGCGCACGTCACGTTGAAGTCGGCTACCTCAAGCTGGTCGCAGGACACCCAGACGAACGCCGACGGCGAATTTGTCTTTCCCGCCGTGGCTTTCGGCGACTACTCGGTTTCCGCCGAGGCCTCGGGCTTCGCTGAGTTGACCCAAACCTTCACGCTTGCCTCCGACACGTCTTCGGTCCTGCATCTGCAGCTCTCCATCGCCTCCGTGACGCAAACCGCTGTTGTTACTTCCGAGCTGGGCACGTCCGCTCAGGAAACCTTCACCCCCACCACGACGATCAGCCGCCAGGATATCGAGTCCACGCCCGGCGCGGGACTCACCAACAGCCTCGCGATGATCACTGACTTTACTCCCGCCGCCTACATGACCCACGACATGCTGCACATGCGCGGCGGCCATCAGACTTCCTGGCTCATCGACGGCGTGCCCATTCCCGACACGAACATCGCCACCAGCCTCGCGCCACGCGTCGTCCCCGGTGATATCGACGACGTCGAGGTCTTGCGCGGCAGCTACGACGCCCAGTACGGCGACCGCACCTACGGCATGTTCAACATCCTGCCCAAGTCCGGATTCGACATGAACAACGAAGGCGAACTCACCCTCACCGCCGGCAGCTTCTATCAGACCGATGATCAACTGAGCTTCGGCGGCCATAGCGAACGCTTTGCCTACTACGCCAGCATCAACGGCAACCGCAGCAACCTCGGCCTCGAAACTCCCGTTGCCCAGGTTTATCACGACGCCGAAAACGGCTACGGCGGCTTCACTTCGTTGATGTACAACCTCGATCAAAACGACCAGCTGCGCTTCGACGGCCAGCTTCGCCAGGATTACTATCAGATTCCCTACGATCCCAACCCGGACAGCTTCGACAACTCTCAATGGCCCACCAACCAGTTGCGCGACCATGAACTCGAAACCGATGGCTATGCGCTCTTCTCCTGGGTTCACACCTTCAACCCCAACGTCGTCCTCACTGTCTCGCCCTTCTACCACTACAACAGCTCCGGCTATCACAGCCCGTCGACGGATTCTCCCGTCGCCACCACCGCGATCTTCTCGACGAACTATGGCGGCGGCCAAGCCGTCCTTTCCTTCCATGCGCCGCGCAACGATGCTCAGGTGGGCGTCTATTCCTTTGCGGCCGCTCAGCACGAAACGTTCGGCCTGATTTTCAATGACGGTAGCGATACCTCTCCGGTTCAGGAGATGGACAACATTCCCGGAGACGACATCGCCATTTTCGCCAGCGACAAGTTCAGCGTCACTTCCTGGCTCACGCTGATCGGCGGCGTCCGCGCCACCCACTTCTCCGGCGGCGTCACCGAAAACACCACCTACCCGCGCATCGGCGGCACCATTCGCATCCCGCATCTCAACTGGGTGTTCCGTGCGTTCTGGGGCAGGTTCTACCAGCCGCCGCCCCTCATCACGCTCAGCGGCCCCCTCATCAATCTCTGCGGCAGCGAGGATTGCACCTTCCTCCCGCTCCACGGCGAGCGCGACGAGGAACATCAGTTCGGTGTCACCATCCCGATTCGCGGCTGGTCCGCCGACATCGACTACTTCGAGACCCGCGGCGTGAATTTCCTCGATCACAACAACATCGGTGAATCGAGCGTCTTCATCCCGGTCACGATCGCCGAGTCGCGCATTCGCGGCACCGAGCTCACGATTCGCTCGCCGCGCGTCTGGAATCGCGCGCAACTGCATCTCGCCTACTCGAACCAGATCGCGCAGGCCGCCGGCGCCTTCACCGGAGGCCTCATCACCGCCGGCGATCCGCCCGACTGGTCCGCCCTCGACCACGATCAGCGCAACACGCTCAACGTCGGCTCCGACGTCACGCTCCCGTGGCAGGCCAATTTCGCGGCGAACATTTACTACGGCTCGGGCTTCTCGAACGGCGAGGCCGGCGTCGACGGCTCGCCCTATCAGGATCCCTATCTCCCCGGTCACGCGCAGGTCGATCTCACGCTCGGCAAGCAATTCGGCGAACGCTATTCGTTTTCCGTCACCGCGCTCAACGTCGCGAATCGCCACCTGCTCATCGACAACAGCCTCACCTTCGGCGGATTTCACTACGACAACCCCCGCGAAATATACGCCGAGTTCCGCTGGCATTTTCATTACTGATTTCGATTTCGAAGTTCTAGCGCGTAGAATGCAAGGTCGGCCCAGAAAGGTGAATTCAGATATGCTACCTCGAACTAATGAACGGAGGCTGGCGCGCGCGTTCCTCGCGCTGGCCGCCGTGTGTTTTGTTTTCGGCCTCGCGGCCTGCAAACATCAGGAGGACGCAAACGCCAAGCGTTTCCACCTTGTCGGCAAGGTCGTGGCTCTCGATCAACGCGGCAGCTCGGTCGTCGTCGACCACCAGGCCATTCCCGGTTTCATGGACGCCATGACCATGGCCTATCCCGTGCGCGATCCCCACATCCTCGATCCGCTCGGCGTCGGCGACGAGATCACCGCGGACGTCGTCGTCGCTAACGACGGCGCCTATCTCGATAACATCGTCGTCACCAAGAAGGGCAGCGGTGGCAAGGGCGAGTCGCCCACCACCGAACACGAGCCCACCCCCGGCGAGAAGGTGCCCGATTTCGTCCTTACCAATCAGGACGGCAAGAAGATCCACCTCAGTTCGTTCGAAGGGCACGTGCTGCTCGTCACGTTCGTCTATACGCGCTGCCCGTTTCCCACCTTCTGCCCCCTCGTCTCGCGCAATTTCGCCGAGGTCTACGCGCAGACTCGCAAGGATCCGGCGCTCGCGTCCAAAATCCGCCTCTTGACCATCAGCTTCGATCCCGCTCACGACACGCCCAAAGTCCTGCGGGCCTACGGCGGATCGTTTAAGGACGTGGCCGGCGCGATTCCCTTCGATCGCTGGGAATTCGCCGTCCCCTCGCAGCAGGACCTGAAGAAAGTTGCCGATTACTTCGGCCTCTTCTTCACGTCAAACGGCGGCCAGATCGTCCACTCGCTGAGCACGACGGTGATTTCACCCGAGGGCACGGTCTACAAGTGGTACGAGGACAATCAGTGGACGCCGACGGAGTTGGTGGACGATGCCAGCGCCGTCTTGCTGCAGGATAACGGCTCGACGGCCGTCGCGAAGTCCGACGTCGAGAAAGACGCGCCCCGCCCAAACTGAACACCCGGCCAGCATGGTCAGCCCGGCCGGAGCAACGCGAGAGAGGGATCTGGTTTGGTTCTCGGTGTGAAGAAGACGTAGGCGATTAATTCTCGCGTTCGAGAATGAAATCAGGCACCGCGCGCAACGCGCGCCGATACTCCGTGTCGGGCAGTTCGTCGAGGCAGGCCTTCGCCCGGTTCACGTAATCGCGCGCTAGGTCCCCGGCGCGATCGAGCGCTCCCGTTTCTCGCACCAGCTTCGCGATCTGGTCCGGCTGGACGCTCACGAATCCGCGTTCCTCGAGGACGCGCGCGATCAGCCTGCGGCCCTCCGGCGCCGGATGCCCGTTGCCATTGCCATCGGCGGCCGCGCGTTGCGACCCGCTCTCGAGCGCGAAGATCAGCGGCAGCGTCACTTTGCCTTCCTTCAGATCGCTTAGCACCGGCTTGCCCAGCTTCTCGAGCGACGCGGTGAAATCGAGCACGTCGTCGACGAGCTGAAACGCCAGCCCCGCGTTGCGTCCGTATTCCGCTAACGCTTCTTCGATGTGCTTCGGCTGCTTCCCGAGCACCGCGCCGAGCCGTGCGCACCCGCTGAAGAGGCACGCCGTCTTGCGGTAGGCCAGGTCGACGGCTTCCGCTTCGCTCAAGTCGATTCTGCCGAGGCACGCGAGCTGCAGAAGTTCGCCCTCCACCATGTTTTGCGTGAGGTCGATCAGGATATCCAGCACCGCGAAGTTCCGCTCGCGCAGTGCCATCTCAAACGACTGCATGTACAGCCAGTCGCCCGCCAGCACGCTCATGTGGTTGCCCCACCGCGCGTTCGTGCTCGGACGCCCGCGCCGGGTCTCCGCCCCGTCGATCACGTCGTCGTGAACCAGCGTCGCGCTATGGATCATCTCGACCACCGCGCCCAGCCGGATCGCGCTCTCGCCGTGATACCCCGCCGCGCCCGCGCTTAGCAGCAGCAGCGCCGGACGCAGCCGCTTCCCGCCTCCCTCGCGCAGGTAGCTTGAAATCTCGGCCACCGGCTCGATGGCCCCGCAGCTCTGCGCGGCGATCTCCTTCTCGACGAGCGCCAGATCGTCGCGCACCAGATCGAAGATGCCCTTGATGCCTTTGGCGGTTTGGACAGCGAATGCCATCCTGTGGTTTACCTCGCGCCCTCGTGGGGCCGGTCCTGAGAAGCTGGCGTGCCGAGTCTGAAGAACCGCCGAAAATTCGCGGCCGTCACCGCCGCAACGTCCTCGGCGGCTAAGTTTCTCACATTCGCCAAGGCTTGCGCTACCTCTACCACGAACGCCGGCTCGTTGCGCTTGCCCCGCCGTCCTTGCGGGGGAAGAAACGGCGAATCCGTCTCGGTCAGCAGGCTTTCGAGCGGCAGACCGCGCGCCACGTCGCGCAAGTGCTGCATTTTCGGGTACGTGACGTTCGCGGCGAAAGACACGAGAAAGCCCATGTCCAGCCCGCTCCGCGCCTCGGCGTCCGTCGCCGTGAAACAGTGAAAAATCCCGCCAAGCCCGCTCGGCCGCCACTCCTCTTCCAGAATTCCGATGCAGTCCTCCCACGCGTCGCGGCAGTGAATCACGATCGGCAGCTTCGCGGTCCGCGCCTGCGCAAGCTGCCGCCGGAAGACGCTCCGCTGCACGTCCCGCGGTGCCTGCTCCTCATCGTAATGATAGTCGAGGCCCATCTCGCCCCAGGCGATCACCTTCGGGTGCCGCGCGAGCTCGTCGAGCTGCGCGAAGTGCTCTTCGGTTGCCGCCTTCGCATCGTATGGGTGGACGCCGATAGTCGCATACACCCAGTCGTGCTGTTCGGCGAAGGGAATCGCCGAATCGATCCGCTCGGCCGGGCTCGTCCCGCTGCCGATCGCCAGCAGCGCCTCGACGCCCGCCTCCCGCGCTCGCTCGAGAATCGCCGGGCGATCGTCGTCGAATTGCGACATTTCCAGGTGCGCGTGCGAATCGATGATCTGCATGGTCCCAAGAACTGTACCCGGTTTTCACGGTCCGCCCAAGCGCCCGCATCGAGAGAGCCAAGGCTTTAGCCTCTGAAGACACTCCGTGGCCCTGGCGAGCTTCCGCCGCGAGAAACGTCGGTTCTGGCGCACAACGGCATTTATATCGTGTCATGATATAATTCGGACATGCGCCGCACCCGATCCCGGAAGCCGGCCTCGGCCCGCGCCTCTCGCCTCTTCGAGGACCTCGCCATGTTCCGCTACGGTATCCGCCGCTTCCTGCGTTTCAGCGAGACCGCCGCGCGCCGCGCCGGCATCACTCCCCAGCAGCACCAGCTGATGCTCGGCGTCGCCGGATTCACCGGCCGCGGCTGGGCCAACATCTCCGAACTCGCCGAGTTTCTGCAGGAGCGTCACAATGCCGTCGTGGAGCTCGTCGACCGTGCCTCGCGCGCCGGCCTCGTCAGCCGTCTCGCCGCCCCCGGCGACCGCCGCGTGGTCCGCGTTGAACTCACCCCCCGCGGCCGCTCGATCTTGACGAAATTGTCCGCCCTCCACCGCGCCGAGCTGCGGCGCATACGAAATGACGCGACGTGGCGCTCATGAAAACCATCTCCGGCAGGTACCCCAAGCTGCAGCGTTACGCCGCCCTCGTCCGCAGCGACCTCACGGAGACCTATTCCCGCGACCTCCACAAATGGCTCTTGATCGCGCCGATTCTCGGCGTCGTCACCGGACTCCTGATCACGCTTCTCGTCAAGGTCATCCTGCTTTGGATGTGGCCGCCCTTGTTGAACTATTACCTCGCCCATCACGCCGCCATTGTCCCCGGATTGATCGTCGGCTTTTTGGTTGCGGGCCTGCTGATGCAGTTCCTCACGCCCGATCCCGACGAGCACTCCACCGAGGAAATCATCCGTTCCTATCACGAGCACCAGGGGCGCGTTCCCATGCGCTCGTTCGTCCCGAAGCTGCTTGCCGCCGTCGCCACGGTCGGCATGGGCGGCAGCGCCGCCCTCGAGGGTCCCAGCATCTACGGCGGCGGCGCGATCGGCTCCTGGCTCTGGACGAAGCTTCGCCGGCTCGGCGTCGAGCCGCGCGATCGCCGCATCATGCTGATCAGCGGCGCCGCGGCCGGCATGTCCGCCGTATTTCGCGCGCCTCTCACCGGTATCGTCTTCGCGCTCGAAATGCCTTACAAGGACGATCTCGCCCACGAAGCGCTCTTGCCTTCGCTCATCGCCTCCGTGATTTCCTACGCCACCATGGCCGCCTTCACCGGCGCCGGGCCGATCTTCGAATTTCCCACCGCCGGCTTTTACAACCGCGCCGATTTGCTCTGGGCCGCCCTGCTCGGCGCCATCTGCGGCCTGATCGCCATGGTTTTCGACATCACCTTCCGCCGCGTGCGCCGCTTCTCGATCCAGGCCAAAATTCCGCACTGGGGCAAAATGCTCCTTGGCGGCCTGCTCACCGGAATCTGCGGCTTGGCGTTCGTCAGCATCTTCAAGGGCGATTTGATTCCCATCGGCCCGAACTACGAGGCCGTCCCGCAGATTCTGCTGCGGGCTCATAGTTCGCTCGAGCTCGTAACGTTCGGCGTGATGAAACTCGCGGCCACCCTGTGCTCGCTCGGCGTCGGTGGAGTGAGCGCCGCGTTCGTCCCGCTGTTCCTTTCCGGGAGTTCTTTCGGCGCCGCGTTCGCGCAGTCGGTCGCGCACAGCCCAACGGTTGATCTGTTCGCCGCAGTCGGCATGGCCGCTTTCATCGCCGCCGGCTACAAAACGCCCCTCACCGCCGTCGTGTTCGTCGCCGAAGCGACGGGCGGCCACGCCTATATCGTGCCCGCCCTGATCGGAGCCGCCGTCGCCTACGCGGTTTCCGGCGAGGCTTCGATGTCCGGCGACCAGCGCCTGCACGAAGGCGCGCGCTTCACCGAGCTTTCCAACCTGAAGGTGCGCGGCGCCATGCAGAAGCGCGTGCTCTCCGCCGAGGCGCACTGGACGGTCGGCGAATTCGCGGCCACGATTCGCCTGCACCGTGGTCACACCGCCTACCCCGTCGTCGATCGCGGTCGCGTGATCGGAACCGTCTCCGCCGTTTCCATCAGCAAGGTTCCCCCGGAGGATTGGGGAAACATCTCCGTGCGCGACGTCATGGATTCCGGCATCGAGCTCGTCGCGCCCGACGCCAGCTTGCAGGATGCTTTGCGCCTGCTCATGGCGCCCCACGGCCAGCACATGCTGATCGTGGCAGGCGCCGAAGGTCAGCTCGAAGGCATCGTCACCAAGACCGACATTCTCGCGACACTCAGCGCCGGCCGCACCGGCACCGAAGAAATGCACGCCGAAGCCGCCGATGCATCCTCCGCCGAGCGCCCGAGACGCGGCAGAAGTTAGCCGGCACAATCTCTCCGCTGTTCGCCTCTTACCAGCGCTGGAAGCGCGACAGAATTTAGCCCGGCCCGGGAGGGCTGGGTCGCTCCGCGAAAAAAAACCTGGCGCGAAGCGCCTTCCGTTGCGCCGTTCTACCCGCGGCAAGTCTTCGAGGTTGGCCGCGCGAATCACGTGCCCGCTTGCCGGGCGGGCAGCTCGCAATTCACGAATCACAATTCACGAATCACGAGTCACGAACCTACGTCACTTCACTTTCGCGCCTGGGGCGATGTCTTCGGCGAACGTGCACAGCACCGGCTTGCCCTCCGGCCCCACCGACGCCGCCAGCAGCATCCCGTTCGATTCGAGCCCGCGCATCTTCCGCGGCGCCAGATTCGCCACGATCACCACCTTGCGCCCGATCAGCTCTTCCGGCGCATACGCCAGCGCGATCCCCGCGAGTATCTGCCGCGTCTCGTCGCCCACGTCGACCAGCAGCTTCAGCAGCTTGTCCGCGCCCTGAATCCGCTCCGCCGACTTGATCTGCCCCACGCGCAGCTCGACTTTCGCGAAATCCTCGATCGCGATTTTCGCCGTCGGCGCAGGTGCGGCGGCCGGAGTCCCAGCGGCAGGCGGGCTCGCCACTTGTGACTCTGCTGCGGCTTTGCTCGCGGGCTCGCCCGCCGAGGCGGGGTTCCGTATCTCGTTTTCCATCGCTTCAATCCTCTCCGATAGTTGCTTCTTGTCCACGCGCGGGAATACCGCTTCCGGCTTCCCGATCTTTGTCCCAGGCTTCAGATCCCCCCACTTCAATTGATCGATTCGAAAATCGGCAAGGTTCCCAGCCTGGCCGATCTGCTCCCAGATCCTCTGCGTCGCCTCGGGAATCACCGGATGGGTTAGTGCGGCGATAATCCGAATCGCCTCGGCTGCGTCGTAAAGAACACTCTCCAAACGAAGTCGCTCGCCCGCGATAGCAGCTAACTCCCAGGGTTTTTCCAGCACCAGATATTCGTTTATCGTAGCGACCAGCTCCCACGACAGTTCCAGCGCTCTCGAGAAGTTATGGTGAAAGTACTCGAACCTGATTGAGCTAAAATTACCGGGGTCGAAACGAGCTGCTAGCCGCTGACGCGCGACCGCACCTGACGCGATGCTCCCTCCGGGTATTACGCCTTCGCAATAATTCGCGATCATGGCGAGGACGCGGCTTGCCAAATTGCCGAGCCCATTCGCCAAATCCGCGTTGTACCGCGTGATCAACGCCTCGCGCGAAAAATTGCCGTCCTGGCCGAACACCGTCTCGCGCAGCAGGTAATACCGCAGCGCGTCGTTGCCGACCTTCGCGCCCGTCACCTCATCGAACGCTTTCACGATCGGCTCGGGATACGCGACGTTCCCCTTCGACTTGCTCATCTTCTCCTGCTCGAAGAGCAGCCAGCCGTGCGCGAAAATCTGTTTCGGCAGCGGCAGCTCCGCGGCCATCAGGAACGCCGGCCAGTAGACCGCGTGAAAGCGAATGATCTCCTTGCCGATCATGTGCATCACGTAGGCATCGTCCGCGGCCCAGTATTTTCGAAACTGCGGATTCGCCTCGCCGTCGTAGCCTTCGCCGTAGCCGATCGCTGTCATGTAGCTGGTGAGCGCGTCGTACCACACGTAAAACACGTGTTCCGGATCGCCCGGCCACGGAATGCCCCACTTGATTGACTTGCGGCTGATCGAGATGTCCCTGAGGTCTCCCTCCACAAAGCTGCGCACTTCGTTCATGCGGAAATCGGGCTGCACGAACTTGGGATTCGCTTTGTAAAGATCGAGCAATCGGTCTTTGTAGGCCGAAAGCCGGAAAAAATAGTTCTCCTCGGAGATCAACTCCGCCGGCCGTCCGCAGGTGGGGCAGTTGATCGGCTCGGGCGTATCGCTCACGTACGCGTTGTCGTAGATGCAGTACCGCCCTTCGTATTTTCTTTTGAAAATAGCGTTGGGCGACCGCTGCATCGTTCGTCGCACCAGGGTCTGCACGGCGCGCTCGTGCTCGGGCGACGTGGTGCGGACGAAGCCTTCGCCTGCATCGTCGATCCGATTCGTGATGCCCAGCAGCTTCCACAGCTCGCGGAAAATCTTCTCGTTCTGATCCACCAGTTGCTGCGGCGTGATGCCTTTCGCCTCGGCCGCGCGCTCGATGTTCACGCCATGCTCGTCGGTGCCGGTCACGAACGCCACGTCGTAGCCGCACATCCGCTTATACCGCGCGATCACGTCGCACACGATCGTCGTATACGCCGACCCGACGTGCGGCCGCGAGTTCGCGTAGTAAATCGGCGTCGTCAGGTAGAACTTCGGCTTCTGATGTGTGGCGTCTGATTGACTCATGGAAATTGTGCGAGCGACGTGAATCCGCTGCGGAACCGCCGAAATCGATACTATTCTGCCCTTTTATCTCTGTCAAATCAGAGGTCGAAAGACGGCCCACGAATTGCCGCGGTCATCGATGATCTGCGCGTTCGAGGAATCCTGACCGTCCATGCCCCTACGGCATCCTCGGTCTTCCATAGACGCGCTCTTGCTCAGATGCGCTGGTCCCGTCCTGCTGCGCCAGTCCCGTCCGCGCTTGACAGCTCCAATTTCGATGTAATAATTCGCACCGCGTTGCGTGGTTCGCGGGGGACGCGAGTGGACGCCGTACGCGACATGATCCGGTGCTTGTGCGTGACCGTGCTGGCCGCATTTGCTTGCGCGCCGGCGATCGCGCAGAGACCCGTCGAAACGACCCCCGTTGTCGCAAAAACCTCTCCTGAAGATATCGCCGCGGGGAAAAAACTGTACGACGCGACCTGCTCGAAATGCCACGGGCTGGATGGAGGCGGTGGCGACGGGCCGAGCCTGCAGGGCGCGCCCGAGAGACTCGGCGATGCCGAAGTGGGGTCGATCATTCGCGGCGGGATTCCGGGCACGGGGATGAACGGTTTCGGCTCGCTCAATATGGATGAGACGGGGCAGGTGGTCGGCTATCTCCGGACGCTCGGCCGTACCGCGGATACCGAAGTTGCCAAGGGCGATCCTGCGAAGGGCAAGGAAGTCTACGCGAGCAGCGGCTGCGCCGCGTGCCACATCATCGACGGCCAGGGCGGCGGAGTAGGTCCTGAGCTTTCGCGGGTAGGCGCGATGCGCGGCCCGGCTTATCTCCGCACTCAATTGATCGCGCCCGGCACGGACCTGCCGCACGAGGCAGGCGCGATGGAGCGCGGGCGCTTCACGCAGTATCTTTTCGTGCGTGTGACGACGAAGAGCGGGCGCGTGGCCGAAGGAACGCGCGTCTACGAAGACACCTTCACGATCGAGTTGAAAGACGCCACCGGGCACTTCCACTCGTATCGAAAACTCGATCTCGCGAAGCTCGAAAAATTGCCGGGCAAGAGCGTGATGCCGAGCTTCAAGGACGCGCTCTCGCCCACGCAACTCGACAATCTCGTCGCGTACCTCGCGAGCCTCAAGGGAGCGGCGCAATGAGAATTCCGAGATCGCTCCTCGCGCTGCCGCTGCTGCTCGCTCCCGTGGGTGCTTTGGCGCAGGTTCCTCACGAGCGCGTGGTAAATTCCGCGAGCGAGCCGCAAAACTGGCTCACGTACGGCGGGAATTACTACGATCAGCGATTTTCCGGGCTCAAGCAGCTTACTCCGCAAAACGTCGGAGGATTGAAGCTGGCCTGGGCGTATCAGCCGAGCCGGCCCGCAGGCAACGTCGAGACGTCTCCGATCGTGGTGGACGGCATTATGTACGTGACCGAGCCGCCGAGCACGGTCACGGCGCTCGATGCGCACACGGGCGCGAAGCTGTGGACGTGGTCGCCGATTCTGCACAACGTGGTCGCGATCGGCCTCTTTCAGACGAACCGCGGCGTTGCGGTGCTCGATAACCGCGTGTACATCGGAACGATCGACGCGCACCTCGTGGCCCTCGATGCGCAGACGGGCGCGGAATTGTGGAACACGGTGGTGGCGGACAACAAAATGGGATACGCCATCACCGGGCCGCCGCTTGCGATCGACGGCAAAGTGCTGATCGGCACGGGCGGCAGCGAGGCGGCGGTCCGCGGATTTCTCGATTGCTACGACGCGAAGACAGGCAAGAGATTGTGGCGATTGTGGACCGTCCCGCGCGAGGGCGATCCGGGAGCGGAAACGTGGGGCGGGGCGCTGCCCGAGGGCGGCACGACGTGGAACGCGGGCGCCTACGATCCGAAATTGAATCTGGTCTACTGGGGCACGGGAAATCCGGCGCCCGACTGGAACGGCACCGATCGTCCCGGGGCGAATTTGTACACGTGCTCGTTGCTGGCGGTCGATCCGGACACCGGCAAGATGAAATGGTATTTCCAGTTTTCGCCGCACGAGACGCACGACTGGGACGCGTCGGAGCCGCCGGTATTGTTTGATGGCACGATCGACGGGAAACCGCGCAAGCTGGTGGGATTCGCGAACCGCAACGCGTTTTACTACGTGCTCGACCGGGAGACGGGCCAGTTCATCACCGGAAGGCCGTATGCCAAGGAAACGTGGGCCAAGGGGCTCGACGCGAGCGGGCACCCGATCGTGTTGCCCGACACGGAGCCGAGCCCGGAGGGAACGCTCGTCTATCCCAGCATCACGGGCGCGATCAATTGGACCAGCAACTCGTATAGCCCGCTCACGAAGCTGTTTTACGTGGACGCCCGCGAGATGGGATCGTATTTCGTCGAGAGCGCGCCCAAGTGGGAGCCGGGCAAGTGGCCGGCGGGCGGAGGCGGAGAACGCGCGCTCAGCGGAGACGATGCGTACGGCGCCATTCGCGCGCTCGATGCGACCACCGGAAAAATGAAGTGGGAGTTCCGGCTGCATTCGCCATCGTGGGTAGGAACGCTCGCGACGGCGGGCAATCTGGTTTTTTCGGGCACGGACGAGGGGAATTTCTTCGCGCTCGATGCGACAACGGGCAAACCGCTCTGGGAGATCTACCTCGGCGCGTCGCTGCGATCGAACCCGGTGACCTACGCGGTGGATGGCAAGCAATACGTGTTCGTCACCGCAGGTACCACCTATTTTGTTTTCGGCCTGCCGTGAACGATCTGGCCAAGCGCCTGGAAAATGAAGGGCCGATCGCCCTCCCGATAGGGTTCGCCGTGTCCTGCAGGATGAAATTCGGCGGGTTGAGCCGAATCTCGACGGCTTTAGTAGGTCGGACCTTCAGGTCCGACATAACGACGCCCGCGAAGTGCGCATCCGTTGCGCCGCCTCATCCGCAGCATGTAGTGTTTCCTCCGCGTCTCGCGGAGGCGAACGCACCGTTTTGTTCGCAGCGTGGCTGTTCTTGTCAGTGGCTGAGATGGACAAAATTCAATTCAACGAGGTGGTGAATGACGAGACTCTTGCGTTGTGTGATTTGCGCTGGCGCGATCGGGGCGTTGATGGCTTGGGCTGGGGGAACGAGCCAGGGCGCGACGCGTGAAGCGGCAGCGCAAGAGTCTCGGCCAACTGCCTGCGACCGCGCGTGCCTGAATGGCTTCGTCGATCAATATCTCACGGCGCTCGTGGCCCGGGACGCGTCGTCGCTGCCGGTCGCGAGCGGCGTGAAATTCACGGAAAACGGTACGGTGCTGAAGCTGGGCGAAGGATTGTGGGGCACGGCCAACGGGCTCGGCAAATTCCGGCTCTACACGGACGATCCGGCGGAGGGCGAAGTCGGATTCATCGGCGTGGTGCACGAATGGGACCGTCCGGCGATCCTGGTGCTGCGGCTCAAAATCGCGGATAAGAAGATCACGGAGATCGAGACGATCGTCAATCGCGATATTCCCGGCGCCACGGCGCTCGATAAGATCGGCTCGCCGGACGCGGTCCTCACCGCGGACGTGCCCGAAGCTCAACGCGGGTCGCGCGAGGAATTGGTTCGGGTGGCGAACCGGTATTTCTCCGATCTCGAGCGAAGCAACGGCAATGGCGCGGGCCTTTTTACCTCGGACTGCAGTCGCATCGAGGGCGGCACGCAGACAACCAACAACCCGGCGATCGACGCCGCACGCCCGTACAGCTACCCGATTTTCGGAATGAGTTGCGAAGGCCAATTCAAGACGGGCTTTTTCAAGTTCGTCACGCGGATTCGCGACCGGCGGTTCATGGTGGTGGACCGCGAGCGCGGCCTAGTGTTTGCGTTCGTGTTTTTCGATCATAACGGCACGGTGAAATCGATCACCACGACCGACGGCACGACGTTCCCGGAATCGCTGCGGCATCCGCTGACGTGGGAGATCGGAGTCGTCTTCAAAATCGAGAAGGGCAGGATCCGTTTCATTCAGGCGGTGCCGACGCAGGCGCAATATGGACTCAAGCCTGGCTGGGGCCCCGGCAGCACCGATGTGCGCGCGTCGTGGGCCGTCACGCCGCCGGTGCCGCCGCCTGCCGTGAGCAATCCCGATTGCGACCGCAAATGCCTGAACAATTTCATGAACGAGTTCCGCGTCGCCATGCTGGACCACGACCCGGCGGAGCTGCCGCTCGCGAAGGACGCGCGTTACACCGAGAATGGCCAGGACTTGAAAATCGGCGATGGGCTTTGGGGCACGCTGACCGGCTTCGGCAGCTACCAGCTTTTCATCGATGATCCGGCGGCGGGCGAGGTGAGCTTCGTCGGGACCACGGATGAGAGCGGCATGGGCGGAATTGTCGTGGCGCGCGTGAAGGTGGTCGACAAGAAAATCAGCGAAATGGAAGTGGTCCTGACGCGGCAGGAGACGCGCGGCGGCTTCACGCGACCGGAAAATCTCACGGCGCCGCAGCCCGCGCTGCTCGAGAACCTCCCGGCAGACGACCATCCGACGCGGCAGCAGCTCGTGGAAGCCGCCGATTTGTACTTCGACGCGATCGAACAGGCCAACGGCGCGGTGGCTCATTTCGACAAGGACGTGACGCGGATCGAGAACGGGACGCAGACGTGCCCGTCGAATTTCCCCGGATCGAAGACGGGTCCGCTCAATTGCGAGAAACAGCTCGACACCCACCTTTTCGATTACATCAAGCCGATCCGGCCGCGGCGCTACATCACGGTCGACGAGCAGAAGGGAATCGTCCTCGGCATCTTCATGTTCAACACACCGGGAACGATCCGATCGGTGGATGTGCCGGGCGTCGGCAAGGTGGATGAATCCGCAGCCGCCACGCGTCCGTTCAGCGAAGAGGTGGCGGAGCTTTTCAAGGTGAAGGACGGCAAGCTGCACGATGTGGTCGCGGTGATGGTGACGCTGCCGTACGGAGCCACGTCGAATTGGCCGCACTAAGTCCCCGCAGATAAATTGACATTCCCGGCGCGGCTGCCTATCTTGAGTGCACTTGGAAGGGGCCGCGCGATTCACCGCGGAGCCCGGGGGATGGCATGAAGAAAAAAACGAACTGGTTTTTGGCGGCTGCGCTTGTGATTGCGGCGCTGTGCGCGGCGGGAGTGGCGTCGGCGCAAGTCACCATCGAGGTGATGAATCCGCGCGGCGAGATTCCTCCGCCGAAGACGCTGGGCATCAGCGCGCGCGGCGGCAGCCTGGACGGCAAGAAAATCGTCCTGATCGACAACGGCAAGTACGGCGCGAGCAATTTTCTTGACGTGTTGGCCGCGATGCTGAGGCAGAAATATCCGACGGCGACGGTCGTGATGTATCCGAAACCCGCTGCGCAGACGATCACCGACCTGCCGAAGTGGTATCCCACCGTGAAGCAGCAGGGCGATCTTTTCGTTTTCGGCGTAGGTGATTGAGGGAGCTGCACGTGGTGGGGTTCCCACGACACGATCGAAATCGAAAAGACGGGAATGCCGGGAGTTTATTTCACCACAACCGAATTTCTTGACGACGCGAAGTCCGCGGCCAGGGACCGCGGGATGCCGAACATCCGCGCGCTCGCTCTTCCCGCGGACAAATACTACGTGGCGCGCGGCGACAAAGCGCGGCTGCAGCCGATCGCGGATGCGTTCTTCGGGCAAATGGTTGACGACCTCACGCGCCCGCTGACGCCGGAAGAAGCGCACCCGCAGCAGGTTCAGAAGGAAAACGAAAACACGAATATCAAGGTCACGGGCACGTCCTATGAGGACGCCTACCAAAAGGTGAACGAAATGTTCATCGACAGCCGGTGGGCGGACGGGCTGCCGGTCGTTCCGCCGACGCCGGATTTGGTGAAAGCGATGGAGGCAGGCACGACGCTCTCGCCGCAGGATGTTCTCGGGCAAGTGGCGCCGAAAAACGGCACCGCGACCGTCGAGAAGATCGCGATCAATTCGGTGATGGCCGGCGCGAAGCCGGAGTATTTTCCGGTGATCCTCGCGGCGATGGAGGGCTTTCTCGACAAGCACTACGATCTGACGCACGTGGTGGCGTCGACCGGGTCGTTCACGCCGGTGGTGATCGTGGATGGGCCGATCGCCAAAGAGCTCAACTTCAATTCCGGAATCGGCATGCTGGGCATCGGCTGGCAGGCCAACAGCACCGTCGGCCGGGCGCTCGAACTTTCACTGCTGAATCTCGGGCAGACGTGGCCGCAGGTGAACTTCATGGGGCTCACCGGGCGGCTCGAAGGCTACACGTTCTACACGTTCGCGGAAGACACGGCGAAAAGCCCGTGGGAGCCGTTCAACGTGAGCGAGGGCTTTCAGGCGGGAGACAGCACGGTCACGGTCTCGTCCGCGGGGAACCCATCGATCTACGGAGGCGGGGCTGTGTCTCCGTGGACCGCGCAGGGCGTAATCGACCAGATGGCGACGGCCATTCGCAGCCGCGGAGTCGTGTGGCCGCACGCACAGAAGCACATCATCGTGCTGCATCCGGATTGCGCCGTCGAGCTGGCCAATCAGGGCTACACGCGGAAGAGCCTTCAGGAATATTTCTACGAGCACACGCGGGTTCCGTACGAGAACCTCGCCAGGCAAGTGTCGTTTGGCGAGGGCAGCGAGGAGGCGTTCGTCCGCGCTTCGGTGGCCGACGGCCGTATTCGCGCCGACCGGGCCCAGATTTTCCTCGACAACTTGAAGCCCGGCGGACGCGTGCCGGTCGTGCAGAGCCCTGACGATTTTCACATCGTCGTGGCCGGAGGCTCGCCCGGATACGATCTGCTCTTCACGTATCCGGGAACGAACTGGGCCCACCAAACGAAAAAAGTGAGCGGTGCGACGCTCACCAAGGCGGGCCGCTAGCCAAACGACGGCAACCGCCGCGCGCAACTGTGCGTCTCACAAAAGGATGGAGAGAGGGGAATCGAATTGAAGAAATTCGCGGTTGTGGCGCTGGCCGCCTTCGCTGTGATCTTTTCGATCGAGGCGCAGGAAGGCCCGCCGCCACCGGGACCCGGCGGGCCGGGCGGACGCGGCGCGCATGCCGCCGAGCAGGCCGCAGCCGCAAAACGCGGCGAGACGCTCTTCAAGCAGAATTGCGCGGTGTGCCACGGCGAGGATTTGACAGGCGGTCGAGGGCCCGATCTGATTCGTTCTTCGCTCGTGCGGCACGATAAAGGCGGCAACCTTATTTCTCCCGTCGTGCTCAATGGCCGCCCCGACCGCGGCATGCCGTCGTTCCCGTTCACGCAGGACCAGGTTTCCGATCTCGTCGCGTACATCGATTCCGAGCTCACGCTTTTCGATCTCCACACCCGGATTCCCGGCGGCTATCCCAACGACATTCCGGCTTCCCGCCTCGCCACCGGCAGCGTGGAAGCGGGCAAGGCTTTCTTCGACGGGCCCGGCGGCTGCACGAAGTGTCATTCGGTGACCGGGGATTTGGCCGGCATCGCGAAAAAATACACGGCGCCCGATCTCGAGACGCACTTCCTCTATCCTCCGGGGGTGCCGGATACCGCAACCGTGACCCTGCCCTCGGGTAAGACCTTTGAAGGCGCGCTCCTGCTCAACGACGGCTTCAACGTCGGCATCCAGGGCACCGACGGTTGGTATCACTCCTGGCCGCGCAGCGCCGTAAAACTCGAAGTGCACGACCCGCTCGCCGCCCACGCCGCGCTTCTCGACAAATACACCGATCAGGAGATGCACGACGTATTCACCTACCTGGAGACGTTGCAATGAAAAGGGCGCTGCTCCTTTCGCTGCTTCTTGCTTTCGGATTCGCGTTCGCGGTGTTTTTGCCGCAGCGGGCGCACGCCGCTGCCGACGGCACGCCCGCGTCCCCGCAAGAACTCGATCCCTCCGAAATTCTGAAGCCCCCCACGAACGACTGGCCCACATTCAATGGCGACTACACGGGCCGGCGCTACAGCACGCTCGACCAGATCAACCGCCAGAATGTTGGTTCGCTCGCGCTCGCCTGGGCTTTCCAGACGCATGGGCGTTCGCTCGAGTCGATGCCGCTGGAGGTCGGCGGCATCATGTACATCACTGCCGCCGACCAGATGTGGGCGATCGATGCCCGCACCGGCCGCGAGATTTGGCACTTTCAGCGTTCCGGCGGCATCGGCGGCGGCAACAAAGGCGCGGCGATGTGGCACGACCGGCTCTACATGACGACACCGGACGATCATCTCGTTTGCATCGACGCGCATAACGGCAAGCAGATTTGGGATATCCAGATCGACGATCCGGCGTTGAAAGCTTTCGGCAGCGTCGCGCCGCTGGTAGTTCGCGATCACCTCATCGTCGGTACGTCGGGCGACACCGCCGACCTGCCGGGTTTCCTGCTGTCCGTCGATCCGATGACCGGCAAGATCCAATGGCGCTGGGACGCGATGCCCAAGCCCGACGACACGGTCGCGTGGGATAGCTGGCCGCACGATCACACCGATGTGGTCACGCGCGGCGGCGGGATGACGTGGCTAACCGGCACCTACGATCCCGAACTCAACCTTCTTTATTGGGGCACGGGAAATCCGCATCCGGTCGAGAATGGCGCGACGCGTCCCGGCGCCAATCTTTACACCTGCACGATCGTCGCGCTCGACCCCGACACCGGGAAAATGGTGTGGCACTTCCAGACTTCGCCGCACGACACACACGACTGGGACATGGTGATGACCCCGGTGCTCTTCGATGGGACGTTCAAAGGCAAGCCGCGCAAGATGCTCGCGCAGGCCGGCAAGAACGGCCTCTTCTTTGTCCTCGATCGCACGAACGGCAAGGACCTGCTGTCGGAAGCCTTTGTCCCGGCAAACTGGGTGAAAGGTTGGGCCAAGAACGGCGAGCCCATTCCCGATCCCAAGCGCGAGCCGCAGCCGGATGGAGTGCTCGTCACGGGCGGGGTCGGAACGAACTGGCAGGCACCGAGCTTCGACCCTGAGACAGGTCTCTTCTATGTGAACTCGCGCGAAACAATGGGCGTCTTCTACCTCACTATGCCCGGCAAGGACGCGGAAGGTTGGGCCGGGCGCGACTTCTTCCTCGACTCGAAGTCCATGCTCAAGGCGATCGACTACCAGACGGGAAAAGTCCGTTGGACCGCCGACACCCTGGGCCGAGGCGGCCAAGCAGGGATCCTGACCACGGCGGGACATCTGTTGTTTACCGCGGACATGTCGGGGACACTCGTCGCGCTGGACGTCACGAACGGCAAGACGCTGTGGCACATGTATCCCGGGGGGTCGTTCGGCACCGCGCCCATGACCTACGAACTCGACGGGCGGCAGTATGTGGTGTATGCGGTGGACAGCGTGATTTACGGTTTTGCCTTGCCGGCACGCTGATCCCTTGGCACCAGCGACTGCTCCCGTTTCGGCACTTTGCTGTAACCCGAGTCTGCCCGTTGCGTCTATATAGACAGGTCGGGGTGGTTATCTTGACACCCTTCGGCTCGGTGGGTAACATCCACCGTAACAGACGAATAGAAGGTTTGGGCGTTGGCGTTATGAGACCGACGGTAAACAATCGAGTTTTTTCGAGACTGAATCCTCCTGCTTGCCCAGGGAATCCAAAAAGTGGTGAAGGTTTCGGCCGATCATTTGTGAGGGAGGTCCTTATGACGAAGTGGATTGTCGCGCTGTTCCTGGTGGTGGGGCTGGCGTTCTGTTCCTCGAGCGCGCTGGCGCAGGATGATCTCGGATTGCCCGATGACGCGAGCATGGTGCCGCCGCCGCAGTTCATCAAGCCCGCCGAAGTCCTGAAGATGATGCAGGACAAGGACACGAGTTTCGTGCTCGTCGACACGCAGCCGGAAGAGGCCTTCGCCGACGGCCACATCCCGGGCGCGATCAACTATCCGTGGGTTCCGCGCGTGACGCCGCCGATCAGCCTGCCACGCGACAAGATGCTGATCTTCTATTGCCCGTGCAACCACGACGAAGATTCGATCGACATGTACAAGAAGCTTGCCGAGTTCGGCTACCTCAATACGAAGATTCTCGAAGGCGGCTGGTACAAGTGGGTGGCGCTGAAATACCCGGTCGCGGGAACGGACGCGGCGAACGCCATCAAGGAAGCGAATGCGGCCGCTGCCGCCGGTGAGACCGGCAACAGCTCGGCTTCGGCGTCCACGACCGCCGCGCCTGCTGCCGCTGCCGACACTAGCACGGCGAGCACGAGCGGGCCCATGACCTCGGGACGCCCTGTCGGCGCCGTTACGCCTTCGCTGCGCGTGATTGACGTCACCGGAAAGTACAAGGGCCAGGATACCTGTTACGTCTGCGAGTACGGCACTGCGCCGACCGTCATCGGCTTCTTCCAGAAGCCGAGCGACGAAGCCGCAAACCTGATCGTCAAGCTCAACGGTCTCGTGCAATCGAACAAGAACCTGAAGGGCTTCATCGTGATGATCAATGGGCCCGAATCCAAGGACTGGCTCACGAAGCTGGCGGCGGATAAGGGCATCACGATCCCGATGGTCTACTTGGCCAGGGGAACGCAGGATACCGGCATGCGCCTCTATAAGCTCAATCCTGCGGCGCAGAACACGATTCTCGTCGACGACAATCGCACCGTGTTCGCAAACTTCGTGAACGTCACTGACAACACGTTCGCTCAAGTCACGGACGCGTCAACGAAGATGCTGGCATCGGCTCCGGCCCCTGCCACGGGTAATGGTCAATGAGATCGAGCCTCTGCCTCAAGCTCGCAAGCGTGGCGCTCGGTGCGGCCTGCATTCTTTTCACGGCCGCGCCTCGCGTCGGCGCGCAGGCCGACGGGTCGCAGATCAAGGTTGTTCAACCGAAGGACGTCAAAGACCTGATCGCGGCGAATAAGGGCAAGGTCGTCTTCCTGAACTTCTTCGCCACCTATTGCGTTCCGTGCCACACGGAGTTCCCGGACATCGAAAAGCTCCAGACGAAGTACGGGAATAAGCTGCAGGTGGTTGAAGTGTCGATGAACGACGTGACCGACGCCGCCGAAAAGGCCGAGATGGCCAAATACATTCAGGAACAGAAGCCTCCGTTCCCGGTGTACATCGCCTCTTCGACCGACGACTCCTATTACAAACAGATCGATCCTCGCTGGGCGCAGAGCGAAGCCTTGCCGATGACCATGATCTTTGACAAAGACGGCAAGGAAGCGCACTTCTACCAGAAGGCGCTTACGCTGGCGGATATGGAGCACGACGTCGATCCGCTGCTGGCCGCCAATTAGCGGGTGGTATCCCGATTGAGAACGCGGCCCGGGTCACATCCCGCGGCCGCGTTTTATTTTGTTGGCCTCTTTTTTGTGGTTCTCGGCTTTCTTCTCCCCGCTGCGCTTCCCGCGCAAACTAACTGGGAGTATCCCGGCAACGACCCGGAATCCACGCGGTACTCTCCGCTCACGCAGATCAATCCGCACAACGTCACGAAGCTCGTTCGTGCCTGGACGTTTCACACCGGCGGCGAAGCCGGCGCGGACGTGAATTCCGAGGGAGCTCCGCTCGTCGTTGATGGCATCATCTACCTCGACGCGGGCAAGGACGTCTTCGCGCTCGATCCGGACACCGGCACGCAAATCTGGAAGTACGAAACGAAGGGAACGCAGCGCCGCGGCCTCGCCTATTGGCCCGGCGATGGGCAGACCGGGCCGCGGCTGTTTCTCGGCGTCGCCGGCCGCGAGATGCTGGCGCTCGACGCGAAAACGGGAAAGCCCGCCGAGGGCTTCGGCAAGGACGGCTTCATCGAAGACGCTGCTGCGTCGGCCGCGCCGGTGATTTATCGCGACTTGGTGATCGCGGGGCAGAACGGCGTGCAGGCCATCCGCGCCTGGGACGCGCGCACCGGGAAGCTCGTCTGGACGTTCGACACGAAGGCGCAGCCGGGCACGCCCGAGCATGCCACGTGGAAGGGCGATGCATGGAGCGTGCGCGGCGGCTCGGATGTGTGGAGCTTCATGACGCTTGATCCCGAGCGCGGCATCGTCTACGCGCCGATTGCGCCGGCGGGCGGCCCCGACTTTTACGGCGGCGTTCGCCTCGGCGACACGCTCTATAGCGATAGCGTCGTCGCGCTCGATGCGAATACCGGCAAGCTCATCTGGTATCGCCAGCTCGTTCACCACGATCTCTGGGATTGGGACGTGCCCGGCGCGCCCACGCTCTTCGACATCAAGCGGGGCGGCAAGACGATTCCCGGCCTCGCCGAATTCAGCAAGCAGGGCTTGCTGTTCATGTTCAATCGCGTGACGGGCGAACCGCTCTTCGGGCTCGAAGAGCGCGCCGTGCCACAGACGACGGTCCCCGGCGACGCGACGTCCCCGACGCAGCCGTTTCCGCTCAAGCCGCCGCCGCTCGCCCCGATGAGCATCAGCGAAAAAGACCTGTATACGCTAACCCCCGAGCATGCCGCTTTCTGCAAGAGTTTCTGGACGGACAATCACTTCTACAATCTGGGACCGTTCATGCCCTACAGCATGGACCCGGACAAAACGGCGGTGATTTTTCCCGGGCGCGAGGGATCGGGCAACTGGAGCGGCGTCGCGTTTGATCCGAAGCTCGACTACATCTTCGGCACGACGACGTTCAACGCCGGGCAAACGGGGCGCATTGTGAAGGCCACGCGCCCGAATCCGCAGGGCGGTCCCTACGACAAAGTTTTTCCCGGCGGCACATCGCGCTACGACGCGCGTTTCTGGGATTCGAAAAACGGCTGGCCGTGCATCCAGCCACCCTGGGCGGAGATCTTCGCGGTGAACGCCAAAACGGGCCACATCGTCTGGCGCAAGCCGTTTGGGACCGTCGACGCGCTCGCCGAAAAAGGCTTCCCCGATACCGGCGCGCCGAATACCGGTCCGATGATCGTCACCGCCAGCGGCCTGATCTTCATTGGCGCCACCAACGACGGCCGCTTCCGCGCCTTCGACGCCCGCACCGGCAAGACGTTGTGGACCGAGAAAATCGACGCCAGCGCGCATACGATTCCGGTGACGTACCAGGGCAAGAACGGCAAGCAGTACGTGGTCGTCGAAGCCTTCGGCGGTCCCGGCATCGTCGCCATCAACGGCTTCTTCAACGACACTCCCGGCGACTCCGTCATCGCCTTTGCTCTGCCGTAAGCACACCCGTGTCCCTTGCCGAGTCTGCAAGAAGGCCTTGGCTACGGCTTCGGATCGGCGCCGCTTGAGCCGAGCATCGCGGGCGTCACGTCGAACGAGAGGCGGACCCAGCGATCCTGGTGGCTGAGCTTGGCGTCCCTCAAAAGCGCGGTGAGGAAGGCTGCCTGTTCGCGGCTCATCTGGGCGCGCGTCTTCGGGTCGGAGAGCGCCATCGATCCGATCATGCGAAACCCGTCGAGGAGCGTCGACATTTCGATCGCGTGCGCCATCGAGTCGCACTCGCCGTCGAGCGCGAGCTGCAAGTCGTTGGCTTTCGGCACCCCCGCCAGCGTCAGCCCCTGAATATTGCGCGCCATGCTTTCGAGCTGCGGCGAAGACTTGAAATTGTCGTAGAAGCCCGGAGGCAGGTTGTTCGTACGGACGACCGCAAAGATCGGCGCGCCGCTCACGCGGTCGATCAGCGCCCGCGTCGCCGCGTCGCGCGGGCCCGGCTTGAGCTGGTCGAGCAGCGCCACCGGATCCTTTCCGCTTGCGAGTACGATGCGGGTCGCCGAGAGGAACTCGAACGCCACGTTCGGGCTGCCCGGCACTTCGTAGATCGGCTCGGTTCCGTGCGCGATTGCGTGCCCGTGATCGTGCAGCGCGTAGGATTCGATCTTCGCGCGATCGAAGCGGCCGTCGGCGATGGCTACGGAACGGTCGATGTTGAGGTCGTTTCCGGGCGCTGCCTGTCCCGCGATCCAGAAAGCGATGGCGGCCGCGTCCAGGTCGCGTGCGTAGTCGAATCCCGTGCCCTTGACGAACTCGGCGTAGTCGCGATCGGTCTCAGGGTTGGCGTTCGCGAGACCCAGCATGGCCGCGAGCGGGGAGCCTTGCAACTTTCGGAGCGCATCCACATCTATATAAGCAACCCCTGGCGCATTCGGCGGTAGCTCATTGAGGACGTTTGGCGCCGGACCGGCGCTTGCAGCAGGCGCAGGCATGGGGCGCCGCGCACGATGCAGATAGATTGCGGTGGCCGCGGCGCCGAGGCACACAAGGATCGCCAGCACGATCAGCACCCGTTTTGTGGTCGATCCAGCCATGGTCGCGTGCCGCAACGTAGTGTAATGTTTCGCGGCGCGATTGCGAACGGGAAACGCGCGTGACGCGCGGCCCGCTTTGGCAACCTTGGAGCCAGGGCTCGCGTCGTATGAAAGCAGACCGTGCGGGCGTGCGCGGCCTGTATCCGGGTATCGAAATGACAGGCAGACCGAAAGGCCCGCACGATTGAAATTCGCTCGCCGCATCGCGATCGCATTGATTGTTCTCGCCGGGGCCGCGTACGCGCAGGCTCCGGCGCAGGCACCGCCGGCCGCGCCCCTGCCGTCCGTCGATCAGATCCTGGCTCGCTATCTCGACGCCGCCGGCGGCCGCTCCGCGTGGCTGAGGCTCACGTCGCGCGTAACGATGGGAACGATCGACGTCCCGGCGCAAAATCTCTCGGGCACGATCGAGCTCCGCGAGAAGGCCCCGGACCGCATCCTTTCGGAAATACGGATTTCGGGCGTGCTCTTCCGCCAGGCTTTCGACGGCACCGTTGGCTGGTCGGATGATCCGCAGAACGGTCTGCACCAGCAGACCGGGGACGAGCTGAGCGAAGCGCGGCGCGACGCCGACTTTTATCATCCGCTCGATTTGAAGAAGCTGTACACGCGGCTCGCGGTTGTCGGCCCCGAGAAAGTCGACGATCGCGATACGTATGAAGTGGAAGCGGACGTTCCCGACGGCACGCCGGACGAGATCTATTTCGATGCGGCCACGTGGCTGCCAGCACGGGTGGTGAGCCACCGCCACACGCCGCAGGGAGCGATTGACTTCGTCGAGGATTTTGACGATTATCGCCAAGTGGACGGAATCAAGCGTCCGTACACGATTCGCGAGACTTCGGGCGATACCGTACTGACGATCCACGTAACCCAGGTTCGGCACAACGTGCTGCTGGACGACAGCGTCTTTACCATGCCCGCTGCACAATAGGGCATCAGGAAGTGATCGGGTTATAATAAACTTGGTGGTGGCAATGGTTTTGCTCCGCGGTCTTTGACGCCCGCTTGCAATTTCATTGCCTCTATGATAATTTCGGTAGGTTTGGCAGTGCTGGCGTAGCTCAGTTGGTAGAGCATCTGATTTGTAATCAGAGGGTCGGGGGTTCAAATCCCTCCGCCAGCTGAGTTTGCCTGCGGCGAGCAGGTTTGAGGGAACCGGCGTTTAGGGTTCGGTATAGGGACGGCTTCCTCGCAACAAAAGCGAATAGGGCTGGTGTCTGCGGACACGGCCCTTTCTGCATTGCGGAGTAACCCCATACAGGAGTCCGGATCGGCTCTGGCGAGGTTCGTGGGACGCGACGGTTGTGTCCCGAGAGTTTTTTGCGGGACGGGTGGGTGAGTGGCTAAAACCAGCAGACTGTAAATCTGCCGCTCCTTGCGGGCTACGGAGGTTCGAATCCTCCCCCGTCCACCAGCGTCCTCGGGAGTCTGAATTGTCCGGAAGGCCGGATTGGGCCTGGGTAGCTCAGTTGGTAGAGCGCGTCCTTGGTAAGGACGAGGTCACCGGTTCAATCCCGGTCCCAGGCTCCAGCAGTAAGCCGGCAACGAGTCGGCCGCGAGTTTTTGAAGGCCTGCGGACATGAGCGGGGGTAACTCAGTGGTAGAGTCTCTGCCTTCCAAGCAGATGGTCGCGGGTTCGAGCCCCGTCCCCCGCTCCACGACAGGGCGCTGGCAGGCAACGATCGAAGCGCAGGATTGGTAGCGAGCGGCTGCGGCCGCCAAGCAGTGATGCGAGGGTGAGGCGCGATGGCGAAGGAGAAATTCGAGCGGAGTAAGCCGCACTTGAACGTGGGGACGATCGGGCACATCGACCACGGGAAGACGACGTTGACGGCGGCGATCACGAAGGTGCTCAGCAAGAACAACCCGAAGGTGTCGTTCCGGGCGTTCGACACGATCGACAACGCGCCGGAAGAGCGGGAGCGCGGGATCACGATTGCGGTGTCGCACGTGGAGTATGAGACGCCGAACCGGCACTACGCGCACATCGACTGCCCGGGTCACGCGGACTACGTGAAGAACATGATCACGGGCGCGGCGCAGATGGACGGAGCGATCCTGGTGGTGGCGGCGACGGACGGCCCGATGCCGCAGACGCGGGAACACATTCTGTTGGCGCGGCAGGTGGGCGTGCCGGCGATCGTGGTGTTCCTGAACAAGTGCGACGTGGTGGAGGATCCGGAACTGCTCGAACTGGTGGAGCTGGAAGTGCGCGAGCTGTTGAAGACGTACCAGTTTCCGGGGGACACGATTCCGGTGATTCGCGGCTCGGCGCTGAAGGCGCTCGAGGGCGACGCGAAGTGGGAGAAGTCGGTGCTGGATTTGATGGAGGCGGTGGACAAGAACATACCTTTGCCGCCGCGGGACGTGGACAAGCCGTTCGCGATGCCGAT